>FUFK010039773.1_pt1 | contig 24414 bp, 24 predicted proteins | sample 1021851 | NCBI WGS metagenome assembly FUFK01 (sample SAMEA51879418, study PRJEB19060) | metagenome | reverse complement strand
GGGCGACGAATGCGTCGCGCTCGCCGCCCATTCGATCAGTAAACCCGCTTCTTCGGCTCGATGTACTTCACATCGTCGGTCAGCGTGTATTCGTGGACCGGGCGGTAGTCGATCTTCACCCCGCCGCCGCTGCCGCCCCAGCCATCGAACCAGGCGATGGTGTGCTTCATCCATTCGGCGTCGTTACGGTCGGGGAAGTCCTCATGCGCATGCGCGCCGCGGCTTTCCTTGCGGTTTTCCGCGCTCGCCATGGTGACATTGGCCTGCGCCATCAGATTGTCGAGCTCGAGCGTCTCGATCAGATCGCTGTTCCAGATCAGCGAGCGGTCGAAGACCTTCACGTCCTCCATCCGCTTGTTGATCTGCTTCAGGTTTTCCACGCCCTCGGCCATCAGCTTGCTGTCGCGGAACACCGCGGCATGGCGGGTCATGGTCTTCTGCATGTCCGCGCGCAGCGTCGCGGTTGGCGTGCCGCCATCGGCATAGCGGAAATGGTCGAGCCGGCCGAGCGACAGCTCGGCGCTGTCCTTGGGCAGTTCGTCATGGCTGGTGCCCGGCTTGATCAGTTCCTTGAGGCGGTGGCCGGTCGCGCGGCCGAACACCACAAGGTCGATCAGCGAGTTCGAGCCGAGGCGGTTCGCGCCGTGGACCGAAACGCAGGCGGCTTCGCCCACCGCGAACAGGCCGGGGACGATCTTTTCGGGATCGTTCTTGTCGCCCGCCATCACTTCGCCGTGATAGTTACAGGGGATGCCGCCCATGTTGTAATGCACCGTCGGGGTGACGGGCAGAGGTTCGCGGGTCAGGTCGACCCCGGCGAAGATCTTGCCGCTTTCGGTGATCCCCGGCAGGCGCTGGCCGAGCACGGTCGGATCGATGTGGTCGAGATGGAGGTAGATGTGGTCCTTCTCGGGACCCACACCGCGGCCTTCGCGCATTTCCAGCGCCATCGAGCGGCTGACGACATCGCGGCTGGCGAGGTCCTTCGCGCTCGGCGCGTAGCGTTCCATGAACCGCTCACCTTCCGAATTGGTAAGGTAGCCGCCCTCGCCGCGTGCGCCTTCGGTGATGAGCACGCCCGCGCCGTAAATGCCGGTGGGGTGGAACTGGACGAATTCCATGTCCTGCATCGGCAGGCCTGCGCGCAGCACCATGCCGCCGCCGTCGCCGGTGCAGGTATGTGCGCTGGTGGCGGTGAAGTAGCAGCGGCCATAGCCGCCGGTTGCCAGCACCACCGCCTTCGAACGGAAGCGGTGGATCGTGCCGTCGTCGAGGCACATGGCGATCACGCCGACGCATTCCTTCTCGCCATTCGCGCCGTCCTTCATGATGAGGTCGAGCGCGAAATATTCGATGAAGAAGTCCGCGGCGTATTTCAGGCTCTGCTGGTAGAGCGCGTGCAGCATGGCGTGACCGGTCCGGTCGGCGGCGGCGCAGGTGCGCTGCACCGGCGGGCCTTCGCCCATGTTCTGCATGTGCCCGCCGAACGGGCGCTGGTAGATCGTGCCGTCGTCGTTGCGGCTGAAGGGCACGCCGGCGTGCTCCAGCTCGTAAACCGCCTGCGGCGCTTCGCGCACCAGATATTCGATCGCGTCCTGGTCGCCCAGCCAGTCCGACCCCTTGACGGTATCGTACATGTGCCACGACCAGTGGTCGGGCGTGTTGTTGCCGAGGCTGGCGGCGATCCCGCCCTGCGCGGCGACGGTGTGNGAACGNGTCGGGAANACCTTGGTGATGTTGGCNGTCTTGAGGCCGCTTTCGGCNGCGCCCATCGTGGCNCGCAGGCCCGAGCCGCCGGCGCCGACGACGACCACGTCNTAGGTGTGGTCGGTGATCGGGTATTCGCGGCCATTGATGCTGAAGGTTTCGGTACGGGCCATCAGGCGGCTCCTCCAAGGGCGAGGCGGGCAATCGATACGAGACCGAAGGCGCCGCCGCCGATGGTTGCAAGGTTGAGAAGGGCGATGACGCCGAACTTGGTCCCGGCGTCGTGGACATAGTCTTCGATCAGCACCTGCAGGCCGAGGCGTGCGTGCCAGAAGACGGAAATGATCAGCAGTGCCAGCGCAGTGGCCGGCAGCGTCTGCGCCGCCCAGCCGGCAACCGTGCCGTAGGAATAGTCGGGCAAGAGCGCGAGGCTGAACGCAAGGAACAGCATCAGCGCCAGATTGCCGATGGCGGTGAAGCGCTGCACCAGCCAGTGATGCGCGCCTTCATGCGCCGAGCCGAGCCCGCGCACGCGTCCGATCGAGGTTCCGTTACCCATTGTGTAGCCCTTAGCGAAGCAGGATGAGGGCCCAGAAGCCCGCAGTGAGAAGAATGCCGATCAGCGGCGCGAGGATCGACCAGGTCTTGTTGGTTTCAAGCTCGTAACCGGCACCGATGTCGAGCACGAAGTGGCGCAGGCCGCTCATCATGTGAGTGAAAAAGGCCCACGACAGGCCGACCAGCACGACCATGCCCAGCGGCGATCCCATGATGGTGGCGAAGGTTTCATACGCGCCCGGCCCCGCGGCCATCGCGCCCAACCACCACAGCAGCACGCCCAGACCGACCAGTGCCATCCCGTCGCCGGTGATACGGTGCAGGATCGAGACCGCCATGTGCGGACCCCATTTCCAGACTTGCAAGTGCGGCGCCATCGGGCGGTTGGCCATGGTGATCTTCCGATAGAAACAATTTGGAACGCCTCCCTTAGCGATGTGATCGTGCGTGACAAGGCGGGGGGCCTCGACAAGATGCGCAATTTTTTCGAATAGGGTTTGCATGACATGCATTCTACTTACCGGCGCAAGCCGCGGGATCGGCGCCGCCGCCAAACGGGCGCTGGAAGCGCGCGGTGCGCGCGTGGTCGGCCAGGCCACCAAGGCCGATTCGACCGATATGGTCGCCGCCGATTTCTGCGAACCGGGCGCGCCGCAGGAATTGTGGCAAACCGCGCTGGCGCGCGCCGGCGGCAGCATCGACGTGCTCGTCAACAACGCCGGCCTGTTCGATCCCAGCCCGCTCGACCGGTCGGACATCGCCTGGCTCGATGCCTGGGAAGACACGCTCCGGATCAATCTCACCGCCGCCGCGCAGCTCAGCCGCTTCGCCGTGCGCCACTGGCAGGAACGCGGCGTTGCGGGCCGCATCGTCCATGTCGCCAGCCGGGCGGGCCACCGCGGCGATTCGCCCGCGCACTGGCATTATGCCGCGGCCAAGGGCGGGATGCTGGCGATGCACAAGACCATCGCCCGCGCCTATGCCGGCGAAGGCATTCTCAGCTTCGCGATCACTCCCGGCTTCACCGACACCGCGATGGCGGGCGATTACCTCGAAAGCCGCGGCGGGCCCGGCCTGCTGGCGGATATCCCGCTGGGCCGCGTCGCCGAACCCGAAGAAATCGCGACGCTGATCGCGTTCTGCGCGCTCGATGCACCTGCCAGCATGACCGGCGCCACGCTCGATGCGAACGGCGCCAGCTATGTCCGCTAGAACCGGAGCCGGCCTCGCGCTTGCGGCCGCGTGCCTTGCCGGCTGCGCACCGCCGATCCAGTCCCGTCCCGACCTGCCCGCGCCCGAGCAGGTTACGCCGCAGCAATGGGCTGCCGGTTGCGAGCCATGGGACGAATGGGACAAGCCCGCCCCGCCCTACCGCATCCACGGCTCGACCTATTATGTCGGCACCTGCGGCATCTCGGCGATCCTCGTCGCGGGGCCGGCCGGACACCTGCTGATCGACAGCGGGACCGAGGCGGGCGCCGAAGTGGTGCTCGACAACATCGGCAAGCTCGGTTTCCGCCCCGACGAGATCGCCAGCCTGCTGCACAGCCACGAACATTTCGACCACACCGGCGGCCATGCGCGCGTCAAGGAAGCCAGCGGCGCGCATGTCGTCGCTTCGCCCGCTGCCGCGCCTGCGCTGCGCAGCGGCCTGAGCATTGCCGAAGACCCGCAATACGGACTGCACGAACCGATGGCGCCGGTGGCAGTCGACGTGCTGGTCCGCGGCGGCGAGACGGTGCGCAGCGAAACTGCCACGCTCACCGCGATCGCCACGCCGGGGCACACGCCCGGCGCGCTGAGCTGGACATGGCGCTCATGCGACGCGGCGGGCGACTGCCTCGACGTGGTCTATGCCGACTCGCTCTCCGCGATCAGCCGCGAAGGATACCGCTTTGCCGACCATCCCGCCTATGTCGCCGCGTTCCGCGCCGGATTGCAGCGACTGCGCGAAACCGCCTGCGACCTGCTGCTGACCCCGCACCCCTCCGCGAGCGAGATGGTCGCGCGCGCGGCGAGCGGAACGCTGGTCGGCGGGATGAGCTGCGCCGCCTATGCCGATGCCGCCGAGGCCCGGCTCGATGCGCGACTGGCGGAGGAAGCGGATGGCTGACGCCTGGAAGATCGTCGCCGAAGTGTCGAAAACGGAAGCGCGGGCCGCGCTCGTCGCGCATGAGGAAGCGCTTGACTGGCCGGCCGAATGGGTCGTGACCGGCATGGAAGTCGCCGACCACCTGCCCGACGACTGGACGGTCGAAGTCTATCTCGACCGCGAGCCGGGGCCGGACGATTTGCAACGCGTCGCGGCGCTGTTCGCCGGCACGCCGCCGCGGCTGTCGGCGGAAAAGCTGCCCGCGACCGACTGGGTGACCGAAAGCCAGAAGGGCGTCGAACCGATCCGCGCGGGCCGCTTCCACGTCCGCACGCCCGAGCACCCGGCCGATCCCGGCCTCGTCGATTTCGTCATCCCCGCAAGCCAGGCCTTCGGCACCGGCCAGCACCAGACCACCGCCGGCTGTCTTGCCATGCTCGACCTGATGAAGCGCGCGGGCGTGACCGCACGCAACCATGCCGATATCGGCACCGGCACCGGGCTGCTGGCCTTCGCCGCGCTCCATCTGTGGCCCGGCGCGCGCGCCACCGCGTCGGATATCGACCCNGTCTGTGCGGGCGTNGTGCGCGACAACATGGCGCGCAATGCNATTGCCGAAGGCGGCGGTCCGGGCCAGCTGACGATGGTCATCGCCGACGGGATGGCGGACCCGCTGCTGCGGCTGCGCGGGCCCTACGACCTGTTCATCGCCAACATCCTCGCCGGGCCGNTGGTCGAACTGGCGCCCGCCTTCNCCGCCGCCACCGCGCCGGGNGGNAANNTGCTGCTNGCNGGGCTGCTCGAGACGCAGGAAGCGCGCGTGCGCCGCGCCTACCGCGCACAGGGTTTCCGCCTCGCGCGGCGGCTGGTGCGCGGCGACTGGTCGATCCTGTGGCTGCGCAAGAGCCGCGTGCGGTGACGCGCTGGCNGCGCTGGCTTGCAGGGCTGATCGCCCTGGCCTGCGCCGCGCTCGCGCTGTTCCTGCTCGCGGCATGGATCGGCAGCAGCCTGCCGCGCAATCCGGACTGGACCGAACCGGCCGAGGGCGTCACCATCATGGTTGAAACCAACGGCATCCACACCGGCATCGTGATGCCCGTGATCAGCCCGGTGAAGGACTGGCGCGCGACCTTCCCTTCCGCCGGCCTGCCGCGCGCCGACGGGCAGCTGCCCACGCATGTCGCGATCGGCTGGGGCGAGAAGGAGGTTTTCCTGAGCACCCCTACGTGGAGCGACCTCAAACCCGCCACCGCGCTGCGGATCGCGCTGCGCGGCGGCGAGGGGCTCGTTCGCGTGGGCCATTACGTGCGCCCCGCGCCGTCCGAATACCACCGCCCGCTGACGCTGCGCCCGGCCGAATATGCCCGCCTCGTCGAGCGCGTCGAAGCCGCGTTGCCGCCGCTCGCCCCCGGCGAAACGCGCGTCACCTACGACAGCTTCGAGGAAGGCGCGCGCAATTACGATGCCACTGGACGCTACACACTGGCGAACACCTGCAACCAGTGGGTCGGCGACACGCTGGCCCATGCGGGAATTGCGATGGGGCGCTGGACCCCGCTGGCCGGCGGCGTGATGAAATGGGTGCCCGAGCCCGCGGCGCCGGGTCAGCCGGCGTCAGGCGCAACAGCGGGCAAGGCTTCGTCATAGCGCACGACCGCGCGCACGACCTCCTGCATCATCTCCATCCGTACCGGTGTCGGCTCGCGCGTGCGGGCGATCATCACCGCGATCGCATAGGTGCGGCCCGCGGGCGAGGTGATCAGCCCGATATCGTTATAGCCCGACTGTTCGCCGTCGTAGAATTGCCCGGTCCCGGTCTTGTGCCGCACGGTCCAGTCCTCCGGCGCCCCGGCCTTGAGCCGCTGCGGTCCGCTGCGCGTGCGCGCAAGCGTGCCCAGCACCAGGCTGGTCGAGCCGGGCGAGAGCAATTCGCCGCGATGCAGCTTCGCCAGCGCGCCGACCACTGCCACCGGCGGCGCCCCGTCGAGCGGGTCGGCGAGATAGGCCTCGAACGCGCTGCGCCGCACGGTGGGCGAAACCTCGTCGCGCGCCTCGAAGAAGGCGGGTCCCTGCGCATAGTCCTGCCGCCATTCGAGCCCCGCAATGGCGCTCTGCTTGCTGCGCTCATCAGTGCCGAACCGGATGCTGGACAGGCCATGCGTGTCGAGGAAATCCTGCACCGCCGCAGGTCCGCCGACGCGCCGCAGGATGCGGTCGTTGGCCGTGTTGTCGCTCTGCGTGATCGCGCGCTCGACCAGCTCGGCGTAATCGGCCGAAAAGCTGCCGTCGCGGCGGACGATATCGCGGATCGGCTGGTGGAAAACGGTCAGGTCGCCAGGACGGATGCGGACCATTTCGCCAAGGTCGAGCCGGCCTGCATCGACCTCGTCGAGCGCGGTCAGCGCGACCCATAGCTTGCTCACGCTCTGCTGCGGGAACTGCTCCAGCCCGTTGAAATGCAAAGTGCGCCGCGCGGCAAGATCACGCACCGCGATCCCGACATGGCCATCGAAAGTCCCGCCGATCCGGCTGATCGCGCGGTCGAGCGCGGCCTGTTCTGGCGTCAGCGGCGGCGCTTCCACCGCTTCGCTGGCCTGTTCGACCAGCGGATCGGCGGGCGCCTGCAGGCGCGGAAGCCACACGACCAGCAGCGCCAGCAGCAGCACCGGGATCGCAACGAGCAGGAAACGGAAAGGAAGCGTCACCCTTCCTCAACGCTCTGCAGCGAGCTGGTTTCCGAAGCTTTCGCTAGACCAGCCCCGCATCCGCTGCGGCTTCGCCGGGCAGCGGGCGGCCGACATCGAACATCGCGCGCAAGCGTTCGGAGAACATCAGATTGCCTTCGGGGAAATAGCGTTCGTAGATCCGCATCAGCTGGTCGAGATGATCGAGCCCCAGCGAACTGCGGAATTGCGGCCCCAGCGCGCTCTTGCCGAAATGCGGGCGCGTATCGACTTCATAGCGCATCACCAGCCGCTGCAGCCGTTCGAGCCAGGCATAGTCGCGCGGGTCGGCGAACAGGTCGATCGCTGCCATCGGCCGCCGCGCATTGGCCGCGAAGACCGGCTCCGCCACTCCCGGCAATTCGCGCACCGAGATGATGCCCTTGAGGAAGAAACCCAAATCGCGCAGCGCATCTGCTTCGCGGATGATGAACTTGACCACTGCGGGGGCGCGTTCGAGTGGGACGAAGAAGGCCAGATTGTATCCGGTGTAAGTGGTCGAAAACAGCCCGCGGGTGATGCTGGGCGCGCGGTTTTCCTTCAGCCCGGGCTTGGGATCGTAAAGATAGTCAAGATCGCCCGGATCGGTGATCACGCGTTCGCTCTGCTCGAGGTCGAGCCAGTCGATGAAGCGTTGCATCGGTCGCCGCAGCCGGGGAAGGAACCGATCGAGCTTGTAATAATGGCGCAGGAACCATGCGGCGAACTTGCCGCTGCCGCTGGCCTTGGGATGCGCGACCACGACCTTCTCGTCGGCGCATTCGGCAAGGACGTGGGTCATCACCACCGGATCGTCCGGGTCGGTATAGGGCATCACCGCCCAATTGACCGCGATCCCGCCCTGGCGCAGCTCGTCCAGCTTCGACAGGCGGCTCATCGAACTGACCGAAATGTAGGATTCGAGCGGCTTGGTCTCCAGCACCAGCTCCACGATCGGCGCGATCGTGCCGAAGGACAGCGCCACATAGGCGAATTCGGGATCGCCGCGCTGCAGCGTGACGCGCTGCCCCTTCCCGTCGAGGAAGGTCAGTTCGACCACGCTGTCCGCCATCACCGCGCGCGGACCGAAGCCATGCGTGCCCGTGGCCAGCGCGCCGACCACCGACTGTTCCATGTAATTGCCCGAATTGTGCAAGCCGCGCCCGTGCTGGTCGCGCAGGAACAGCTTGAGATCGCGCACCGAAACCGAAGCGCCCACGCGCACGGTTTCACTGGCAGGATCGTAAGACAGCGTCTTGATCCCGCCTTCGCGCATCATCATCGCGGTGACGCCGGGGACCACCTGGACCCCGTTGTAGGAATGCGACTGGCCCACGCAGCTGTAGCGGCCTTCGCTCACCAGCTTGGCCAATGCGGTTTCATCGTGCGGAACGCGCGCTTCGGTTTCGCAGCGATAGACGTTGATCCACGAGCGGACCCAGCGCTTGCCATCGGTGCCGATCGCCCGCCGGTCGGCCGCACGTTCGCGGCGCGTACGCAAATATTTCCTGATCAAGACCTGCCCCCTGCCTTGCACCCGCAGGCAGCATAATGGATTTCGGCCCGCGAAGCGAGGACAGGAACGACATCGACGGCGCAGCGGTGGAACCTTGGCGGCAGCGATACGCTCTCAAGACAAACCTTTTTCAGGAGACACCATGACCCAGACCTTGCTTATCACCGGCGCATCGACCGGTATCGGAGCAGCCACCGCCCGCGCCGCCGCCGAGGCCGGATGGCAGGTCACCCTGCTCGCCCGTTCACAAGACGAACTGGACAGCCTCGCCGGCGAGATCGGCGAGCGTGCGCTGGCGCTGCCCTGCGACGTGACCGACCGCGCCGCGCTGAATGCGGCGGTGGACAGGGCCGTCGACCATTTCGGCGGGCTCGACGCGGTCTTCGCCAACGCCGGCAAGGGCGTGTCCAGCCCGGGTATCGAACAGGGCGTTCCGGCCGAATGGGACGAGATGATCCAGCTCAACGTGATGGCCGTGCTGTCCACCGCGCATGCGACCCTGCCGCATCTGCGCAAGACCAAGGGACATTTCGTGGTCACCGGATCGAAGGCGGGGCGCGATCACCTCAAGGGGTCGGTCTATGGCGCGACCAAGTGGTTCGTCCACGGTCTTGCCGGGAACCTCGCCGAAGAAATGCGCGAATGGGGCGGCCGCTGCACGGTCATTTCACCGGGCATGGTCGACACGCCGTTCTTCGACGAACCCAAGCCCGACAAGATCCAGCCCGGCGATGTCGCGAATGCAGTGATCTTCGCCATCTCGCAGCCCGAAACCGCCGCAGTGCGCGAAATTCACATCATGCCGACCGGCTGATCAGCGCTGCAGCGCCTCTTCCAGCGTCGCCAGCGCGGCGCGCGCAAAGGCTTCCATATTGGCGATCCGGTCGTCGCTGCCGGTTTCGGTCCGGCGGATGAATTCGAACCCGCCGGGCCCGACCACCGCCGCGCAGCTGCGCCCCGCGGGTGCACCGCTGGGGTGGCTCGACCCGCCGACCGAACCACTTTCCGCCAGCCCCCATTGCGCGCCGAAATTATCGCGGATCGCACGCGCCTGCAGCAGCGCATATTCCTCGCTTGCCCCGCGCATTCCGGCATAGGCGTCGCGCGGCAGGTCGAACAAGATGTCGCGCGCGCGGAAGGAATAGACCACCCCGCCCCCGACGAAGAAATCGAGCGCGCCGGGCACGGTCAGCAGCGAAGCCGCGACCAGCCCGCCGGTCGCGCCNTCGGCNACCGCGACCTTCTCNCCGCGCTGGCGCAGCAGATCGGCAANGCGCAGCGCCTGTTNNTGGGTCTGCTCGAGCATGTCAGCCAGCCGCCTTGACGATTTCGGNCCANCCGGCNTCGTCCACCACCTCGATCCCGAGTTCGGCGGCCTTCTTCAGCTTGCTGCCCGCGCCCGGCCCNGCAACCANCAGATCGGTNTTGGCGCTGANNGAGCNGCNGGCCTTGGCNCCAAGCCGTTCGGCCTGCGCCTTGGCCTCGTCGCGGCTCATCGTCTCGAGCTTGCCGGTGAAGACCACCGTCTTGCCGCTGACGGGGCTGTCGCGTGTCTCGACCTCATAGCGCTGGGGCTCGACCACCCCTTCGCCCGGTGCCTCGCCGATCAAATCGTTCCACACGCTGCGGTTGTGCTCTTCGTGGAAGAAATCGGCCAGCGCATGGCCCACCGCAGTGCCGATGCCGTCGGTGCGGACTTCGAAAATGCGTTTCACCGCCTCGACCATGCGGGTGTTGAACGGGCTTTCCTTCTCGCCCTCGGCGCGTGGGTGTTCGAAGCAATAGGTGCGGAACTCGGCGGATTTTCGGGGCAGAAGGCGGATATCGCCCAGCCCCTTCATCAGGTCGCGCGCGGTGACCGCGCCGACATGGCGGATCCCCAACCCGAACAGCAGCCGCGCGGCATCGGGTTCACGGCGCGCTTCCACAGATTCCAACAGATTATCCACAGACCGCTCCTTCCACCCGTCGAGCGCGAGAATGTCCGCGCGCCGCTGCTTCAGGCGGAAGATGTCGGCGGGGCTCTCGAGCCAGCCGAGCGCAAAGAACTGGTCGATCGTCTTCTCGCCCAGCCCGTCGATGTCGAGTGCGCCGCGGCTGACGAAATGCTTAAGCCTTTCCGTGCGTTGCGCGGGACATATCAGACCGCCTGTGCAGCGCACGTCGACCTCGCCCTCTTCCGCCACCGCCTCGCTGCCGCATTCGGGGCAATGGTCGGGGAAGTGGAAGGTATCGCGCTCCGCCTCGGGCGTGAGGTTATCCACAAGCTGTGGAATAACATCGCCCGCGCGCTGGACCACCACGCGGTCGCCTGGCCGCACGCCCAGCCGCGCGATCTCGTCGCGGTTGTGCAGCGTGACATTGGTCACGGTGACCCCGCCGACGAGGACCGGGGCGAGCCGCCCGACCGGAGTCAGCTTGCCCGTCCGCCCGACCTGGATGTCGATGCTCTCGAGCTTGGTCTCGGCCTGCTCGGCAGGGAACTTGTGCGCCAGCGCCCAGCGCGGCGCCTTGGCGACGAAGCCGAGCCGCTGCTGGTAGTCGAGCCGGTCGACCTTGTAGACCACGCCGTCGATTTCATAGGGCAGGTCGGGCCGCGCGGCGGCGATGGTCTCGTAATGCGCCAGGATCGCGGCGGCATCGTCGAACCGCGCGAACAGCGGCGAGACGGGCACGCCCCAGCGCTCGATCACGCGGACCACCTCTTCCTGCGTGNCGCCCGGCACGTCGGAAGCCGCNCCCCAGCCATGNGCCCAGAACTTGAGCGGGCGCTGCGCGGTGACNTCGGCGTCCTTCTGCCGCAGCGATCCCGCCGCCGCATTGCGCGGGTTGGCGAACTGGCGGACCTTGGCCGGGTCGAATTCCTCGCCCTTTTCCTCCGCCGCGGCGCGCGCATCATCCATCAACCGCGTGTTGAGCGCCTCGAAATCGGCGCGCCCCATATAGACCTCGCCGCGGATCTCGAACACCTCGGGCGCATCGCCGNGCAANCTGCTGCGGNATGTCGGCGATATGCGCGACATTGGGCGTCACATCCTCGCCCACCTGCCCATCNCCGCGCGTCGCNGCGCGCACCAGNNNGCCCTTCTCGTAGCGCAGCGAGCAGGACAGCCCGTCGATCTTGTCCTCGGCGGTGAACGCCACCGGATCGCCATCCGACAGCGACAGGAAGCGCCGCACGCGGGCGACCCATTCCTCGACCTCCTCGGCGTTGAAGGCGTTGTCGAGGCTCATCATGCGAACCTCGTGCGTCACCTTGCTCAGCGGCGAGGCGGTGGCCGTGTGGCCCACCTTGCGGCTGGGCGAATCCTCGCGCACCAGGTGCGGAAACGCCGCCTCCAGCGCGGCATTGCGCCGCACCAGCGCGTCATATTCCGGATCGCTGATCTCGGGCGCGTCCTCGGCATGGTAGAGCCGGTCGTGCTTCGCGATCTGCTTCGCCAGCCGCATCAATTCGTTGGCGGCCTCAGCCTCGGTGATGTCGGTCGGCACTCTAAGCCCCCTCTAGCAGCCGGTCCGCCTGCGCCCTCGCCTCGGGGGTGACCTCGGCGCCGCTGAGCATGCGCGCGATCTCTTCCTGGCGGCCGGCCTCGTCGAGCAGGACCACGCCGGTCTTGGTCACCGTCCCGTCGCTCGACTTGGCGATCATGTAATGCATGCGCCCGCGCGCGGCGACCTGCGGGCTGTGCGTCACCGCGAGCAATTGCCCGTCGNCAGAGAGCCGCGCGAGCCGTTCGCCGATCGCGGAGGCCACCGCACCGCCAACCCCGCGGTCGATCTCGTCGAAGATCACCGTCGCCGCGCCGCCCTGCTCGGCCAGCGCGACCTTGAGCGCGAGGATGAAGCGCGACAGTTCGCCGCCGCTGGCGATCTTGGTCAGCGGCGCGAAATCGGCGCCCGGATTGGTCGCGATGAGGAATTCGACCGCGTCGGTGCCGCCCGCGCCCCACTTNTCTTCGGGCAGCGGCGTGACCGCAGTGCGNAAGCGGGCCGCGTCGAGCTTGAGCGGCGCCAGTTCGCGCGCCACCGCCTCGTCGAGCCGCAGCGCCGCGGCNACGCGCCGGTCGTGCAGCGCCTGCGCTTCCGCGCGGTAACGCTGCCCCGCCTCCTTCGCCGCGGCCTCGAGCGCGTCGAGCTGCGCCTCGCTCCCCTCGATGCTGTCGAGCTGGCCGCGCATCGTGCGCATCAGTTCGGGCAGTTCGTCGACCTCGCAGCGGTGCTTGCGCGCCAGCGCGCGCAGTTCGAACAGCCGGGTTTCGGCGGCATCGAGCGCGGCAGGGTCGTGGACCAGCGCCTCGGCCGCGGCCTGCAGCTTTTCCTCCGCCTCGCCCGCTTCGATCACCGCCCGGTCGAGCGCGCCCAGCGCCTCGGCCAGCAGCGGGTGTTCGGGCGCGATGCGGTCGAGCCGCCGCGCCGCCACGCGCAGCGATGCGAGCGGCGAATCCGAGCCTTCCCACAGGTGCCGCAATTCCTCGAGATCGCCCGACAGTTTCTCGCCCTTCTGCATGTCGGTGCGCGCCGCGGCGAGCCGCGCTTCCTCGCCCGCCTGCGGTTCGAGCGCGGTCAGTTCGGCCAGATGCGCAAGCAGCAGGTCCTGGTCGGCCTTGGCGGTTTCCACCGCGAGCCGCGCCTCTCCCAGCGCCTCGTCGGCGCTGCGCCACGCGCGCCAGGCGGCTGCGAGCTGCGCACCATCGACACCGGCAAAACGATCGAGCAGCGTACGGTGGCCGCGCGGATTGACCAGGCCGCGGTCGTCGTGCTGGCCGTGCAGTTCGACGAGGAAACCCGCCATTTCGCGCAGCAGGCCGACGCTGACCGGCTGGTCGTTGACGAAGGCCTTGCTCTTGCCGTCGGGCCTGAGCTGCCGGCGCACGATCAGCGGTTCGCCGTCCTCGACCTCGATATCCGCATCGTCGAGCCGCTCGGCCAGCCCCTGCGGCAGCGCGGCGAATTCGAAACTGGCCGAAACGCTGGCCTTGTCGGTGCCGCCCCGCACCAGTCCGCTGTCGGCGCGATTGCCCAGCACCAGCCCCAGCGCGTCGAGCAGGATCGACTTGCCCGCCCCGGTTTCGCCCGTCAGCACGCCCAGTCCCCGCCCGAAGGTCAGGTCGAGCGCTTCGATCAGCACGATGTTGCGGATGGAGAGGCGGGTCAGCATTCGGCCTCCCTCCTAGCCAATGCCGAAACCCGAGTCAGCAGCGCATCGCCGGCAATCGACAAGCTTGCCGCAATCGCACGCATCCGCCGCCGTAAACGCAGAGTTAGCAAATGATGCATAGAAGGGAGGCGTGAGTTGGAAACGCATCTGCAACGGTCTTCTCGGGCCGGACATACCCGTGCACCTGCGCGACGACTTCACCCTGCTTACCGCCCGCCACATGCGCGGCCAGGCCCGGCTTTTGTTCGTCGGTTTCATTCTCAGCCTGCCGATGGTCGTCCTGGGCGCCAGCCCGGGCGCGGGGCCGCTGGTTGCCTACGGATTGCCCGCTGCCATTTTCGTGCTGTGCGCGTTGGCGCTGGCCAGCGTGGCGCGCCCGCTCGCCCCTTCGGCCACTGCCGAGGAAGCGCGCAAGACGATCGACACGCTGTGGCAATTGTGCCTGCTCGCCGCCGCGCTCGGCAGCCTCTGGTGCGTCGCCAGCTGGGCCAGCGCACCGGTGGAGGTGCGGCTCTATTATCCGGCGATCATGTCGCTGGGCGCACTGATGCTGAGCTATTGCCTCATGGCAGTGCGCAGCGTCGCCATGTCGGTCCTGCTGGTGACACTCGGGCCCGTGGCCTGCGTGCTGGCAGGAACGGGCGCGACGATGGACCGCGTGCTGGCGGTGTCGATCCTTATCGCGGTGGGGTTCCAGATGGTGATGATGGTACGCCATCAGCAGTTGCTGGTAAGCTTGGTGGAGGAACGCCACAAATCGGGCGAACTTGCCCGGCGCGATCCGCTGACCGGGCTGGCCAATCGCCGTGCCCTGATCGAACAGTTCGAAGGTTTCGCCGACAGCGGTGCGTCGCTGCGGCTGATGGTCATCGATATCGACCGCTTCAAGCGGATCAACGACCGCTTCGGGCACGATATGGGCGACCGTGTGCTGCAGACCATCGCCACCGTGCTGCTGTCGCATGCGCGCGGGGATATCTGCGCGGCCCGGCTCGGGGGCGAGGAATTCGCCATGCTCAGCCGGAGCGATGCGCTCGACCCGGCGCTGGCGCTGCAATTGCTGCGCGAAATCCGCACTTCGGAAATGCCGCATGGCGAAGCGGTCACCGCCAGCATCGGCGTGGCCGATGCGGTGGTCACGCAGGCGGAAGACTGGACCGCGCTCTACGGCCAAGCCGACCGTGCGCTCTACCGCGCCAAAGATGAAGGCCGCGACCGCGTCGAGGCGTTCGAAAAGGATGCCGCTGCGCAGGCGCGCACCCCGTCACGGCCCGCGCGACAGGCCTGAACCGGCTCAGCCGGGGGTGACGTCCGGTGCATGGTCCTGCACCAGTTCATAGGCCTTTTCGTACCATTCGGTGCCGGGATAGTTCGCCCCGAGCACCGCGGCATATTTGACCGCTTCGGCAGGAACGCCCAGCGCCAGGCTGGTTTCGGTCAGCCGGTAGAGCGCCTCGGGCGCATGGCTGGTGGTTTCATAGGTGTCGACCACGTTCTGGAAACGGATCTGCGCGGCAATCCACTTGCCCGACCGTTCGTAATGGCGGCCGATTTCCATTTCCTTGCCCGCCAGGTGATCGCGCACGAGGTCGATCTTGAGCCGGGCGTCGGCAGCGTAATCGCTGTTGGGGAACCGGCGGTTGATCTCGTTCAGCGCGGTCAGCGCCTGGTCGGTGATCCGCTGGTCGCGCTGGACGTCGCTGATCTGCTCGTAATAGCTGAGCGCGATGAGGTAGAACGCATAGGGTGCGTCCTTGTTGCCCGGGTGAATCTGCAGGAAGCGCTGCGCCGCCTGGATCGCCTTGTTGTAATCCTTGGCGACGTAATAGCTGAACGAACCCATCAGCTGCGCGCGGCGCGCCCAGGGCGAATAGGGATGCTGACGCTCGACCTCGTCGAACAGCGCAGCGGCCATTTCCGCCTGCCCGTTGTCTAGCCGGCGCTTGGCTTCGAAATAGAGCGTTTCCACGTCGCGTGCGACATAGGCGGTATCGCGCGGCCCACCATCGCCGCCCGCACATCCGGCGGTGAGCAGCGTCGCCCCCGCAAGGGCGGCGCCAAGGATGAGCTTGCTGGGTGAGCGGGTCTGGGTCGTCATGGGAAGCAGCCTATAACCAGCGTGCCGATGAACGCCAAGTGAAGTTCGCGCCGCTGTCCCCCGCGTGTGCGCGGACCCGGCCCGGCGTCAGGCCGAACCGGAGATTTCCTCGGGTGCGTCCCACAGCAGGTGGCGGTTTTCCAGCATCACCAGATTGGCGCTGCGGATCACTTCGCCCTTGGTGCGATAGCCGAGCAGCTTTTCCGCCTGCGTATCGGGATTGCTGGTCAGCACGCGCAGTTCTTCGGAAGTGAAATCGCTCAGCCCGCGTGCCCGCTCGATCCCCTTGCTGTCGTAGATATGCAGCACGTCACCGCGGCTGAAATCGCCGGTCATGGAGATCACGTCCTCGCGCCGGATCGGGCGATCGCCGCTGAGCGCGGTCGCCAGCGTATCCGAGATCACCAGGCTGCCCGCCATCTGCAGGCGGTTGGCGATCCAGCTGTCCCAGCCCGACAGCGGGTTGGGATGCGGCAGGATCTTGGTCGACCGGCGCGTTTGCGCCAGCACGCTCGAAACCGGGTGATCGACTTCGCCCTGCGCGATCCAGGTGGTGACCCCGGCTTCCTGCGCCATGTTCGCTGCCAGCAGCTTGGTTTCCATGCCGCCGGTGCCCAGCGTGCTCTTGCCCTTGGTCGCGTCCATATACTGGCTCACGTCGTCGACCTCGGGGATGAACTGCGCGCCGGGTTCGTCGGGGTTGCGATCGTACAGCCCGTCGACCCCGGTGAGGATGATGAAATCGTCTGCCCCGACCATCTGTGCCACCTTGGCGGCCAGCCGGTCGTTGTCGCCGACGCGAATCTCTTCGGTGGTGATCGTGTCGTTCTCGTTCACGATCGGGACCACATTGGCCTCGAGCAGGCGGTGCACCGTGTTGCGCGTGTTGAGGAAGCGGCGGTGGTCCTCGAAGTCGCCGAGCGTGAGCAGCACCTGCGCGATTTCAAAGCCGAATTCATGCCCCACCTGCTTGTAGGCGTTGAGCAGCAGCGGCATGCCGCAGGCGGCGGCGGCCTGCTTGTCGGAAACACCCGCGCTTTCGGGCGTTTCCCCGATGATGCGCAGCCCCAGGGCGACCGAGCCCGACGAGCACAGGATCACATTGGTCCCTTCGGCGCGGAGCTGGGCGACGTCTTCCAGCAGGCGCTGGAGGAAACCGTAACGCGGTGTAAGGAGTTCGAGATTGGCCAGCAGGGCCGAACCGATTTTGACGACGATGTTTCGTTTTTTTGCCATAGACTTCAATTATTGCACAGACTTGAAATTTCTCGACGGCAATATAGATAGCGTTTGTGCACTGCACAACCACATTTTGAGAATATCCGCCGGTCGCGAAAAGCATGGTAACTGACAAAGTTAAAGGCAAGTACTGCACCGCGGCATATTCTATAGTNAAGTAAGNACAAGAAACCACAAGAGCCCGATTGCTCGGAAACGGATTTTAGTCATTACGAAAACTGTTTGTATTGTCGGATGCGGAAAAATGGGTTCCGCTTTACTTTCGCANTGGGTCGAGGGCCCCGAAGCGATAACTGTCGTCGATCCCGCGGGTAGCGAAGTTCCCGATGGCGTTACGCTGGTAACCGACCGCGCCGCGATCGCCGACCAGCGCTTCGACCTCGTGATTGCCGCGGTAAAGCCGCAGCTGATCGACGATATCCTCGCCGACTATACCGACCATCTCGCCCCCGGCGGCTATGTCCTGTCGATTGCCGCGGGCTATTCCGCCGGNCGCCTGTCGCAGCTGATGGGCGATGCGCCGGTGATCCGCACGATGCCCAACCTCCCCGCGGCGATCGGCCGCGGCGTGAGCGGGATCTGCCCCGGCCCGCATGCCACCAGCGACCATGTCGCGCATGCCGAGGCCTTCATGCGCCGCGCGGGTGCGACGATCACCGTCGACAGCGAGGAAAAGCTCGACCGCGTTACCGCAGTGGCCGGATCGGGCCCCGGCTACGTCTTCGAAATCGCGCGCGCCTATGCCGAAGCCGCGATGGCGCAGGGTTTCGACGAGGACGAGGCGCGCGACATGGTGCTCGGCACGATCGGCGGCGCGATCGCAATGGCCAGCGAACCGGCCGCACCCAGCCTCGAGGAACTGCGCAATTCGGTGACCAGCAAGGGCGGCACCACCGCCGCGGGCCTGAACGCGCTCAATGGCGACGGTGGCCTTTCCACCCGGCTGCGTGATACACTGCAGGCAGCCTACGACCGCGCGGTCGAGCTGCGCTGATACCCGGCGCCTCCCGCCCCGACGCAAGCATACGAGAGAACCTATGACCGACCAGACCCCCGACCCGCAGATCCATATCCACGACCTCGGCCAGCGCGCCCGCAAGGCCGCGCGCGCGCTGCTGTCCGCCAGCACCGAGGCGAAGAACAACGCGCTGCGCGAAGCCGCCAAGGCGCTGCGCAGCCGGATGGGCGAACTGCTCGAAGCCAATGGCGAGGACGTGCAAGGCGTCGCAGGCAGCAAGCCCGAGAGCTTCGTCGACCGCCTCCGCCTGACCGAGGACCGCATCGAGGGCATGGCCGGCGCGCTCGAGGAAATCGCCGAACTGCCCGATCCCGTGGGCCGCCAGCTCGCCAGCTTCGAGCGCCCCAACGGCCTCACCATCGANCGNGTCGCCGTGCCCATCGGGGTGATCGGCATGATCTACGAATCGCGCCCCAATGTCGGCGCCGATGCCTCCGCCCTGTGCCTCAAGTCGGGCAATGCGGTGATCCTGCGCGGCGGCAGCGAAAGCCGGCANTCNACCCGCGTGATCGTCGAATGCATGCGCAACGGCCTCGCTGCGGCGGGCTTGCCCGAAGACGCNGTGCAGACCGTCGGCACCACCGATCGCGGTGCGGTCGCCGCGCTGCTCAAGGCGGATGAATTCGTCGACCTGGTGATCCCGCGCGGGGGACGCGGGCTGGTCGAGCTGGTCCGCGACCAGGCGAGCGTCCCCACCCTCCTCCACCTCGACGGCAANTGCCACAGCTACGTCCACTCCGCTGCCGATCTCGACAAGGCGGTCAAGGTCATCCGCAACGCCAAGCTGCGCCGCACCGGCGTCTGCGGTGCGACCGAGAGCGTGGTGGTCGACCGCGCGGTGGCCGCAGACTTCATTCCCAAATTCGCCGACACGATGGGCGCCGATTGCGAATTGCGCGGCGATGCCGATGCCGTGGCGATCGACGGCCGCCTCAAGCAGGCCACCGAGGACGACTGGCACACCGAATATCTCGACCCCATCGCCAGCGTGAAGATCGTCGACGGGCTCGACGAGGCGATCGCCTGGGTCGAGGAGCATTCGAGCCACCACACCGATGCGATCATCACCGAGGACGACGCCGCCGCGCGCAAGTTCATGACCAGCATCGACAGCGCCATCGTGATGCACAACGCCAGCACGCAGTTCGCCGATGGCGGCGAGTTCGGCATGGGCGCGGAAATCGGTATCGCCACCGGCAAGATGCACGCCCGCGGCCCCGTCGGGCTCGAACAGCTGTGCAGTTTCAAATACCTCGTCCACGGCGACGGACAGACGCGGCCGTAAGCTGGTTTGGTTTTGCGAACCCGCATCCGCGGGTTCGTCCTCGCTAGATGTTCAGCAAGCTGCACCCGCTGCGGGCGGGCGTGCAGGTGGCCTTCGGCCAGCTGCGTCTTCGACTACGCTTCCGCCCTTGCCTCGCCTGCGGCTCGGAACCAGTGCGAGCCGCTATCGTAACGCGCAAGTCCCGTTCGCGACCAGCGAACGGCGAGGCCGACCGGCCGCCCGCAGGGGCCCGCAGGAGCGCAGCGACGGAGGAACAGCCCCGAGGACGAACCCGCGGATGCGGGTTCGAAAAGCAAGGACTCCCCTTCCCCCAGATTTTCCTACTCGCGCCAAATCTGCTCCATCCCCGCAGATGGCCGACCACGACCCCGACACCGCCCCCACCCAGCACCCGCAGACCGCGCGCGGCACNCTGCCCGCCTTCANCCCCGTCCCGCGCGCGAAGGAGCGGTCGAACGGGTGGAAGCCGNAGGTCCAGCGCGCCTTTATCGAGGCGCTGGCNGANACCGGCAGCGTCGCCAGCGCCTGCCGCCAGGTCGGCCGCGCCGAGGTCGGCGCCTATCTCCTGCGCCGCCANCCCGAGGCCGCCAGCTTCCGCGCCGCGTGGCAGGCCGCGCTCGATCTCGGCATGCAGCGGATCGAGGATGTCGCGATGGACCGCGCACTGAACGGGGTCGAGGTGCCGGTCTATTCCTATGGCAAGCTCGTCGGCAGCCGCCGCGTGCACAANGACCGGCTGCTGATGTTCATGCTGCGCAACCGCGCGCCCGAGCGCTTTGCGGGCGGCCGCCCCAAGGCGCTCAACGCGATCGGGCGGATGGAGAAGAAGCGGCTCAAGGCGAAATGGCGGCGGCAGTGGGAGAAGGAGCAGCGCCGCACCTCCCCCGCCGAAGTGCGCGCCTCCATCGCGCGCAAGGTCGCCGTNTTCCGCCAGCAGATGGAAGCGCAGCTAAGCCCGCGCACGCTGGCCGCCTACGCCGAATTCGAACGCCTGCGCGACGAAGACATCGCGCGCGGCTACCAGGCAAGCGACGACCCGGAGCATCCGCTGTATGCGGAACGCAGGAAGGCGGACCAGTCCGAAGGCTGATAGAAAGCGGTGGCTCCGAGCCGAAGGCGAGGCAAGCGCGACCGCGCGCCCGAGCTTATGCGAGGAAGCAAGCGAGCCGGATGGCTCGCGCCCGCAGGGCCCAAACAAAAAACTCGAACCTTGTAATGCCTTCACAGGGGCGCGTTGAAGCTACGCGTCGAACCCGTGAAACTCGCGGTGCCACGACAGGAACTTCGGATGCGGCCGGTACGACTCGATCTCCGGAGCTTTGAGATTGCCCGTCGGATTGATGATCGCCTCGACACCCTCGCGGTCGTTGACCTTGCGGTGCACGATAATCTCCAGATCATCCCTGAAGCCAATCAACCCACGGTCAAACATCCAGTGCGCGGTGCCCGACAATGCAAGGCCATTGCGCACGCTGTCAGGGCCGCCATGCTCGACCGGGCGGATATGCGCGGCCTGCGCTTCCAAGCGACCGCCGCCATTGACCAGTTTCCAGCCTGTCACCGCACAGCGGCCATCATAGGCGTGCATGACGGCGCGGCGGAATGCGCGGTCGCGGAATGGCTTGGAGACGAGCGACTGAACGATGGGCCGCTCGATTTCGAACGGGGTCTGATGCTCGCGGACTCGATTGTCCTCGACCACTTCGTCATCGCTACGAGGCAGGAAGTCCTCGTCCGGCAATCCGAGCGAAATGATGCGGGCGAAGTCAGAATGCGAAAGCGGGCGGATGGCGGCTTGGGCGCGGCCAGATACTTTGCCTTCCTCGTTGAGGACACCGCGCTCAACCTGTTCGCCGTTCACGATATGCGGCACAGTCGGCTCGAAAGGCAGATAGCTGCCCTGTTCGATGATCGCGCGATAGCGCTCAGGTTCGGTCGGGTCAGGTATGATCTCCTCGACCTTCGCCACTGCGAAGAAGCCTTTGGAGTACGGAATCTTGACCGGCTCGCGATAGACGATCCAGTCGCCGACCATCCGTTGCACGCGACTAAGATAGCTTTTCGGAAATTGGTAATGCGCCTCAGGAATATCGTCGTAGATCGACCCATCCTTGTGCATGAAAACGCCGAAGGTCATGTGGCTTCCTGCATACCTAGATCTTTTCGGTCAACTACTCGGTCAAGTTCTTTCTCTGACAAGGCGTGAACGGCTCCGCAGTGTGGGAAACGCATTCTTTCGTAATTCCAGCATGCGGGTCACCTTCGACGATAATCTGGCTTGCCCGCCCCTCCTTCTTTTCTGGATCGCCTACTCCAGCCAACAAGAGATAGAGCAAAAAGCCCAACATCATGAGGGCAATTACCGACGCTGCGATTTTGGCGTTCCTGTAGGCATCCTCACCCTTCCTAACCCTGTCCCATTCGCACTTGAGCAGTTGCTGAGACTTCTCACGAAGTTCATTTTCAAGTGCATCACCTGCATCACCGGCCAGGCTTGTATCGTCACCAGATAGATTTTCCATCTCATCCATGAGACCGACAACATCCTGAGACAAATCCTCCTCGGGATTAAGTCTCAAACGGATCAAGTTTGAAGCACGGTTAAGACGGCTATACATTGGAGACAGGTGCGCGATTTTTTCACTCTGCGTTGAGAAGTTGCGCTGTACTTCATCCCTTATCTGCGTAAAGATCGATAGATAATCCGAAATTTCGCCTCGGAGATCATCAATCCATGACTGCCGAAATTCAGATATCTTTTGCTCTTTCGCCAGAACAAGACCGATAAAAGAGGCAGCGGCGGCAATTATTGCCGCAATCAAAGTCGCCGTTCCGCCAGACACAATTTATCCCCTATCGCATTCAAAATTTCTATGTCATTGCACTCTCGAAATTTTAATTTCTTCAGGAGTGCACAGGGTCGATGAGTGAGCAAATCACTTTTGAGTTTACTGGTGGCCTAGCTGACGAGCACCTGATGAACTTCTACGAAGCATCACGCTTTCAGTACGCAGCGGCTCGCTTATTGGTCAAACTTGCCCAGTTTCGTAGCAGCGGGCGGTTCAGCCGAAATATCACAGATAAGGGCAACGTCGGGATTACCCTCGAAACCCAAGAAGATGGAAGTTTTAGGATTAATGTTTCCGCGCCAGAATCACCTGATGCGCAATCGGACGACGTCTTTCTAACCGCATCCCTCGGTGACCTTATTGCTTATGTTGCAGAACGAGTTATCGAGAAAACTGACGATACAGATTTAATCGCTCTTTTAAACGCCAATTCAGATATCGTCGGCATCTNTGGCGAGATAGATTCAGATGATAGCCAGAAAATTGAAGCGGTCATTCGAGACCTGATCACTAACCACGAATTGCGGCAATCGCTTTTACATGGCTCGGGGGAAATGCTGGAACGGCGTATCAGCGAAATTGGTCGTCAGGACAGTCTTCGTTCCGTTCGGAAGTCTATCGCTCGGATTGATCGCCCTCGGGAGCAGAAATTGATCGCTATGGCCGCACCTCTCATCAGTGAAATGGCGACCGCACTTCGGCGCAGTGCTGACGTGCTAAAAATACAGTCCTCGCGGGCAGATACCTCGGGAAACGTCTTATACTTGAATCAGTCAATGGCGCGTCAAATCGAATCCACCAAGGTTGATGAAGAAATTACTCCCATTATCGGAAACATCATTCAATACAACAAGGAGACAGGCTGGGGGAAGCTTCGCTTGCGAATAGCCTCCCATCCGATAAGCTTCACTGTTCCTTCGGACAGTAAAGTGGAATTGCAGGATGAGCTAATCAATGAAATGGGTAGCGAAGAAACTTACTTGCAACTCTATTTAGTAAGGGATCGGGCACGCGACCCTGTAAGAGCTATTCTGGTTGGCATCCTCGAAATGCCGGACGAGTAATAATCTAGTTACTCCTCCCCCATCCGCAATGCGGCAATAACCGCCTCCTGCGGAATGCTCACATTGCCATATTCGCGCATCCGCGCCTTGCCCTTCCCCTGCTTCGCGAGCAGCTTCTTCTTGCGCGTGATGTCGCCGCCGTAACTTTTCGCAATCACGTCCTCTCACAAGGCGGCCATAGTTCTGCGGACGGGGTCGCTTCCCCGCCCTACCCCTTCTTCCGCTTCTTCCGCGCCGCATATTTCGCGTCGCGCGCGGCCTTCAGTTCGGCTTCGGTCGGTGCGGGCACCGCGGCGGCTTCGGCCTTGGCTGCGGCGGCGGCCTGCTTGTCGGCCTTGGCCTGCGCGATCGCGGCGCGCTTGGCGGCGCTCTTTTCGGCGATGGCGGCTTCGCGCGCTTCCTGCGCGGCCTTGCGCTTGGCAATCGTCGCCTCGTCGAGCTTGGGCGCGTCGGCCAGTTTCTTCAGCGCCTGCTCGCGCGCCTTCTGCGCAAGCGCGCGGCGATCCTGGAAATCGGGGTCCTTATATCCGGACATAGGCGATAATCTCGTTTCTGGTTGGCCGGCGGGGGGCGCCGGCTGTGGGGGCTGGACAGCGCTGGCGCTGGGGACGCGCCCTATTCCTCGCCCATCCGCAGCGCGGCAATGAACGCTTCCTGAGGAATACTGACGTTTCCGTATTCCCTCATCCGCGCCTTACCCTTCTTCTGCTTCTCGAGCAGCTTTTTCTTGCGGCTGATGTCGCCGCCATAGCATTTGGCGGTCACGTCCTTGCGCATCGCGGCGATGGTTTCGCGCGCGATCACCTTGCCGCCGATCGCGGCCTGGATGGGCACCTTGAACAGGTGCCGCGGGATGAGGTCCTTCAGCCGCTCGCACATGCCGCGCCCGCGGCTTTCGGCGACATCGCGGTGGACGATCATCGACAGCGCGTCGACCGGTTCGTTGTTCACCAGGATGCTCATCTTGACGAGGTCGCCCTCGCGCAGGCCGATCTGTTCATAGTCGAAGCTGGCATAGCCGCGGCTGATCGACTTGAGCCGGTCGTAGAAATCGAACACCACTTCGTTGAGCGGGAGTTCGTAGGTCACCTGCGCGCGGCCGCCGACATAGGTCAGGTCGACCTGGAT
>FUFK010073393.1_pt1 | contig 24419 bp, 9 predicted proteins | sample 1021851 | NCBI WGS metagenome assembly FUFK01 (sample SAMEA51879418, study PRJEB19060) | metagenome | reverse complement strand
AAAACTCCAGCACTATTTTGATGTCTTCTTTCTGACTTGCAGAACGAGGAATTGCAGCTCTATTATCAATATAAATTATTTCACCTGACTTAGTATTAAATTCCGCTGATGATATACCAGCACTAAAACTCATACCAAGTTGATATACTTTATTATTTATTGAGGTACTGACACCGTTATACGCCGTATCAATCTCTAATAAAGAACCAACCACTGATGATCCACTAATCGTAAGTCCATATCCAGCATCAGGATTTGAAGTGAAAGGAATAATCTTGTATCCAGTTTCACTAGAAGCAAGACCCATTGGTTGATAATACTTCAACACTCCAGTAACTTTATCCCAAGATGCAACATATCCAATCGCAGTAGAACCAACACCAACTGTCTGTGTAATCTCAGAGTCAACAGCATAGGTTGTTGCTGTTGTTACACCAGCAAGTTTAACTGCTTTTAGACCACTNACCATNGCNGTGTCTAGTAATTCTGTACTACTACCAAACACAGTTGGATTTTTTATAAGTCCAACCCTAGCGAAGTCATTACCTTCAATAATATCAGGGTTAGTTTCTAGTGTTTCAAATCTAGAATATAGTAAAGCTCTATATGCACCTAATTCTCTATAGATGTCATATCCGTGGCCACCTTTAGGTGGAATGATGACACTAAAACCAGCAACAGATGTAGTTCCTATTCCAGTATTGGTAAGGTTAGCAAGAACACCGCCAGACTCACTGCCAGGAGCGCCTGGGAAGAACTGTATGGATCCGTGGGTATATCCTTCTCCTCCGTCAGTAACAAATACTTCAGATACCTTTCCGAAAGAATCAACCGTAATTGTAGCCTTTCCTCCTGATCCATCTCCGAGAATTGGAACATTGGCAAAAGATGTAGAGATNGGTTGATAGTTAGAGCCTCTATNATNAACAACNACAACTTCGATTTTTCCATCTATAGCNTTAGCCTTTGTTGCAACAGTCTCGCCTTGNTTNCCCCAGTTTTCGGGCACTGGTATGTATTCAATAGAGTCAAATTTAACGATCTCNGATGGTTTAATCGTATAAAGATATTTCCAAACATAACCATCGCCACTAGTGCCAGCTGCCCTTGGCTCAAGGTCAACAAATGTGGGTTGGTCATATGAAGGCCTACCCTTGGGGTTCTCAGGGTCTGATCCATTTTGGAGACAAATGTAAACTTTCAAGTCCTCATTCACTATGTAGTAATTTGNNTCATACAAACTACCTTGTGAAGTTATTGGTGTNNNATTGTANATATTNTAGTCATGTCGGTACATNTCATAGGTAGTACCAGCAACCCATNTTACCTTTCTAACAAGTCTGCGAACATCCTTNTCAGTCACTTTCTTCATAGCNATTATAGATTCTTTGATAGAATANTCTTCTTCAAATCCATCTAAAGGTGCAGGGGTGTCNGTTGNCCATGTGGCAGTACCGCCTGCCTTTGGNTCTATGGAATTTGGTAATCCCATGAACGCATAGTATTTGTTAACAGTAGATCCGACCCCGACAAAACTTTGCACAAAAGTCTCGGCATTTAAAATTCTAAACTGTTCGGATATTATGGCAGGCATTTTAAAAAAACTAGTCTTTTTGTTTTATTTAGTGGTTAAGTTAATGGTTTCTTTCTAGAGACTACTGGAGCAGTAGATATTCCTGTTAAACCATTGTTTGAATTGACAAAGAAATCTTTAGGATTTCCAGAAGCACGGTTCTGATATCCAAAGAATTTACCCCAACTATATTTACCCCAGAAGGTATCCATATTTGATGTCACGGCAAGACCAACTTGGATTGTATTATTACCGTATGAAACTGGGCCAGGTAAGAAAGCACATGTTACAGTGGTCAATCCTGATATTGCATCTCCAACAGTAGCTTGTTCTACCCTGAAGACACCACCAAGATAATCACCAGAAGTTACCATACCAACAGGAACTCTAGAACCACTGGAAGTTGTAATACCTGTCAAGGCATGACCTACAACTAATGAACTGTCATATATGGTGAAGTAATCTCCTTTTTCAAGTCCACTAAACTGAACTCCAAGATCGTTAAGTGAAGAATATCCATAACCAAGATTAGTATTATCATTGAATTGGGATTTCAATGTAAATGTTAATTGTGGAAGTCTATCGGCAGTTCCTGGCAACCATGTATTTATTCCTACTATGTCTCCAAAATCGCCTTTTGCATCAACTGATAATACATCTTCCTTCGTAGTTCTGTCACTTTCTACAATTACTGGTGGAGAACTACCAACATCATAACCAAATCCACCATCTGTAATTGTTACCGATGTAATCACTCCAGCAGTAACAGAAGCGGTTGCAGTCGCCCTATTGATAACTGGATCTGCATAGAAGGTGGTGGTTGCAGAACCAACAGCAATAACTCTTCTACTTGCAAAATCACCAAATGGCGTATCTACAAGATCACGAATCTGGTTTGAATGTGGAACTGTTCTCTCATTCCAGTTTGCTAAATCAAATGAGTAATACAAACCACCCACTGTACTAATTCCAATATAGATGTTATCAAAGAACTTAATTTTTGCAAAATCAAATGTTGCAGGGTGTTGTGTTCCAGCTGGTAACTGTTGACTCCAAGGTTGCCAGAAGTTCTTGTCAGTTGAAATACCAATAGTTCCACTGTCACCAACAACAATAAATTTATTACCATCATAGATGATATCATTCAAGTCATTAAGAGTATTACTTACCTTATCTGACCATCCTTTTCCGTCATTTGATGCAATAATAACACCACCATTACCAACAGCAATGAATTCTGACTGACCATAACAAACTGCATTTAAAGTTTGTAATGTTCCTGAGAATTGACTAAATGCACCACCAGTTGTTAGACCAACAGCGGTAAATATAGATCCAGCAGCACCAACTGCGACCCATGTATTTCTAGTTCCCTCCCAAATTACATCTTGGAAATTGCCCTGATATGTACTTGGTAGTGTAAGTGTTTGATTGATAGCTGGTATTTGTCTTTGTTCAAATAGATCTATTGCAGTCCATGTAGACATACTGTTACCTACTGAAACTGCTCTCGCCATTGAACCATAATCACCTACAGCCATTGCATAGACCGTGGATGTTCCACTATTACCTACACCCACACCATTGAAGGTTACAGTTCCACCAAATCCAATTCTACCCCTTTCCCAGAATGTTCCACTCTTGGTATTAATATAAAAACTACTGGAACCAACAGCAATTATTGGTTCTTCCTTTGTCAATGCCTTAAATTCTACAGAAGATGTAATACCTGTAATAGGATCGAACTCCCATGCAGATATGGGGTCTCTGCGTTTAATTAATGCACTTGAAATCGCAACATTCGGAGATGAAATATTAAGATACCCCTTTCCACCATCTGCAATTGTTAGAGATGATATGCTAGATGATGTAGAAACAATAGATGTAATGATGCCTGGCAAAACTTCAGTATCATCAAATATCTGAATGTTTCTTTCGGACTGTAGTAATTTATCAATAGCGTTGAATACTGGGAAAGCATTACTTACATAGATGCTCTCATCAGTCTGAGAAACATTTTTTATCAATCTAGTTGTTGGTAGAACACGACTCTTCAAATCGGGTCTAGCCTTAGATATTAGAACACCAGATAAAATTTGGTCATGTCTTTGTTTCTCTAAAGTTAGAGGCCTGTCTGCATCTTGAGAAGTATCAATTCCAATACTATTGTATGTGAATGTTTCTAAAATGTCAGATGCAATTATTCTTTTTGCCGTTCTCTCAAATTGATCTATATCACCGACAGTGAATCTATTTTCTTTTATTTCAATTTGATCACCAGGCTTCAATGTTGTTGATGGTTCAATTGTCTCCACATCTCGTTTAGATCCTCTAAAGTAGAATACTGAACATTTGGAATTCTCCTTCGGAGCTTCTGTAAAGATGACTCTACTTCCCTTAAATGTGTAAGAAGATTGTGGAGTTTGTAGAATATCATTGATGTATATGAAGATATTGTTAGTAATATCCATATCACTTCCAGGCGGAGTCTTGAGACTTAAAATTTCAGTAGTTCCACTAGTTGTTACAGATAAAGTAAATTTCTTACGTTTTCCATTAAAGAATGAAGATATGTCATCAAATAATATAAACTGGCCAGGATAGAATCCAGAGAATGTATCACTTTCTAGTTCTTCAACAATTAATTGGAACTCAGTGTTTACACCTACTCTTGGATCAGTAGCAATACCACTAACAGTTAATCTGTCACCAACTTTATATGCAGTTCCCTCTTCAAGAACACTAAACTCAGAAATATTTCCATCAACATTGACTCTGAAATCTACTTTAGAGTTTGTTCCTATTCCAGATGTTCCTGAGATATATTCTAATTTTCTGTTAAAGTATGGATCTGGTTCTGTAACATCAACAAACACAGGTTTAGTAATTTCACCGCCTCTCTTGTATAAGGCAATTTGTGTTGTAATTCCAGCATCAATACGGAATTTTGCAGCATCAATCTTTTCAATAACATCAAATCCAGAGAATCCTTGTTCTATAGAAGAAGCAATTCTCTTACCTTGTTGTGAAAGTCCAGCTCTAGCATAGTTGTGATCTACTGTAGATATACCAACATTTACAACGTAAGTTTTACTATCAATAATCTTATCTACAAATGTACCACCAGCAGCAAAGTCAGTTCCACTAGGAGAGTTGTTATTAAGTCTAGGAGCAAGAATAACACCTTGAATCTTACCACCAGAGTTGTAGAAACTAGGTGTGGTAGAAGGCCCTACTTGAGTCTCAATTTGAGTATTACTAATGACTCTAGTAATTATTGAACCATTGTAGTAAGGATCTCCTCCCTTTGGATAGAATTGTTTTGTAGCATAGTTGTCTTGAGAACATGAGAATAAAATTGACTCATCTTTTAACTTGACATTTCTACCTACTCCAGCAGCAGTTGTAATACCATGAACTGATGGTAAGAACATAGTCATGATACCAATAGACTCATGATAATCTGCATGATTAATATTGTATTCTACTCTGGTAGAAACACCAACATTTAAAGTTACATTATTAGATGTTACAGAGGTAGGATATAGAGCAGTATCGTGAGCAGGATCAGTAGTTCTTGGGTATGCATGTTCTGTTGCATATTGATCCATAGAACATGAATATATCAAACTATTTGTTGCTAATCCAACACTAGTAGTAGTTGATAATCCATGTGATGTGTCAGTAGTTACTGTCGCCAATCCACTATTTGCATCATATGTGGCGTTAGTTATGTTGAACTTGACCCTCGATGTAATTCCTACATTGATTGTGAATGTATCTGTAGTGGAAGTTACAACACCAACCTCTATGTTGTGTATTGGGTCAGTGGTTCTTGGATATGTGTGATCTGTTGCATAACTATCCTGTGAACATCTGAATGTATAAGAATCAGTTGCAAGACCAAGAGTATCTCTAGCAATTAGTAATGCATCTATTTCTGCATTTTCAAATGTATGAATATAGTCACCGCCACTGATAACAGAGTTAGCAGCCGCAGAAACAAATATGTGTTCAGTCTGATTAGATGATTTACCTACATCCAGTGTAATAGTAGTATCTGTTGTAGCAGTAATCTTAACAGCAGTATTATAAGCAGGGTCTGGGCCAGATATGCCACTTGCCCTTGGGTAGAAGTGATTTGTCGCATGATTGTCTAAGGCGCAAGTGAATTTGAATGCTCTAGTTTTAAGTTTTACAGATGTTCCCTTTTGTAATGAGTGTGATCCAATATCCACAGTCATTAATCCAGTGAACGGATCAAAAGATCCACTTGTGGGACTATGGTAAACAAGAGGAGATGTTCCTACATTTACACTAAAATTGTTTAGATCTATGGTTGTTACAGATAACCAATTTTGATCTGCTGGATCTTTTCTTCTTGGATAACTCTTGATTGTTTTTCTTTGATCCATCTGGCATCTAAACCTGACAGAATCTCTCTTAAACTGAACTCTATTACCAGTTGTTAAACCATGTTCTTGATTTGTAGTAACGGTCATAATACCACTACCAGCATCATAAGTTGCGAACTGGATTGTTTTATCGCTGATTGCACCATTGAAACCATGAACATTAGAGAACACAGTCATAATACCAGTGCTTGCAGTATAGGCAGCAGTAGAAATATTGTAATTAACTATCGTAGATACGCCTACATTAATAGTCAGTGTGGTTGCTGATGTTGATCCGATTCCAACAGATACGTTACCACCTATAGGATCATCGGGTCTTGGGTAAGCGTGTATGGTTGCATGATTATCTCTAGCACAAGTAAAGTTGATAGATGCGGTATTAATCCCAACAGTGTCTCTAGCTTTCTTGAGACCACCAGCAGTAGCAGATACGAATGTGTGACTTCCTCCAAGAGTTGCAATACCAACATAAACAGAAAATGTGTTTACACCAACGTTATAAATTGGCAACCACTTATTAAGATATGGATCGGAGTATCTTGGATATGCCTTGGCAGCATTATGACCATCAAGATCACATGTAAATGAGATAGAACCCAAATCAAACTTAACATATTCACCAGCAACAAAACCATGATTTGCAATGGTTGGTTCTAGTACACCAGTACTAGTATTGTACGTTGCCGTCGAAATTGTATGAGCTGATTCATTGATGTATGAGTGTCCAGCACCAACAGTCATTGTAAACTCACCTGTTGCAGGGTTGTATGTTGATGTTGATATAGAACGTTCCTGTATTGTGGAAGGCCCAACTCTTACTTCAAAAGTGTTTTGAGTTACAGAAACTATTCCAAGATTAGTGTTATATGCTGGATCTGTAGGTCTTGGATATGCATGAATAGTTGCGTAATTATCTTTAGCGCACTTGAATGATAATGCAGCTTTCTGAATTTGAACCTGTTGAGTTGGTCTTTCTACAGCATTTGCAACTGAATTTTGATACCAATATGGTGTGTAATCTCCACCACCAGTTATTACAGCATCAGTACCAACGCCAACTAAAGAATATGGATAATCTCCACCAGTTATAACTCCTTCTACAGCAACACCTTGATTAGGTAAGAACTGGTACATATTTGCACCACCTGTTGCACCAACATTAACAACAAATTCAGTACCAGCCGCACTAACAAGAGTTACTGGTTTGTCATAATATGGATCTTGTGGTCTTGGATAGAAGTGATTACTCTGGAAACCATCTTGTTCACATTTAAAAGCAACAGAACCATTTTTGAATTTAATTGTTTCACCAGCTTGTAAATTATGTAATCTATCAAGAGAGACAGTCATAATACCTGATGCTGGAGTATAATCAGCAAATCTAATATTGTATTTGACTATGGTTGATATACCAGCATTTACAGTAATAGTGGTTCCAGCCGCACCTATGATTGGAACAGCAGTATTATAAGTTGGATCTTTTGATCTTGGATAATATTTTATTGCAGTATTACCATCCGCCTCACAAGTAAATCCTAATGAACTATCTCTAAACTTAATACTTTGTCCAACTGTAAGATCATGTGTTCCAATACTCATTGTCATGACACCTACAGAAGGTGTGTAATCTGCTCCAGAGACTGTATAATCTACTCTAGTAGTAATACCAGCAAAGACCTCAAAAGTATTTGTTGTTTTGTTTGATATTGGAACCCAGTTATTACTTAATGGATCTGTTGTTCTTGGGTAATATTTTGTTGATGTAAATGCATCTAATGAACACTTCCAACCAATAGAATTATCTGCAATCCTAACCATATCACCATTTGCAAATCCGTGGTTAGGAACGGTGATAGTTAAGATACCTACTATCGGGTTGTAATTTGCAGTCGTTATTGAATGTTGTGAAGGGCCTGTCAAACCGTGATTATTGACAGTCAATATTAACGAACCAGTGCTAGGAGTATAGTCGGCACCTGTAGGTGTGGTGGTTCCGCCCCCGACTATACTAATGCCATCCGCAATCGTCTCAGATGGCACAAATGTATGTGCATAATCTCCACCAACTTTTATTGTTTTCTCATCAGAACTTACATATGTGTGTGCATAGTCACCACCAGCAAATGTTGATGTTGCAGTTGCACTATGAAACTCATGTAAGTATGGGCCACCAGTTAGTAATGCACCTTCTTCTGCACGAAGGAATTGGTGAGGATAATCACCACCATATATTAATGCACCAGTGATTGCCTCTTCAAATCTATGAACGTATTGATTTTTAACACGAGATATACCAACATCTATTGCAAGTGCAGTGCCAGCATAACCTGTAATTGGCAGAGATGTATCATACGCAGTTGATCTACTTCTTGGATAGTAATGATCTTTTGCACCACCGTCTATGGCACATGTAAATGCAAGACCAGTTAGAATAACATCCTTACCTACCTTGTAGCCGTGAGGTGCGGCAGTAGTGACAGTTAGAACTCCAGTTATGTTATCATACAATGCACTAGAAACGCCTAGGGCAGGGTCATAGTCGCAAGTAAATGCGATACCAGAAAGAACAACACAATCATCTTCTGTGAGGTTATGATTCTTTCTTGTAGTGACAGTTGCAATACCAGACCTCTCATCATATTCAACATGTCCAACTTGAACCGCTGGAGCACTTGTAAATGTGACTGCAATACCTGTGGTTTGAACATAATCATCAGTCTCTAATCCATGTCCTTCAAATTCTATGAATGACCCAATACCAGACTGTGCAGTATGGATGCCAGTAGTTGTCATCGCAGCACCAATATTCACAGTAAAGTTCTTTGCACTTATGATACCTGTGACACCAAAATATTTTTGAGAATCTGATGGGAATGTTATATCTCCAACACCAGTGCTAAATGCAATACCAGTTAGTTTAACAACACTTGAAGTTGTCAATCCATGAGAAGATGCTGCATGAATGGTTGCAACACCAGAGAATGACTCATAATCTAATTCAGATATGTTTATACTTGTTCCTACTTGATCACCAAAAGCAGTAATGGTTGTAATTCCATTTACAGGAGTTTGATCTAGGAAAGATATTTCTCTAGGTATGTAGAAACCTGTTCCACCTTCAACAATACTAAAGTTTGTAATAATACCTGCTTCTGCTCTATTGATTACGCCACCAGTGACATATTGATGTTCAAAAGTTGATATACCAACAAAGGTTTCAAAAGTATTTGTTGTTATTCCTAAAATATCAAAACCTATTACGTTTCTACCCTCCATTATGGCAGTGTCTACACCAGCACGAACAGTTCCACCTCCTTCATAGGTTAAAGGTTGTGTGGCGATGCCTAAGTTAACTAAGACGTTAAGACTATCAATTACTTCTGTAATTGGATAGGCGTCCTCTCTGAGGGTGTATGTGGATATACCGTCACTTACTTGAATACCTTGTAAAAGTAAACTTCTACTTTGATTCTCTCCCACACCGATATAGTGGCCACCAGTTACACCTATAGTTGCAATACCTGAGATGTAGTTAAATCCAAATGTGTTGATATTTCTTGCAGCAGATACAGGAGTAAATGTAAACCCAGCACCAGTGATTCTAACTCTATCATCAATCTCAAATCCATGAGATACTGCACCAGTATTAAATGTAGCAATACCAGCAATATGATTGTAAGTTACAGTGGAAATTGCAATGCTGCTCGAGGAAGATTCACCTAAGAAGGCGGTAATACTTGCACCGTAACCCTGAGATGATCTTACACTTATTTCTGGTACTTCTCTATATCCCTGTCCTTTTCCTTCTATCTGAATAAACTCAAGACTACCAGTTGTGCCGACACCGACTCTTGCTGCAGCTTTGGTGGGTAAGTAATATCCAGATCCAGTTTGAAGTCCTACTTTACTTATTCTTCCAGCTCTAGGAACTCCACTTAGAAAGTTAATTTTATTTTCTGCACTATCTACTATTTCAAAATCAAGGCCTGGAGTTTGAACAATATTGTTGATTAAAATAAATGGATTATTATTAATATCTACACCAGTATTCACACTGTTGTAAAGAGCAGTTACAACACCAGTATTTTCCGATAATGTAAATTGTGTTCCAGCAACACCTGTAAAATCTAATGATATATCATCTAGAATTACGTTTTGATCTTTTGTATCAAAAGGATCTAATTTTCTAGAAAATAACCTACCAGAGAATGATGACCCAGTTTGAAGTCCAGCAGGGCCAGATTTACCATAAGGTGCATCAGTAAAGAATATATTATCATCAACAATATTATAATCACCAGCAAAAACAGAATATGCAATACCAGCTCCATGACCAGTGGCTTGTGTACCAAAAGCCCCTCTTTCTACAGCAATTTCAGAAGATGAAGATGTACTAAAAACTGGATAGTAACCTTCTCCAGATTTAAAGATAATAACTTCCGATATAGTTCCAACACCAGTTATAACTGGGAAAAAGACTCCCTCTACCGCTGGGGAAGATGTTCCTTCAATTACAATTTTAGGTGGATCTGTTTTTGCGTAACCTGTTCCCCCATTCAAAACTTCTATAGAACTGACTCCATAGAATGAATCGAAAGATGGTTTTAAGAGGGCTCCTGATCCAGGCGTAGTCCTTGGCATTTAATCGTTTCCCTCAACTAATGTTAATAGAACTACTGCAATACACTCTCGTAACTCCAGTACTATCCCTAATGACACTGAACGTTAAAATATCTTCGTTTGATGTGGCTGGCGGAGGATTTCCACCCACCCATCTAATACCTGTTGCAACTGATGCCCCATTCACTGTTACTGTATCACCATAAGTATAACCTACCCCTGCATTTATGATTAGTGTCGCTGTGGTTGCTTTACTGTTCTGACCACTTACATTTGTAAATGCCCATGAACTAATAGATGTTGTTGCAACACCACATATTACAGACCCCTGTGAAACGTCAATCGTAAAAGTACCGCCTGCACTTACAGTCATGACATCACTAAAGTTTCCTACAACTTTTTCAGTAATATCAGAGTTAAAGTTAACCTGATCCATCAGCGTGCTTGCACCACTGACTAAAATGTCCCCTTTAACATCCAATCTACATGTAGGAGCAGTAGATCCTATACCAGTATATGCTTCATTAGTAACTACAAAAGACTTATTATCTGAAACATCTTGATCTGATACTCGTAATCCATGTCCATTGCCCTTTGCAACTGCCCATATAGTTGGTCTTTCATTTGAAAATGATGCGACTTCTAGTTGAGATGTAGGCAGAGATGTTCCAATGCCAACCATACCATCAGCTTTGATGCGGAACATTGTTGCAGCAAAACCAACTTCAATTGGGCCATCTGTAATTGCACCAGGCTGTTGAATTGTAATTTTACCAACATCTGCATAACTTGTTGTTACAACACCAGATGTATTAATATCAATGTTATCTGTAACACTCGCTGCAAGACCAGCTAGAACAGAAGTTGATGCAATACCACAGTTGGTAGAATACCCAGCAGTGCTAGCAAAAGAAACAAAACTTACAAGATTAGTACCGTCTCCGAACTTATCGTATATCTCGTTAAAATTATCATTTATCTTAATAGTCCCTGCCAATAGGGTATCGCCCGTCCCATCATTAGGAGCCGAACCAGTACTAATCCCTTGTTTAGACATTACTTAAAAACGTTTTTTCTTTATTTATAGTTAATATGGAGGGTTATCATCTAAAGTCACCGAAGTATCAGAAACTTTAATAACTGTTGAGTTAGATCTGTTAGTATCATAGAAGAAAGCATTATCGACAGTGTTTTCAATTTCTGCTGTTCTTGCATTAACAAATGTAGAATCACCTATCTGTTTTACTTTAACATATTCACTATCTAATCTCAATACATCACCCTTAGTCAATGATCCTATTCCAGCACTAACTGTTATAGTTTCTGTATTGATACCAACTGCTTCAGATACTGTAACTTTCAGTCTCTTATTTGTAAGAGGAGTTTGAATAATATTGTCAACCATGATCAAAGTCTGTTTAGTTGGATCTAAAACTTTGAGTAGATGTGTTCCTGTTCCTAAAGCAGTAATATCAAATGGTAATGATGTGGAGAATCCAGCAACTCTAAACTTAAGATCATCTACTTTCTGAATAAAAAACTCATCAGGTAGTGTGTTTCTTCCACACTCTATAGGAGTCAATGTAATATTATCGCCTGGAGTCGCACCACCTATGTATGTCCCTGCAATAGAGATAGTATTTGTAGTTGCATATCCAGTTCCGCCAGTAACAACACTCACACCAGAAATGTCTAAGTTGGCATCTCTAGTTACATTGAACGTTGCTCCTGATCCACCACCGTCATTGGTTGATGGAATGTTGGTATATGTTGTTTCTATTCCAACTCTTGATCCTGTTGTTTTGGTTACAGGGAATGTCAAGTTGTTTGCTGGAGTTGCACCACCAAGATATGTACCAGCAATACTTACGTTATCACCTACGATATAATCTCTACCACCGTTGATTAGAGTAACAGCAGTAGATATACATTGTCCTGTAGTTTGGTCAAAGTCAAACTTAACTTGGAATATAGATCCACTACCACTTCCTCCTTGGCCAGGCACACCTCCATTTGCATTTCCAAATCCATATATTCTGAATAGAGCGCCTGGAGGATTTTCTGTTACAGCAGTACCTGTCACGGGGCCTGGAATTTGAACATTATATCCGTTTTCATACATTGAACTTCCACCTATACCAGATGTAACAACAGACATAACAATATCTTTTGTTCCTAAGGCATGAGAAGTAGTTGCGATACTAAGTCTATCTCCACCTTGAGTATCATATGAAACTGCCTGTCCAGTTTGGAAATCATGATTCTGTATTTGTATGGTATTGAGAAGTAAATCAACTTGAGTCATCACCCCAGTAGCTAGGAATGATTTTTTAAATACTGGTTTTCCGCCAGTGGTTAATTGGAATTGTTTACTACCAACTAGAGTTCCTGTTCTATCATGGGCACCATTAAAACCGTCAGAGATATCATCTAGGTTTAAGACTTTATTAGTCTTGTTCATAATGAAACTCTTTATTGGTCTACCTTCTGGGAAGAATACTCTCTGAACTGATCCATCAGGTAAAGGATCGTCTTCTGTGACTATGGCAAAATTATCTCTTCTACCCATGTACATTTCTTTGTCAATATTCAAGATAAGTTCAACAGAAGAATCGACTGGTTTTACCTTCATGTTAGTAGACTTAGCAATTCCTACAACAGTAGGGGCATTTGCAATTGGATCACTTTCAATGATAAGATCAGAGAACTCCAAGAATCCAGATGGATGAACAATAGATTTAACTGATTCTTTCCATGTTGTGTATGGTAATCTACTCTTAATTGAATATGAAAACTTTTGGAAGTAGAAGTTATCGGATAATCTCTGACTGAAATCATTAAGAATACCAATGTTCATGTCATTTTTAGAAACTTTGTCTCTAGTGACTCCAACAGTGGTCTCAACACTAAATCTGTTTACATCTCTTACTTGGCCTTCTAATTTGGAAACCTCACCGAACAATGTATCACCAGGCCTTAGAGAACCTATGGTATCACTAAGTCTTAGTTGTCCTATATTAACATCCCAACCATTTTCAGAAACAACTCCTTCAAACTTAGTAGAAGTTACTTTTTCACCTGATAAGTATTTGGCGTCATCAATGATTGTCATTTGGAACTTAGCCATATCATTAAAGTTGACAATACTTCCTAGAGTGAAATCATCATCATAAGATCCTAAAGTAACTGTAGATATGCCAGGTGCATCTGCCATACTAAATTCTACAGTTGCATTTGATGTGTTTACGCCAGTAACTGTGTAGAAAGATGAGTCATAATCAGTGGAGTTGAAGTTTGCCTCTCCAGCAAGCACAGATGATGGTTTTAATCTACATCCCTCAACAAATACTTTATCACCAATAGCAAATGGTAACTTGGTTTCTGTAGATGCAAAACCAGTTGTCACTGGAATGTTGAACTGTGCATCTAATAGTAATTCGGCAGTGACTGTAGTACCACTATGACTAATAGCATCAATATCATAACCATTAGAGTTATTAGTTGTAATGATACTTAAAGGCTCTTTAAATTCAAAAGCATTTTTGATTATTTCTACTCTACTAACAGATCCACCTTCTACATGAGCTGCAATTTCAACATTACTATTACCCCGAACAGTAAGAGTTGGTGGCTGATTATATCTAACTCCACCATCAGTTACTTGGATTTCATTTATTCTAGAAATGCCACTTATATCAACAATTGCTGGAACACTTAAGAATGGTAATAGAGTGGGGTCTGTTGGATAATCAAATCCATCTTTGATTCTTTCAATCAGATCTATCTTACCAATATCGGGAGATGATACTTTTACAATTCCATCTCGACCTTGAGTGCTAGCAAAACCAATAACTTTAGGTAGGATGGTGTATCCTCTGCCTGGGAAGTTTATTTTAGTTTTGAAAATAGGGCCTCTAGCAGTTGATGATGTTGTACTATATGTGATAGTACTTACACCAGTTCTAGAAACAAACTTTTGAGATTCTAGTGGTTTTTCTTTTAAATTGAAAGAGAAGTTTCTATCATCAATCTTCAAAACTGAATGTTGATTTCTTATGATCAAATCTTTGAATGTTATGTTATTTCTACCAGTAACTTCAGTATCAGATGATCCAAATGTTTTCCTAGTATCTGATGGCACAACAGGCGTAAGATTATAGAAAGTTTTTCTTGGCCAATTGATATTAGTATTAATAGTGACAGTAGCATCAGTGTTTCCAGATATACCACTCCTAGTAATATTGAATCCTGTGGAATTAGTACCGTTAACATCTAGTTTATTGTTAAAATTAACATCCTCAAAGAAGTCTAATCTCATATCTAACAAACTTTGGTCAGATACATCAAATGTTATAGTATTACCAGTTGTAAAATTAAGAGGTGGATTAATTTTAGCAAGGAAGCTTAAATTATTCGCACTCGCTGTCGTTACTGTTGAAATTGAAACAGGATTGGAATCAAATACATCAGACTTATACTTACATAATTTTATGAAGTCAGTATTTTCTCTAAGAACAAAATATGTCTCATTATTAATCAATCCGTCGATAGTATTTCCATTATCATAGTAAACAACCTTATCACCGCTTTGTAAATCATCATCACTGATGTTTATTTCAGTCAAATCAGCAGAAAAACTTGTATATGTAAATCCTACTCGTTTTGTAGTTACTTTAGCAAGAACTGGGTCATATCTTATAATCACTTCCTCTGTGGATTGAGGTAAAGCATCAATAGTGATTGAATCACCACTTTCAAGTTCATGATCCGACTTAACTCCTACTTTTCCAAAAAATTTCTCAACTTTAGATGTTACTTGTTCAAAATTAGTCGCTAATGAGTGTGCAAACCCAGAATTGGAAGCGACATTGTAGAACCATATTGCATCAGCAGCTGTAGAGAATGCTACAGTAGCTAATCCAATGTAATCAGGTTCAAAATTGATTGCATATACATCTCCATCGGGTAAAACTTCTGTTCCTACTCCAGATGTTGCACCAGCAGAAACTTTTGCCCAAACAAGTGATGTTCCACCAATACCCATGTTGTAAGAAAGTTTCTGACCAGTAAAGAACTTATGATCTTTGATATAAATTCTTTGTTGTGGTACAAATCTGTTTTCTACAGTTTGTATTGTACTTAAACCAGTTACAGGAAGTGTGTAGTGAGTGCCTGTAGAACCAACACCAACTGTTTGTTGTGGATTGAAATAAGTTATATAATTTTCAAAAGTAAATCTAGTTACAGTAGAAGAACCAACAGGGAAAGAGAATTTATTGGGTTTCAAGATAACATTGTCAATTCCAGCTGCGTGAGTCATTGCAGCACCAACATAATTTTCTCTGTTTACAAATAATCTAGAAAAACTAGTATCTATACCAGTAATGATAAATTTTTCTGTACCTATTCCAATAGTATCACTGGGACTGAATCCTCGTGTGTCAGTAACGAATATATGTGTGCTTACTCCAGTGTTAGTTACATTGTTTAAGTATGTTGTCAGACCTACTCTTCTACTTACAACACTTACTTTTCTAAGACCATTGAATTCAGTGAATTGAGATGTGTTTATACCACTTATAGAAATAGTCTCACCATCAACAATATCATGTGGTTCTGTAGTGATACCGATTATTTCTTTTTTGTTTAATCTTAAAGCAGTGTTGACAAATGTGGATANGCCTATTTCTACAGTATCAATTTCCTTACCAAGAAGTTCATCTACAACAATATTTGCACCAGTTCCGTTTGTTCCCTTGGAATCTAAGGTTAGAGTGTCTCCGACCTTATACCCATCTCCTCTAGAGAAGATAGTTACTGAAGTAATACCAGCACTCCTAGTTTTAGTAACTTCAAACTCTTGTTTTAAGGCATCTTTAACATCATCAATAAGTTCGTAATCAGAGTTACCAAATGAGAGATAGTATGGTGATATATTTCTAGTAAGATTTCTTGAAATAATATCAATGTCTTGGTTGAAGAAAGTTACAAAATTTTCTTCAATAGGAGTATCTTTAAATTTATTTCCAAGTAGATATGGATATTTTGGTTTAGCAACACCACTAGAGTCGATATCAACACTATAGAAGTATGCATATGTGCCATCAGGGAACTGTGGCGTAACACAATACCTTCCACCGAACTCGTCTAGGTCGCCAGAGTTGTCAAAGATGTAATCATTAACAAAGTATCCAAAAGCAAAGCCAGGGGGTCTTATACCCGATAATAGAGAGGTATTAAGAATATATCCAGACTGTAATCTTCTGATTGCACCACCAGTTGCAGTTTGATATCCATATGGGCCATAAATTGGATTTCCGTCATAAGCAAATCCTAATATAGGTGAGTGGAAAGCATTAGGTGTCTCTAAGTTACCAGAGTCAATATTGTCTCCAAGTTGATATCTCAACTTCTGTGGAGGATACATTCCTATTGTTTGTAATTGATATTCTGGGTTTGTACTTGGTTTTGTTAATATCGAATCTTCTAGGTTGATGATATTTTCATTTTTCTGAACTTGATTAATTTTCCATTCACGAACATTTGCGATGAACTTAGCTGATTTACCTCTATTACGCAAATCTAAAGTAGTATCGCTACTACGATACCCAATACCACCATCAAGTATTTGAACACCTGTAATCTTATCTCCAGTGATAACAGGTCTAATATCGGCAAAACTTCCTGTAGGACTGAATATATTAATGTCAGAATCAGCTCTGTATCCTTGACCAGAGGCAAGAATTTGAACATCCACTATAGATCCACCAATTACAATTGGTTTCAATAAAGCTTGGAACACAACAGTAGAGATACCTACATCAGGTCTTCTATGGAAATCCATAATGTTGGTACAACCATATCCAATACCACCATCTTCTAAGTAAACGTTATCCACAGATCCTAAAACTAATGGATCTATCTCTGGTTGTATGATAGTTGTACTACCAATAGCAGATAAACTTTCAATCTTTACCACTATAGGTGGGTACTTTATAGTATGTTTACCACTACCCAGACCACGAATTACAACGGTTTTATTTTTGTTATAATTCGTAAGATTTCTTTGTGAGGAAACTCCAACATCACATAACTTAAATTTGTTAGTATCAATAACTTTTACAGCATACTGAGTTGTTGTGGACAATCCACTTGCCACTGTTCCTGTTGTAGAATACTCAACAATCTCACCATTTTGAAAATGGTGATCATATGCAAGAAAGTAATCATCAGATGTGCTAATACCAGATTGGACATCACCATTTACAGGTCTTGATGGAACTATTACTTTTCTATTTGAGTATCCAGAACCTGACTCCTTTACATAAATTTTTGTTATAGTATTTTTTGCTTCTAAAGAGGTAAACTTATGAAAACCAAAACTTATATTTCCTATGTTTACTGTATTAATACCAACTTTTGCATCCTCTGGAGTATTGTATATCTTTATTTGTTTGTCAGTTACAGGCCCAACATAGTAGGTAGATCCACTAACGACGTTGACAATAGGTGTATTGCCTCTAGCGTCATAGACCACACCTTCACCAACTTCAAAGTTGTGTCTTTCTTGGAATGTAATAGTTTCATCGGTTGTATTAACAGCTGATCCATCTGCCTTGAAGTTTGCGACAATACTTCCTCTAACAAGATTAGATTCTAAAACAGCACCAGATCCGTTACCACCCTCTACAGTAATCTTTGGTTTTTCTTGATATCCTATGCCAGGAGATATTAATTTAATATCTCTAAATGATCCTACAACATTGGCATGAGCAATCGCACCAGTTCCTTGAGAATCATTTATAACAAGGGGAGGCCCAGTAATTACATCGTAATCTGTGCCTGGATTAGTTACTTTAATACTGGTTATGTCACCATGAAAGATCTGTTCGTCAAAAACAGTAGGAGGGAATAGTTCTACACCATTCGCCATCAATCCTATACCTCTGTTGTTTATCTCCCTCTTGTTTGGATCATCAAATAATTCCTTTTCTTTGATATATGGATATTTCCTAATTATCTTTTGATTCTTTAGTGTTTTATTTTCCCATCCAGATTTGTATATGAATTGTCCAGAGGTTCCAGTTCTTACAGCAATATACTTCTGAGCAAACACATCAGCACCACTGAATGATAGATAAAATTCAGTTTGGTTAATTGCAGTTACAAAATAAACACCAGTATTGATTCCACTATTTGTTGTGTTATCCCAATAAATCTTATCACCAGTTACATAGTTATGTGGTAGAGGTGGCGGTGACGTTAGAGTGACATTGGCAGAGTCAAATGACTGAATAGTATAAGTAAACCCTCCACCTAGTAAAGGCGTGCCACTTCCGTCCACAACCTCCACAGAACTGGTCTTTACAAACACCTTATTGTCTGTAGCAAAGATTGGATAGTTAGGTAGACCAGAAGAAGTTACATAGAAGAACTTTTGATCCTTATCAATGTAACTATTTTGAATACCTACTGGAAAATTAGATACCTCAGTGAAATAGTTGGTATTATGAGAAGCTTTGGTAACAGTCTTTGTTATGACACTTGCATTTGAAGGAATAGTGCCTGTAGCTTGAACAACAATAGTATTTGAGTAAATTTGTTCTACATTAGTAGAATCATATTCAATTTGTTTGACAGTTATCTCTGTTTGTTCGTTATCATCATTCTTTAGTATTAAAACTTCATCAATGTAGAAAACACATAAGTCAAATATGGTAATTCTGAAAGTATTAACGTTTACTTGATTGATATTAGATACGCTATGACTAGATGGGATGTTGTATATCCAATTATTGAATTTTGCATCATCTCCGTAGTCTTTACCAAATGAAAGAAGTTTAAGACTGTCTCCAACTTGCATATTTGTAGAGTCCGAGGTATCTACCTCATCAATTACGTTAACAAGTCTAAATTGGAGTAATGATGTTTGTCCAAAACCAGCATAAGCGTATGCTAATCTGTTTTCAAGTATATCAGCACCAAAAACTAGAGAGGTTGTGATGCCAGTGACACCTAAAAACTGATTTATAGTTTTATCGGTATATCTTAGGGTTAGATAGTTTGCACCCTCTCTAGGTTTGACTAATAAAGTTCCACTTTTACCAAAACCGACTGTAGAATCAACGACCAGTGTTGATGCGTCTGATGGAGTCAATTCTAATGCCTTAGTTTTACCAGGCACCTCAAAAGATCCATCAAATGATGTTGAGTCAAGAGATATTTCGTAAAAATCAGTTTGATTTATTGGCCTATACTCTACATTGTAAATTGAAGCACTCGCAGTTCCAATTCCAGCAATATCTTGATATAAAAAGTTACCTACAGTCTCTAATGGTTGACCACCAAACAAGTTTTCGACAAGAACGTGCTTAGTTTTAAAATATACGTTTTCAGAAGGTATAATAGTACTTTCAATTGGTTTGAGAATATCAATATTCTCACCATATAAAAGTTTGAACAGAATCTGATATGAGGAATCAGTTCCTTTGGACATATAGAAGTCTTTTGCCCTTGTAAGTATGTTTGTAACCGAAGTCCCTTCTATAAAACTTCTGTTTTCAAAGCCAGGTAAAAATTCTGTCTTAAATTTAGTAAAAAATGTTTGTAAAAAGAGATTACTTAAATTTTGAACTGTTGCACCAATAAGATGAACCTCAGCATTGGTTTCTGAGAAGTTAAGAAACTCAGCTGCATCTTCTTTGGATATTTGATCTATTCCACTGAATCCCCTAGAACATCCAATAAATGCAGTATCAGTTTTATTGGTGTATGTAATAATTTCGTTATCTATTTTCAACAAACCATAACTCTGAGGCCATCCAGTAGTGGAAGTCACTCTTATAGTAGGATCACCAGCATAGACATTATCAGTTAACTCAGTTGATACAACTAATGACTCGGCATTAAAAGCACCAATCTGTCTGTACTGAGCTAAATTGTTTGCTAAGTCAGCTACGCCAGATTGGTGTTCTTGTGATTGATAATACTGAGTTAAAAAACTTGTAAAAAGAGGAGATTCGCTAGTTAGAAACTCAGGAATCTGTGATTCTATTACATGAGAGATTTTTACTCTTTTGATATCTGTCATTTATCTTGTATAGATTGATTCGCTAGCGTAACTAGATGTTGTGACGTATGCTGTTGCAGAAGTGTTCTCACCAGAGGAAACAACGTCAGGTAAAGCTTTAACTGTGCTGTTTGAAACATCTAATTGTAAATACAAATCTTTCAAAGCAATAACATCATTAGAATCGGGTATTGCTTCAACTTCAATAACTCCACTTTCCAATGTTGCACCTGTTATATTTACCACATCTAAATTAATCTCTCCATGAATGTAATCTACAGTCCCAGCATCGTTCTTAACAATTAAAGGTAGATTATTTACAAGTTTGAAGAAGACTATTTTTCCAACAGTTGTCCCAGCAGTAGGAATATCACCCATATACAAAATTCCATCAATACCACTTACCGTGAATCCGCTGGATCGCACTCCATATCCATTTGGTTGGTCGTAAAAAGCATTTCCGTAACAAAGTTCATAAGTTGCAAACGTATTGATCTCAGGAGTTATATTACGTCTCATCTTTACTCTAGTAATGTTAGATGTAACTCCTCTAGCAGAGTCATCTATCAATCCTACAATTTTACTATACTTGAATCTACCACCGAAAGCATTAATATCAGATGAATTTGAATATGTAGTCAAAGCTTTAGTAACATTACTAATTAATTCAGTTACATCGGAAGTTGCGTTAGTGTTATAGTAAACAGAAGTATCAACTTCAACATAGAGATACTTAAGATCAATAATTTCTGGTTTAATACCAGCAATTGAATATTGTTTTAGTTGTCTGGATATATCATCCTTCGTAATTTGTGAAAGGAATGAACCATTTTTCGGTTTTATCGAAATAAACACTTTTCCAAACTCAGGAGGATCTAGTTCCTCTCCACCGTAGGCGGTCACAGATTCAACGTTGGGATATACGAATGGAATTATACCTGTGTAGTCATTTGCCGTCACTGCACGGTATTGTGATGAGTATATACGAGGTGCCAAGTATTTGATTGAACTAACATCTTCAATATTGTCACCCATTTCTGATTTTTGGGATGTTTTTAAAACTGATATGCCTTGTGAGATTGTTGCATCAGTATCATCTTTTAAAATACCAACAAATGAGAAGTTTCTAGCACCATTTCCAGTTTTTCCGTTGGTAACGATGTAAGTTACAGTTACAATAGCTCCAGCTGGAGGTTTTTTACCAATAATTCCGTCTCCAAATAAAATTTCATACTGTTCATCTTCAATTTCTTGAATTAAAAATAATTTAGAGGTATTATCCACCTTCAAAATGTTATTATAGAGCGTATAAATCTCATCTGTTGTCGAAGAAACAGTAACACGGATAGAAGTTGTGTCAATATTTGAGTTTGGAAGAATATATCTTTGATTTGGTTGAGAATAATCTATTTCAAATGATTTTTGAAGGTAAATTCCTTCATAAATTCTCAAATTACTAAAAGTAGCAGTATTATTATCGTTTGTTGTAGCTACAAAGTCGTCTGGAATTGAAAATATGTAATTACTTCCTAACTGATTACCTAAAGCAACTTGTCCAGCCTTCAAAGTTAAGATTTTTGTGTCATTAGTACCTAAATCTACAGTAAAATCAACCACAGCTTGTGCAGCTCTAGAAGATCTTGGAACATAACCAATATTTCTAGCGAGAGAAACGACATTTTCACGCAATGTAGCGCTATCAAGGAAGCACTCATTGACTGCCATGTTAGTATTGTAAGCAGTGATGTAAGAGTTATACGCTAAAAGGTCAATTAACGTGGAAAAGTTAGACCCCTCAAAGTCAAAATCAGCGAAATCACTGTTTACTCGAAGGTAATCTTTAATTTGAGCCCTAAGATCAGCGAAATCTAGGTTTGTAAACTGGTTAAATGACATTATACTCTAGTCGATTGGAGAATAAATTCTATATTTTGCTGTGGGAACTGCATCCCAGTGATATCATATGTGATATTGCAAGTTAATTGGTTAGTATCAAGCGGAAAAAGCACTGTTACAGAACAATTACTGACTCTAGGTTCGTAATTTTCCAACAAAAGTTTTATATCATCTTCTAAAACTTGAGCAACATCTGGATCTTGCTGCTCAAATAGAGTATCTTCAAGAGGACTACCTAATAATTTTTGGTAAAACCTTTCACCTACTCTTGTTCTTACTAAATTTGTGACAGATCTCTTGATTGCATCCTCATTTGTGAAGACACCGATGTCATTTGTCACAGGATGGCGACTAAATGACAGACTAATATCTCTAAAAGGAGTACTTGTTATAAGTGGTCTATCTACTTTTGCCATTATTCACTTAAATTTTGTTTTCTTTTCTCGTCATTGGCGTCATCACCAACAACTTCACGCAAAAGATCGTCTGCCGCTTCCTCTTCTGGTCGAGGATTAATGTATTTCTTATCGTCTGCCATGACAAATATACTAATTCAAATCTATTTAGACACAAAAAAAGACCCTTTGAAGGGTCTTTGGAGTTTTTTCGATGTTTTTTAACCAGCAGCTAATGGAGATTGCTTGTCATTTGTGTTTGCGGCAGCTTTTTTTCGTGCTTGAGCACTCACATCATACTGTCCTTTAACACTTCCACTAGCAAAACCAGCACTTTCTACGTTATGGGGAGCTAATTTTGGATCTGAATCTGCCATTTTTGACCTTTTTCTTTTTATTTATCAATTTGAGCTCGTAATCTATCGGGTGAGATCCCTTCATTCATATAAAAATTGAGTCTAACCCTTGCCTGTTCCTTATCGAGACCTACATCTTGATTAGGATCGTTGACACACCAGCCTGATGTGCCCAATTCTACGACCCTGTACTTTACATTTTCCATTGGTTGTGGCGTTGTCATTAGATAATCCTCGTTTTTTCGTGACCAACACGGATTTTAGGATCAATCCAGATCTCCATACCCGCTTCTTTTGCATCTAGACAGAAAGATACGTCTTCTCCACACATATCTTGAACATCTCCAGACTCAAAGACTTGCATTTTAGGAGCAAACCAAGGATATTTCATCTCTTTATGTTCAAATACACCATTTTTGATGAGTAACCAACCAAATCCAGTGTAATCAACAGTGAAAGGTTTGCGTCTACGAGAGATTGACTCGATAGTTTCATGATTCATCACTCCACCATTNTTAGCAAAGTCCTCTTCTTCTAACCAATGTGCAACAGATGTTGTTTTTCCATCCTCTGTGCAGTACCAACCACCAGCAATATCCTTCTGCATCCATATTAATCTATAGAATTGCTCTGTATTGAAGACAATATCAGAGTCAATCCATAACTGATAGTCATATTTTAATTTTCCGTCCCAAGGTATTTGATCTGGGCCTCTGAGAACGTTAGCACCAAGGCATTTGCATCTTGCAAAGTTAACCATTGATGAATAATCTTGTGAGATCTGAATACTAGATCCGTTCTGAACAAGGTCGAAGCATAGTTGAACGAAGTTCTTTAAAAAGATATAAGATACTCCTCTTCCTGGCAGACAGAAAACTATTGCTTTACCTTTCGCTAATGCCTTTGCCTCTTCTAAGTTAAAGTCATCTTCGACTTTCTTAGTTTTGGGGGCTTTAGCTTTTACTGTAAATCCTTTTGCCATAACATGTTGTAATTACATTCTTAAGTATACCACGGTCAAACCAATTTGTCCATAGTGTTATATTATATAGTCTTTTTTTATGAGCTCTTTTTGAGAAACTCCTGACTATTACA
>FUFK010040614.1_pt1 | contig 24419 bp, 24 predicted proteins | sample 1021851 | NCBI WGS metagenome assembly FUFK01 (sample SAMEA51879418, study PRJEB19060) | metagenome | reverse complement strand
CAACTGCATCCGTAGCCTGTTTCACTCGGGGAAGAAATTCCATAAATACATCTGGGTCCGGAGTAGGACTACCATCCTCTGGGTTTCTTGCGTGAAGATGTATAATTGAAGCGCCCGCTTCCCAAGCACCAATAGATGCATCAGCAATTTCATCTGGAGTAATGGGTAAATGAGGGCTCATTGTAGGAGTATGAATAGAACCAGTAACAGCACAGGTAATTATAACTTTATTTGTATCGACCATCTAACAACTCCATCCCATAATATTAAGAATCTATTTAACTTTTCGACAATTCGCTAATCTTCTACTTTTTCATTTTGAGTTTCAAAATAATATTAATTCTTATTTTCTTTTGCGAGTGCTGCCTCTCTTATAGCACTTAACGTAGTAGCAGGTGAGATTGCATCTGGATGTATTTTAATCTCTATAATCGTTGGTGTAGAAGCCTCTAAGGCTCTTTCAAAAGCTGGATAAAACTCTTCNGTTTTAGTTACAAGCTCNCCAGCAGCTCCATATGCTCGAGCAAGGGCTGCAAAATCTGGATTTTGCAANCCTGTATTNGCNATCCTCCCTGGNTATTCGCGCTCTTGATGCATACGAATGGTACCGAACATACCATTGTTAACAATAATAATTATTATGTTGGCTCCATACTGCATTGCGGTTGCTAATTCCTGTCCATGCATCATAAAACACCCATCACCATTCATACTAACCACCACCCGTTCAGGATGAACGAGCTTAGCGGCAACCGCTGAAGGCAAACCGTATCCCATTGACCCACTTGTTGGTGCCAATTGAGTCCTATACTTTCTATATTGATAAAATCGATGCATCCAAGTCGCGTAGTTTCCCGCTCCATTACAAATAAACGCATCTTCCGGGAGCTTTTGATTTAACCACGATGCAATTTCTCCCATTTGCACGTCGCCAGGAATTGGTTGTGGCTTCAATGTTTCAAGATATGCTTTATTTCCTTCCAAAGTACTAGATGCCCATCTCGACGAATTTTCCAGCACCAAATTATGAATGGCATCTGCAAACTGACACGGTCCAGCATTAATAGGTAAGTCGGGTTGGTATACGCTTCCTAACTCCTCTGCGCCTCCGTGAACATGGACAAGTTTCTGATTCGGTTTAGGGATGTTAAGCAATTTGTAACCGCCTGTGGTTATTTCACCTAAACGAGCCCCGACAACTAATAGCAGGTCAGCTTCTAATACCCGCTTTTCCAGCGAGGGGGATAGACCTATCCCAATATGACCAACATAATTTGGATGTCTGTTATCAAAATAGTCCTGGCAGCGAAACGAGCATCCCACAGCTAGATTGTTTCTATCTGCAAACTCTTGAATTTTAGTACAGGCAGCAGAATCCCAACCTCCTCCACCGATAATCATTAGTGGCGCATTGGCGGCATTAAGTAATGATTGCAGTGTTTCAAGATCTGAAGGCGAAGGATATGGTTGCACTTTTTGATAGGAGTTTATCGCTGGGCTATCAGCNAATTCTGTCAACATATCTTCTGGTAATGCCAGAACAACTGGCCCCGGCCGACCCGAAGTCGCTGTATAAAACGCTCTNTTTATATACTCNGGNATTCTCATAGGGTCCTCAATTTGAGCAACCCACTTTGNNATTTCACCAAACATGCGCCTGTAGTCGATTTCTTGAAATGCCTCACGGTCCATCATTGATCTTCCGACCTGGCCTACGAGTAAAACAAGTGGCGTAGAGTCCTGCATCGCTATGTGAACGCCAGCGCTTGCATTTGTAGCACCAGGTCCTCGTGTTACGAGACATACACCTGGCTTACCCGTCATTTTACCGTATGCTTCCGCCATCATCGTGGCACCACCCTCCTGACGGCATATGATGGTTTGTATGCTATTAGCGTCTTGCAACCCATCTAATACAGCCAGATAACTTTCACCAGGAACTCCGAATACCATTTCAACGCCGTGCGTCCTGAGGGAATCCACTAACACGTGTCCTCCCAGTTTCTCTGATAGAACCTGACCGTTCAGTGTAGATGACATATCTTAGACCCTTTAATTCATTGAATTCTAGACGGTTATAGATCTTGCTAAAAGTTAGACAGTTCCATGACGTTTTCACAACCTATCTAAAGATCGTTCAACTTAAAAGTGTTTTAGTAATCAACTTTCGACAATCAAATTTGTTCTATCCGCACTAAATGCGGATATGCCAAACTCGATGGGCTCTCCANAANTGTCNACATTAACTGACTCTGTTATTAANACCGGCCNGTTAGCNGGTTGTTTGAGACTTGCTATNTCTTCGGNATTNGGCATCCGCGCACTAATATTAGTTGATTGCCTTTCATAATTACCCAAGCCGTAGCTATCCAGAGTTTTTGATACTGACTTAAATTCTTCAAATCTTTCAAGAAAATCTGGAAAGCGTGACGCCGAGAAATAGTGAGCCGCTAAAACGATTGGCACGCCATCTAACTCCCGAATTGTTCGCAGTAAACAAACTTTTCCCTCNAACGGCATTGTCAATGCCTCTGANACTTTTTTGTTTGCTTTTATTACCTCACCGCTTAAGGCTCTTCCCCCAGGAAATTTATTTTGGCTTGAGACAACCTCCGAAAATCGAGTTCTTTTAGCTAACTTATAATCTAGGACATAGTCTGGTATGAACATACCTCGTCCTTGTTCCACACTAACTAGTCCCTTCTCAACTAATTCATGAACAGACCGGCGAATTGTATGCCTATTCACTCGATACGTTTTAGCTAATTCCATTTCTGTTGGAAGCTTGTCGCCGGGTTTCCACGTTTTGTTTTTAATCGACGTCTCTATATCGTCCGATATTTGCTTCCACGCGGATATACCCTTTTCCCACTGCATCTGCCTAATCCACGACTAAACGTTTTCGCAAAAACGTAACATAAATGACTCAATATTTTTACTTTACCCAGATAATGAACACCGTATTATAGTTAATAACATCTATACGTCTAGACAAATTTATAAAAGGTCACCAGGAGTTCTTTACCATGCAAGACACTGAAAAATCAGAAAGAACAAATCGCCAGAAATGGATGTCGGTCTTGGCAAAGGCAGACACCGAACTCCTCAATATGCTCTGGTGTGACTTACAGGATAAACCGTCATGGACAAATATCAGGGCGCCGGAAACCGGCATGGTAATGGTAAGAGGAAAAGCAGGTGGTGTCGGAACAACCTTCAATGTTGGTGAAATGGCGCTAACACGCGCAACTGTGAGGTTAGACAGCGGAATATCAGGTGTCGCATATNTTCAAGGTAGATCCGCATCAAAGGCNGANCAAAGCGCTGTGCTCGACGCNATGCTTCAAGACGACCGGTATGCAANTGCCACTTATACCAACATCATTAAGCCACTTGAAAAGGCAACAAAGAAGACAAAAATTTCAGCTAGCAAAAAAGCAGCGAATACCAAAGTTGAATTTTTTACAATGGTGCGAGGTAAATAAAATGGCACTCCTTGACGAATCAATAGACTATATCCCGTTAGAGACAGGTTTCGATGATCCAGTTTATGAAAGTCAAATTGTATTCCGAAAAATTTTAAAAGTAATGTCGGAACCTGGAACAATTAAAAAGATCAAAAACAAATTATCTGCTCCCGCTCCAATGACGAAAGCAACTGCTGCAGTATGTTTAACATTGATGGATTTTCAAACAAAAGTATGGATGGACNTACCGCGCGACANTGAAGNATCAAAATACNTAAAATTCCATACTGGATTGAAGCTNGTAGAGCATAGTAGTGAGGCAGACTTTCTTGTTTTTTTCTCTGCTCCAGATGAATTTCCGCCTCTAAATCTCGGAACAGATGAAAATCCAGAAACGGCTGCTACAGTTATAATTCAAACACAGAGCCTTGATGATACTGGCAAACTGAAACTTACAGGACCAGGCATAAAAAAGTCTCGTTTTTTAAATGCAGAAAGCATTCCCACGTCGTTATGGGATCATCGCGGTAAAGCGAACTCTCTTTTTCCAAAAGGAATAGACATNATTCTTACGAGTAANAAACAATTAAGTGCTCTACCCAGAACNACAAAAATAANAATGATTAAGACGGAAAAAGGATAACGCCATGTATGTAGCCGTGAAGGGTGGCGATGCCGCTATAGAAAATTCCCAANCGCTTCTGGCAGAGGAACGTAGAGGCGACAGGCGTGTTCCAGAGCTAACCCTAGATCAAATTAAAAATCAGTTAAGCTTATCAGTAGACCGGGTCATGGCTGAAGGGTCCCTTTACGACAGAGATCTTGCAGCACTAGCGATCAAACAAGCGCGTGGGGATATTGTCGAAGCAATATTTCTGCTTCGCGCTTATAGAACNACGTTGCCNAGGTTTGGAAATACACTTCCTATTGATACCGCNAAGATGCAGATTCGNCGCAGAATTTCAGCAACNTTTAAAGATTTACCNGGCGGNCAAATTCTNGGTCCTAGCTTCGACTATACCCATCGCCTTNTAGANTTTTCACTTNTGGAAAATANCGANTCTCCNGTAGCAGAGGANGCNTCGGANAATATTTTGGCAGAAATGCCTCGGGTGACAGAACTGCTAAATGACGAAGGGCTTATTGANANAGAAATAGACGTTAACGAACAGGAACCATTCGANGTAACAAGAAACTCGCTTAAATTNCCNNCTANTCGGGAAGCTCGTCTCCAAAACCTTGCGCGGGGCGATGAGGGCTTTCTTTTAGCCCTCGCTTACTCCACTCAGAGAGGNTGGGGTAAAACACACCCATTCGCNGGNGAAATNCGGATGGGGGAAGTAGTCGTAGAAATTATTCCAGAAGAACTAGGTTTTCCNATCGANGTTGGAGAGATTACTGTAACCGAGTGTCAAATGGTCAACCAATTCAAAGGGTCCGCGACAATACCGGCACAATTTACAAGAGGATACGGACTAACATTTGGCCATAACGAACGAAAAGCTATGTCAATGGGCATCTTAGACAGATCGCTAAGAAGCAAAGAGTTAGGAGAAGCCGTCAATGCCCCAGCACAAGATGAAGAGTTTGTTTTAAGTCATTCTTGTAATGTCGAAGCTTCTGGTTTTGTTCAACATCTTAAATTACCTCACTATGTCGACTTCCAATCTGAACTTGTAACAGTTAGAGCGTTAAGAAAGGCGAGTACGTTTTCAGAAAAAAACGATGATTCGCCCGACTCTAAAAATTTAGAAGCTGCGGAGTAACTTTTATGACAGCAATATCTGGAGATCGAAAGCGATCATCGCGGCTTAAAGAAAAAACGCTAGATGGGTATAACTTCGCTTACTTAGATGATCAAACGAAGCGGATGATTAGAAGAGCGACATTGAAAGCAGTCGCTATCCCTGGGTATCAAGTGCCATTTGGAAGCCGGGAAATGCCTCTTCCATTTGGATGGGGCACAGGAGGTATACAGGTAACAGCAAGTATTATTGGTATAGATGACACTCTCAAAGTGATTGATCAGGGAGCTGACGATACAACAAATGCAGTTAATATCCGGCGCTTCTTTGCTAAAACAGCTGGTGTAGAGACAACGGAAAATACTTCCGATGCTTCGATAATACAAACACGTCATCGGATCCCTGAAGTAAAGCTTAAATCTGACCAGATAATTGTATATCAAGTCCCTATACCAGAGCCACTAAGGTGGATAGAACCGCGTGAAGAAGAAACCCGTAAGATGCATGCGCTGACAGAATATGGAGTCATGCACGTTGGATTATACGAAAATATAGCTCACTTTGGAAAGGTAACAACTTCTTATGATTACCCTGTTCAAGTGAATGATCACTACGTGATGTCCCCAAGTCCCATACCTAAATTTGACAACCCAAAAATGGATAAAATGCCTGCCTTGCAGCTATTTGGAGCTGGGCGAGAAAAACGTATTTATGCCGTTCCCCCTTATACCAAAGTAAAGAGCCTTGATTTCGACGATCACCCTTTCGAAATAGAATCCTGGTCCGAATGTTGTGCCCTTTGCGGGTCTAGCTCAAGTTTTCTGGATGAGGTGATAACAGATGACAAAGGAAGCCGAATGTTCGTTTGCTCAGATAGTAACTTTTGTGCAGAACGGAGAGCAAAGGGACATAAAGGCCCGGGTTTACCAAGAAAATTTGAAATAAAGGATATCGAATGACGAACGTGTTACTTAGTGCGAAAAATCTATCGCATCATTATGGCTCTCAAGTTGGTTGCATAGACATAAACTTCGATATTTACCCTGGCGAGGTGTTGGGTGTTGTCGGCGAGTCCGGCTCTGGAAAAACAACCCTTTTAAAAAACATATCGGGTCTCCTTCAACCCTCCTCAGGATCGGTCAAATTCGATACTCGTGTAGATGGATTAAAAGATATCTATTTGTTNAGTGAGCCGGAGCGCCGGCTTTTAATGAGAACAGATTGGGGTATAGTTTTTCAAAATGCGCGTGATGGCCTTCGAATGAATGTTTCAGCTGGCGCAAATGTGGGCGAAAGACTGATGGCTATTGGCGCGCGAAACTACGGTAATATCCGGAATGAGGCCACAGATTGGTTGCAAAACGTAGAAATAGGCCTTGAAAGAATAGACCACTACCCAGAGACATTTTCGGGCGGAATGCTACAGCGACTACAAATAGCGCGAAACCTTGTAACAAAACCACGATTAGTCTTCATGGACGAGCCCACAAGTGGTTTAGATGTGTCGGTACAAGCTCGTCTCTTAGATTTAATCAGAGGTTTAGTGAGCCAACTCGGTATCGCCTGCGTTATAGTGAGCCATGACCTTGGCGTAATGAGGCTCCTATCGAACCGATTAATAGTAATGCATCAGGGACGAGTTGTAGAGCAGGGTTTAACTGATCAAGTTCTTGATGACCCTCAGCATCCCTACTCCCAACTTCTAGTTTCTTCAATTTTACCGGTTTAAAAAATGGAAAAAATTAAAGACGATATGATTCGCATTGATAACTTGGCAAAAACTTTTCTGCTACATAATCAGGGGGCAAAAAAACTTCCCGTATTTCAAAATATTTCTTTCCAGGTAAAAGCGGGTGAATGCTTGGTTTTAACTGGAGCATCAGGAACTGGCAAATCAACACTCTTACGAGCGATATACGCTAACTATTTGGTCCAATCTGGAACAATCAACATACGGCATGAAAATAAATGGGTTGATCTCGCGTCAGCCTCACCACATGAGGTGCTTGATATTAGGAAAAAAACGCTTGGTTATGTCAGCCAATTTTTACGTGTTATTCCCCGAATATCCACGATAGACCTAGTTTGCGAACCACTCATCGTGCAAGGAAAGCTAATAAAACCAGCCAAAGCGCAGGCAAAAAAATTACTCAACAAACTTTCTATCCCCGAATCACTATGGGATTTACCGCCTGCAACCTTTTCAGGAGGCGAGCAGCAACGCGTCAATATAGCGCGAACACTTATTCAAGATTATCCAATTCTACTTCTTGACGAGCCGACAGCTTCACTAGACGAAAAAAATAGGGACGCTGTCATTGAACTTATTAACGAGGCTCGGAACCAAGGAACCGCGGTTGTTGGCATATTTCACGATAAATATGTCCGCGAAAGCGTTGGCACAAAAATCTTCAATGTCGAGCTTGCAAAAAAGGCCGCATAGAGAAATGGCTTCGACAGAGCAAATTTTCACAAACGCTACTCTAGTTCTTCCTGATGAGACTAAAGTCGGCACCCTCGTCATTAAAGACGGTCGCATAAGAGATATAAATTTCGAAAACACCTCAATTCCGCGAGCGGAAGATTTAAACAAAAATTACCTTCTTCCTGGTCTTGTAGAAGTCCACACTGATAATTTGGAGCGACACTGCCTACCNCGNCCCGGNGTCAAATGGCCGCTTACGGCAGCCGTACTCTCGCACGATGCCGAGCTTGCTGCCGCAGGCATCACAACTGTTCTGGATGCAATCGCAGTGGGCGGAGACATTCGCACGAACGAAGCGAGAGCCACAATGCTTTTGGATGCAGCGAATGCTGTAAAGGAAGCTGTTGGCAATAATATATTACGAATAGATCATCACCTTCATCTACGCTGTGAAGTTCCAATGCCAAACGTTTTGGAATTATTTGAACCGTTCAAAACGGAAAAATTAGTAAGGTTGGTCTCNCTNATGGACCACACGCCAGGGGAACGGCAATTCGTGAATCAAGAGAAACAACGCATCTATTATCAAGGAAAATATTCGATGTCTGACGACGAATATGAAGAATTCGTCGAAAACAAGAAGCATCTCCAAATTAAATATTCAGAAAAACATCGACAAGAGATCGCAAAAATGTGCCGCGAAAACAGTATTATTATTGCCACTCATGATGATGCAACGGCCTCACATATAAAGGAAGGAATTTCCTTAGGCGCAACAATTTCGGAGTTCCCAACCACAGTAGACTCAGCAAGAGCTGCAAAAAAATTAAAAATGGGAACAGTGATGGGTGGTCCAAATATCGTTAGAGGCGGTTCACACTCAGGAAATGTCTCAGCATCTTATTTAGCTGAATTGGATCTTTTGGACGCGTTATCTTCCGACTATGCGCCCTCAAGCTTGCTGCATTCAGCTTTTATTCTCAATTTGAAACACGGAATTCCACTACCGAAAGCAATCTCTAAAGTAACCGAAGCTCCAGCCAAAATGGTGGGCCTTTCTGATCGAGGAGTGCTCCAAAACGGATTTCGGGCAGATCTTTTGGAGGTTGAATTAACGAAGGACCGCATTCCAATNGTTCATCGTGTAATCTCTAAAGGCAAACGTGTTATATAACTAGAGGATAGGACAGTATGTCGATAACAGATGAAATTAAGTCAATCTTTCTTGAAAAAGGCGAAAATCACTTTGATGAAGGTTCGGTAACACAGTTATCTCACGCTCTTCAATGCGCACAACATGCTGAGATAGCTAATTCATCGGCAGAAATGATCACGGCCTGCCTCCTCCATGATATTGGACATCTTCTCAATAAGGATGCGCGACAAGCAATCAGAAACGGCGAGGACGCAGAGCATGAACATATAGCTGTGGATTATTTACGGTCGTGGTTCGGCCCCGCCGTCACTTCTCCGATACGTTGGCATGTAGACGCAAAACGGTATCTTTGCGCTACGGATAAAACATATTTTTCAAAACTATCGAAGGGATCAGTGCGTAGCCTTGAAGTGCAAGGAGGTCCATTTGACAGGCAGGAAGTGGCCAGTTTTGAAAGTCAACCATACTACAAGGAAGCGGTTCAATTAAGACGTTGGGATGAGGCCTCCAAATCCACTTCGACGACTACCCCGTCTCTTGAGCATTTTTTGAATTTTGTCAGTCAAGCTCGGATCTAATTACTTTTTACCTTCAAAGAATTCCGTTTGCTAAAAATGACTAACTAATAACTTTCCTCAACACGTGAGAACGGTTCGTCGTAAAGGGCCGTACCTCTGCTGCCCACCTTCCCTTCTCGCCGGCTTCCGCCCACGCATCACTAGTGAGGACATCAGGACTCGTCACCTCATAGATAGCTGTGTACTTAGCCTGTGCACTAACATCCATCGTCTCAATTTTACCACCTAAAGTGATTTTTGTTTCTTGTTTCACCATTCGCCTAACGGAAACAACACCTGGCACGTTGGATAAATATGGCACATGCTCTTCATCGTAGACTTCGTTAAACAATGCCTCTTTTTCAGGCTCAACATCCATACTAACGATAAATAAATAGGTTTCTTCTGCCATTTCAAAACTCCTCTTTTCTAATAAACTACATTTTTAACTTATACGATTTAATAGAGAAACAAAGGACTTTATGCTGAGCTCGATTGGCTGATCGTTTGTGAAATGATGGAGACCTTCTTCTTCTAGCCTCCATTCCGTCGCCCTAGATAAACGGGACTCAATTTCTTGCTCTGTTTCTCGTTTTCTCTCTTTTAATCGGTTTCTTAAAATCTCTACTGGAACATTTATCTGAACAATTTGAAGTTGGGGGTACACTTCTCTAGCAGTTGAAACCGCTGCACGAGAGCCATTTAATACGATATTTTTTCCTGCAGACAGCAATTGATTTAGCTCTTTATTAATACCGTAACAATGCCCATTTGCTTGCCAATGTAATGCATATTCCCCCGCCTTAACTTTTTTATCAAAATCCCTCTTAGTGATCTCAATATGATCTTCACCTCCGGCGTCAGCAGAGCGCGTTATTTCCCGGGTTATAAAAGTAAATTTCTCTTTTCTGACAAGATCTTTAGCGCCATTGATAAGTGTATCTTTTCCCGAACCAGATGGGCCAACAACAAATATTAACGTNCCAACCTTAGAGAATTTTTCAGTCATTCCATTCTTTCAACACACTATANAANAACTAATTTAAATTCTTACTTCCTATTTATACAACGCCGAATTATGTTCCCCGCATGCAAAGTCTAGTAAATTACATTAAGGGTGACGAATTACCGAGCCCCACGACGCCGATTGAGATTGCAGAGGGAATTTTATGGTTTCGACTTCCTATGCCTATAGCACTCGATCATATCAACATCTATCTGCTCGAAGATAATGATGGTTGGGTCTTAATCGATACAGGTATGGCGGACCCGGTGTCTATTGAAACATGGGAAATAATTCTTAAGGAGTACACTACTAAACGTCCCATAAAAAAAATAATAGGAACCCATTTCCACCCCGATCACGTTGGGCTTGCCGGTTGGCTGATTGAACGAACAGACGCCGAATTTTGGATGTCGCAGATAGAATGGCTTAGTGCTCGTCAAGCCTATTTAGATACAGAAGAAATATCTCTTGTAAAGATGCGAAAATTTTACGATTTAGCTGGACTCGGCGCTGACGAAAAAAATCTTTATCACGAAATTGGCAATGACTATCGAGACATGGTATCCCCTGTGCCATCTGTCTATAACCGTATTGATAAGGAGACGGTTTTCATCGTTGGCGGTCGAACCTGGCGACCAATTTTTGGATCAGGGCACTCCCCAGATCACGTAACGTTATACAACGAAAAAGATCAGATCCTGTTAGGAGGAGATATGTTGTTACCTCGGATTACGCCGATAATTGCCGTTTGGTGGCAGGAACCGGATGGAAATCCATTGGACGGATTTCTTAAATTCCTCCATGGCTTAAACATACCGAGTAAAGAAACAATTATACTACCAGCACATGACCGACCCTACAAAGGGCTGTCAACACGGATCACAGATCTCATTCAACACCATCAAAATAGATTAGAGATAACATTTAACGCCTGCGATGAGCCAGTTACGGCCAGCTCCATCATGAAAAAGCTCTTCAAAAGAGATTTAGATGCCTTTCAAATTCGCTTTGCAATAGGTGAAACCATTGCCCATATAAATTATCTTCTACGTGAAGGCGAAGTCACGAGGGATCTATCACCAGACAAGCAATATTTATATCAAAGCACGGCCTCTAAATAAAAACTACATGAAGCCAGAAATTAAGTTTTCGTTATAAAGGGCTTGATGATCTAACCATGGGTCGGCAGGCTTAAAATTTCCAATAGCTGTTTTTATTTTAAGCTCTTGTTCGACAAGAATTTGCTCCGCCTCTTCAACGGTTATTTGCTGGAATGTTATCTCTGCTCCGGGACACAACAATCCAAGCCGTGAAATATCTGCGGAAATTATTGTTCCTAACTTTGGATATCCCCCAGTTGTTTGGTGATCTGCAAGAAGCATAATCGGTTGCCCGGTTCCTGGAACCTGTATTGCTCCTGTTACAATTCCGTCAGAGACGATATTATAACCCTTGGAATGTTGTAGTTTAGGCCCATCCAACCGAATCCCCATTCTGTCAGCTTCGGTCGTAACGCTATATTTTGAATCGAAAAATGTCTCTATACTATTCGACGAAAAATAATCATCTTGAGGCCCCAGAATAACTCTTAGTGGTCCATTCTCGTCGAGAAACCAAGCATCATTAAGTTTTAACTCTCCATGATCTGCGGCANTATTCGTTTTTAAAGGAACTANATCGCCAGCGAGTAATGGGCGCCCTTTGTATCCACCAATTCCCGCTCTGACATAAGTCGACATGCTATCGTAGATTTTTGGTAGGTCAAACCCGCCTTCAAAAGCCAGATATGTTGTTCCAGAGTCTGAAACATTACCAATTTTGACGATCTGACCCTTTTTCAACTTGATACTCTGGTTCGCAGGCTGGAAAGTAATATCACCATCAATAATTTCGACAGGTGTCGATGTTCCAACTAGCGCTATCCGAAGGCTATCGCATAAGACCTCGAACGTCGGGCCCATTAATCGTATTTCAAGCCCTGCCTCATACTCAGTATTAGAAACTAGTGCATTTGCCAGTCGAAGTAGCGTGGGCGCAATGGCACCTGACACAGGAACGCCCAAATGTTGAAATTTTGGTCTGCCAAAATCCTGAACAGTTACATTGAAGCCCGGATCTATAATTTTTATCGCCATATTAACAATCCATTATCAACGGATATTCGTCTGCCTTTAGGGCCCGACGAACAGCAGGGTATTCTTTGCTATTAATGGCAAAAAANGACACCTTATCGCCCGCCTTTACAAGCACTGGATTTTCTCTATTTGGATCATAAAAATCTACAGGCGTTTGACCTATCAAATGCCATCCTCCAGGGCTATCGATCGTATAAATTGTCGTCTGGCGAGCGGCAACAGAAATAGACCTAGGAGGAACATGCACCCGCGGTTCAACACGGCGGGGTAAATCAAATATTTCAGGTAAGAGACCCAAGTAAGGGAATCCCGGTAGAAAACCCATCATAAAAACTTCTAGTTCCACGGAAGTATGTTGTTTGATAATCTCTGAAGCAGAAACTTTGAGAGANCTACTGACGTCTTCAATATCTGGCGCATACTTGTTCTCGTAACAAACAGGAATTCTCCACCTGATGATATCATCATCCAGGGTGAACTCCCTTCCAAGTAATGGGGTTATAAATTTTTTTAATTCTGCCTGTGAAATGCACAATGGATCATAGTGAATCATAAGAGATCGCATGGTCGGCACAAGGTCTACGACACCTTCGATATCCTCACGTTTCACAATTGCCGATATCTTCCTTACGTGTTGGTTAATCCTGGCATCAACCGTCTCGCCAAATTGAATAACCAATGCGCTATCGCCTGCAAATAAAAAGCGGTAGCTATTTCTCGAAGGGGTATTCATATCCTTGGCTGGTCCTTGGGAACTAAAGTGTTATAATAAAAACGTTCAATCTAGAACCTCTTTATAAATCTTAATATTAAAGTCTAAGCAAATGAAAAATATCAATTTAAATTCAGATATTGGTGAGGGATTTGGCGTTTATGATATTGGAAACGATACAGAAATGCTAAAAATCGTAAATTCTGCCAATATTGCTTGTGGTTTTCATGCTGGAGATCCGAATGTAATGGATCGCGTGGTAAAACAATCAATAAAAAATGGTGTAAGTATAGGAGCACATCCTGGTTTCAATGATCTGTGGGGGTTTGGTAGAAGACAGATCCACATGTCAACGGATGAAATAGAAGCAAGCGTTGCGTATCAAATTGGTGCCCTCCAAGCGATTTCTGCTACAAACAATGCGATTGTTACTCATGTAAAACCTCATGGCGCGTTAAATAATATGTCTAGCCTTGACCCTGNTATAGCANCTGCGATCGCCANGGGAGTCAATCTAGTAGACCCTAAACTAATTTTAGTTGCTGTTTCTGGTTCATTTCTCTTTTCGGCTGGGCAAGCACTGGGATTAACTGTCGCTGCCGAGGCTTACGCTGANCGGAGCTATGANGATGACGGAAATATGACGAGCCGGAAATACGANCATGCGATGATTAAAGATCCTGAAAAGGCAGCTGCACAAGTCCGCAATATCGTTATAGACGGATATATAANNGCNAATAGCGGAAAGAAAGTTCCTGTCANAGCTGATACAATCTGCATTCATGGGGATGAGCCCACTGGACCAGCTGTAGCACAGGCTGTGAGGAAAATGCTTGAAAGCGAAGGGATCGCAGTCAAACCNCTCCCCGAGTTAAATTTCAGTTAACAACTTTTATCACGAACTTAACGGAACCCTATCTAGGATTAATATAGATGACTAGAGAACACGCACTTAAAAATGCCATAGCGTATTTTGATGATGGGCACTTTCTTGATGATCTGAAAAGACGAGTTGCCATAAAAACGGAGAGTCAAATCTATGAAAGCCGNAAAGCTGACATGACGGAATACATGGATGAGATGATTAAAACTTTTCAAGAATTAGGCTANGAGACNGAGGTTTTTGAAAATCCNANTTCAAAGGCAGGTCCAATTTTTTTTGGTAGCAGACATGAAAACTCAAATAATAAAACCGTTCTAACCTATGGACACGGAGATGTTATTCGAGGGCAAGAGGAACGCTGGGAGCCGGATTTAGTTCCTTGGGAGCTAAAGGTACAAAACAACAAGATTTACGGTCGCGGCACAGCCGATAATAAAGGCCAACACACTGTAAATATAGGNGCGCTAAAGAGCATACTGGAAACCAGAGGTTGTCTTGGNTTTAATTCAAAGATTTTAATAGAAACCGGAGAGGAATCAGGATCCCCAGGATTAGCAGACTTTGCAAAACAACAAAAAGAACTTTTAGCTTCCGACGTTTTAATTTCATCTGACGGACCAAGACTGCAGCCAGAACGACCAACATTATTTATGGGCTCCAGAGGAAGTATTGTATTTGATATAGAAGTAAACCTAAGAAACGGCGCGCATCATTCGGGAAACTGGGGAGGCCTAATAGCTAATCCCGCCTTAATTTTATCTAATGCTTTATCAGTTATTGCTGATAAACGCGGCCAAATACAAATTCCCGAGTGGCGCCCAAAAACTCTTACAAATTCTGTGAGAATGGCACTTGCCGATTGTGAGGTAGATGGTGGTGAGGAAGGTCCAAGAGTAGAACAAGACTGGGGTGAAAAAAACCTGACACCCGCGGAGCGAGTGTTTGGATGGAATAGTTTTGAAATATTGGCGTTCACAGCCGGAATTCCCGAAAGACCTGTTAACGCAATACCTGGAACTGCAAAGGCAAGATGTCAATTGCGGTTTGTAGTAGGAACCGAAGTGGATGATATCCTTCCAGCTTTGGTTCGACATCTCGAAAAGGAGGGTTTCTCTAACGTTACGGTCACGCCAGCTGATCGTGGNGTTATGCAGGCGACCAGGCTTGATCCCAATAGTCCATGGGTAAAATGGGCCGCGAATTCTATTAAAGAAACCACAAAGAAAAAACCTGCTATCCTTCCTAACTTGGGTGGTGGATTACCAAACGACGTGTTTAGTGAAATTCTAGGATTACCGACACTTTGGGTTCCGCATAGCTACGCATCTTGTTCTCAGCATGCGCCGAATGAACATATGCTCCCGGAAATAGCACGAGAGGGCTTAGAAATAATGGCCGGGTTATTTTGGGATATTGGTTTGGAAGACTTTGAAATCGGCACATATCAATAATTTAGTTCCCAAAACTACAACAATTTAAAAACAATACACTACACGAGGAAATTACGATGGTGGATCAACGAGGATGGAAGCTTAGAGTGGGAGCAGTCATACCCTCCACTAACACCATTGTTCAACCAGACTTTGATGACCTTAGGTTAGATGGTATCACCAATCATGTTGCAAGAATTGGTATTCCAAACATCGACATAAAAACAGACGATGACTTTGATAAGCTAGTGCGTTTAAGTGAAGCTGATCTNGTCGCAGCGGTAGACCGAATTTTAACGGCTGATCCGGAGATTCTTGTTGTCGGNATGTCTTCGTTAATTGTATGGGANGGCTACGANGCCTCGTGTNAGCGGANGNCGATGNTNGAGCAAAGAAGTAANTTACCNGTAACNGGTGGTTCATTTGCNGTAGCCGANGCNTTAAANAAATTTGNCGCTAAGACGATCGGTATAATATCNCCATACATGCCAATAGCAAATAAACATATAAGCCAATTCTTTACCGACATTGGGTTCAAAGTCAAAAATTTTATAGGCTTGCAATGTCCCAGTCCTGTTGAAATATCTCACGTAATGCCCGATCAACTCTCCGAAGCACTCGATCAGGTGGACGAGACAGATATTGATGCATTAGTTCAGTTTGGAACGAACCTTCACTTCATGGAACAGGCAGCTTTGGAGGAGGAAAAAAGGAAGAAGCCTGTCATCTCAATTAACTCCGCTAGCTATTGGCATGCGCTGCGGTTAAAGAATATTGAAACGCGTTATAAAAACTATGGCCGTTTGTTAGCAGAGTTTTAAGTTTATGTTTTAGTTAAGGTAAAGTGCAATAGATTCCGCAACGCAGGCAGGCTTCTCTTCACCCTCTATTTCAACAACGGTGCTATATAAAACTTTTACTGTCGTATCATTTATGCGTTCCGCATTACGCAAACTTACCTTTCCCCTGACCCTTTTGCCAGCTTTGACGGGAGCCATAAACCTTACCTTATCGAGCCCATAGTTTATTCCAGCTGTCCGAGGTAAATACTCTATTGTATTAGAGATAAGCATTGGGACAAGCGACAGAGTTAAATGACCATGTGCAATCGGCGCTCCGTAGGGCGACTCGTTTGTTGCACGATCGACATCCACGTGGATCCATTGATGATCACCAGTTGCTTCTGCAAATGTATTAATTTGCCCTTGATCAACTGTATGCCAAGGACTTATGCCAAGCTCGTTCCCGATTTCATTTTTCAACGCNTCAAAAGTTTCAAATTTACGTCGTTCCACTTTTTCATTCATCTCGTGGGATCCTCCGAAGTTCTAACTATTAATTTCCCAAAATTTTTGCCTTTTAAGAGGCCCATAAAGGCTTCCGGTGCGTTTTCTAAGCCATCTACAAAATCCTCTTTATAAACTATTTCTCCCGATTTTATCCAAGAACTCATGTCTTTTTCAAATTCAGGGAACCGATCCCAACGTTCGGTAATTATGAAGCCCTGTAATTTAAGGCGGTTTGTAAGTATAGAACGAGTAAGTTTTGGAAGTAGGTTAGGCCCAGGGAAATCGCCCACATGACTATACCTAGAGATGAGGCCGCATACCGGAATACGCGCAAATGAATTTACAAGCGGTAATACAGCTTCAAAAACTTTACCGCCCACATTCTCGAAGTATACGTCAACTCCGTCTTTACAAACGTTAGCCAATTCACTTTCCAAATCATCACTTAAATGACTTAGACAATGATCAAAGCCTAATTCGTTAACAACATAATCACACTTTTCTTGGGATCCAGCCACTCCTACAACTTTGCAACCTTTTAATTTACCAATCTGACCAACAACAGCACCAACTGCACCGGAAGCGGCAGAAACGACAAGTGTATCACCTGCCTTAGGTTCACCAATGTCTAATAGTCCGACATAAGCTGTCATTCCAGGCATTCCCAGAANTCCAATNGCAGTAGAAATTGGCGCAATTGTTGGGTCAATTTTCCTCACACCAGCCCCGTCGGAGATGATATGAGTTCGCCAGCCAAACATTCCAGTCACAATATCACCCTCTTTGAAGCGAGCGTTTTTACTTTCAATTACCTCTGCAACAGTGCCTGCTCCCATAACGTCCCCTATCGCCACAGGTACGGCATAAGACTTTGCGTCATCCATCCGTCCTCGCATATATGGATCAAGGGATTGGTAAATAATGCGACAAAGCATTTCGCCATCACCGACTGGTGGCAAGTCAACAGTTACAACTCGAAAATCACTATGTTTCGGATCTCCAATTGGCCTAGCTGCCAACTCTATTTGGGTACACTTTATTGCCATAAGAAACTCCACGAAACAGAAAACCCACTAATTTCAAGTAACTCATTTTCNGCGGCTTTTAAAGGACAAAAACCAAAACACCACCATGAAGTGGGTTTTTGGCGACATAACTAACCGCTCGCCCGGTTGGAAAAACACTCCGTTAAGTAAAATGCTTTCTAGAAGCATAATCATGCGTATACTTGCCGTACGTTGTCATTTTCGGCAACGGTAATTCTATTTGCAGTCTGATGGTGTGCTTTTCTAAAACGAGGCGACCTTAATAGAAGGAAGTATATTGAACAACCTAAAGCGAAAGCAAATTTGCTTAACGAACTCCTTTTCCTATATGAGCGATACCCTCTATCTCAACATATATATTCGGCGCTGCAAGTTTTGAAACCTCAACTAAAGAGCAGGCAGGGAAATCACCCTTAAAAAACTCAGCCCTTGCTTGCCAGACCTGCTTGTTATTTTCGATACGAGTAACAAAAATAGTTAACTTGGTGAAGTCGGACATCTTTCCGCCCGCAGCTTCTATCAGAGCTTTGTGTTTTTCGAATATGATTTTGGTTTGCTCATATTCATCCACCCCATCAATTGTTACACCATCAGCATTTCGTGCTGTAAGACCGGCAATATATGCTATACCATCGCAAACAATGCAGTTCGACCAGAGCTCCGGCGCGGGTTCAGCAACTTTCGGACTAGTATATCGCTTGATCATGTGACAAGTGTATCTAACCCTATCTGATCGATCAAACCTTTTTCAAAACGTATACGTACGAGCCATGCTTTACAGGTTAATGACTTAACTTGGGTCCATGATCCTGTTAACATGACATCAATAAAGGATATTTTTACTAGGAAAACTGATTATGCCGCTGATAGATCTTAGCCGTACAATAGAGCACCGAACTCCAGCTCATCCATCACATCCTCCGGTTATNATGACCGTTTGGAATGACCATAACGAGATTAAAAAAGCTGGCAAAACGTCATTCTCTTCAAAATCCTTGAGTTTGTCTTTGAGTGATCATTCCACTACTCATGTTGACGCACCCTGCCATTTCAACCCAGCAAAAGATGCGGCCTCAATTGATGAGGTGCCCCTTGAAGACTTTTATACNGAAGCGATTTGCCTTGATCTTTCAAATGTTCCACTTAAACACCAAATAACGGTTTCCGAAATGGAGCAGGCTTTGGGTAAGTCGGGTCAGGAAATCAAACCACGTGATACTGTTTTGATTTATATGGCGGTCAATGAAAGGCTATTTGGAAAACCAGAATATCTGCATGATTTTCCTGGTTTACATGTCGACGCAGTGCATTGGCTTGCCGATAAAGGAATTGTAATGTTTGGTGTTGAAGCAATAAGTCCCGCACCTGAAGGTGAGCCAAATTTCAAGGCGCATATGGCATGCGCGGAAAGGGGAATAACGCATATGGAAGGCTTAATGAACCTCGATCAACTTATTGACAAAGGTCGTTTTCAATTCATCGGGTTCCCCCTTAAAATAAAAGGTGGTACTGGAAGTCCTATTCGAGCTGTGGCCGTTGTCTAGTTCCGAAAGCTACGGTTCCTTTTGAGGCAAACGCATAAATATAGCAAGCGGTGCTGCTAGAAACGCAGCGAGCGCCATTAAGTGAAAAGAATTGATATAACCAATCATACTCGCCTGACGCAATATTTCCCCCGACACCTGATGTAAACCGAGCAAACCATCCGGCATCCAATCGCTCGGCAGTGAAGGGATACTTTGGCCCTTGTAAAATAACGATAAATTCTCGGATATATTCGAATANCTTTGGGAAGTCGATCTAAGCAATACAAGTACAGACAGGGAAATAAAAATACTTGAACCAAAATTTCGCATTAGAGTAAAAATTGTTGTTCCTTCCGTGATTTGCTTTTTAGGCAAGGTAGCAAAAGCAAGAATAGCCATAGGTGTGAAAGCAATACTTTGCCCGAAGCCGAGTAAAACATTTGTCCAGATGATATCAAAATTAGTCAGATTGATATCAAACTGTGCCATCATGTAGCTGGCGAAGGCTTGAATGAGTAACCCAATGCTAAGTGAAACTCTTGGTAAGGATTTAGTAAGTGGAATTATCACTAGAAACGCAATCCAGTTTCCAAATCCTCTGGAACCCACCAATATTCCAATGAGGCTATCTGGATACCCTCGCAGATCATGTAATAAACTCGGAAATAACACCAAGCCTGTGAATGCTAATGTTCCCATTATGAAAGAAATAATGGTACCTAAACTAAAATTTTTATCCANAAATATCCGAAGGTTAACGAAAGGANTTTTTGAAAAAAAACAATGCACTAAAAATATCCAAAACGACAATAAACCAATGACTGTAAGAAATGTTATGACGTGAGAATCAAACCAATCAAGTCTATGACCTCTATCAAAAATTAGTTGCAATGCAATAATCGCTAGTGACAAAGCAAGAAAGCCAATCCAATCAAAGTGATTCCGTTCACCCTTATTATGACTTGATAAAGCGAACCAAATGCAGGCAAGAGTNANAGCACCGACTGGGACTAAGATAAAAAAAGCTGCTCGCCAGTCATATAGNTCTGCCATCATACTTCCTATAACTGGCCCAACAACCGGGCCAAAAACGGCACCTACTCCCCACAAAACAATGGCAGTTGGTTGAAGATGCTTTGGAAAACTAGAAAGTATTATAGCTTGCCCGAGGGGCATAATGGGTGCTCCAAAGATACCCTGTCCAATCCGGAAAAGTATCAAGGTTTCTAAATTTGGTGCAACAGCACACAAAAAAGAGCTAATCGTAAAGCCGAGAACCGTCCCAAACATAAGGGTACGCCAACCTAACCGGCCCGCTAGCCAACCAGTTAGTGGGGTGGCCACGGCAGCCGCAACAAGATTTAATGTGATTGACCAAGATGCTTCATCTTGACTGACGGACATTGTCCCTCGGATTTGGGGTAGTACCACATTAGCAATGGTTATGGTCATGCCAAACAGCATGTTTGATAGTTGAACCATCAAAAGTATTAGCCAAAGCTTTAGGCCAATTTGAAATATATTCTTCGGAGCGCTCGACCCACTCATAAAATAACTACCTTAATTTGAGCAAGGCTGAGTCTTGTGATCTAAAACTAGTACTTAACTGGAGTATCCATAATCTTCTTTGGCCTTTAACTCGCTTATATATCCATTCAAAAGGTCATTTTCGACCTTTTTAGGATCTCTACCTTTAGCATTACCAAGACCGCCCCCGCCCGGCATTTCTATTATTATTCTATCTCCAGCAGGAATACTTTGGCGTCCCTTACCCANAAGTTCTTGCCCTGATTTCAGGTAGAGTCGCCCTGTCTTACCACTACTACCACCGTTTCTACCCCGAGGCGGATGAATAACACGATCAAACATCGAATTAATGGCAAAAGGGGCTCCTTGAGCATGTGATATTTCCATTACTTGCCCAACTCCTCCCCTATGGACGCCTGGACCACCACTATCCATTCTATACTCCTTCTTCCAGAAGATTAATGGAGCAATCGTCTCGTTAACTTCTATGGGGGTATTTTTGACACCTGAAGGAAAAGCCGTGGCATCTAGTCCGTCCTTGGCTGGGCGTGCACCGGTTCCACCCGAATGAAATGTATTCATCGCAAACGGNCTAGCATCGCCGTAGTCCTCTTCTGTTAACCCATGCCCCCCTAGAAGAACGGGGTTCCAGAGACAGGATGTACCTTCAGCAGGCACTCTATCCGGTATAACTTGGTTTAAGCATCCTAAGACTACGTCCGGCAGCATCTGTCCTATAACATGTCGCCCCGTAACCGCAGCGGGATGAGGAGCATTTAAAATACAGCCTGAAGGCGCCTTNATCCTAACGGGGCTTAATGAGCCTGCATTATTTGGAACCCGAGACCCGATCACACACCGAACCCCGAAGGTGGCATAGGCTTCTGTATACGTTACTGGAACATTTATTCCATAAGACGAGGTGCCAGACGTCCCAGTGAAATCCAGATCTATTCCGGTTTCTGAAATTGTCATTTCACAAACTAAATCTAATTCTTTTTCGAACCCATCGATGCGCATGGAATTTTTATATTTACCAAACTTTAGACCTTTAACCTCCTCTAGCATTCCGCTTTTAGACGTTTCAATGATGTGATTGCTTAAATGATNCANANTCGACATCCCNAATTCGTCCATCATGGCAACAAGCCGACGCCCCCCTACTTCATTACATGAAGCAAGAGAATATAAATCACCTTCCACCTCGACCGGATTTCGCACGTTCGCTCTAATGATAGAAAAGATAATCTCCGAAAATTTTCCTTTTTTTGCCAGCGGCATGATAGGAATATTTAAGCCTTCTTCATAGACTTGTCTTCCGTCAGCACCAAAGCCTCTCCCCCCAACATCAACAACGTGAGTAGTACAAGCGAAAATTGCAACCGCCTCTCCATTTCGGAACGTTGGTGTAACGACGGTAAAATCGTTTAAATGACCAGTTCCCTTCCAAGGGTCGTTAGTCACATAAACATCGCCCTCTTCCATCTCTTTAAGTGGAAAAATTTCTAAAAAAGATCCTACCGACGCAGCCATTGCATTGACATGNCCCGGCGTGCCNGTGACCGCCTGGGCAAGCATTCTCCCATCACAATCAAATACCCCTGCCGAGATGTCCCCAGCCTCGCGGGCGGCTGTTGAAAATGCAGTTCTAACCAATACTTGGGCCTGCTCCTCAACAACCGAAAGAATTCGATTCCATTGAATTTGAAGATTAATTTGCTCAAGAGCGTTATTTACCGTCATGAAATAACTCCTAGTCTAGTCTTTCTCTATTACGAGATGTCCGAATTCATTTAATTGGAAGGAATAACCACTCGGTATGATAGTAGTGGTCTGAGTTTCGACAACTGCTGCCGGCCCAAAATTTTCTGCGTGTGAACCCAATTCATTTCTTTGATAGACAGTGGCTTCAACGAAATCTGACAAGGAAGGGTCAAATAACTTTCGTGTCCCNACAAAACTGGAGGCCGAATTACTATCAACCTCTGTAAGCCCCTGGATCGGCGGCTGTCCGGGCGCGCTTANAGAAAGTGTCCAGCTCAGGATCTCTGGTTTTTGGCCAGGTACAGATCTGCCATAAAGATTTGAATATTCACTTTCAAATAATTCACGCAATGTATCTGCATCCTTTGCTTCTAACTCGCGCACAGGAACTGGCACCACAATTTCGTGCCCCTGTCCCTCGTATCGCATGTAAGCCAGCCTTTGCTCCTTCANCTCGGATGCATCTGATCCGGAAGTTACAATTTCTNTCGCTTCTTCNGACATCTCTTTCATGAGCTCATTCACAATATCTGGATCGAAATACTGCAAGCTCATGTAACGACTTCTAACAACCTCGTAGGATATTGGAGCTCTCAAAAAGCCAATTGCAGAACCTACTCCCGCGCCTGCCGGGATAATGACCTTATTAATATCAAGTTTTTCCGCAAGTCTAAGAGCATGTAGCGGCGCTGCTCCACCAAACGCAATCATTGATCTAGCACTTATATCTTTTCCCCATTCGATAGCGTGAACTCTAGCAGCGTTCGCCATGTTTTCATCGACAATTTCCGAAACNCCAAAAGCNGAAAGAGAACTATNCAAGGATAATTGATCNCCAACCGCCNTTTGAAGTNCNAAGTCTGCCTTCTCCGGNGCGAGTTTAACAGCTCCACCAGCAAAATCNTTAGGGTCTATTCGTCCCAAGATGACATCTGCATCAGTAACGGTAGCATCCAGTCCACCTTGACCATAACAAGCGGGACCAGGAGATGCTCCTGAGCTTTCGGGCCCCACTGATATCCGTTTCATNTCGTCAACCTTTGCGATAGAGCCTCCACCTGCCCCTATTTCTACCATTTCAATGGCNGGNATGCGAAGTGGTANGCCGCTTCCCTTTAGGTTTCTATANACACGAGCNACTTCAAAAGTCCTCGTCATTTGAGGTGTATAATCATCAATTAGACAGATTTTTGCCGTCGTACCTCCCATATCAAACGATAACACATTGTCTATCCCGCATTCTTTCGCTATTTCCGTTGCTAAGATAGCACCGCCAGCTGGTCCTGACTCAACCAATCGAACAGGAAATTTTATTGATGTATCNAGTGTTGTTAAACCACCCCCNGAAGTCATTAACAAAAATGGGCACATAAAGCCCATTGATTGCAAAGCCTCATCAAGCTTTGTCAAATAACGCGACATCAAAGGCTGAACATAGGCATTAGCACATGCCGTAGACTGTCGTTCATATTCTCTTATTTCGGGGCAAACTTGACTTGAGAGCGTTATAGAAAGATCTGGTCGAGCAGCTGATAAACGCTCAGCTATTTTTTCCTCATGCATCGAATTTGCGTAGGAATGGATCAAACCGATTGCGATTGCTTCGATTTGATTCTTGTCAATCATTGGAAGTAATTCCTCTATTGATTTATCTTCCAATTGAATCAGCACCTGTCCATTTACGTTCATTCTTTCCCTAATTCCCCAACGCAAATACCTTGGCACCAACGGCTTGGGACGATCTATGTTGA
>FUFK010039171.1_pt1 | contig 24421 bp, 22 predicted proteins | sample 1021851 | NCBI WGS metagenome assembly FUFK01 (sample SAMEA51879418, study PRJEB19060) | metagenome | reverse complement strand
TATCAAAGTACTCAGGTTGGTATTCTGTCTCAGATGAAGCGTTTTACACAGAAAATGAAATTGAAGATTTAAATGGTGAAAAAAAAGCAATCACATCAGGATCTAAAGTAGAGTGGGTGGAGGAAGAGTCTTATTTTTTTAAATTATCTAATTGGCAAAATAAATTACTTGAATTTTATGATAAGAATCCTGACTTTGTTATTCCAACTGAAGAAGAAATAGATCAAATTAAGAAGATACTGAGAGTATAATTCCACAACCATCACTCCTCGACTCCCTCATTCCCCAGGGAGTTAAGAAGCATCCTTATACCCCCTCCCCTTAGTTCCCCCATCTTTTACCTTTATGTGCGTTCGCGACTAAACGCTACTTCCTGCTACTACTAAAAAAAACAGTCTTCCCTAATATTTTTGGTGTTTGCACGTTTTATTGTGCGTTTTTTCTCAGACTCCAAAAAAAGGACTGAATATGACTCAAAGTAAATTGGACCCCCAAGAGACAGATCTCTTGGTTCCGTTGGCTGATTATCGCCGATCGGGTGAATGTCCCATCGAACTTTACCATGCCATTTTCTACCACAGAGAATCTCTGGAAAAAGGTGGCGCAATTGTAAGATACGGACGGAGGTGGCTTGTTTCACCTCCTCATCTTATGAAGTGGCTTCGGCGAAACGGGAAACATGCAGGAAGAAAAAGTACCTGAAACTTTGTTNATATANCCAGTTCATCNATTGAGCGACTNAAAAAATTATTTGGTCGCTCTGGGATAGGAAACTANTNAGAAATNCATCAATTAGTAAGAAGCCAAAAATGAATACTGAAACCGATTCTCAAAGCAACCGATTGGGGAATTCAGTTATCTCGATGTTTGAAAATGTGCTTTGCAAGAAACCCTGTGACTTAAAAACTCAAGGTTTCATTGATGCCGTTAAAAAAGGTAAATGGTCTAAAAGGATAACTGAATTAAGAGATCTTTTAGCATNAGGTAAAATTGAGGAATATGACAAGAAGAAGATATTCCTTCCTGCAGTTACTGTTTCAGGGCAATTCAAGAATCGTCGTGAAATCATTTCACACAGTGGATTGCTGCAGATAGATCTGGATAAGTTGAGTAATCCTCATTTGATCAGAAACATCCTTGGGAAAGACCTTCACATCTATGCATCTTTTTTAAGCCCATCAGCAGAGGGTGTAAAAGCTCTCATGAGCATCTCTCCCAATCAGAAAAATCATCACAAAAGCTTTGAATCTGCAGAAAAATACCTAAAGGAAAAATACAATCTTTTGGTAGACAAATCTCGGAAGGATCTAAACGGCCTTTGTTTTGTCTCATTCGATCCGGGTTTAGTTGTGAATGAATCTGCAGTTGAGATTCCACTTATTTCAAATGAGACCANCCAAGATAAAGTTGAATTTGATGTAAATGGTCTTCAAATAAAATATGGAACTACAGACTGGTGCAGAGTTTTTGAATCAGCAGGACTGACCCTTAGCAGAAGTGGTGATCGAATCAATGTTTTATGTCCCTGGAGAGATTCTCACACAAAAAATATTGATCAAGGTTCCTACCTATTTAAAGGGTCTGAGGGAAGCTGGGGATGGACCTGTCATCATGATCATTGTCAACAACGAAATATGAAAGACGTTGCATTAAAACTAAGAAGTCATGTAATCGAGCACTCAGAAAAATTCATTCCCAAGCACTTGGAAAAAATTGGAATGAGAGAAAATGAAAATAAACCAAAAGAGATTGTCTGGCCTGACCCATTACCACTGCCAAAAAATCCAGATCCTCCTCTAAAACTTGATCCCAATATACTCCCGAACCCTTTATCTGATTTCTGCCGTTATTCCGCTTTTGAGAATGAAACTGCCCCTGAAGCAGTAGCAGGTTTTTTACTAGCAGCCTTGGGTATGGTTACTGGAACCAGAATTGTAATAAATCCTGATCCTTTAAAACCAAACTGGTTCGAATATCCCATACGCTCTGTTGCTCTGGTAATGGATATTTCATCCAACAAAACGGCAGTCTTCAGAACTGGTCTTGCTCCACTGGAAAAAATTCAGACTTCGAAAAATAAAAATTTCAATGAACTGATCAAACAATATGAAATTGATCAAAAGATTTTTGATAAAAAGGAACAGGGACTTTCCAATTTACTCAAAAGAAATTTGGATAGATTTAAAAAACAGGAAATCGAGGACGAACTAAGAAATTTTCTGACCCTTGCTCCGAAAGAACCTCGGAAACAAATTCTGATTACAAACCGGGCAACACCCGAGAAACTGATTTCAATGTGTGCATCGGGATCTGATAGAGGAATTCTGCTTAAGTCTGATGAGTTATACGGACTCATTGCTCAAACAGAGAAACACGGTTCGGAAGGGTTGCGAGAATTCTACACCGAAGCAATGACAGTAGCCCGTAACTATAGTTCCCACACGATTGGGAGGGGATCCGATGTTGTAGAAAATTTTGCCCTTTCAATCGCGGGTTGTTTCCAGCCAAGCAAGCTCAAGAAAATGCTGAAAGACATGGAAATCGGCTATAAAGATGATGGTCTTCTTCAGCGTTTCATGTGGATTTGGCCCAATCCACCTAGTTTTGAGAGTTTTGAGGGTGCAGATCATTCAGAACATAAAAGATTAATGATGCTTAATCAGCAAATTCAGTCCCTCTTTGAATACCTTTATGAAATGAATCCAGAAGATTTTGGAGCCCGTTTTTCAGAACATGCTCCTTCACCATGGATTGGATTTAACTCTGATGCACAGGAAATGTGGTATCAGTGGAGAAGGGAATTGAGAACAACCATTATCAAGCAAGAGGATCTCTCTGATGGATATGTTGCATGGCTTGGAAAGTCTGAGCGAATGGTTGCGGGACTATGCATAACTTTTCACTGCATCCAAGTTCTTCAAAACGATGCATCTCCAGGACCTATCAATGAAGAATGTCTTTCTCGTGCTGTGGATGTCTGGCTTATATTGAGTTCTCATGCAGAAAGGGTTTTTTCTTCCAGAAAATATTTCCTTCTAGATGCCTTGAATCTGTTGACGAGCAGGCTTCATCTTCTTTCTCCAGAATTTTCAATGAGNGATCTGAAACAAAAAAATTGGAGATCCCTGAATGAAGAAGATGTTCTACAAGATCTATTTGGATGGCTTACAGAATTAAATTACCTCAGGGAAACAGAAACTCCACATCATCCAAAAGGTGGGCGCCCTTTCTCCCGAAAATTCTTGGTCAATCCTAAAATCAAAAGGTAACTTGTCTTACCAAAGTTTATTTTTCAGTAATCTTCTAAAAAAAACACCCTCAAAATACTCAAAACCTAGTTTTGAAGGTTTTGAAGGTGCAAAAAATAGAGTCTTAGAAGAAAGTAAAAATGATGAAAGGATACTCTCTGAAATAATATATCAGACCGTCGAAAGAGGAAGTTGCCTTTACAAATGCAAATCACCTCAACAAGCAGAATCATGGTGTGCTTATTTGACTAAAAAACTGCCCATTGACAGGGCGGTCTGTGTAATAAGGAACTGTGAATTGAATACATACTCAATTGTCATAGAGGAATAGTTTAAAATTAAATACTGCTATGGATCCCTGACTAAACTCCTTTCACCATCACTCATCCCAGATCCTAAAGATTGACACACATCTTTATCCGTCCTTAATTCCTCCAGTAACTGTGAGTCAGACATTTTCTTTAAGTCGACATCCAACTCGACCCTTTTGCTTACATTCCAGTTCTGAGGGTCCCTGCACCTTAGAAAGTAAATCTGCGCCTTGACGTTTCCTGCCCGGGCAGACTCATAGAGAGCATTACTGATCTCCATCACGGCTTTGGACCGCCCTCTTTCTAAGCTGTCTCTAAAGTCTGCATTTTTTTGCAAGCACTTGTAGAAACTAGAGCGACTCATATCGAGGCACTCAGCAATCTGATCGTTGGAAAGTCCGAGTCCTGCAAGCTTTCCAGTTCGTTGAATCTTCTCTTCGGTTATCTGAATTCTGCTTCTTTTAGGCATTAGACTATCCTTTTTTATTAAGTGAATTATAATATACGCAATAAAGTATTGAGCATTCTTTCTAAAATATCATCAACACTTTAATCAAATTAAATAAATTATATAAAAAGTATTACTTATATGGGTAGCTTTTGATGNAAATGAATTCTCCTCATAAAGTATTGTTACTGAAGTCGATCAGTAAAATAATGATCTGTTTTTTTAATTAAATATTTAACTCATCATAAACAATTTATGAACTTCTTATAGTAAAAATGAAGTATGGAAAAAAATATTAACACTATAGGTGTATTGGGTGGATCAGGAGCATTAGGTTCAGGACTGTCCTATAGACTTGGGAAAGAAGGCTATCATGTTCTTATTGGATCACGTAATCAAGATAAGGCATCAAAGAAAGTAAATGAAATCAACCAAAGAATTAACCGTGAGATGGTTTCAATAGAATCGAATTATTTGGCTGCTGAAAAATCAGACTTGATCATCTTAGCAGTTCCTTTTTCTAATCACGGGGCAATTGTGAAGGAGATTGCTCCAGTTGTTCAGAATAAAATTGTTCTCGACACAACGGTTCCTTTGGTTCCTCCTAAAGTTGCAAGAGTTCAACTTCCAGAATATGGTTCGGTTGCCAAAAAAACTCAGGAATTGTTGGGTAATGAAGTTCGCGTTGTTTCTGCGTTTCAAAATGTTGCAGCAATACATTTAAATGGAGATGATGCTTTATCCGGTGAAGTACTAGTTTTTGGGAATAATAAAGATGCTAGAGAAATCATAATCGGTTTGATTGAGCAGATAGGTATGAAAGGTTGGCATGCGGGATCGATTGACAATTCTGTGGTAGCAGAAAGTATGACCTCTGTCCTGATATTTATGAATAAATTTTACAATATGGAAGGTGCGGGTATTAATATTGTTGACTCAAGTATAAACCATTAATAATTATAGAATGTAATCTTGGTTAAGTTATTTTTAGTCAAAATAAATTTTCAAAAAACTCCATGAATTTATTAAGCAACATTGGAATAAGGCAGGATATTGAGGAACTTTCGTTTTCTCCCATCCGGGAAATAGTCCGATCAGCAGAAGATCTTAAAGATGTGATCCCATTCTGGTTTGGTGAACCCGATGTGAGTACACCTGAATTTATTAGGGATGAAACAAAAAAATCTTTAGATCGAGGTGAAACGTTTTATGCACCCAATTCAGGGCAAAGACAATTACGTGAGACTATAGCAGATTATATGAACGGTCTTTACAGTTCACGGATTTCNANAGAACAGATTACGGTGTCCGTTTCAGGAATGAATGCAATTATGTTAAGCGCTCAGGCTCTCGTACCATATGGTTCTAAGGTAGTGGTTTTATTACCCAGTTGGCCAAATATTCCAGCCGTTCAGAGGATCATGGGTGCGAAAGTGGAGGGAGTTCCTATTGGCATGAAGGATGGGAAATGGAGTCTAGACATGGATCAAGTGTTTGATGCTTGTGACTCGAAGACTGCTGCAATTATCATCAACTCTCCTAATAATCCTTCGGGTTGGACCATGTCCAATCACGAACAAAAAACCCTTTTAGAATTTGCCCGTAAAAAAGGAATCTGGATTGTTAGCGATGAGGTTTATGCTCGGATCAGCTTTAATGCTAGCCATGCCCCTTCTTTTTCTGAAGTAATAGAAAAAGATGACCGAGTTATCATTGTAAACAGTTTTTCGAAATCATGGGCAATGACTGGATGGAGATTGGGTTGGATTACTGCGCCTGCTCATCTTGGAGTCCAATTTGAAAAACTAAATGAGTACAATGTGGCAGGTCCTCCACCTTTCATTCAGCAGGCTGGTATTGCTGCACTTAAAGATGGGGAGGCTTTTATAAAAGAAAGCAACAAACGCTATCTTAATGCACTTTCTCATTTTACTAAATGGGCAAATACCCAAGAGCGAATCGAATTTGCGCCCCCAATCGGAGCTTTCTACGCATTTTTTAAAATTCGAGATGCAAATGACAGCTTGGAAATGGCGAAAGATCTTCTTAAAAAGGGTGTTGGACTTGCCCCAGGCCGTGCATTTGGACCTCAATTTGATTCTTATCTCCGTCTATGTTTTGCGTCGTCCATTCCAAAATTGGAAAAAGGCCTTAATCGATTGGAGGATTGGCTGACGGATTTTGTGTGAAAAAAGCAACTTTTAAAGAGATAAAATTAATCCCTATTGATGGAATTCCTCTTGTAAAGCCTGGAGATGACTTACCTGGAATCATTATTCGGACTGCCAATGCATCTAAGATTGAGTGGATTGAAGGAGATATACTGGTTATAGCTCAGAAAATCATTTCTAAAGCTGAAGGTCGTTTAGTCAACTTAAAAGAGATTAATCCCTCAAAACGTGCTCTTGAACTTGGATCTTTAACTCAAAAGGATCCCAGACTGGTTGAATTGATTCTTCAAGAATCAACAAAAGTAATCAGACACAGAAAAGGGGTTTTGGTAGTTCAGAATCATCACGGAGTGATCCTTGCCAATGCAGGGATAGATCGTTCTAATTTAGAACAGGATAAGGAACAGGATTGGGTTCTTTTACTGCCAAAGGACTCAGATCTTTCAGCCAAAAAAATTCACCAAGAATTATTTTCCAAAACTGGAGTACATTTGGGAGTCATCATCAATGACAGTATTGGAAGAGCCTGGAGAAATGGTACTTTAGGAACTGCCATTGGGGTTGCCGGAATACCTTCCATAATTGATCTGAGGGGCAGAAAAGATCTCTTTGGAAATCCCTTAAGGGTCAGTGAAGAGGCAATTGCTGATGAACTTGCTTCAGCAGCCTCTCTATTGCAGGGACAGGCCGATGAAGCACTTCCTGTTGTTTTGATTCGAGGTTTTCAAAAACAAACACCAAGTATACCTGCATCAGGATTGATTCGTCCTAAAGAAACGGATTTATTTCAGTGAAAAATGGGAATAATTAGTCCAGTGACACATCTGGCTCTTTCAGGTGGAATTGGAGGAGCTAAACTTGCTTTGGGTCTAGAGCATATTTTCAATTCCCCGAAACTTATGATTGCAGGAAACACAGGGGATGATTTCGAACACTTTGGGTTAAACATTTCACCGGATCTTGACACCCTACTGTATACTCTTTCAGGAAAATCTGACCTTGAACGTGGTTGGGGACTTGCTAATGAAACCTGGTCGTTTATGAAGGCCATGAAAGAAATAGGAGGGGAAACCTGGTTTCAACTGGGTGATCGTGATCTTGCAATTCATGTAGAANGGACTCGAAGGTTAAAAGAAGGAGAGAGACTCTCTTTGATCACTTCCAGTTTCTGCAGAAAGTTTGGGGTCAAGTCTCACATCGTTCCTGCAACTGATGACTCTCTAAAAACCCTGGTTAAGACTCCAAANGGAATCCTGAGTTTTCAGCACTACTTCGTACGGGACCAATGCAGGCCCAAGATACTCGGATTAAANTATGAAGGTTCAGAAAATGCCCAACCCTGTCCTGCCTTGGAAGAGGCTCTCGAAAGTTCATTATTGGAAACAGTAGTTTTATGTCCTTCCAATCCATTTTTAAGCATCGACCCAATTCTTGCTGTAAAAGGGGTCAGGGAAAAACTNAAGAGTAGCAANGCTAGGGTTNTTGCCGTAAGTCCAATTGTCGGAGGAGATGCGGTAAAAGGCCCTACTGCAAACAATCTGAGAGATTTAGGATTTTCAGTTTCTGCTTATACGATAGCTAAATATTACAGCGATTTTATCGACGGGTTCATGTTGGACAAGGAAGATGAAAATGAAATCTCTCGGATTGAATCTCTAGGAATTCAAGTGGGACTGGCAGACACGGTTATGACCGATCTTCAATCGAAAATAAAACTGGCAGAAGATGTTTTGCGATTTTCAAAAACGCTTTGATCCCCAATTAATTTTGATTCTACCCAATTTTTGCTGTGTGGGCAGTCATCCCGGTTAAGCAAATCAGCCAAGCAAAACAGCGNCTTTCTCCATTTCTCAGCACAGAAGAAAGAAGGGACTTTTTTTCTGCAATGCTTGAGGATGTCCTGAGCATAATGGTCAAAATCGATTTTTTTAAAAAAATCATCTTGGCTACCAACTGCCCCCATGCAATCTCTATAGCAGGACGTCATGGAATCACTCATTTCGAGACAGGACCTGATGATGGATTAAGCCAGGCTGCTGGAGAAACTGTTAATCATCTTTTAGAAAACGGGATCAGGGATATGTTTTTGATCCCGGCTGATATCCCATTAATCACTGAGGAAGAAATCAATAGCATTTTAAAGGCTCATCCTTCAGCACCCTCATTGACAATCATTCCTTCTAGAGACAAGTTTGGTTCGAATTGTATTCTTCTCTCACCTCCTTCAAGGATGACTTTGAAGTTTGGACCCAACAGCTATTTCCGCCACCTAGAAATTGCCCAAACAAATGGGCTCAAAGTTAATCCCATGGAGTTCCCCGGATTTGGGCTTGATATTGATGAACCCAAAGACCTTTTTGAATTACTAAAAGCAGAAGGAAATACCCGTAGCCAAAAATATATTCGTCATTTGAATCTTGTGAAAAATTAGCTCATTAATTTTTATTGTGAGCTTCTTGCCAACTTGGTCCACCTGTATCTTTTACCCAGTAGCTTTTAGCCCATCCCACTCCCTGCCAACTTCTAAGTTTCTTAGGGTGGAGCCTGAAAAGCCAACGTGGTTGATTCAAGGTTGGCTCAAGGTAGGTCGGTCCATCCGGACCAAGATAACGGACTGCCATTTTCTCAGCAATTCCTACCCATCTTCCTTCAATTACACTTTCTTCTACCAATTCTGCCGTTCCGTCACACTGAATCTTTTCCATCGTTTGATCATCATCAACAACCCAACTGCAACGAGAGTCATTTTTTAGATATTCAGCCCACTTGGAACGAGATCGGGGAATCACCCAGAAACAACCATTTATACATTCACAGGATGATCCATTTTCACATTCGTTTTTGCTCTCCCAATGATGCCAGCAAGGAATAACAAAAGGGTCTCCGTTAGGTTTTAAACACCCAAGCCTTAGTGTGTATCCCTTTGCTAGAAAGACTTCCATTTCCTCCGGGCTCATTTTCCCAACAGGCTTTTGATGCTCTTCATTTTGATATTTTTCAGCCATGAAACACTCCTTATTTTTGTTGAGTTAATAATTAAGGAAAACGATTATTAAACTAATCCTTCTTGTTTTTATAAAGAACATAAAAGGGATAATTTAATATTATGACATTAGTTTGACATATTTAGCAGATCTAATATATGTTTCATTTGGTCATATTTTAATAATCAAGTCAAACGGAGATTGTTATGAAACTATCAAATCATTTCAAAAACCTAATTTCAGGATGTTTGGCACTATTGCTGACTCCTTTTTCATTCCAGCTTTTTGCAGCTGATGCATTCACACAACAGGAGATCAAATCTTCCCCCTATTTACAAAGCGTACTCAAACGAAAGGGACAAAGCTTTGACACCACTAAATTCCAGAAACCTGGACCCTACAGGATTGCACTGGCTGCACAGGGAACAAGTAATTCATGGTCGGCGCTCTTTGATGAACATGCCAACTGGTACGCTGAGGAACTGGGCAAAGGAATTATCAGTGAATTATTGTATGCCGATGCTCAGGCTTCTGCAGATAAACAAGTACCGCAGGTTGAAGACCTTCTTGCACAAGAACCTGATGCATTGATTCTGGTTCCAATGGGAGCAGCAGCTCTAACAGCCCCAGTTGAAAGAGCCATGGCCCAGGGAGTTCCAGTTATATTGTGTGCAAGTGCAGTAGAAACCGATAATTTCGTCACTGAGGTTGGTACAAACCTTTATGCCAGCGGGGCCGGTTTGGCTAAATATCTTGGAGAAAAACTCAATGGTAAAGGCAGGGTCTTAATGATGACAGGGATTCCTGGAGTAAGCACATCTGACATCATGGAAGCAGGCGGAAAAGCGACCTTCAAAAAATATCCAGGAATCGAACTTGTCGATGAACAGCCTGGAAACTGGTCTACTGCCGAAGCAAAGCGGATCATGGAAACATGGCTTGTCAAATACGGAGACAACATCGATGGAATCTGGTCTGGAGGCGCGCAAATGTCTCAAGGAATTGTCAGTGCCTACCTTGACAAAGGCATGAAAATTCCTCCAATCGGCGGCGGGGAATATGCAACCGGTTTTCTGAGGCAAGCCGTTGAAAATGACCTGGAATATGGAGCTTGGCAGTATCCTAATGCAATGGTGGTTCTTTGTATGGATGCAGCAGTGAATACTTTACGTGGCCGTTTGGTACCTCGTTTCATTGATTTCGTTGACCACATTCCAGGCACTGGACCTTTTAGTGATTCGGAGGGGAAAGAATATTATAATAAAAATTGGAGTGATGACGTATTTGGTCCGATCCTCTTTCCCAGTAAAAGACTCGAAAAATTAGGCTATATGAGAAAATAAGCAGGAGTTTTGCAACACATAAGGTAGTTAGACTTCTCTTCAATTCTGACTGGCAGTCAACATAAATATTCGGCTGCCAGTAAATTCCCAAATTAATTAATGAAACTCACCAGTGATATCCATGTTGTAGGAGGGGGATATTACGGATTCAGCATATCTGGAAGGCTGGACTGTCACGTTTACGTCATCAACAGCGGAACGGAACTCGCGATTGTTGATCCAGGCTGTGGTATAGACCGTGACTTTGAGAAAATCATTTCCAACATTCGGGATGACGGTCTTGATCCTAAAAAAATCAAAAAGATATTCGTGACCCACTATCACTGCGATCATATCGGTGCTGCAGCTGATGCTAGAAGTCTGCTGGATGCTGAAATGTATGCAGCTAAAACAGTGGCATCACTGATAAGAGACGGAGATGAAAAAGCGGCCTCTCTGGACGTGGGTAAAGCGGTTGGTTTCTATCCTGAGGATTTTACCCTGAAACCCTGTGAAGTGGATGTGGAACTGTCAGAAGGTAATCTGATCAAGATTGGAAATATGACCATGGAAACCTTTGAAACTCCCGGTCATTGTGAGGGGCATTTAAGCTTTCTTTTGACGGGTGGTGAGAGGAAATACCTGTTTGGTGGAGACATGGTATTTTGGGGAGGTAAAATCCTTCTCCAGAATATCCATGATTGTAAAATTGATGTTTATGCTGAATCGATTTTCAAAGTTGAGCAGGCTGATTTTGACGCTCTGCTTCCTGGGCACCTTCAGATTTCATTAAATGAGGGNAAATCCCATGTGATTGAGGCTGCAAACGCGTTTAGAAAACTGGGTATCCCGCCCAATCTAGTTTAGATTGTCATGGATTTAAGGAGTTGAAAAACCTCCCCTGGCACGGTCAGCCTTTTTGTAAAAAGCCACTGCAATAACAAAGATAATCCCTTTTATCAGCCCGCTGATGAATTGATTGACACCAAGAACAACCAGCAAATTATCCGTGAATGTCAGTAGGAGGATTCCGCCAAGTACACCAGTAACCGTGCCTCTTCCCCCGAACAAACTTGTTCCTCCAATAACTACGGCAATAATGGCATTGAGTTCCAATTCCTTACCAATCACGGGATCTCCAACGCCCATCCGCATCAACCAGAGCAAACCTGTGGAAGCAGCAAGAACACTGCATAAACCATAAACTCCATAGCGTACTCTTTTTACAGGAATTCCGGACAACTGCGCAACGGAAAGGTTCCCGCCAATCGCATAGATGTGTTTCCCAAAAACTGTTTTTCTTAGCAGAAACATGATAAGAAGGGTAATGAAAATGAAGTAATAGACAATGATAGGCACCCCTAAAAATTTCTGGCTGTAAAGCATGAGAAAATCCCTGCTTGCGCGTCCGATGGGTTTGGTGGTAATGGTCAGNGAAATGCCTTGAAGGATGAATAGGGACGCAAAAGTCACCACAAAAGGAGAAAGGTTGAACTCATTAATCAGAAAAGCGTGAATCAAACCAACCAGCAGACCTAGTCCCAGGGTTAAAATTACTGCCATCCAGACATTATCCGGATTCCCGTCCATAAGAATGGCTGAGACCAGGACACAAAGTTTGACCAACGAGCCAATCGAAAGATCAATTCCCGCAGTCAGAATCACCAGCATCTCTCCAAGTGCAGCCGTTCCCAGATAGGCTGCTTGCCTGAGCACATTGGTAAGGTTTCGAAGACTCAGGAAGCGCTCAGAGTTCATTGCACCGATGAGCATCAAAATCAGGATCATTCCATAAACAACCAGGACCAGGGAATGTCTTTGTAAAAATGATCGTCTCATGTTTTTAGTTTCTCTCAATCATGACTAGGCCGCTTTGGAAATCGTCGTTGTCGCATATTCAATGATTTGTTCCTCTGATGTTTCTGAAGGAACAAGTTCAGCAACGATCCTTCCCTCCCGCATGACCAGAATCCGATCACTGAGTCCAAGGATTTCAGTGAGTTCCGATGAGATCATCAAAATTCCGATACCCTCTTGGTTTAAATGACGCATCAGTTGATAAATTTCAAATTTTGCTCCTACATCAACTCCCCGGGTTGGTTCATCCATAATGATGATCTCCGGTCGTGTCTGAAGCCATTTTGCCAGTACTACTTTTTGCTGATTTCCTCCACTAAGATACTGCACTTCTTGGCTTCCGGAGGCCATGGCGATAGAAAGCTGATTTCTTGACTGATTAACGATTTCCTGTTCTTTCGATCGACTGAGAAATCCCCACTGAGAAATTTTCCTCAGAATCGCCATGGTGATGTTGTTTCGTATGGGCAATTCTGTGAAAAGCCCTTGCTCTTTCCTGTCTTCCGGAACAAGTGAAATTTTTTTCTTAATCGCTTCAAAAGGGTTCTTCAAATAAGCATTTTCACCATTGATTTTTATGCTTCCAGAAGTCAGAGGATCAGCGCCGAAAAGGGCTCTTGCCAGTTCCGTTCTCCCTGAACCGACCATCCCAGCCAGTCCGACGATTTCTCCTTGCCTTAGATCAAGACTGACTTGTTCAAGGACTGTATCAGTCGAAATGTTCTTTGCGATCAGCACCGGTTTCCCGGGCTGATTATTTGAAACCGGGAACACTTCTTCAAGAGTTCGTCCCACCATCATCTTGATCAATTCCGCTCGGGTAAGTTCGTGGATCGATTCTGTCTCAACGAGTTGACCATCCTTCAGCACGGTCACAACATCAGCAATTCGGAAAACTTCTTCGAGACGATGGGATATATAAATAATCGACACCCCTCTGTTAACAAGGGATTGTATGATGTTAAAAAGCTGCTCCAATTCATGTCCAGCCAGGATCGCCGAGGGCTCATCCATCACGATCAAATCTGCATTCTTAGAAAGGGCTTTGGCAATTTCAACCATCTGCTGAAATGCCACGCTGAGATCACCGACTTCTGTATCCAGGTCAATCTTCAGACCTAACTGCGATAAAAGCGCCTCAGCCTCTGATCTAATTCGAGAGTGGTCGATCAAGCCAAATGCGTTGCGCGGTTCTCGCCCCAGGAAGATGTTTTCTGCCACTGTCATCTGTGAGACCAAAGCAAGTTCCTGGTAAATGACACTGATTCCGCGATTAAGAGCTTCACGAGTAGAAAAACCCCGGTGAAGCTCGCCTTTGAAAAAAATCTCACCGCTGTCGGCGGACAAGGCTCCGGAAAGAATCTTGATCAGAGTCGATTTACCTGCTCCATTTTCGCCAACGAGTGCATGGACCGTCCCGGGCGAGCACTCTAATGAGACATTATGAAGAGCATGCACACCTCCAAATGATTTGGAAATGTTCCGCATTTCAAGGATGAAGGGAACTTCCGAATCAATCATAATGAAACTATGCTCATTTCATGAATCCGGAAAGAAAACCTGAAAACATAAATCATCAATCTTTTTTTTGAGCCAAGCCATATAGGGTTACCGCAGCAAGAATAACGAGTCCTTTAATGATGAATTGTGTTTCTATATCGAGGCCGATCAGGACCACCATGGTACTTAAAACCTGGATGATCAGAACTCCGGCAATCGTCCCCAAAAGACCGCCTCTTCCACCAAAAAATGCCGTTCCGCCTACCACCGCTGCAGCAATCGAATCGAGGTCGAGTCCTGTTGCAATGAAACGGTCCACATAACCCACATAGCCTGTCAGCACCACTCCGGATATCACCGCCAGCCCACTCGCCAGGACATATACAGAAATCTTGATCAGATTGACAGGAATGCCTGTGAGTCTGGCTGCTTCCGGGTTGCTTCCTGTTGCATAAATCCTGCGGCCAAAGGTGGTGCCTTTTAAAATCACTAAAAACACAGCATTCAGACCAATCCAGATCAAAAGTGGAATCGAAAGAAAACCCCAGGATTGATTGACAATCCCCAAAGCCTCTGGAACAAATCCGCTTGGTACCCCGCGAGTGAAAGCCTGTTGGGCACCCTGAACAAGAAAAAGCATCACCAAAGTTGCCACGAGTGGTGGAACTTTACGCTTGGTCACCAATAATCCGTTCCCCAATCCGATCAGCATTCCAATGATCAATGCAACGATTATTGCAGCAGGAATCATCTCGTTCCTGCCGTTGCTCACTTCTGCTACCACCATCGAAGTCATGACAATCACCCCGCCAACGGACAAATCCAGTCCTGCTACCAGCATCACCATTGTCTGACCAATTGCAATGATACCTAATTGTGCGCATTGCCTGAACATCACTGCCAGGGTTTCCTTCTCAAACAAATTTGGGGTGACTACTGCTGCAACTATCAACAGCAGCATAAGCGCTATGTAGACTCCATATGCCATAATCAGATTTCTTAACCTGAAATCGGACTTGTCATGAATCACTGAGGTTGACGTTTCCATTTCGGTACTGTAATTCTTGAAAAAAGATATATAATATTTCTCTACCTTAGATATAGGTTCCTAGAGATTCAAGCCCTATGCATCCAAACGTTCATCAAAAGTTCAGTTTAAAAATCAAGATTCACGTTCCANCNANTTTTTAAAAATAAGTANATCTCTTTCTTGTNAGCATAGTATGCTNATTGAAAATCTANGAGCAGAAACAACAAAATTACATTTAAACNATTGTCATCACAACAGTCATGAATGCCTTAAAAGTCGGTGATTTTTTTGAAAGACGACCGACTGAAGAAGAAGCNCATTTNCTCACTGAAATCAGGGATAGAAGCACATTTTTCAGGGTTGCTTCNGGACTNCGGGATAAAGGACATGGAAACATCATTTCCTACTCACGAAAGATTTTTATTCCGTTGACAAAACTTTGCAGGGATGTTTGTCATTACTGCACTTTTTCAAGAGATCCACAAAAAAATCAGCATAGTTTCATGCAGCCGGATGAAGTGATGGAACTGCTTCGTGAAGGTGAAAAATACGGTTGCAAAGAAGCTTTATTCACCCTCGGGGATAAGCCTGAATTACGTTACACCCGGGCCAGAAAAGAACTGCAGNNACTCGGACATGAAACCACCCTTTCCTATCTTTTCGAGACTGCAGGACGGGTTTTGAAGGACACAACACTTCTCCCCCATCTTAACGCGGGGGTGATGACGGCAGAGGACTTAAGAAATTTAAGAACAGTATCGGTTTCCCANGGACTGATGCTGGAAAGTGTATCTCCACGACTGCATAAAAAAGGGGGACCTCACCACGGATCACCAGACAAAAAACCCGATGTCCGGATCAAGACCATCAGGGATGCAGGAGTTGAAAAAATACCGTTTACTTCAGGCCTTTTAATCGGAATTGGAGAAACCCGAAAAGAAAGAATTGAAGCGCTTCTGGTCTTGCGTGATTTGCATGAAAAACATGGACATCTTCAGGAAATCATCATCCAGAATTTTAAAGCCAAACCAGGAACTCCGATGGAGAATAGTCCTGAGCCGGGAATTCAGGAAACCTCGTGGACCGTTGCCGTTGCACGCATCCTTTTTGGGCCTGAAATGAACATCCAGAGTCCTCCCAACCTGAATACCGGATATCTAAAATCTTTGGTGGACTCAGGTATCAATGATTGGGGGGGAATATCTCCTCTGACTCCGGANCATGTCAATCCCGAGGCGCCATGGCCTGAAATCAGTCATTTAGCAAAAACCATGGCAAATTATGGGAAAGTTTTAACCGAAAGACTTCCCCTATATCCTGATTTTGCCCTGAACTCAAAAAAATGGATTGATCCGGAAACTAGTCCAGCCCTTCTGCGTTCCATGGATCAGCAAGGTTACGCAAGAGAAGATGAATGGGCTCCCGGACAATCATCGTTCCCTCCTGAATTTCATAAATCCGAAATTCCTTTAAAAAGTAAAGGAGCAGGAAACAACATTGAGCAAATCCTCGAAAGCGTCAATGGTTCAGGCGAAATGGAGGAAGAAAAGATTATTCGTTTGTTGAATGCAAGGGGATTAGAGTTTGATCGTATCTGCGATTTTGCTAACGAATTGAGAAAAAAAGTTTCAGGTGAAGAAGTGACCTATGCCGTCAATCGGAANATCAACTACACGAATGTCTGTTATTTCCGTTGTGGGTTTTGTGCTTTTTCCAAAGGAAAGATGTCGGAAAACCTTCGAGGCAAACCCTATGACCTCAAGCTGGATGAAATCGTGTCTAGAACCAGGGAAGCCTGGGATCGTGGTGCCAGCGAAGTCTGTCTCCAAGGAGGAATTCATCCCAGTTACACCGGGGAGACCTACCTGCAGATTTGTGAAGCAATCCATGAAGCGGTTCCAGGGATCCACATCCATGCATTTTCTCCCCTGGAAGTTAGTCAGGGCGCAAGCACCCTGGGCCTGAATGTTCCTGAATTCCTNGAAAAGCTTCGTGATTCGGGCCTGGGAACGCTTCCGGGAACTGCNGCAGAAGTTCTTGATGATGAAGTAAGAAACATCATCTGTCCGGACAAACTTTCCACCAAAGAGTGGCTATCCGTGATGAGGGATGCCCACGAAAAAGGATTTCGAACAACTGCAACCATCATGTTNGGGCATGTTGAAGCCCCCCGTCATGTGGCCCGACATCTGCTACGAATCCGTAACTTACAGAAGGAAACCGGAGGTTTTACGGAGTTTGTTCCCCTGCCATTCGTTCACATGGAGGCACCGATTTATCTCAAAGGAAAATCACGTAAGGGACCTACATTCCGNGAGGCAGTTCTAATTCATGCAGTGGCCCGAGTCGTTCTACATCCTTTCATCCAGAATATCCAAACTTCTTGGGTGAAAATGGGTCCGGAAGGAGTGAAGGCCTGCCTGGATGCCGGTGCCAATGACTTAGGGGGGACTCTGATGAACGAAAGTATCACCCGGGCGGCTGGAACCGTTCACGGGCAGGAAATGCTCCCTGAAAGNATGGANGCCTTGATTCGGCAAGCAGGACGGATACCGAAACAGCGTGATACGCTTTATCGAAATCCGGATCCNGTACAAAAGTCGAAATCATATGGAAACCACCAATTGGTAACCAAGGNATTTCAAAATTCTGCGACTGACTCGGAAAGCCTGACAGCCTGAGTTGAAAAAAAATCTCAATGCTTAGTCTGGAATCAACACCGCCCTGCCAACGACATTCCCTTCTGCAAGATCATGAAGGGCCCTGTTAACTTCCTTTAATGGATAGGTTGAGACCTCACTGACTAACTCTCCCCTCTCAGTGAGGTTTGTGATTTCAACAAGATCAGTAAATGTTCCAACAAAGCTCCCCATGATGCTAATTTCCCTTGCCACAAGTTCAGCCGTTGAAATCCTGACCTCACCTCCGGTTCCAATCGCAAGATAACGGCCCTGATTCATTAAAAGCTGTATCGCATTATTGGGAGTTTCCGATTCTCCAAAGAAGTCAAGAATAGCCCTAAATCCCTGTTCATGTCCGGCTTTGATGGAATCCAACTGATCCAATGAANCATAACATTCTGTGATGCCGGTNCTCGCTGCTAATTTTCTTGCCTCTTCACGCGGGTCAACCGCAATGATTTTTCCTGGAGTCAGACGTGAAAGCAGTTGAGCACCTAGATGCCCAACTCCACCAATACCAATCACAAGAACCTTATCTTGAGGGCGGATGAAACCCATCAGTTTTCTGATGGCACCAAAGGCGGTCAAACCTGCGTCTCCCAGAGGAGCCAATTCAGCAAGCGATGCTTCTTGTCCAACCTTGATCAGTGATCTTTCAGAGAAAGTCGTTAACTCACAAAAACCTCCGTCTGTATTGATCCCGGGCGTTATTCTTGAGCTGGCCTGCGAATCAATTCCGTAGCGTTCTTCAAGGCTCATCCCGGAAGAAAGAAACGGATAACACAGTACTTTATCTCCAGTTTTGAACTGACTGACTCCCTCCCCGATACGGTAAACTTCTCCTGCATTTTCATGCCCCAAAACATGCGGTAGTTTTGCGACAGGAATACCAAGATCCCTTCCAGTAATGATGTGAAGATCGGTCCGGCAAACCCCTGCAGCCTGAATTTTCACGATCACTTCACCAGGGCCCGGCGCCGGAGGATCATCTATTTCTTCATAAACCAGAAATTCCTTGTTGCGGAGTTCAGGATCGTAGCGATGCAGTACTGCTGCTTTCATCTTTCAATTGATGGATCATTAACAATGGTTTTCATGTTGCCATCCAGCCGCCATCCACAAAGAGTTCTGCTCCTGTGATGTAACTTGATTCTGAACTTGCCAAAAAATAGATGGCTGCAGCAACCTCGTCAGCATCCCCCCAACGTCCCATTGGAGTTCGGGAAAGAATTTCCTGAGACATTTTGTCTCCAGCCTCCTCAATGGTTTTTTCCTCACGCAAAACTTTGATGAAACCGGGACTCACTGAATTGATCCGAATGTTGTCATTGGCATACCTTATCGCTGCATTACGGGTCAGTGCGCTGACCGCCCCTTTGCTGGCATGATAGGAAGAAGATTTACCGAAACCTCCTGAGGCTCCAAAAATGCTTGAAACATTGACTATCGAACCAGATTGTTGAGACTTCATTATGGAAACAACTGATTTAATTCCTAGCCAAATGGATTTTGCATTGACCGAGAGCATCTCATCCCAACCGCTTTCATCTTCCTCTTCAAAATCCGGAAGTGTCCCGATTCCGGCGTTGTTGACTAAAATATCAATTCTTCCGTACTTTTTAAAAACAGATTCAACTAATTCTGACCATGATGCTTCATCGGACACATCATGAATCATAGGCTTGTCTTTGGATTCCGACTGCGGATTTTCGGGAACTNCCTTATTTCCCGAATCAGGGAGAATGTCGGTTTCAATGACGGTGATTCCTTCTTTTTCGAACCTTAAAGAGGTTGCCTTTCCTATTCCCCTTGCAGCGCCTGTGACAATGGCAATTTCCCGGTTAACCCCCATTCATTTTATCCCAATTCGATTTTTCTTCCCGTCTTTTCGGCCTCGATGGCAACTTCACAGATTTCCTGGACATGCAGGGCATCTTCCAGGGAATCTACACCAGCATTGGGCTCACCCTTCAAGGTCAGGACAAAATCCCAGAGTTCTTCCCTCAACGCTCCCATGGTCCTTCCATCAATTTGAGGCCAGAATCCTAGATCTGGGAAATAACTGGAAGATCCATCATTGATGGTCAATGAAGGTTCATAAGTCTTCAGAAATGATGAACCTTTTGTCCCAATGACTTCAATCCATGCATCCACAACCCCGTTTCCGGTTTGTTCATCTTCGCCCCAGCCAAGGATATTCGCCGGAGCGCCACTCGGTGCAAGCCACGCTGTTTCAAGGGTGCAGAGGGTTCCTCCCTCCATCTCCATCACCATCACAAAAGTGTCCGGTTCGTCAAAACCAAGATGGTACCCTCCCCAGGAGGTAACAGAGCGACAACGCTGTTGACAGATCCACAAAACAAGATCAATGTCATGAACCAAAGTTTCATAGACTGGATGAACACGATATCCGTAGGCCTCAAACCAGGATCTCGATGCATCACGTTTGGCGCGGATATTTGCAAGATTTCCCAATCTTCCTTCTTGAACCTGTTTTTGTAAAACCCTGTGTCTGGGNTCATAGCGGAGGATGTACCCCAGCCTCAGAAGAAGATTCTTCTGATTGGCCAATTTGACCAATTCACGTGCTTCATCAAGTCTTGTGGAAAGAGGTTTCTCACAAAAGACATGGATACCTTTATTCAGTGCCTTGCGAACAATCTCAGCGTGAGTACTTTCAGGAGAGACAATGGTAACTGCATCAAACTCCATTTCCTGAATCATCCTGACAGGATCTTCAAAAATTTGAGTCTCAGGAAAATCTTTACGAGCTTGCTCGATTGCAGAAGGATCCGGTTCAGCAATGGCTGATACCTGTGCTGAAGGATGGTTGGAAAGAACATTTGCATGATGCCTTCCAAATCGTCCGTACCCGGCGAGGGCAAATGAGATGACTTCAGAAGATTTGACCATTAGACTGAATCATCAAATGAGATCCTTGTTTCGTTGGCAATATTGAATAGATGTAAGGATTCAGGATTTATTTTGAAGCGAACATTTTCTCCTGAATTAATTTTTTCTGCAGTAGGAACAAGTAGGGAAATGGTTTTTTCGCCTAGTTTGAGATAAACAAGTTTCTCTGAACCGAGTGTTTCCACTACGGAAACCGTTCCTGAAATCCCTCCCCGAGAGACCAGTTCCAGTTCATTCGGACGGAATCCAAGGATAACCGATGTTTCCTTCAACGCTTTCATGGAATCAGGAACATGGACCTCAAAGGAATCCTGTTGGAAGACTCTTTTCTTGTTTTTCTCAACGATCTCTACTTGCAAAAAATTCATCGGGGGACTGCCAATGAATTCAGCCACAAAACGACTCGAAGGTCGACTGAAAATGTTCTCAGGGGTATCCAGTTGGACAACTTCTCCTTTGTTCATCACTGCCAGGCGGTGTCCCATGGTCATGGCTTCGACCTGGTCATGGGTAACGTAAATCACTGTACTTTTGAGCTCTCCAGTCAATTCAATCAGTTCCTTCCGCGTCTGCAGCCGCAGCAAGGCATCAAGATTTGAAAGAGGTTCATCCATTAAAAAAGCCTGGGGATTCCTGACGATTGCCCTGCCAAGTGCAACCCTCTGCCTTTGCCCTCCGGAAAGCTGACGAGGTTTACGTCCCAGCATTTCCTGAAGGTCCAGCATATTTGCAACCTTCTGGACGCGTTTTTCGATTTCATCCACCTCCAAACCCCGTGCTTTGAGGGCAAATCCAAGGTTTTTTTCGACGGTCATATGGGAATACAACGCATAATTCTGGAACACCATTGCCACATCGCGATCTCCTGGGGGGAGACCGTTCACAATGCGGTCTCCGATCCGGATCTCTCCATCGCTCAGAGATTCTAAACCGGCAACCATCCTCAGGGTTGTGGTTTTCCCGCATCCAGACGGCCCGACAAAGACCAGAAATTCGCCATCAGCAATATCGACGCTTACATTTTTTACGGCAAGTGTATTGCCGAATGCCTTGTTAAGTCTTGTGAGAGTTACAGAAGCCATAATCGCATTCTTATTTGATTGCCCCGGCGGAAATGCCNCGGATAAACCAACGTCCAACAATGAGAAACAGGATGAAAACCGGCAAGGCTGAGCCAACAGCCCCTGCAGCGGCAAANCCCCAATTGACCCTATATTGCCCAAACACGATTCCAGTCAGTCCAATCGGAAGGGTGTGGAGATCATTCGAAAGAAGCAGTGTCATCGCAAAAAGGTACTCCGTCCAGGAAACAATGAATGCGAACATCGCTATCGCAATAATACCGGGTGCGGCCTGAGGAATAATGATTTGAAAAAGGGTACGTATCCTACCAATACCGTCCACGGCGGCTGCTTCTTCCAACTCCGGAGGCAGGCTTTTCAAAAATGCCTGAAGCAGCCATATTCCGAATGGAACCGCAAAAGCAGTGTTCATCAGGGCACAACCTAGATGGCTGTCTACTAATGCCAATCCATCAAAAATTTTGAATATCGGGACCACCAGNAGAGCCGTCGGAAAAATATAGACACTGAGCAGAAAGAGACTCAAAACATTCCTACCCCGATACTGGGTACGATAAACGCTGTACGCACCCGCTACAATCAGAGGAAGCGAAAGAACGACTGTGTAAATAGCTACAATGGTGCTGTTGATCACCCATTGCCAATATGCGGATTTNGCAAAAAGTGAAATGTAATTTTCAATGGTGAGGTTTTGCGGGATCAAGGTCTGATTCCTGATCAGTTCCATGTTCGGACGGAATGAGGCCAGCAGGATCCATAGAAAAGGTGCCAGCAAAATGAACATGATCAAAGAAATGACAAGGAGCCTCAGGATTGAAGTAAGAGAAATTGAGGAATTCATTTTCTATTTTGAGAGATCCCTGAATGTCTCATCGGCCATGATGAATTGCTTTCTGTTTAAAAAGATAAAAACCAAGGCAAAGACAATCAGAATCAATAAAAAGATGATTGCACCCGCAGAAGCCTTAGAAATATTGTAGCCGTAGAAAGCTGTATCATACATGAGAACTGGTATAGTTGTGGTTGAAACTCCCGGACCACCTCGTGTCATCATCCAAATGATGTCGAAAACGTTTGAGGCCCAAAGGGTCCCTACCAGCCCAAGAACTGTGAGGGTTGGCAATAGATTTGGGAAAGTTATTGATTTGAATTGAAGCCAAGCTCCTGCTCCATCTACTCTAGCAGCTTCATATTCCTCTTCAGGAACACTTGCTAATGAAGCAAGGAAAATAATCGTAAGAAATGGAACATACCTCCATGAATTAACAAAAGTCAGACTGATCCCTGCAATTTCCGGATTGGCGAGAAAAAGTGCAGGTTTTTCCATGATTCCTAGACGCATCATCGAAGTGTTGATGATTCCTGATGTTGCATCAAACATCCATCGCCAGAGGATTGCAGTCACTGCTGCCGGAACGGCCCAGGGAAGAATGATCCAGGTACGGACGAAGTTTTGGCCTTTAAATGGCTGGTTGATCAGCAAAGCAATCAACAGCGCAACAAAGGTCTGGAAAAGTCCATTAGCTAAGACCCAAACGGCACTTCTTCCTAAAGAGGCTATGAAATTCTTATCCTTNAACAGGTCAAAATAATTCTTTAATCCAATGATCTCATATTCACTTCCAACAACTCTTTGTGACGTTAGACTAATTTGTATGCCTGAAATTATAGGTAAAATGACTACGAGGATAACCAGCATCACTGCTGGAAGGACTAGATAGAGACCTAGCCTGGAATCACGACTTCGAAAGTCCTGTTGTGACATTTCTGCAGAGGGTCAGTTTTCAAAGCACATTGCTTTGAATCGACTTATGGTAGGAGGGCAGATTGAAGCTGGGTCCAATCTGCCCGATTAACCTAATTGACGTTAAGCATCAACTCTTCCAGATATTCTACTGCCTCTTTAGGCGAAATATCCTCAACAATCATTTTTTCCATTGCCTTGGCTGTAAAATTCTGGCCCTCAAACTGACCAACAGCAGGACAATAATTGTTCTGCATGAATCCATACATTCCTGTGTAAGGAGCTTCATCAAGNGACATCTGATGCTGTTTCTTGAACTGACTCAACACCGGAGCGGAAAACATGATCCGGTTGGTTTCGGCGTTATCGGTGACTGGAAGGAAAAGACCCGGCTCTGAAGTTCCAAGCCATTCACCATAAATTTTTGGACTCAGCCAAAAAGCCATAAACTTTGCCAACCCTTCTTGTTTTTCTGGATCATCAGTCATGACCATGAAGGCATTGGAATAAGACAGTGAAAACCTTTCACCACTGCCGTCNGCAGGAACCGGAATAGGTGCTGCTCCCAAATCATTTGCTCCTAATCCTGAATTATTTATCCATGAATTCATGAATGCATTCTTGAAGGTAATCATTGAAGCTTTTCCCGAAACAAGTGATCCTTCGACTTCAGCCCAGGCATAAGCACCTATATCAGGCGGGCTGTATTTCGCGAGTTCCTTCAAAAAAGTGTAGGCCCTTACATTTTGAGAGTTGTTAACAATGGGCCTGCAGTTGTCATCAAAGATTTTCTTCCCACCGAAAGCCCCCATCCAGGTATAAATGGATTGTGTTCCAGCAAGCGTGTCACTTGCGGGCAGAGCGAACCCATACTGGCCTTTACTCGGTATGGTAAGTTTTTTGGCTGCGGCAAGAACTTCCTCGGTAGTTTTTGGAGGATGTGGTATTCCTGCTTCTTCAAAATGCTTCTTGTTGTACATTAGAAGTTCCAACATACCAAAAGCAGGAATTGCCCAAATTTCATCATCCGCTCGATACTGATCGACATAGGCCTCAATAAATTTCACTTCTTTCGCAACTTTGTTGAATACTCCAGTTGCAGGTTGAACACCACCTGTTCTTCTGATTGC
>FUFK010038588.1_pt1 | contig 24430 bp, 30 predicted proteins | sample 1021851 | NCBI WGS metagenome assembly FUFK01 (sample SAMEA51879418, study PRJEB19060) | metagenome | reverse complement strand
AAGTAATGGCTGATCCTAAAGTAGGTACTGGTAAGAAACCAAAGGGAACTGGTCGCAGACTTTACACAGATGAGAACCCTAAAGATACTGTATCTATAAAATTTGCTACACCTGCTGATGCTCGTGCAACTGTTCGTAAGGTTATGAGGATTAAGAAACCTTATGCTCGTAAGATTCAGATACTAACTGTTGGAGAACAAAGAGCAAAGGTTATGAAAAAAAGAGCAGTTGTAAATATTTTTAAAAAAGGTAAAGATACTTTAAGGAAACAAAAGAATGTCACTTAGTAAATCACAAAGGTCGCTTCGTGCTTGGACAAGACAAAAGTGGAGAACCAAATCAGGTAAACCTAGTACACAAGGGAGTAAAGCAACTGGCGAACGTTATTTACCTGAAGCGGCAATTAAGGCTCTTTCTGCCAGTGAATACGCCAAGACTACGGCTGAAAAGCGTAAGGCAACTCGAAGAGGAAAACAAGTTTCTAAACAGCCAAAAGCGATTGCTAGAAAAACGAAGAAGTTTAGAAGTTTTAGCTAGGTTTAAGTAATGACATTTTTGCACACATTAAAACCTGAAGAAAGAAGAATACTTCGTTTAGTTGTAAAGAGAGTACATCTCAAACATCACCCTGAACAATTTTGTACAGACTTAGAAGCAGATAAAGTTATTGCTGCTATTGGACCTGAAACAGTTGATAAGTTATTAAGGGTAGGAAAGAACACAAAGATTGATACAGTTTAAATACAAGCCTGATGGAGATGTCCTTAAAAGTTTTATGAAAGATAATACTTTTTTTCGTGGCATAAGAGGTCCAGTTGGTAGTGGCAAGTCAGTTGCTTGTAGTATAGAAATATTTAGAAGAGCCTTGATGCAAGAACCTGATAAGTCAGGTAAGAGAAAAAGTAGATGGGCAATCATAAGAAATACNAATCCACAACTTAGAACAACAACAATCAAGACTTGGCTTGATTGGTTTCCTGAACAAGATTGGGGTAAGTTTGCTTGGTCAGTTCCTTATACACATAATATAACAGCAGGTGATCTTGAGATGGAAGTTATCTTTCTTGCACTTGATAGACCTGAAGATGTAAAGAAACTATTATCTTTAGAACTTACTGGGGTGTGGGTCAATGAAGCAAGAGAAATACCTAAGTCAATTATAGATGCTTGTACTATGAGAGTTGGCAGATATCCTTCTGTCAAAGATGGTGGTGCAACTTGGTCAGGTGTTATCTGTGATACAAATAGTCCTGAAGAAGATCATTGGTGGTCAATAATGAGTGGTGCTGTACCAGTACCTGATCATATTTCTATTGAAGAAAGTCGTATGTTAATTAAGCCTGATAACTGGCAGTTCTTTACACAACCAAGTGGAATGATAGAAAAGAAAGATGATGATGGTACTGTTATAGGATATGAGCCAAATAATAAAGCAGAGAACACAAAAAATATTTTAGAATCATACTATCCAAATCTTGTTCAAGGTAAAACAAAGTCTTGGATAGATGTTTATGTAATGAATAGGCTTGGCTCAATACAAGATGGTAAGCCAGTTTATAATATGTTTGTTGCAGATACTCATGTATCAAAAGAAGAAATACCAGTTGCAGATGGTGTGCCACTTTATATTGGCTTAGACTTTGGTCTTACACCTGCTGCTATTTTTGGTCAAAAGGTTCGAGGTCGTTGGCTTATCTTACAAGAACTGGTAGCCTTTGATATGGGTATTGTAAGGTTTGCAGAGTTACTTCGTGCAGAAATAGCAACACGTTATGCAAATTGTGAAACATATATTTATGGCGATCCTTCAGGTGACTTCAGGGCACAGACAGATGAAAGCACACCTTTTCAGGTTTTAAGAGGTGCAGGATTAATGGCTAGACCTACAAATAGTAATGATGTGTCTTTAAGAATTGAATCTGTTGCTACAGTTTTAAATAGAATGGTAGATGGTCAATCAGGGATTTTAATTGACTTTAGGTGCAAAGAATTGGTAAAAGGATTTGAGGGGGGTTATCAATATCGTAGACTTCAAGTATCAGGAGAACGATATGAAGATAAACCTCTAAAGGATAGATACTCACATATCCATGATGCAATGCAGTATCTTATGTTGGGTGCAGGTGAGGGAAGGCAAGTGTTAGGTATGAACAAACCATTAGAAACATTTAACGCAAGAGTTGAGTATGATGTATTTCAAAGAAAAGCAAAACCAGTTAGAAGGCAAGGCTTATGGGCGAGAATGTAAAGGAGTGAACTATGTGTGTAGGTAGAAGTCCAAGTCCTCCACCACCAACAGTAGAAGAAAAAGAAGCTGAGATGGAGAGAGAGGCAGAAAAAGAAGTNCAAACTGCTGAAAGAAAAGAAGCTAGGCAAGATGTACTTGAAGAAAATATTACACGAAAAAGAAAAGGTGTAGGTCGTAGATCATTGCTTCGTGGTTCAGGTGGTGGTATAGGATTTTATAACGAGTATCAAGACTAATGCACGAAAAAACTGCTGACATTATGTTGCAAAAGTATGAAAAGGCTCTTGCCATAAGGCGAGAGTTTGAAGAACTTTATGATGAGATTTTTGAATATTGTTTGCCACAAAGACAAGGATTTAAAAATTATTCAGCAGGTCAACGAAGAGATGATAAGATATTTGATGAAACTGCAGTAGTTGGTATACAAGAGTTTGCATCAAGATTACAATCAGGATTAACTCCTAACTTTGCTAGATGGGCAGACTTTGTTACTGGTCAAGAAGTACCTGATGAAGAAAGAGATGATATTAATAATGCACTAGATGAGGTTACAGATTATGTATTCGAAGTATTGCAAACATCAAATTTTGCCCAAGAGATACATGAGTGCTTTATCGACTTGGCTTTGGGTACTGCTGTACTTTGTGTCATGGAAGGTGACGCTGTTAATCCTATTCGTTTTCAATCTATACCTTTGCCTCATGTTGTTTTAGATACTGGACCTGATGGCATGGTAGATCATGTCTACAGAGAAAGAATGATGAAGAATGAAGATATAATGATTGCATATCCTAATGCAGTTGTTAGTCCTAGTATTGCAAACAGAATACAAAATAATCCTGAAGCTACAACAAAAATTTTAGAAGTGTCNTGTAANTTATATGANAANCCTAATGANGAANGATATTCTTATATGGTTATNGATGTNGCTGATAAAGCAAATGATTATGCANGAAACNTANNANGGTGTTGGNTCNAATCCATTTATNGCTTTTAGATGGAGTAAAGCATCAGGTGAAGTATATGGCAGAGGTCCTGCTGTTAATGCTTTAAGTGCAATCAAAACAACTAACTTAACTATAGAGTTAGTATTAGAAAATGCACAAATGGCTATATCAGGAATCTATCAGATTGATGATGATGGTGTTGTTAATGTAGATACAATAAATCTTTTGCCAGGNACTGTAATTCCNAAAGCACCTAATAGTGCAGGATTGCAACCNATAAGAGCAGCAGGTTCTTTTGATGTAGCTAATTTAGTTTTAAATGATATGAGAAATAATATTAAACGAGCATTGTATAATGATATGTTAGGCGATCCNAATAAAACACCTGCTTCTGCAACAGAGGTGGCAGAAAGAATGGCTGACTTATCAAGAAAGATTGGCTCTGCTTTTGGTAGGCTACAAGCAGAAATGGTTCAACCAGTTTTACAAAGAGTAGTTTATATTCTTAAGAAACAAGGTCGTATTGAAATGCCAACAGTTAATGGAAGAGAAGTTAAGATAAGAAGTGTTTCTCCATTAGCACAAGCACAAAGCAATCAAGATATAGTATCTTTAAATAGATTTTTACAAACAGTTGCTAACTCTTTTGGTCCTGAGATATTAAATATACTTATCTCTTCAGAAGAAACTGCACTATATCTTGCTAAGAAATTTGGTGTTCCTGATAAACTAATTCGTGATGCTGACGAAAGAAGGCAGTTAGTTGAGATGGCACAACAAATGCAACAACAAGGAGGATTACCACAAAATGCAACCGAAGCACTTGGGGGTTGATGGATTCCCACGAAGCAAAGATAAAGATAAAATAATATCACAAAACGTACAATCTTTGTTTAATACACCAACTGGTATAGAAGTATTGAAGTATTTAAAGTCTGTAACTATAGAAGCAGTATCAGGCAGTAATATTTCAGATGCCGAACTTAGGCACTTGGAAGGGCAACGATATCTCGTTGCTTTAATAGTTAAAAGAATCAATCATGCAATGAGGTTAAAAAATGAATGAAGAACAACAAGTAACACAAGAATCTGCTACTGAGCCTACATCAGATGTGATAAGTAATCCTCCCACAACTGAATCAGTAGCAGACCCAGTAGCCACACCTAGACCTGAAGGCTTACCTGAAAAGTTTAATTCATGGCAAGATATGGCTAAATCATATTCTGAGTTAGAATCTTGGAAAGGTAAAAAAGAAGAAGATATAAAAAATGGATTGCTTCAAGAGCTAGAAACAGAAGCCTATTCCAATAGACCTGCAAGTGCAGGTGATTATCAGATACCTGAGATATTAGATGAAGCAGAAGCAGCAACTAATCCTCTTTTGAAATGGTGGGCAGACTATTCTTGGAATAATGGATTATCACAAGAAGAGTTTGATGAAGGTATTGCAAAGTGGGCAGAACATACGCCTCAACCTAATCTTGATGAAGTTAAAGCATCATTAGGTGATAACGCAAATGCAAGAGTAGAATCAGCACAGTTGTTTATGCAAAAGTTTTTTCCTGCAGAAATGCAAGATGCTGTGGCACAGCTTGGCACAAGTAAAGAAGGTATTATGGCTTTAGAACTTATACAAGAAAAAATGAAAGGTATTAATCCACAACAAGAAGTTGTACAGCCTAGCCAATTAACTCAAGGTGATATAGAAACAGCAATGCGTGATCCTAGATATTGGGATACAAAACAAAGAGATATGAATTATGTTAGAGAAGTCGAAGCCAAGTTTAAGAAACTTTATGGGTGAAGGTGTTTATGATGGCTTTAGTATAGCTAAAGCTACATCTGAACACGCTAACATATTACAGCATAATTTAAGAGATAGTGATGTACGAGAATGTATTATTCATGGTGCATCACCTTTTCGTGCCTTAATGTCAAGTATTAGAGAAAAAGGTGAAAACTATACTTGTATTATAAATAGCGAACCTATTTGTATGTTTGGTGTAAATCCAATTATGCAAAATATGATCGGAAGAATTTGGCTTCTTGGCAGTTATGAAATAGAAAAAAGAGGTCGCAAGTTTATAAGATGGTCACAATCTGTTGTTAATTATTATCAAGAACAGTATTATCAACTAGAAAACGTAGTACCTGCAGATCATAAACATACAATTGAATGGTTACAATTTTTAGGCTTTGAGTTAATAACACCACCCATAAAATTAAATAGTTTTAAGGTTTTTAGATTTGTTCGTTGCAAAGGCAATGAAATTTTGATAAATAAAGAAGAACAGCCTATTCAATGTTGATAGCCCTATTGGATAACTAGATGACACAAAGAGTAGATAACTGGAAATGTAAATAACTTTTAATAGGAGAGTGTAATGGCTAACACAATAGATCAAGCCTTTATTACGCAGTTCGAAACGGAAGTTCATTTAGCTTATCAGAGAATGGGCAGTAAACTTAGAAATACTGTTCGTACAGTAAGTAATGTGAATGGAAACACAGTACGATTTCAAAAGATTGGTACTGGAACTGCAAGTACAAAGTCTAGAAATGGACAAGTAACACCAATGGAATTGGCTCACACTAATGTCAATGTTACTATGCAAGACTTTTTTGCAGCAGAATTTATTGATAAATTAGATGAGTTAAAGACTAACATTGATGAAAGACAAGCAATAGCGACAAGTGCTGCTGCTGCTCTAGGTCGTAAGACTGATGAGTTGCTTTATACAGCTATGGACGCAGGTGCTAACTCAACTCAAATCCATGACACAAGTGGAGCAGTTGAGAAAGCTGACTTGTTAACATTGTTTGAAACTTTTGGTACTGCAAATATTCCTGAAGATGGACAGAGATATTTAGCAATGCACCCAAAAGGATATGCTGACTTATTTTTAATTAATGAGTTTGCATCATCAGACTTTGTTGGTGAGCAGAATCTACCTTTTGCAGGTGGTATGACTATGAAAGAATTCTTAGGATTNAAGATATTTTCAACTGCTGCAATTACAGCAGGTAAGAATATGGCATATCATATGACTGCTGTTGGTTTAGGTATTGGTGCAGATGTAACAACAGAACTTAATTATGTCGCTGAAAAAGTATCACACTTGGCAACTTCAATGATGTCAATGGGTGCTACTGTTATTGATGACAATGGCGTATATGAAGTTCTAGATAATAATACTTAAGGAGTAGATTATGGCTTTAGATATGAGTAACTTAACACGACTAGCAGGTGGTAGTGGTGTAAATCTATGGTACTACACCTCAAATGATGCTTTGTCTGTAGTAAGAGCAGCAAACTACTTTTCTACAGCAGATGCAACTGGTGGTGAAATGAATGGTCAATCAGCATTAGGAATGATGAAAGAAGGTGATGTCGTTCTAATATGTGATGCTAATTCAACCCATAAAACTTTATCAGCTACAGTGGTTAAATCCGTTTCAGCTACAGCAATAGACTGTGGTGATGGTTCTGATTTAAGTACAGCCGATAGTGATTAAAGGGAGGGGGAGTAATCCCCCTCATCTTATATGTCAAGTACAGTAGCAAACTCAGCAATAGATATAGCATCAAGAGCATTAGTTCTTGTAGGAGCAGAACCTATTACTTCGTTTGGCTCATCTAGTACAGAGGCATTAGTAGCAACAAATCTTTATGAAGATACAGTAAGAGCAACTTTATCTACAGCAAGATGGAGATTTGCTACAGAACAAGCAGTATTAAATCAATTAACAGATACACCAACTGGTCGTTTTGATATTGCACATCAGTTACCAAGTGATCTATTAGTTTTACATGGTGTTACAGTAAATGATACATTAATAGAATATACAGTTTATGGTGATAAAGTATTTAGTGATTCAACATCTGCAGATGTATTAATAGCAGATTTTACGTTTCGAGCAGATGAAGCAAACTTTCCATCATATTTTTCTTTAGCACTTCAATATACACTAGCTTCTATGTTTGCTACATCTATTGCAAGAGATGACAGACTTATGCAAATGATGGAAACAAAAGCCACTATGTTAATGGCAAAAGCTAGAAATTTAGATGCACAACAGCAGACAACAAGAAAATTATCTACTTCAAGATTTATTACAAATAGGAGAAGTTAAATGGCAAGAATAAGAGTGCCATTAAATAACTTTCAGTTTGGTGAAGTTAGTCCTGCTTTAACATCAAGAACAGATACAAAAGTTTATACAAATGCAGCAGAAGAAGTTAGAAACTTTTTTATTAGATCAGAAGGTGGTTTAAAAAAAAGAACTGGAACTAAAAGACTACATAACTTTGGTAGTAATCCTTCTTTTACAGCATTAGCAAGTCTAAGACAAAGTGTAAGAATAGAACCTTTTATATTCTCAGATGATGAAAAATATATAATAGCNTTTAGTAATACAAGAATAGAAATATTTCANATNAGTCCTACTGATGGNANTGTGTCATCTATACAATCAATAACAGGTCAATCATGGTTAGTTAATACAACATCAGCATCTTATCTTGANGAGATTACTTTTGCACAGCAAGGTGATCTTATGTTTATATGTCATAATACATTTCAAACAAGAATATTAGAAAGAACTGGTCTTACAACATTTGCTGTATCTACTTTTAACTTTGATACATCAAGAGATGGTAATGACATATTTCAGCCATATTTTAGTTTTCAGCCATTAGGTATGACTATTAGTTTAAATGCTACAGCAGGAACTGCAACAGCAATAACAAGTGATCCCTATTTTGAATCAGGTCATGTAGGTATTGATCTTTTGGTAGGAAAAACTCGTTGTAGAATTACAGCATTTAATAGTTCAACAAATGTTACAGTTAGTATTCAAGGAACATTAAGACAACAATTAGAAGTAGATAGTCTTGAAGTATTTGAAGGNAGTGGCACAATAAGAGTAACAAAAGCATTGCATGGATTAGGTGCAGGTAATGCTATTACTGTTGAAAGAGCAGGTGCAGTTGGTGGTATAGCTAATAGTAATATAAATGGCTCTAGAACTATTACTGCTGTTCCTGATGAAAATACATTTGAATTTACAGCAGGTGGTAGTGCTACTGCTACATCTAGTGCTATAGGTGGTGGTAGTCCTCGTATTGTTACTGGCTCTGCTACTACTGAGTTTAGTGAGCAAAGTTATTCTAGTCTACGTGGCTATCCTGCTGCTGTTACATTTCATCAAAATAGACTTTGGTTTGGTGGCACACTAGCACAACCTGATGGTATTTGGGGTAGTAAATCAGGNCAGTTTTTTAATTTTGATGTAGGTGATGCAGAAGATAATGATGCTCTTGATTTAACTGCAAATGTAGGTGAGATATTTTCTATAAGACATTTAGTATCAAATCGAGATTTACAAGTATTTACTACTGGTGCTGAGTTGTTTGTTCAAGCACCTACAGATAAACCAGTAACTCCTGCTAATGCACAAATCAAAAGACAGACACCTTTTGGTAGTAGTTTTGTAAAACCTACAGTATTTGATGGTGGAACTTTATTTATACAAAAAACTGGTAGTGCTATGAGAGAGTTTTTATTTACAGATGCAGAAGCAGCATATACATCTGTAGCTGTATCAGGTCTTGCACCACATCTTATATTAGACCCAGTACAACAAACATCTATTAAAGGTGCTTTGAATAGAAGTGAATCTTATGCTTTTTTAATTAATAATGATGGCACAATAGCTGTGTTTTATTCTGTGCGAGGAGATCAAAAAGCAGGTTGGAGTTTATGGAATACTCAAGGATTATGGCATAGTATATGTGCAGTACATGAAAGATTGTTTGTTGTGTGTGCAAGAGATGATGGATCAGGTACAACAAAGCTATTTCTTGAGGAGTTTCAAGATGATATGCCAATGGATTTTTGTGATACTTTTAGTGGTAGTGCTAGTGTGTTTGGTAGTTTAGGTTCACACTTTGCAAATAATGCTGTTGTAAAAGCTACAAATGGTAATGACTTTTTAGGAGAGTTTACAGTTGCAAGTGCAGAAATAGATGCAAGTTCTGTTAAAACTGGTTTAAGTCAGGCATTTATAGGATATTCTTTTACACCTACATTAAAAACTTTACCTATTGATGCAAGTATACAAGGTGGACCTTTAACTGGTGAGCCTAGACAAATACCTAAAGTTATATTAGATTTAAATTCAACATTAGCTGTTAGTGTACAAGGACCAAGCACAACATCAACAGCGAGGGATTTAGTGATTAGAAATACAACTGATACAGTAACTGGTGGTTTTATGGAAAGAACTGCTGTTACTGGTAAAGAAGAATTTAGATTATTAGGATATAGTCGTGATCCTAGAGTTATAATATCGCAGTCTTTTCCTTTAGATTTACAAATTAATGGAATGATAGTAGAGGTGGCATTTTGATAGAATTAGCAATAGCATNAGGTTCGCATTTTTAACAGCAGAATCGTATAATCAAGCAGCAAGAGCAGCAAAACAAGAAGGTGCTTTAGCAGCAAGGAGAATAGGAGAACAAGCTAAGTTTGAACAACTAAGAGCATTGCAAGATCATAATGCAATCATGGCAGATTTTAAATCTTATGAAGCAACTAATATTGCACTTGCAGGTGTAAGTGGCAGAGATGAAGGTAGTGATAGATCATTAAAAGCCTTACTAGCAAAAGCAGAAGAAAATACAAGAATAGCAGATAATAGAGCAAGATTACAAAGCATGGCACAACTATCTAAGTTTTCACAAGAAGCACAAATGGCAGTATTAAGAGCAAATAATAAATCAAAAGCATATCGTCTACAAGCATTTGGCACAATGCTTAATGCAGGATATAATACAAGTAAAGTTGTTTAAATGGTATTTATTAAAAGCAAATCAACAACATTTAGAAATAGACCAGTAGGTGTAGTGTCATCAAATACTGGTGCAGTAGATTTAGCTGTAGCACAAGCTAATTTATTTAACTCAGTTCAAAAGATTGCATGGGAAGAAGCTAAAAATGATGCAATAAAAAAAGATGTCAATACTGCTAAAACATTAGTTATTGAAGATGATAAAGGTAAACTTAGTTTTGAACGACCAAGATTTACAGCAGTAGGTTCAGAAAAAGCAAATGCTATTTTAAGTCAAAGATATGCTAATGCTATGATAAATAAAACTAATGAATATTTTAATAAACTACATTCTGAAAATAAATTAGATAAAAAAACTTTTGATACAAAAGCACAAAACTATATTACAGGTTTAGAAAAAACATTTCGTGCTAATGGTATGGCTGACTATATACCTGANTTCAAAGCAAAGATTGTAAATAAACAAGTTCTTCATTCTAATAAAATATTAAATGATACAATAGCAAGAGAAGAAAGAATTGCTGCTGTTAATAAATTAACTGGCATTGAAAATACTATAGGCACTTTAGAAACTTTACAATATGATATAGAAAATTTTGAGTTTGCAGCAANTCCTGATTTAGTTGAAGGTGATGTATTACAAAAAAAGAAAGATGATCTAGCAACAGCACAAAAAAATATTACTGCACAGATTAATGAACTTGTAGCTGATGGGCATATTAAAGGTCCAAAAAAATTAGAACTGTTAGCAAATGTTAGACGTAATCTTGCTTTTGGAGTTATTAATAATGCTGTTGATGCTTTAGGAGAAAATTCAGGTGCTATTAAAGGAATAGAACAATTAATACAAAGTAAAAAACCAAGTCAACAATTAATAAATACATTACTTAATTCATCAGTTGGCACATTAACTTTGCCACAATTACAAAAAATACATGACTTAAGAACAACATTATCACTTGATAAAACAGATATGGATTTTATAACAAGACGCATATCTGATCGTGCAGGTGATGCAAACAAACTGACTAATGGATTATTAAAAGATGAGAATACTGCTGCAAAAGGTAGTGCNGTTTTAAATGGCACGTCTACTGATATCTTAAAAAATACACAAGGTAACAGAGATATGCTTCAGTCAGGACTTATTAAAAATCTTAATATAGATAAATTTGATTTAGAAACCTTCTTTACTTTACCTTCAGATAAATATGATATGATGTTAAAGAATTTAGCTAATGCACCATTTTTACCTAATACAATTCATAATTTATATTCAACAAATAACTTTTTAAGTAGACCTCCTTTTAACAATGCTCCATTAGGACAAAAACAAATATTGGCACAAAGACACTTAGATACATGGAGAAATATAGCTTATAATCCTGATGGGTCTGCAAAACTAACTGGCTATGATGATGTTTATTTTAAAATGAATACAATAGATCACATAGCTAGAGTTAATGGTGGTGATATAGTAAAGGCATATGACTTAGTTAATAGATTACCTGCTAATGAACAAGAAGTTAATAATGCTGTAATAACTACAGTTAATGCTTTTGATGCTGATGCTGATGTTGAATCTGTATCTAAAGGTTTAGAGTTTGTTTTGGAAAAAGCTGATGTGCCAAGACATTCTTGGACTATGATGAAGCCTTATGCAAAAAAACTATTATTTTATAAACAACTGAAAGGTGTTGGTGGAGAAAATGTAGACTTTAGTTTTGATGGTGTAAAAGATGTATTACTTAATACTTATGAAACAATGTTTATTGAAGATGAAAACATTATGGATTTGTTTCATAAAGATACTGACACAAGGACTATTTACTCACCAAAAAGAAAGTATGGTGGACTTTACAACGATTTTATCGCTTATGGTAACAAAGAACTTTTTGATAATGCAGGTAATGATTATGGTGGTATAGGTGATGATGTATTTCTTTTACCTGATTTTAGAAACTCACAGTTTGGAGATCAAAGATTTACATTTGTAAATAAGTTTGGTGTTCCTATTATTGGCAAAGAGGGAGTACCTTTAACATTTAATACTATTGAGTTTGATAAAAAGAATGCTATTGATACTGAAGAACTTAGAAAACAATCTTTAAATAATGCTTTCAATAATAGATTAATTAAAATAGCAAATAGTAAAAAAGATGGTGGTTTATATAAACCTAAGTTTATGCAGTTTGAATATGGTGATATGTTTTCACCTATTTCTCCACGAGCAGGTGGATTTGGTTATGATGATTTTAAAGGTGGAGTAGTAGTGCCAAGACAATTTGTAGGTGGCTTTACAGAAAGAATGTTAAATCTTCCTATAGATACTGAAGTAGAAAAAACTGAGATATCTGAAGTTGATGGTTATGGCATGGTTAATCCTACTAAGTTATCAATCGATAGTAAAAGAGCAGAGGAAGAATTAAAAGATGCAGGTTTTACTAACTATGTAAATGGATTAGAAACTAATTATCTAGAAAATAAAGTATTAGAAAAAGGTTATGAAAATCCTGCATGGAGAATAATGACTAAACAAACAATAGATAACTTTAGTCTGAAAGATAAAGTTATGAATTTATATGAAGAGTTTATGACTCCTGATGTAGCAGTAGAAATACAAGATAATATGATTGATATATCTAAGTATACAGCAAAACATGAAGGTTATCGTACTGGTACATATAGAGATAGAAATACAATAAGTTTAGGATTTGGTTTTAATGTAAGATATCTGGAAGATGCTGATTATGCAGAGATGCCAACTGAACTTGTGCAACCTTTAAAAGATTTACAATCAAAGTTATTATCAGGTAAATTTGATGGCAAAGAACTTTTAAAAATGGCTAATGATTTTAAAAGAAATAATATTGGCTTACCTAAAGAAGTTGGTATTAAAATGTATAATAATAAAATTAAAAAGATTTATGATACTTATAATAATGACTATGAAAACTTTTCTAACTTAGCAACACCAAGACAAGCAGCACTCATAGATTTTTCATATCAGTATGGACATGAAAGATTAAAAAAAGAGTTTCCTTTATATTTTGCAGCAATAGAAAATGCTATAAATTCAGAGGATATAGATTTAAGAAACTATTATTTTAAGTTAGCAGGATTTCATCAAGTTTATAACGAGGGTAAGTTTGGTCCAACAAAGACTCCACTATACTATCAAACAGCAAGACGTGTAAAAGATAGAGCAGGTAACTTAGGGTTTCATATAAGAGATAATGTAGATTTCTTAAATAATGAGTATTTGTAATGGAATTAAAATATACTGATAGTATTGTAACTGATTTTAAACCAACTGGTAATCAGGACTTTACACCTTTACATTTTATATACCCTGATAGTGAGGGTAGAGTTGATCCTGACTTTTATGATAGTTTTGCTTCAGGTATTAAGTATCAATGGCTTCCTATTACTAATGCAATACAAGAACATAATATGTTTGCAGATGTAGACTATGATGAAGAGTTTGATTTTAAAAAAACTGTACAAGATAATAATGATTTTATTTATGCAGAAGAATTATCAAGAGCAAAAAATATAGANCATTATAACTTTATAAAACAAAATGTTCAGTCAATAGAACAGAACAGAAAAGTCTATGATAGAGCAGGATTAGCTTCGACTATACTAGCAGGTGTAGTTGACCCTTTGAATATAGCTTTTTTTCACCCAGTTTTTAATGTAGGTATTCGTGCTGCTTGGACAGCCAGGTCTGCTTTTGGTGTGGCAAAAGAGTCAGCAAAGGTTGGTGGTATATTTGGTATTGGTAGTGAATTACTGAGAGCCCCCTTTGATCCTTTTAATACCCCTCTTGAAACAACAACTAACATAGTAGGTAATACTGTATTTGCAGGTTTATTAGGTGGTGGTGCTAGAGGTGTTGCTAATCGTTTTACTAAGATTGCAGATAAATATAAAAAGAAAAAAAATCCAAATCCTAAAGTAGAAAACGTAGAACAACTTGATAAGGCATATGAAAATGGACCAATCAATAGTGGACTAAAAGAAGAAACTATAGATAGATTTGCTTTTACTAATTATCTTTTACCATCAAGAAGATTACAATTATTTAAATATGGTGGTAGAGAAGCACCACCTGAAGTAAAAAAGTTTCACTTAGATGTAGCATATAATGGTTCTGTTCCTATAAAAGGTCCACCTATACAATCTATTGATATGATGCAAAACATTCATAGTGGCAAAGGTTTACATTTAGAAGCAGATATTCGTAAAATATATATGAATAATTTAATTAAAACTGAAGGCACTGGTAGATTTATGGGTATAGATTATCAAGGACCTTTAGTTAGATATCAAAATGCTATGGGTAAAAAACCTGAAACATTTTATGCAAGTGATGTTGCAGGACAAGGACCTATAAGAGCAGATCAAAAGTTTCCTACTCCTAAAGAGTTTGAAGAAGAAATGATTAATTTAAATATTCTTATGAGTGATCCTAAATGGAAAGCTAATTACTATCCACAATTACCTGAGTTTAAAAAAGAAGCTATAAGAAAAATAGAAGCCTATAACAAATATTTTGATCAACTAGCACAAGATACTGGTGTCTTTATGAATCAAAGTATTATTAAAGGTAGACTAAAATCTTTAATCGCTGAACTTGAAAATTATGACAAAAGAATACAGCTAGAAAAAGACCCTGTCTTTAGAAATATCTTATCTATTAATAGAAAGAAAATGGCAGATAGAATAGCTTTCTACGAAGAGTACAATCCAACACGAGAAAATTTTCGTATGCCTATTTATTATGATAAAATTAGGATTAGAGAAAATAAAGAAGTGTCAGATGAATTGACAGAAGTATTTGCACAACATTTTTTAGAAGAAGGTAAATACACAAGATGGACTGGTAGTGGATATAAAACTGATGAAGTTTTATCTATAGATCAAGCTAGAAAGTTTGCTAGTGAAACAGTTGATAACATAAAAGATTTTGGTGATGATCCATATGGTTTTGCCAAGCCATATAGTATTGGTAAATCAAAACATATTATGATGAGAACAACTAATATACCTGAATATAAAGTGCAAAAATTTATGATAAAAGATATGAGTGTCTTTAGTAAGTATGCACAAATGATGGCATTTAGAAGTGAGTATGCAAGAAAGTTTGGTGATGATTCTTTTGATTATATTCTTGATCGATTAGAAGAACAAATGATATCACAAAAGTATACAGATAAACAAATTGCAGAAATTAAGTCTGATTTACTAGCTGATTATATGAGAGTTGCAGGTCAAATGACTCGTGATCCTGAAAGAATGGATACTACTTTTGCTCGTACTTCAAAAAAACTAACTGGTATGGCATATCTTACAACAGCAGGTATTACTTCATTAACTGAAACTGTTGCAATGCCTATCTTTGAACATGGTTTGGGTAATGTTTTAAGAGCAGTATTTAGAGCAGTTGATGGTAACTTTGATCGTATGAAAGCTAATGCTAAAGACTTACAACATTCTTTAGAGGGTTTAGATTTACAAAGAAANAACATTCAAACTATGTTGTTAAATGATATGTTAAGACCTAATCAAGTTGGTCGTGTAGAAAAAGTTTTAGATCAGGCAGAAAACTTTTACTATAAAGCAAATGGATTAGCTCTAGTAACACAAACTGGTAAGTTAATTGATGCTGCTATTCGTATTCCTAAGTTCTATAAACAAATAAAAAATTACGATACATTAGATGAGTTCGATATTATTGAATTGCAAAGATATGGTATTGGTAGAAAAGAAGCTAAAGAATTATTAGAGGGTGGTGCATGGCAGTTTACTGATACAGAGATGCCTTTGTTAAATTTAACAGAATGGAAAACAGATACTAAAGCACAACGTAACCTTAAATCAAAAATGATGACCTATCTTAATACTGCTTCTCGTAATACAATTATGCATGCAACAGCTTTTGATAGACCTAGTTTTGCAGATGGTTTTGTTTATAAAAAATATAGACCATATATGAAACGCTTTGGTATTGAGCCTGATCCTCAAGCCTCTGTTGGCAAACAAGCTGATGGCACTTACAGATATCCTATTGCTCGTATCGAATCAGGTGTAATGGCATGGCCATTTCAGTTTTATAATTTTGCTTTTGCTGCTAATCAAAGAATAACTAGAGCAATGTTTGATCCAAATAAAAAACATAGATTAAGTGGTGTGATTGCTTTATTGGGTATGGCGTATTTAACACTATCTATGAGAAAGCCAAGTTGGTGGTTTGAAGAAAAAGATTATCCTGAATTAATTACTAGATTAGTAGATTATTCAGGTGTAATGGGTATTTATTCTGATCTTGCTTATAGAGGTGTAGAAACAGCAATAGCTTCAGGTATACATGATCCTGATACATCTTGGTTAAAAGGCAGATACAATGCAACTGGTTGGGATATCGCATTTGGTTTTGCAGGTGCTACACCAAGTATGTACCGTGAATGGATACTTGGTGCTAATGATTTATTAAATGATAGAACAGAAGAAGGATTAAAAAGAGTATCCTATAACTTTCCTTTATTAGGTCTTTTAGGTTTAGATGATGATTTAAGAGCAATGGGTGGAAGTAGATATTAATGGACACATAAGTAAAAATAAGGTATGGATAAAATATGACTATAGCCTTAAGTGCAAATACACCAAGAGTTAGTTACACAGTTAATCAAGGTGCAACACAGACATCTTTTGCTGTGCCTTTTGTTTTTTTTACTGGTTCAACAGATTTGAATGTATTTGTAGATAACTCAGCTAGGACTTTTGATGCTTCAACTGCTAATACATCTTTGTTTACTGTGTCTGGTGGCAATGGCTCTACTGGAACGGTTACAACATCTGTAACTGGTGCAACTGGTGGTAGTACAGTTGTAATTACTAGAGCAATACCTTTATCTCGTACAACAGATTTTCCTAGTTCAGGTGCTTTTGAAGTATCTAAACTAAATACAGAATTAGATACTGTAACTGCTATTCAATCTGATTTCAATGATTCAGCATCAAGAGCAGTAAGATTACAAGATTCTGATAGTGCAGTATCAATGGAGTTACCTTTACTTGCCTCAAGAAAAGGAACTGTTCTTGGATTTAATGCTACAACTGGTGCTGTTGAAGCAGGACCAACAATAGCTAATGTAAATAGTTTGTCTGCTATAACTGCTAATATAAATACAGTCGCAGGAATAAGTGCAAATGTAACTACTGTAGCAGGAATAAGTAGTAACGTAACTACTGTAGCAGGTATATCAAGTAATGTAACAACAGTTGCAGGTGTTTCATCTCAAGTAACTGCATTAGGTGCATCAGATGTTATAGCTGATATGGCTTTATTAGCTAATTCAGATGTAATAGCTGATATGGCTTTACTTGCTGATAGTGATGTTATTGCAGATATGAATACACTTGCTACAAGTGATATTGTTTCAGACTTAAATACTTTAGCAACAAGTGATATTGTTACTGATTTAAATATATTGGCTACTTCAGATAATGTAACTAATATGGCAACATTAAGTGCTAGTGGAGTTGTAGGAAATATAGCTACAGTTGCAGGGATAGCAAGTAATGTTACTACTGTTGCAGGTGTTGCAAGTAATGTTACAACAGTTGCAGGTATAGCAAGTAACGTAACAAGTGTAGCAGGAATAGCAAGTAATGTAACTACAGTTGCCAGTAATATTTCAGATGTAAATACTGTTGCTTCAAATATATCTACAATAAATCAAAAAGCATCACTAGATGATGCAACAGCTTTAGCAATAGCTTTAGGATAAGGAGTGAAAAATGGCTAATACATTTAAGTTAAAAACAAATGCAGCCATGCCATCAAGTGCAGGTTCACCTCTAACTCTTTATACAGTTCCTAGTAGTACAACTTCAGTTATTCTTGGATTGGTGTTATGTAATGTACACACAAGTCAAGTTACTGTAGATGTTCAGTTAGTNTCAGATACAAATGATACAGAAACAAATGAAACTGTTAAATTGTTAGATAATGCACCAATTCCTGCAGGATCAAGTTTAGAGATTCTATCAGGTAATAAAGTGGTTATGCAAACAACAGATGTATTAAAAATAGATTGTAGTGTGTCAGCTAAAATTGATGCAACATTATCTATTATGGAGATTACATAATGGCATATATTGGCAATCAGATAACAACAACCTTTCCAAGTTCTGTTACTGTCGATAAAATTAATGATGTTACTTATGTGCCAAATCCTCCCAGTGGACAACTAACTGGTAGACGTAACATTGTGATAAATGGTGAAATGAAATGTAGCCAAAGAAGCACGTCAGCTACATCTATAACTTCAACTGGTTATCATGCTTTAGATAGGTTTAAATTATTATATACAGATGCTGGTACATGGACTATGGCACAATCTTCCACTTCTCCAAATGGATTTGCTAATAGTTTAAAGTTAGATTGCACAGCAACAAAATCTTCTTTAGCTTCAAACAGCAGATTATTTTTAATGACAAGCATTGAGGGACAAGATGTCCAACAGCTTAAAAAAGGTACATCTGATGCTGAATATGTAACTTTGAGCTTTTATGTTCGTTCTAATAAAACTGGAACTTATCAAGTTAATATTGAAGATAATGACAATATAAGAATTATTGGTGCAACCTATACAATAGATTCTGCTGATACATGGGAAAGAAAAGTCATACCTTTTATTGGCGATACGACTGGTGCATTTGCAGATGATACTGGAGATAGCTTATCTATCTTTTGGGCATTAGTTGCTGGAACTGATAATTCATCAGGTTCAGTTCCTACTGCATGGGAAGCTAAATCTAATACAGATAGAGGTGCAGGATTAAGTATTAATCTTGCAGATAATACAGCTAATGAATGGTTAATTACTGGAGTGCAGTTAGAGGTAGGTAATGTAACAAATCCAATATATGAGCATAGGTCTTTTAAAGATGAAATTCAACTTTGCAAACGATATTTTGAACTTCATGGAACTGGCTCTGATAATCCAAATGGTTGGAATTTTAAAAGTATGCCAGTTAAAATTGGTCATGTAGGTAATTATATTCAAGGAACAAAATTTGAAGTTGAAAAAAGAGTAGACCCAACAGTTGTTGTTTATAGCAGAAATGGAACATCTGGTAAGGTTTCAATTTTTACTACTGGAGGAGATGCTAGTAATAATTGGGCAACAAATGCACAAGGTAAAACTGGATTTCATGCAGTTGTTAGAGATGGTGGAACTCATACAGTAGGTATTGGCTTTGAATATGGTTATTCAGCAGACGCAGAGTTATAGAGGTTAGTATGGTAATAGAAAATGCAAAATATTTAGCAGTTGATGGGAAGAACGCTACAATAGTAGCCACCATAGATGGAGTTTATTCATCTGTGCCTTTAGATACTGGCAATAAACATTACGCAGAAATATTAAGACAAGTAGAAGCAGGAACACTTACAATAAAGGAAGCTGATTAATGCCATATATAGGAACATCACCAAGTAACGGAGTTAGAAGGGTCTATACTTACACAGCTACTGAAAGTCAGACAACTTTTAGTGGTGCAAGTAACGAAGGTTCTACACTAGCCTATGTTGATAACAACTATTTAGATGTGTATCAAAATGGTATATTGCTTGGCTCTGCTGATTATACTTCTACTAATGGAACTTCTGTTGTCTTGGCACAAGCAGCTTCTGTAAATGATATTATTGTTATTATAGCTTATGATGTCTTTTCTGTAGCAGACACAGTAAGTAAGACAGATGGTGGCACATTTGATGGTGCTGTAACTGTTAGTGGTGCATTTACTTCACAAGGAATTGATGACAATGCTGATGCTACATCTTTAACAATTGATACAAGTGAAAATGTTACTCTAAATAGTGGTAATATTATATTTGGCACAGCATCAAAAGGAATATATTTAGGTGTAACTTCTGCAACTGCTTCTAATCTACTTGATGATTATGANGAGGGAACTTTTACACATTCATTAACTAATACTGGTGCAACAATAAATGGTGGCTTTACTCTAGGTACTTATGTAAAGGTAGGGGCTTTAGTGTTTGTTTGTGGTGCTGTTGTGTATGGTAGTGGAACTGCATCTTCTCAAGTTTTTTTAAGTGGTTTGCCTTTTGCAAATGCAGTACATAGCAGAAGTCACTCTGTTATGTCTTTTGAGGGAACTGTTGCAGGAACAACAGTATCTAGAACTGCTCGTATAAGTCCTAGTTCAACCACAGTTCCAACAAGTGTTTCTGGTGGTACTGGAGGTAGTAATTTAGTTTATATGGGAATGTATAGCGTAGTTTAAATATATAAAGGTTATAATATGGCACTTACAAAAGAAACAGAAATATCAAAAATTGAAGTTGTAGATAAATGGAATATTCAAGTTAAAGTTTTTAATATAATTAAAGAAGATGGTGTAGAAATATCAAGAACTGCACATAGGCACGTTTTACAACCATTTACATCTATTAAAAATAGTGACGATACTTGGACACATACAGCAACTGACATTACTAATGAAGATGATAGTGTGCAAGCAATAGCAAATGCTGCTTGGACAACAAAAGTAAAAAATGATTTTAAAAATGCAAAAGAAAATCAGTTAGATACATAGGAAATAGCATATGACAAAAGCAGCAGAATTGGCAAAGATGGGTGAAGTCCTAACCAATAATCAGATTGGTGGTAGACGTAACATACTTCAAAACGGAGCAATGCTTATAGCACAAAGAAGCACAAGCACTCAATTCTCAGGTTCAAATGGATTTGTATGTGATAGATTTGAATGTTCAAATCAAACAGATGGAGCAGTAACCTTTTCACAAAGTACAGATGTTCCTAGTGGTCAAGGTTTTATCAATAGCACTAAAATAAATATTGATACAGCAGATACAAGTTTAACATCAACACAACACGCTTTGTTTCAACAGAAAGTTGAAGGATTAAATTCAAGTCAACTTATGTGGGGAACATCTAATGCAGAAAATATAAGTGTTAGCTTTTGGATTAAATCAAGTTTAACTGGTACATTTACTTATTATGCTTTAGATCAAGGTGCAAACTCTCAAAGTTATGTTCAAACTTTTACAATAGATAGTGCTAATACTTGGGAAAAGAAAACTTTTATAATAGAAGGACCTACAACTGGTGGTACAACTGATTTTCCAATAACTAATGCTAGAAGTTTTTTTACTGGTATTTGTTTAGGTGTTGGCACAACACATCAAACATCAACTACTGGTAGTTGGCACACAACTTCAAGCTTTGCAGCATCTACATCTTCTGCTGTAAAATTAATAGGAACTGCAAGTGCTAATATGTATGTTACTGGGTGGCAGATTGAATTAGGAAATCAAGTAACTCCGTTTGAGCATAGATCGCTTGGTGATGAACTTTTATTATGTCAAAGATATTATCAACAATTAGGTTCATTTCCAATAGTCATTATAGGTGGTAATAATTGTCAAGGAGTTGCTCAGGCAAGAGTAATAATGAGAGCAGCACCAACAGTTTCAACAGATAGTAATGTTGGTAGAATTACAGATTGTAATGCAGCAGACTTTACAAGTGGAGGNTTAAATCCTTCTGTTACTGCAAATGCTTACACCCAAAGTGGTGGCGTAGGTTGGGTAAGTGCAAGATTTCAAGGTTTTGGTTTTAGTGGTGGTACAAGTGGTGACCCAGGCGTTTTTCTTCCTACTGGCACAAATGGCAAAGCATTAGAAATGGACGCAGAGATGTAAGGAGTATTTATGGAATTTAAATCAGTTACTAAAGTTGTTCACGATTTAGGTAATGGTAACACAGAAGAAACTTTGAGAGCAGTTACCTCTGACAATAAAGTTTTAGGTGTGCCTAAAGACCCTAATAATAGACATTATGAAGAAATACTAAAACAAGTTGCAAATGGTACTCTTACAATTATAGATGAATAATGTGGGGAGTTATACTAGAATATATGCCTAGACCATCAGTAACAGAAGTTAAGTCACAGATAGATACACATGAAGCTGTGTGTGCAGAGAGATGGAAAGAAACTATTCTGCGTATTAAACGTATCGAGCATATTATGATTGGTACTGCAGGTACAACCATTGTCCTTTTAATAGGATTGTTAGTGAGGTAAAGTGGACCCAGCTACTATAGGATTAGCTTTGACAGCAGCATCTAAGGCTTTCGGAGCAATCAAAAAAGGTTTCGCAATCGGTAAAGATGTAGAATCTATGGGCAAAGATTTAGGTCGTTGGCTTAGTGCTGTGTCTGACATAGACAATAGCGAAAAGAAAGCTAAGAATCCATCTCTGTTACAAAAGCTATTTAAAGGTGATGATATTAAGACATCTGCTATCGAGGCTTTTACTGCTAAAAAGAAACTTGAAGCACAACGACAAGAACTNAAATCTTTTATAAACTTTCACTATGGTGCTAATTCTTGGAACGAGATACTNCATATGGAAGGACAGATACGAAAGCAACGACAAAAAGAAATCTATGAACGTCAAGAACTTCGNAGAAAGATTGCTGAGTGGATAGGTATTGTATTACTGTGTTGTACTATCATAGGTTTTGTCGTATTCTTAGCATGGTTATGGAAGGAGAAAAGAGGGTGAAACCTGCTTTCTTACTTATGTGTTATCTTGCAGGTAATCCTGCAGGTACATTACATTTTCAATCAGTAAAGACTGCTGACTATTTTAAGTCATATCTAGATGGTCAAACTGTTAAGATCGGACAAGAACAAAAACAGTATGATTGCTTTGTAAAGTTAGTTAAAGTAAATGAACAAATGAGGTTATGGTGATACAAGCATTGATTGGTCCTGCCACCAAACTAATAGGCAAATTTATAGAAGANAAAGATACNAANAATAAANTGGCACATGACNTNGCTACTATGGCTGANAAACANGCANNANAACTTGCTAANTCACAGATAGAAGTCAACAAGATGGAAGCGCAATCAGGTCATTGGTTTGTAGCTTCATGGAGACCTTTTATTGGTTGGGTGTGTGGTATCGCTTTGGCATGGCACTTTGTCTTAGCACCCTTTGTTATATTTTTTACTGCTATGTTTGGTGTCACTATGCCACCATTGCCTGAGTTTGACATGGGATCATTGATGACTGTGCTGATGGGTATGCTTGGTCTTGGTGGTCTTAGAACTTTTGAGAAATACAAAAAGATTACAAAATGATTCTGTACATACAAGCAACCATAGTTATATGGTTCTTTAGTTTCTTAGGAGGATTTTATTTTGGATAATCCTATATGTGCAAGATGTAAGATTGCTATGATACTAACTGCTTTGAAAAATGTATGGAAATGCCCTATGTGTGGTGTAATAGAAAATAGGAGGTTACAATGAACACAGATACTTTTAATGAAATGACAGAAGAAATTAAAGCTGATGAGGGAGTAGTCAATGAAGTCTATCTCGATCATCTTGGTTTACCAACTGTAGGTATTGGTCATCTTATCCGTGAAGATGATCCTGAACATGGACTAGATGTCGGCACAAAAGTAGGTGAAGAAAGAGTTGCTGAACTATTTGAAGCAGATTTATATACTTGTGTAGCAGAAACAAAACTACTTTATCCACAGTTCGAAGAGTTACCTGCTGAAGCACAAAAGATTTTATGCAATATGATGTTTAATATGGGCAGACCTCGGCTATCTCGCTTTCATAAGATGAAAAGAGCTATAGATTCTAGTGACTGGACAGAGGCTGCAAACCAAATGTTAGATTCTAGATGGGCAAAACAAGTGCCAAATAGAGCTAATCGTCTTATTGAACGTATGAAAAACATACAGACTTAGTAAATATTTTTAGGTGTAATCATACTAGAGGAGGTCTTTACCCCCTCTGTATGACGCTTAAATCAAGACTTTTTTTTGAAATTATCCATTATAGCCATGAGTTTTGCAGTTTCTTGAGGAGGAAGAGGATTTACCATCTCTCTTTTCTTTTCGAATCTTTTTTGAATAGTATGACACGCCCAAATTAAACCACATTTTACTGAACAGAAATAACCAAACTTCATTATCCACATACCAGTAAATAATTCGTAGTTATATCTTATCTTGCCATCTGAATCTTTTACAGGTATCTCTTTTCTAATCTCAAGATTACCCATATACTTTTCATTTGGTCTTTCACCATAATGCTTTATTACTTCTCTTTCAGCAGGTTTTTGACAATTATAACAACGAACTTCATGCTTTAATCTTCTAGCATTTGCTATATCATCTCTTCTCATATTGACCTCCAATCAATTTTATTTTTTGTAGAACATAACAAGTTGGCTTCTACCTTTTTCGCCTTTCCGTGTAGTGCCATCTCTTGTTATTAAACCCTTTCGTTC
>FUFK010038752.1_pt1 | contig 24432 bp, 19 predicted proteins | sample 1021851 | NCBI WGS metagenome assembly FUFK01 (sample SAMEA51879418, study PRJEB19060) | metagenome | reverse complement strand
CCCGAGCTCGATGGACGCACGACCGCAACAGACTTAGGGTTGCAAAAACTATTAAGTTCAAAAAAAGATTTTATTGGTTCTAAAATGATGGATCGCGAGGGACTAAAGGATGAAAACCGACCCAGATTGGTAGGACTGGTTCCGGTTGATAAAAAATCTCGCGTAAAGTCTGGCGCTATCCTCGTTAAGGATCCAACACTTGCTCCACCAGTCCCTAAACTTGGACACGTCTCATCCTCAGCATATTTGAGCCCAACACTTGGGCACCCTATTTCATTAGGCTTTGTCTCGGGTGATATTATTGAAACTACCAAAAAGATATGGGCGGTGAGTCCACTTCATAACGAAAGTCACGAATTAGAAATTACAGATCCGGTTTTTTATGACCAGAAATCCGAGCGCCTACATGACTGAAGTGAATACTACTAAAAACTCTCTGCGAAGACAGTCCGGCCTAGCGCATGTGATAAATTACGGCCAATTTGGAAATGTTACTTTAAATGGTCCAAGTTTATTTATATGCGAAAGACATCCGTTGACTATTTTACAATTGGACACAAACAAATCAAAAACGCTTACCGACATATCAAATTTNTTGAATGTNGAATTTCCACACACTACTAACACTTGCAATGGCNACGATNAAAGACGCATTCTCTGGTTAGGGCCGAATAGGTGGTTGATTGTAGAGCCTGAACATGGTTACCTTCAGACTTTAATAAAGAATGAATTTCGTTTATCTGAAGTATTTCTCACCGATTTAAGCCACGGAAAAAGTACAGTTAGGCTAAGAGGGAGAAAAGCCCGAGATGTTTTAATGAAAGGAAGTGGCGTNGATTGGCATTTAAATAGTTTTGGTGCCGACTACTGCGCTCACACAAAACTTTTTGATCTTGCAGCCACTGTAGATTGCAGAGATATAGATGTCTTCGATATTTATATAGCAAGAGGTTTTGCCGAAGACTTTTGGGGCACTCTTATGGACGCTGCCGCCGAGTTTGGCTATCAAGTCGATTAGTAAAAACCGGACAGCTCCATCGATTCCGATAATACCTAGTCTTGATTAGTCAATATACCACTTAACTTGTCGTTTTCTCTCAACCTTGCATTTCTCTCGCTAGGTAACCCGTAACCGCCCCCACCACCAGTTCTCACTACCAATCGATCCCCCTTCTGTAATATGAATTGTTGTTTTGATTCCAACTGGATTACTTGTCCGCCTCTTTCTACGAAGGTTTCGGCCTGCGCACCAGCTCCGCCACCTAGAACACCTTCTGGGGCAATTCGAAAACGGTCTCCATAAGTAGCAAAAGTTACATTGTCCGATAGAATTTTATATGTCTTTTGAAAACCCATCCCGCCACGGAATTTACCATTTCCACCCGAAGAAGATCGCAGACTATAGTCTTCTACCCTGAAAAAAGGGTAATCAGACTCCATTGACTCGATCGGTATATTAGAACAATTAGAAAGCATTGAATCAACAGCATCACAGCCATCATAATTTGGCCCAGCACCGAAGCCACCACCAAAAATTTCCAAATAGATGTTGTAGCCGTCAGCCAATTTATGGCTCAGACAGCAAACTGATGTAGTATCAAACCCAGGTGCTATAACCCGTTCGGGCACAGCCTCACCCAACGCTTTCATAACGGCATTTACTACCCTATAACTTGGAAGCAATCGAGCCCTAACTGGTGCACGCGGTCTGGGATTTAGAATTGATCCGTAGGGTATTTTAACGTTAATCGCCCTCTCTGCACCCTCGTTAAAAGGTATATCTGGATCCGTTAATACTGATTTTACACAGGCTATCGCNGATGAGACTGACGAGGCAAATGGACTATTCATATTCGACTTCACCTGTTCCGCCGTTCCCTGAAAGTCAATGTTTAAAGTATCTCCTTTGATACTAAGTTGTACCTTTATAGGAACTGGNANATTATTTATACCATCATCATCTAGATGTGCTTCCCCATAGTATTCACCATCTGGTGCCTTGGAAATTGCGGTTCTTATTCTTCTCTCAGAGTAGTCGAGCATTTCGTTCATCGCGACCGAAATAATCTCGCTCGAAAATTTTCGACACAAGTCACGTAAGCGTTCGGCACCAACTGCATTTGCCGCAAATTGCGCATTAAGATCGCCAATAGTGGCCTCCGGCATCCGTACATTCGCTCTTACTAACCGTTCAAAGGGTCCTCCCATCCAATCTTTCTCTACTGTGTACTTGCTGGGTGGAAAAGTTATCCCTTCTTCATGAACATCCCCAGCATTTGGATTTAATCCTGGCGCCCCACCACCTAAATCAATATGGTGAACTACCGTCGCAGTTACTCCGATCAATTCTTTTTCNAGAAACACCGGCGTAAAAAGAAATATATCGGGAAGATGCTGGCCGCCAGAATATGGGTCATTATTAATTAAAAAATCACCTTCACACAATGTATCTAAGGGATGGTACTCAAGACACGCCTTAAAAGTATGTGTTATCGAACCCAGTTGTATTGGTATCAGTTCTGCCTGGGCAACGACACGCCCAAATTTATCTAAAATAGCCGCTGAGCAATCCTGTGCTTCTCTAACTACCGGAGAGTGAGCAGAACGTATTAACTTCACTCCCATTTCATCTGCAGCAGCTATTAAAGCTCTGGTTATTACTGCTTGATCTACTGGACTTACAATCATTATTCAGAACCCCTCTTAAGGACAATATTATAAAAGTCGTCCAGTCTTACTTGCCATCCAAACGGAACGTAAACAGTCGAATTCTCATCTCGAACAAGTACTGGCCCAGAAACAGTACGCCCAGTTAAATCCGTGCGAGAGAGAGTGGTTGTCTCAGAAAGAATTCCTCTTTCTACAATATCGACCTTACTTATATTTGGATCAATATCTATATCTTCATTGTCGTGCTGAACCGCGAACTCAGGTGTCTTTTCGCCGGCTCCAACACGTATAGAGATTATTTCGACGGGATCACCTTCCGGCTTTGAAAATTCGAAAATTTTATGGTGTGCCTCTGTAAAACGCTTTTGTAAAAGCGTCAAAGAAATATTACGAACATCTGTTTCTGTAAGTTTTACTGGCACCTCGAATGCTTGACCAACATATCGCATCTCAAGCGAAGTCTCTATTTTCTTATTAGTTTGTATGCCTAGCTTAATAAGGTAATCTTTTGCTTCTGTCGTCAAGGAGCTGATATTACTTTTGATGCTATTTAAATTTTTCTCATTTAGAAGAAGTCGTTTAGTTTGACTGCGGTAATGAACATAATCTGACAACAGGAGACCCGAAGCAGATAAGACGCCCGCATTTGGTGGAACTACAACTGTATCGATATTTAAATCCTCTGCAACCCTTGCCGCATGCAGTGGCCCGGCTCCGCCGTACGGAACGAGTGCAAATTCCCTTGGGTCGCTTCCTCGTTCCGTTGAAACTTGTTGAATAGCCCGCACAATATTTGCTTCCGCAACTCGAATAATATTGTCTGCCATTTCGGCTAACTCAACATTAAATTTTTTAGCAATTTCTCCTATTACATGAGATGCTGCAGCTAAATCAACTGACATCTTCCCACCTAAAAAACTATCAGCTTGAAGCGTTCCTCTGACCAGATGAGCATCGGTAACGGTTGGTAACTTTCCGCCACGGCCGTAACAGGCTGGACCAGGTGTTGCTCCCGCAGATTGCGGTCCAACCCTCAACAACCCACCATCATCAACCCATGCTATAGAACCTCCTCCAGCGCCAACCGTTACGATATCAACAACTGGCGTCTTGACTGGCAAACCATCAATCATAGTCATTGGCGTTAATTCCGCTTGGTCATTGCTAACAAGTGCTACATCAGTGCTCGTGCCCCCCATATCTAAAGTTATTATGTCTGTGTACGGCGTGCTCCCCTTTCCGCGGATTGCTCCTACAACACCCGCAGCGGGTCCAGAAAAGAGTGCTGTTATAGCATTTTTTGTTATAGCGGCGGCAGGCATTCGCCCCCCATTTGATTGCATGATGCTAAATTTTCCCTGAAAGCCTCTTCTCGCTAGTTCCTCAGAAAATCTGTTGATGTAGCCGGCCACAACCGGTTGCACATAGGCAGCTAATGTGGTGGTAGATGCTCTTTCATATTCTCTAAATTCGCGTGCCACATCACAGGAACAAGTTATTGGCATTTCCGGGTAAAGAGCCGATATTATATCGGACAAGGCACGCTCGTGTATGGGATTAAGATATGAGTGTAGAAAACAAATCGCTACCGAATCAAATTTTTCTTGTTCGAGAATATCTCTTACTAAATTCGAGGTAACTTCANTATCTAAATCAGTTACAATTTTTCCATCAGCNGCAATTCGCTCATTTATTTCGTAAGTATGATGTCGTGGGACCACCGGGCTTGGCTTCTGGTATTGTAGATCATAAATCGCTCTACGATCATGTCGTTGAATTAACAATAGGTCTTTTGTTCCTTGGGTAACAAAAAAACAAACTCTTCCTCCTTTACGTTCCAATACAGCATTGGTGGCAACCGTCGAGCCATGAATTAGTTCACTTATTTCATCCAACTTCAAACCGGCCGCTTTTATCGCTAACATCGCCCCCTCATCTGGACTAGCAGGAGTGCTAGGCACCTTTGCGGTTTTGATATTTTTGCCATCAGACATCACCAGGTCCGTGAAAGTACCACCCACTTCTATTCCCACACGCATAACTTAAAATTCCATTCCTTTTGCTCTGAATTTATAAAAACGGCCCCATCGTAAACGTCTATATTAATTCTGAGTATCAATATATGATTGGGATCTCCTCTGGCGCTCTATAAGTTAGCAACTCTGCCGGTCCGGCGCGCACCACAATGTTTTCTTCTAGAACCATTATTTTTTTTTCATCAAAGGTCAAACTTGGCTCTAACGTTATAACCATCCCCTCTTCCAGTTTGGTTTTGTCGCCAGGCATATGCGAAGGCCATTCGGTCAACTGCATACCTAATCCGTGACCTAATCTTCCAACCGAACCAGAGCCTTCATCCAGCCCTAAAACTTTAGCCATTTCTCGCCATAGTTCTTCAGCCGTCATTCCGGGCCTCACTATTCTCAAGCCTGCTTCAGTGGCTTCATACACTTTTCGGTAAGCCGATTGAGCTGTTTCACTCACTGACCCAAAAGCAAAATTTCTGTCAAAATCAGAGTAATAACCGTCAAAAACGGCTCCAGTATCCATCATTAGTACATCGCCTTCGCGTAGAACTCTATCAGATGGCATACCTATAACTTCTTCTGGTCCATTTGCTCCCGATCCACCGACAAGATAAGGAACTTCATCCGCACCATTAGTTAGAATATCTATTCTAAATTTCCGAAATATTTCCCTTTCTGTATCTCCCTGCTTTGCAAGTTTTTTCATATTTTGAAAGCTTTGGGAAACACAGTTACAAATAAAACGAGTTTTAGATATTTCGCTCTCTGACTTTATCATTCGTAATCTACTAACTATTGGCGATCCGTCGACAAATTCTAGNCCCGNGNCTAGCTGAGTTAACTTTCTGAAATCCAAGAATGGCATTCTTATGTGGGTTTCTGCTCCCATGGGCAGACCTATGCGTCCAAACTTCCTATCGATGTCTGTTAAGACCGAAGATAATTCGGTAAGACCTTCATCGTTTGGTCTTGGTGAAGCCCAGGTTTCGATTTTATCGATCCATGTATCGGCCATTCTCTCAGCACCAATTTCAGGAATTACGGCAATCGGTTTTCCGTCCAAAGGAACCACAAGAAACCATGGCCTTGTAGGGCTTTGCCAGAATGGCGTTTGAAACCCTGAGAAATAGCGAACTTCAGGTTCGGTTGTAAGCAGCAGAGAATCAATTTCTCCCAGCCGCATTAAACGCTGAGCTTTTAATGTTCGTTGCTCAAATTCCTCTTTTTCGAAACCGTGAGCTAGCCCTTCGGATATCACGGAACAAGGTCNTCAGAAAATTGCATTAAGAGAACAGCAGCTCCATCTGCTCCGCCTTCCACTTCAAGTTCTTCTTCATCGAAATTTCGATAAACACCCGACAGCTCTGATAATTCCTGACCGTTTGACANAATACTGCCTCTAAGAACGATACTATACTGCCCCCCTCCAGCAGTCGGTATCTCTAACTGTGCTAGGCCTTTTGGCGGTATGCTATAGAGGTACGCCCCGATGCCTTCCTCGTCTACTTGCATAACAGAAGACTGCCTGCATACTTTCAACTGCGATAACTCCGATAATTCTGGCACACCTATACCGGCTACCATTTTATGTTTTTTTGAACTTTTTTTGAGTAGATCTCGCGACTCGGGCATATACTTTGCCCCAGTNTCCCATCTGGCTCTCAAAGTAAAATAGGTTACACCCTCCGGACCAGCTGTGATTGGTCCATAAGGTGTATGACCTTTAACGTAATGAAGCGAAAAAGGCGGCGTTGCCTTTTTACCCATATGCGCACTACCTCCAACGAAAAGTTGAAATTGCTCATGATTATGGAAGTGGGGGCGCGTTACNGAGTTTGGTGGCTGTTCAACCAGGAACCCTTGCGGGAGACCGTCATCATTTTTTTCATTACCCGGAACATACTGCCCGCGCTTAGGAGCACTGCCAACGTATGGACTTAAAAAATACTCTTGCCCAAGAACGTCTATTGCTTTTCTCTCCGACCTTGCTTTTTCAGCTGACGTTACAAACGGCATCATCGACTCCCATTTTCAAACAAAAAATAACTCATTCCATTTTGCCTTCTTCAAGGGTTGCAAATCAAGTTAATTACAATCAGACTCAGGATGAAGCGGGAATATTTTCAAAAAGAAAAAATGAAATGCAATGACATCTTCAAACCAATATTTGCGATCTGATTTAAGGGTCATGGGGTTGGTCGGCGCAGCTCATGGGGCAAGTCATTTTTTCCATTTGGTATTGCCCCCTCTCTTTCCGATACTAAAAGAGGAGTTTGATGTTTCTTTTTCTGCTCTTGCACTTTTAACAACATGCTTCTATGGAGTTTCGGGCATTGCACAAACCTTGGCAGGGTTTTTAGTAGATAGATTTGGAGCACGAAATATTTTGCTAGGTGGATTAACTTTGTTAGCTACNAGNGTGATTGGATATGGCCTTGCAACAGAATTTTGGATGCTGTTACTATTTTCTCTATTAGCAGGGCTTGGAAATAGTGTTTTCCACCCAGCAGATCTATCGATACTTACACAAAAAGTAACATCTTTACGTTTAGGTAAAGCTTATGGCGTTCATGCATTCAGTGGAAATGTAGGTTGGGCCGCTGCCCCCGTCTTCGTGATATATGCAACTCAACTTTTTAACTGGAAAACAGCCTTAATATTAGCAGGATTTCTAGGGTTATTTGTTGTATTATTTTTTGTCATTTTTGGAAATGATTTAAATGATAGAAAATTTGGTTCCAATGTTCGCATAGACGCTCCCGTCTTCAGTTTGGCTTCACTAAACGAAAATCTATCTTTATTATTTTCCTCAACAATTCTGTCTTGTTTTTGTTTTTTCGCACTACTAGCGGCTGCACTAGTAGGANTACAAAGTTTTGGTATTAGCGCCATACAGGATCTCTATGACATAAATATAACACACGCCACATTTGCCCTTACTACTTTTTTAGTATGCTCCGCNATCGGCATTCTNAGCGGAGGGATTTTAGCGGATAAAACAACGAGGCACGATCTGATAGCAATGATTGGCGTGATGTTATCAGGTCTCGTCCTTATTCTAATCGGAAGCCAACTTATAACTGCATCAAGTGTTATTGCATGCCTTGGATTATCTGGATTCTTCTCGGGGTTTACTGCGCCATCTCGAGATATGCTTGTGAAAAAAGTTACACCCACCGGCTCAACTGGTCGGATTTTTGGCTTCGTTTATTCTGGTCTAGATTTTGGTTCTTCACTCATGCCATTGTTATTAGGTCTGATTATGGACATTGGAAGTGCTAACTATGTATTTTACGCGTGCGCTGTAATGCTATTTTTAACAATTTTTACTGTAGTGAATGTGAAAAAACGGTCATCAACTGCTTTTTAGCTTACTGGCGAACACATTCTCTGAACTAGTTGTTGTTTGTATTAATTCGTATTTTTACGCCGATGAATATTTTGTGCAACTTCGTCCATTTCCATTTGCTGTTCACGTCGTCGTTTCTCAGCCTCTTTCTTTACTGCCTCATCCCTAATAATTTCTGCTTTTCGAACCTCTTGATACGCTGCGTTCACCAGTCGGTTCGCTTCTACATATGCTTTTTCAACCTCAGCAATAGCTCCGTCTACGATTTCACGCTCTTTTTTCACTCTTGAAGCGAAGTTAGAATACTGCCCTAACGCTTCAATCGAGGAGGAGCTAATATCTTGTTCCTGTTTTAAGCTTACGTCTAAACTTTGCTTTTTTTCGGTCAGCCTGTTTATTTCTGAGAGAATTGAGCCTGCATCACGCCGTTTCTCATCAAGCTCAAATTCCTTAAGGCGCACTAACTTGTCATACTGGCTCATTCAAATCACCCACGCCTTATGAAACATTCTCATTGTAGTCTTCAACTATTTCTTCATCTGTGCTTGTTGTATTAATCTGGCTTGGTTCATTATCAGGGGGGGTATCAATATGTAAGATTTCCGTTAATTTCTGATACCCTTCCTCAATCTTAATTTTTTCATTTTTATCTTGAGATAAGAATTCTTCTAACGACGAGTAATAGACTATTGCCTCGTCAATTTTTGGATCACTTCCTTTTCTGTAAGCCCCCAATCTTATCATATCGGCCATTTCTTCATACGAAGCCAATAGGGATCGCGCCTTTGAAACAATACGGTTTTCATCATCTGTATTACAATCCGGCATCATACGGGATACGCTCTTGAGTATGTCGATGGCAGGATACCTTCCCTTATCTGCAATATTTCGATCCAAAACGATATGCCCGTCTATTATCCCTCTAACAGAATCTGAAATAGGTTCGTTATGATCATCCCCTTCGACAAGCACCGTAAAGAGGCCGGTTATAGATCCAGTTCCTTCGGGACCAGGACCCGCTCGCTCTAGTAGTTTTGGCAACTCTGANAAAACCATAGGTGTGTAACCTTTGGATGCAGGTGGCTCACCGGAAGCCAGCCCTATTTCCCGCTGCGCCATGGCAAATCGGGTGATACTGTCCATCATGCACATAACTTGTTTACCTGAGTCCCTAAAAGCTTCGGCCACTGCTANGGTCATATATGCGGCCTGCCTCCGCATCAGTGGTGACTCATCAGAAGTTGCAGCTATCACAACGCTCCTCGAGAGACCTTCATCTCCAAGATAATCTTGAATGAATTCACGCACCTCCCGTCCACGTTCGCCCACNAACCCGATAANATTTACTTCGGAAGAACTAAACCTTGCTATCATCGACATTAGGATGGACTTTCCTACGCCAGACCCCGAGAAAATGCCCATTCTTTGGCCTTCGCAAACCGTTAGAAAGGTATTAATTGCTCTCACACCGACGTCGACTTTGGGACCTATTCGGCTTCTCGTATGAGCGGGAGGTGGAGTTCCTCTNACTGGATAACCTTTTGTCCCGCCTAGGAGCACCCCCTTTTCATCGATGGGCTGTCCCATAGCATTTATAACACGGCCGAGCCATGAATCTGTTGGATATACGCGGTAGTCTGCGTTTTCTATCTCGGCTTCACTTCCTACGCCAATGCCGTCAAGACCGCTAAAAGGCATTGCGAGCGCCCTACCGTCTTTAAAGCCAACTATTTCGCATGTAACTTTCCCACCTCTTTTATTATTTAAATGCACTCTGTCTCCAATAGCCAGAGCTCTCTCAACCCCTCCTATTTCGACCATCATCCCTAAAACAGCTGTTACTCTCCCAAACACCGTATACGAAGGGATCTTTTCAATTTCTTCTGCTAAATCAGATAGAATACTAGCCACCGGGTGTTCTCTTTAAATTTAATTTCGGAGGTTCACGAACATAGTTGATTATAGCAGCTTTTTCACGCGGCGGAAATTCTAGAGACAAATCTTTGGATACTATGTGAAAATGCTTTATATATTTATGTTATGAACCTTTGAAGATATCCGTATTGGCAAGCTATGAAGGTTCGAAGACCAATTTTTTTTTGAAACAGTAAATAATAATTTCGAAAGAATTCATTTTGCAAAAGCCAAAACAAGAAAATGATAGAAAAGATTTGAAGCCTAATCTGAAGAGGAACAGCGCCAGTGGGCGCCGAGGAGGAAGAGCCTTTAACAAAGGCAGACAAGTAGACCCGAACACTCTTCAACAAGTAAAGCAGATATTGGGCAACCGACCTCGTAGAAGAGACCTTTTAATCGAGCACCTGCACCTTTTTCAGGACAAATTCGGTTTTATAACAACNAAACAACTCGTAGCCCTGAGCTATGAAATGAAAATGGCAATGGCCGAGGTTTATGAAGTTGCTTCTTTTTACGCGCACTTCGATATCGTGCGCGAGAACGAGCAAGCACTACCCCCTATAACGCTGCGCGTTTGCGATAGCATAACCTGTTCTTTATTCGGTTCGGATAAAATTTTGAGTGAGGCAGCCTGTTCGCTTGAGAAAGACGTACGTGTGGTGCGTTCCCCTTGCATGGGGGCATGTGATAAGGCGCCGGTCGCCGCTATCGGTCACTCAATGATAGAAAACGTTACCCCGACAAGTATTCAAGAAAAAATCTCTACTATTCGAAACGGCCGTATTTCGCACAATAAGGTATCCCCTATTCGTATTGACGAATATATTGAAAAAGGCGGTTACAAACTTCTAAAAGCTTGCATTTCTCAAAACATCGTGGTTGATGAAATATTGGAGAAACTAGCTGCCTCGGGTCTAAGGGGATTGGGCGGAGCTGGGTTTCCTACATCAAGAAAATGGGGTTTAGTGCGGGATGCTTCAGGGAAAAAAGCACTTGCTGTGAATGGTGATGAGGGAGAACCGGGCACATTTAAAGATAGATATTATTTAGAGAAAGACCCTCATAGAGTTTTAGAGGGGATGTTAATTGGCGCCTCTGTTGTTGGGGCGGAGGACTGCTATTTTTATCTTCGAGACGAGTACCCAGAAATCCGTGTGATATTAGAAGAAGAAATTAATCATCTAAAAACAGAAGGACTAGTACCACATACACGGATACATCTGCGAAGAGGCGCCGGCGCATATATTTGCGGTGAAGAGTCAGCCATGATCGAGTCTATAGAAGGCAAAAGAGGATACCCTAGGCATCGTCCGCCTTATGTAGCAGAGGTTGGTATTTTCAATAAACCAACATTAGTTAACAATATTGAAACTTTGTTTTGGATTAGAGATATNATCGAAAAAGGTCCNACATGGTTTTCAGATCAAGGAAAAGAGGGTCACCCAGGTTTACGGAGCTACTCGGTATCTGGGCGCGTCAAGCAACCTGGAGTAAAGATAGCTCCTGCAGGAAGCACAGTTAGAGAATTGATCGATAACTATTGCGGCGGCATGCAGGATGGGCATGANTTTCGGGCCTACTTGCCTGGCGGAGCTTCNGGGGGAATTCTNCCAGCCAATATGGATAATTTGCCACTAGATTTTGGCCAACTCGAACAACATGGCTGCTTCGTTGGAAGCCACGCTGTTGTAATTTTATCTGATAAAGATTCAATTAAAGAAGCCGCACTGAACCTATTGCGTTTTTTTGAGGATGAAAGCTGCGGTCAGTGCTCGCCATGCAGAGTTGGAACTGAAAAGGCAGTTAAACTGATGGAACAAGATAATTGGGATATTGACTTACTTTCAGAATTAGCAGCTACGATGCAAGACGCATCAATATGCGGCTTAGGACAAGCTGCAAGTAATCCATTGGTATCTGCTATTAGATTTTTTAAGAAAGAATTTTGATGTATANATAAATTATAATCGGGTTTAAAATATTCAAGCCTGANAGTAACAGGGATGAAAGCAAAGTTTATTTTTGAAGAAAACCTATGACCGATTCAATTATAATTACGATAGATGACAACAAGGTGGAAGCAAATACCGACGAGACCATATGGGAAGTTGCCTCCCGAAATGGTATTCAAATCCCGCATCTATGCCATAAACCGGCGGACGGTTACAGGCCGGATGGGAATTGTCGAGCGTGCATGGTGGAAATAGACGGTGAGAGAACGCTTGCCGCTTCATGTATTCGATATGCCAGTGAAGGAATGGTCATAAAAACGGAGAGTGAAAGGGCAACAAAAGCGCGAAATATGGTGCTCGAACTACTCGTAACAGACCAACCTTCTCAGGTAGATGCCCACGACCCAGCTTCTACTCTGTGGCATTTCGCTAATGCTGTGGAAATTAATGATAGTAGATTTCCTCAACATACTGCTCCGCAACCCGATAGTAGTCACCCGGCGATATCTGTTAATATGGATGCTTGTATCCAATGCGGTTTATGCGTTAGAGCATGCAGAGAAGTACAAGTTAACGATGTTATCGGACTTGCCGGTCGTGGGCCTAATGCTCACATTGTTTTTGATTTAGGCGACGACATGGGTGCAAGTACCTGTGTTGGATGTGGTGAGTGCGTGCAAGCATGCCCAACCGGGGCGCTGATGCCAAAAGCATCCCTTGACGAAAACGGTGTATTCGCTAACAAGCCAGACCGCCAGGTTGACAGTTTGTGCCCATACTGCGGGGTTGGGTGCCAATTAACGTTCAATATAAAAGATGACAAAATACTTTCTGTTGATGGCCGTCCTGGGCCAGCTAACCGCGGTAGACTCTGTGTGAAAGGTCGATATGGCTTTGATTACATTCATAATAAAGACCGATTGACCACACCAATGATAAGAAAAAGTGACTGTCCAAAAACACGTGAAATTCCCGCAAATCCTTTGGAAAATTTCAGAAGTGCTAGTTGGGCAGAAGCACTAGAGTTTGCGGCGTCTGGATTGATTAAGGTTCGCGAAAACGATGGAGGCAACGCCCTTGCAGGATTTGGATCAGCAAAGGGTTCAAACGAAGAAGCATATCTCGTACAAAAATTAGTTCGCACTGGTTTTGGCACTAACAATGTTGATCATTGTACCCGCTTATGTCATGCGTCATCAGTATCGGCTCTTATGGAGACAATTGGTTCAGGTGCAGTTACGGCGCCATTCTCTGAGGCAGAGAACGCAGAAGTGATTATCGTAATTGGAGCAAATCCAACGGTAAACCATCCTGTGGCCGCCACATTTATTAAAAATGCTGTAAAGGCTGGTTCAACTCTAATTGTAATGGATCCCCGAGGTCAGGCGCTAACTCGACATGCAACACACATGATCCAATTTAAGCCGAGCTCCGATGTAGCAATGCTGAACGGAATGATTAATACAATTATTTCGGAAGAATTATATGATCAGCAATACATAGATGGTTACACCGAGGGGTTTGAGGAGCTCAAAAAACAAACCGCGCAATTCACACCGGAACGCATGGCTCCAATCTGTGGTATAGAGGCTAATAAAATTAGAGAGATTGCGCGAATTTACGCGAAAGCTAATAGTGCTTTAATCTTTTGGGGCATGGGTGTGTCGCAACATACACATGGCACTGACAATGCACGCTGTCTAATTTCTCTAGCTTTAATTTGCGGTCACGTTGGTCGACCAGGGACCGGGCTACATCCGTTACGCGGCCAGAACAATGTTCAAGGAGCATCTGATGCGGGATTGATACCGATGTTTTACCCCGACTACAAATCGGTTACGGATAAAGACCAGCTGGATCGGTGGGAAAAATTCTGGAGCACGGATCTCGATAGGGAAAAGGGTCTCACAGTAGTTGAAATTACGGATGCAATGTACGAGAGGAAAATCAAGGGTGCCTATATCATGGGGGAAAATCCAGCAATGTCTGACCCCGATCAAAACCATACACGCGAGGCACTCTCAAGACTAGAACACCTTGTGGTTCAAGATATATTTCTGACCGAGACGGCCGCGTTTGCCGATGTTATTTTACCAGCTACCGCTTTTCCGGAAAAAGATGGAACATTCACAAATACGGATCGTCGTGTACAGCTTGGTAGAAAGGCAGTTCCAGCACCAGGTGAAGCTAAACAGGACTGGTGGATAATNCAGGAGATTGCCCAGCGTATGGGATTGTCCTGGAACTACACNGAACCAANAGATATATTTGCAGAGATGAGGCAAGTAATGCCTTCACTAACGGGTATTACCTGGGATCGATTAGAGCGAGAAAGTGCCGTTACCTATCCGTGTGAAGACGAATTTTCTGAAGGTCAAAGCGTTATATTTGCCGACGGCTATCCAACGGAGTCAGGACGTGGGAAGCTTGTTCCATGCGACATTCTACCACCTAATGAAATGCCAGATAGCAAGTTTCCTTTAGTTCTAACTACAGGCAGGCTCCTTGAGCATTGGCATACAGGTTCTATGACCCGTAGGGCCACAGTACTGGATAAAATAGAACCGGAAGCCTTCGCACACATAAACCCCGATGACCTGACACAATGGAACCTTGTGCCAGGTGAAGAAATCAGAGTGGAGACACGCCGTGGTTCAATTGAGCTTTTTGCTCGAAGTGACGCTGACGTGCCAACAGGGGTCGTCTTCGTTCCATTCTGTTATTCCGAAGCTGCTGTAAATTTTCTTACGAACCCTGCACTCGACCCTTTTGGGAAAATACCTGAACTGAAATTTAGTGCCGCTCGGCTAGAAAAAGTGGCCCAAAAATCCGCTAGTTAACAAAACCAAGCTATTAAAAAACAATACAGGCCGGACAAGGAAAATTGTTATGTCAGCAACCTATCTCGGATATTTCATTGTTGCACTGCTGATTGGTTGTGGCACTCCTGTTCAGGCGGGAATAAATAGTCTTCTTGGAAAAACTTTAGGACATCCTTTGCTTGCTGCGGCTACGAATACAACTGTAGCAACACTTGCCATCCTCATCGTAATAATCCTAGTGCGGGTAAAACTACCCTCTATGAAAGTTGCAATGGCTGCCCCTTGGTGGATGTGGTGTGGTGGAATAATTGGTGCTTTTGCGGTATTTGGTGCATTAAACTTTGCCCCAAAAATGGGGGCGGCTGCATATGTCTCAGTCACCATTCTTGGGATTGTATCAGCCTCACTATTACTTGATCACTTCGGTGCAATTGGATTTCAGAAACATCCTATTACATTTGGCAAACTTTTTGGAGCAGGTATGGTTGTTTTCGGAATGGCGATTATCCAATTCCAAAGATGATGACCTTAAATTTTCCGAATACGCCATTAGGCTTTGACGCACTCAGAAAAAGCCTACCATCGGACACAATAAAAAATTTAATAATTGGAAAATATTGGATATTAATCGAGACGCATTGCGGGGTTGGTTTGGTAGCTACTCCGCCGCAGCCCAATAGCGCTGAGTTTGCAAAAGAACTGCACGTTGTGAAGGGTCAATCAACGAATAAAATTATTGATTTTTGCTATTCGCAAAATGCTCTTAAACGAGCAATTGGATGTGCAACAATAAACGCCCTTATAAATACCGCAAGCTTAGAACTGAGTTCGGAAAACGGCCTAGATATTAATACCAATGCTGATGAAAGAGTTGTTATTGTAGGGAGGTTTCCTGGGTTAGAGCAAAAACTTCCAAATGCTTATGTTATTGAACGAAATCCTGGACCAAAAGATTACCCGGAAAGTGCTGCCCCCGAACTAATCCCGAAGTGTGATCAGCTAATAATTACAGCATCCACATGGGTGAATGGATCCCTAGAGCCAATTTTAAGTTTAGTGAAGAATGCCCAGGTAAGCATTATTGGCCCAGGAACACCAATGTCACCGCTACTTGGACGTTACGGTGTTAGTAGGCTGGCCGGTTTTATCGCTACCAACCCAAAAAAACTGTCTAAAGTTATAGCAAGAGATGCGGGTGTTAAACAATTTAAGCACCTTGGTCGCTTTGGTGTCTTGAATATTGGAAATTAATTTTCCTGTTATAGTTCTCCATCACGTTTAAGCATATCCAGCGCTTCACTAAATGCTCCAACCGTGAATTCCAAGTCGTCTTTTGTGTGAACTGCAGAAAGCTGCGCTCCGGGTGAGTTATTAAAATCAACACCGTTTATAGCCATAGCTAAACGTAACTTTGTCACAAGCTGGGGATCTTTATTCTTTAGCTCTTTATAAGGAATAGCTGCTGCATCGAAATTTGACGGTTGCAAGGGAATACCACCCTTATTCATAAAAATATGCACCCCTGAAAAAGTTCCNTACGCTGCCCATGATATATTTTTCTCTTCAAAGGTCTTGTTAAATTGGTCTCTTAACCACGATGCAGAGTCATTCGCCCTTTCACAAGCATCAGTTCTTTCAATAATTTTTAATGCTGTGATACCTGCAGTTGCAGATACTGGATTTGCATTGAACGTACCCGGGTGCTGAATTTTTTCACGCCCTCTTTCAGCCGTTTTTTCAAAATCCAATTCCTCCAANATTTCCTTCCGTCCGCCGACCGCNCCCCCTGGCAAACCTCCCGCCAGAATTTTTGCCATCGTCGTGAGATCAGGCGTAATTCCGTATGCTTCTTGTGCGCCACCTGGGGCACACCTAAATCCTGTAACCACCTCATCAAAAATAAGAAGAATACCGTTAGCAGATGTCATTTCTCTGACTAATGCCAAAAACTCTTCTCCCATAGGCACCATCCCAAACGACGACCCAGTAGGTTCAACAATTACCGCAGCGATATCGTCATCACTAGCTATAACTGACTTAATTTCCGAAATGTCTTGTGGAGATACCAAAATAACATTGGATGCTATATTATCTAAAACTCCAGCGGTGGCTGTTCCATCGAAATGGTTTGCATAACCTGTTGTCATATGGTCATGCCAACCATGAAAATGTGTCTTAAACCGAATAAATTTAGTTTTACCTGTGAATGACCTCGAAAGGCGTAACGCCATCAAAGTCGCCTCGGTACCGGATGACGTAAAGCGGACTCTCTCAACCGAAGGAACCATTTTAATAACCTGGTTAGCCCATTCTACTTCTCTCGGATGGTTTGCTCCAAACTGGGTTCCCGCACCTAAAGCACTTTGCACAGCCTCGGTGACTTCCGGATGACAGTGCCCTAATAGAAGAGCTCCGTGTCCGCCAAAATAGTCCACATAACGATTACCATCTACATCCCATTTNTGCGGGCCTTCAGCTTTATCAATNTAAAGAGCATAAGGTTTNAGATATCGAGAGTCGTGCGCTATGCCGCTTGGAAGTACTTCATTAGCTTCCATAGACAATTTTTCTGATCCGGGAGTTTTTTCCCTGTACGCGCCAATAATTTGAGAGTTTGAAATCATTTGATCCGGCATATCTAAAAACTCCAATAAGTATCTTGATTGTTGGCAAACTCGAAGCAGCTGTATGACTATTTATAGATTACACACAAAAAAAAAATATAACAGAAAGAAAGTACCAAAAATAAAAATATCTACNCTAACACNANCCATTNCANNTNAACCAAGATTATCTGCCAATTATTTNTTTAAACTTTATNAAGAAAAACAATATGATAACTGGTCGATAGTNAATTCAATCGGGANACCTAAAGTGAAAGATAGCTTTCAATATTTGTACGCATCCATTGGAACCCAGTTTTCATGGTATTTACCAGACTTGACTACGCACAAATTAGATTTCATTAGTAGCAAAGACTTTGATTCTAATATTCAATACGTTTGGGCCCACCCAAAAAAAGACATTGTTTATTTAGCTCTTAGTGACGGTGGTCCAGGCAAGAAGGGCTCTTACCACTCGATACTCGCGTGTTCTATTGATAGAAATACAGGAGAGCCATCAATTTTAGGACCTAAGCAACGGGTGCCATATCGTCCCATCCACCTTTCTACTGATGAAAGAGGTGAAAACCTTTTTACAGCGTATAATAATCCAAGTTCGCTGTCCGTTCATAAAATCGAAGCCAATGGGAATATCGGCGATACGAGAATTCAATTATCTAAAGACCAAGCAGGAATATTTGGACATCAAGTAAGAATAACCCCAGATGAAAAAACTGCGATCCTTGTATGTCGTGGTTACGATGCTACCGATACTACGTCCGAACAACCCGGCTGTTTAAAAATTTTTGATCTTACTGATGGTGAACTTCGGGACACCAAAACAATAAGCCCATTCGGCGGATTAGGTTTTGGCGCTCGCCATCTTGACTTTCACCCTAGTGGTCACTGCTTTTACCTTGCCATTGAACGGCAAAGCGAACTCCATACATTTAAAAATGCGGAGGAAGGGATCTCTGATAATCCTTTATTCACCGCATCTACCTTATCAAAACCTTTGCAGTCNNGGGTACGACAAGCGAATTCCGCNGTACANGTGCATCCNTCAGGAAAATTTGTTTATGTTTCTAACCGCACCTACCCTGCCGCACCTAGAAATGGTCGAGCAATTCCTAATGGAGAGGACAATATTGCTGTATTTGAAATAANTGAAATTTCTTATGAGCCATCNTTAATTCAATCTGCTNACACATTGGGTTCACTGCCAAGAACATTTTCAATTCATAATTCTGGTGAAATGCTGGTAGCCGCAAATTCAGAGGCCGCAAGAAAAATCAATTTCCAGGGTAAAGCTACTTCTTTGCCTCTTAGCCTTGTCTGTTACAAAATCGAAGAAAATGGGAGATTGACACTCAAACAGCAGATAAATTTTCGGGAAAAAGACCAGCTACTTTTTTGGGCGGGCTTTCTATAGGCGTGAGGAAAAAACTCAACGAAGATTAATCAGGTTGCTGATCATTTTTTTTCAATCAAAAACTGGAAACACAACCACCAGAGTAGTAGAACATTAAAATAACAACGCGGGGAAAAATACATGAGTATAAATGGAAAAGCTTACATAGCGGGTGTTTATGAACACCCTACTCGTAAAGCAACTGATAAATCGTTGGCACAACTGCATGCCGAGTCGGCTCTTGGCGCTTTGAAGGATGCCGGCTTAACCAAAGACGACGTTGATGGATATTTTTGTGCAGGAGACGCTCCCGGTCTCGGTCCCTTATCCCTCGTTGATTATATGGGTCTAAAACTAAAGCATCTTGATGCGACTGAAACTGGCGGATCCTCATATGTTTTGCACGTTGGTCACGCTGCAGAAGCCATTGCAATGGGAAAATGTTCNGTAGCTTTAATAACCCTCGCGGGAAGACCGAGAGCGGAAGGGATGGCTACAGGAACGGCACCCCGTAATTACGGTTCTTCCGCTCCGGATGTAGCATTCGAATTTCCATTTGGTCCAACTGTTGTCAATATGTATGCTATGTGTGCACAACGGCATATGTACGAGTATGGAACGACAAGTGAGCAACTTGCATGGATAAAAGTTGCGGCATCTCATCATGCACAATATAACGAAAATGCAATGCTGAAAAATGTTGTAACAGTGGATGAAGTTGTCAACTCGCCAATGATAGCAGACCCGCTTCACCGTTTAGATTGTTGCGTCATAAGTGACGGGGGAGGTGCTATTATCGTAACCTCTCCAGAAGTAGCAAAAACCTTGAAAAGACCTCTGGTAAAAGTTATTGGCGCTGGTGAAGCACCTAANCATCAGATGGGTGGAAAGGTAGATTTAACGTATTCCGGTGCCGTCTGGTCAGGCCCCATGGCNTTTGANGAGGCGCATGTTAAACCAACAGATATAAAATATGCTTCGATATACGATAGCTTTACAATAACTGTACTCATGCAACTCGAAGACTTAGGGTTTTGTGAAAAAGGTAAGGGCGGTGCCTTTGTGTCGGATGGGAATTTAATCGCCGGAACCGGTAAGCTGCCGTTTAATACAGACGGGGGCGGCTTGTGCAANAATCACCCAGCAAACCGGGGAGGTTTAACAAAGGTGATAGAGGCGGTTCGTCAACTTCGCGGAGAGGCTCATCCAAACGTGCAGGTTCAAAATTGTGATTTAGCTCTGGCTCATGGGACCGGTGGATCACTTGGAACACGTCATGGCAGCGCAACTGTTATAATGGAACGGGAGTAAATCAGATGACTGTAAAACAACGANCATTNCCNTCCCCTATTGCGGANCCTGATACCGAGCAGTTTTGGACTGCNGCAAAAGATGGGAAACTGATGGTNGGTAGTTGTAACTCTTGTGGTGAAAAACATTACTATCCCAGAGGTATCTGTCCTCACTGTGGAGCCCAAGATATTACGCTTGTTGAGGCCTCTGGCAAAGGCGAGATCTACTCTTGGAGCGTTCTACGTCGAGCCGATCCCCCCTTCGCCATCGCCTACGTTACCTTAGACGAAGGACCTACAATGATGACGAATATAATAGAGTGTGATCTGGACGCTCTANCTATTGGTCAACGAGTAAAATTGAAATTTTCAGAAACAGAAGAGGCAGACGGACCTCCTGTGCCAACATTTGTTTTAGATTAATTGTTAATGATTTGTAATTTAGGTGCCTCAGTAACCTGGGGCATCTTTACTTCTTATGATTTCTTCGCTTGTTCGCCAGCGAAGCAACCGGCCAGATAGCCCAACGTCACTGCGGTTAGCAAACCGTTGCCTGACAGGTATCCATCAACGCCTGTTCCTGATACACCGACTGCCGCCCCACCACTTGCAAAGACATTCGGCAGCTTCGATCCATCACTTCTCATAACTCTTGCTTGGTTATCAACAAGTATTCCACCTTGTGTATGGAAAAGAGCACCAGTAACTTTAACTAAATAAAAAGGTGGACCTTGAAGTTTCTTGTTATCTTCAAAAATGCGTCCAAATGGACAAGATAAATTACCCTTTGAAAAATTGTCTATTTCTTCCAAAGACTGTTTTATCGTATCAACGGGTGCTCCAATAATATCTGCTANGCTTGCAACTGAATNAGCAATTCTTATTGCTCCAGCTTCTTCTGCTCGCCGATAATCTTCGAAATCTAGACCTAAATTATGAAGACGTTCATCAAAGACATTCCATGCNATACCTTCTGGTTGNNTCAGAACATTTAACGCTTGTTCAGAATACCCTTCCGTTTCATTAGAGAACCTCACCCCATCACTATTCAGCTGTATACCGCCTTCCATAATGATAGCCCATGTAATTAATACGCCGTGCGGTGTCGCTACGGATCCATGGCCCTGGTAGGAACCCATTTGTACCAAACTCGCCCCCAACTGTTTTGCCCATGACACTGAGTCACCTTTATTGCCAGCATGGCCAAAATAAAGGCTGTCAGACATTTCTGGGATAAACTCATCAATCATAATACGGTTTCCACCAAACCCGTTGCATGCAAATATCACAGCGTCACAGCCAACTCGTTCTACCATCCCGTCTGGTCGCTTGATAGAGAGNCCATGGATTGTGCCATCTTCNNTTGCAAACAAATCCTCTACTTGCGCAGAGCAAACGACATCTACCCCCGCCCGCTCAACGGCTTCAAGCAGGCTATTTATAAGCGCTGAGCCTGTTCTACTGGGGTGGGCGTGCATCCTGTGGGTAGTATGTCCTGGATAGAGAAATTGATCTATAAGAATGAATTCCTGCTCATGTTTGTCTACCAACCAATGNAGAACNTCTGCAGATACAGAACAAACATTTCTAACAAACTGCCGGTCAGATTGATTTTTATTTTTNCTTTGAATGTCATCTACGAAAATATCAACGGTGTCTATGCTCGCAATAGCAGATTGCCAACGCGTGTTGCAGGCAGGAATGAAACCCGATGAAAGCGCCGTAGAACCGCTTGGTACGTTATCACGTTCGAATACCATAACGTCGACGCCATTGTCTTTCGCCGCAAGAGCTGCCACCAGACCAGCGGCTCCTGCTCCCACTATTGCTATGCTAACCTTGTGGTCGTATTTACTTGTCTTTTCAAACCGAACCTTCCTCAAACTAGGCGCTCCAAAATTTTTGAGCAGGTGCAAATTTCGGCTACCGGAGCTAAAGCTGCAACAGCCGTCTCGTGAGTATCTAAGTTGAACGCCGCGCAACCATCACTTAATAGAAAAGAATGATAATCTCGAACGTGAGCATCCCTCAGTGTTGAAGCTACCCCGCCATTGGTAACGATACCGGCAAAGATAAGATTATCTATACCGGTTTTTTTCAAGACCCAATCGAGCCTACTCATATAAAATGCCGAAAACGCAATTTTCTCNATTTTTATATCNACGGGANTAAGAGTATCGATAATATCNTGCCCCCAACTACCCGATTTAAAATCTCCNTNACNNAGGAACGGTCGAAGTTCTCTTAAATGCTCNGATATAAATGGCNTTCCATTTTTTCCCTCTACCAGAGTAAAGTGCGTAGAAATCACCCAACCATTTTTCGATCTAATTTTATCNGCCACAGGCTTCAATCGNTCCGGTAATGCTGATATCTCTGGTTTNGACATTCCATTTCGCCCGTAAGCCCCATCTGGATGCAAAAAGTCGTTTTGAAGATCACATAAAAGCAGTGCAGTTTTTTCTANNTTTAATTTTTCCTCGCCAGCAGTCAATTTTCTACCCTTATTAAAAAGTTTCCATAATCGTCGACANAACCAACCATATTGCCCTCTAAGAAAATGGTTGTATCGGGTTGTTCTAAAACCGCAGGTCCATTTATTCTTGCACCAATCGGAAGAGATAAACGATCAAAAATTTCAACTTCCAACCAATTACCATCACTGTAAACTGATCGTTTCCCAATTACCGCCCCATCCAAACTCGAACATTTAGAGGGCGCTAATAGTGATAAATCAAATTTTGCTCGGTGACCAATAACGGAAACTCTCACGTTCATTACACGTTTAGTGATGTTGGAGAGCAGTCTTCCATATTCTTGAAGNTACNCCTCTTCNAANGCTTTTTGTATAATNTCTCTTGNTNACGTTAAGGGTATCATCTAAAAATTTTAAGGCCAGAGGCACTGTAACGGTATGCGTTTGACCGGCGTACAACATGTCTAATTCAAATAACTCTGTGCGATTCTCGAGCGTGCTTCCGGAGCGATCTAAAACCTGGTGCCCTTCTTTGCAATACGTCACCATTTGATTTTCCAAAGAAACTAAGTCGAGTGTTTCTAGCGGGTCGTTTATTGTCTGAACTTGATCATACCTCACGTCAGCTATGACACATCCCAATGCACTCGTAATTCCGGGAAACCTTGGAACTAATGCGCAATCTAACCCAACCTCCTTTATAAGAGCTCCTGCATGTAGGGCACCGCCACCGCCAAATGGCATAGCAGCGAAAGTTCCGGGCTCGTAGCCTCTTTCCACGGAAACTAATCTGATAGCGTTGGCCATCTTTCCATTTGCAACTCGAAGAATAGCGTCTGCTGCTTCAAAAACATNTATTCCTAANGGGTCGGCAACCTCNGTTTNAATTGCACGTNTTGCTGCCTCAATATCTAACTTGTTNAGTTTACCACCNATCGGGTTNTCTGAATTTATTCTTCCTAATAAGACATTTGCATCAGTAACGGTTGGCGCCGTATTACCTAATCCATAACAGGCAGGTCCTGGATTAGAACCTGCTGACTCCGGCCCAACTTGAAGTAAACCNCCTTCGTCTACTCGAGCNATGGAACCACCTCCTGCACCAATNGTGACTATTTCAACCATTGGTGTTCTTACAACNATACCAAAGCCAATAGAACTTTGCGCTGCAAGAGAACTCTCACCATTGACAATCAGCGATACATCGAAGCTTGTACCTCCCATATCGCAACTGATTATGTTGGGATATCCTGCCACTGTTCCTATNTAACCAGCAGCAATGACACCGGCAGCNGGTCCAGACAATGCCGTTCTCACAGGNAGCGATTTTGCCCTCTCTAAGTTCATTACCCCACCNTTAGATTGGACGATAAGAACCTGCCCCCTAAAATCACGCTTTTCAAGGGATNTTTCTAGCGTTTCTAAATAGTCACTAACCGGAGGTTGAAGGAAAGCATTTAAAGTTGCGGTCGAAGCCCGTTCATATTCTCTAATTTCAGGAAGGATTTCGCTCGACACTGTGACATGTGAATTTGGCCATATTTCTTNAACGGCTTTCTTGGCTTTTTCTTCATTTTCGCTNTTTACATANGAGTTTATAAACACGATTGAAAGNGCTGAACANTTTTGTTGCAGAAGATACCTTGCTGCCTNCCTTACNCCNNTCACATCAAGTTCAATATCTATCGTCCCATCNGCAAGTGTTCGCTCTTCAACTTCTAGTCGGAGATCCCTNGGNACGATGGGCTGGAATGTTCCCCACAAGCCCCACGTGGTAGGCCGGTCTCTTCTGCGCATCTCTAAAACATCGCGGAAACCCTTTGTCGTGATAACNCCAGTTTTAGCACCTCTTCGTTCTAAGAGAGCATTGGTAGCAACCGTTGTACCATGAACTATTGTTGTAATCTGTGGGA
>FUFK010049902.1_pt1 | contig 24443 bp, 22 predicted proteins | sample 1021851 | NCBI WGS metagenome assembly FUFK01 (sample SAMEA51879418, study PRJEB19060) | metagenome | reverse complement strand
CGAAGGCCAGCTTCGAGGTGGAGCGCATCCTCGAAATCGAAGCCGAGGTGCGCCACGACGTGATCGCCTTCCTCACCAACGTGAATGAGCACGTTGGTGATGCCGGACGTCACATCCATGTGGGCATGACCAGCAGCGACGTGCTGGACACGGGCGTGGCCCTGCAGCTGAAACGTTCCGTGGCCCTGCTGCGCACCGAACTCGATGCCCTGGCCGATGCCCTGCGCGAACTGGCCCGGGCCCACAAGGGCACCGAAATGATCGGCCGCTCCCATGCCATCCACGGCGAACCGATCACCTTCGGGTTCAAGGTGGCCGGCTGGCTGGCGGAAACCGAGCGGAACCGCATCCGGCTGGAACGGCTTGAGCAGGATGTGGCCGTGGGCCAGGTGAGCGGCGCCATGGGCACCTATGCCAACACCGATCCCCAGGTGGAAGCCATCGCCTGCGAGATCCTCGGGCTGACTCCCGACACCGCCAGCACCCAGGTGATCTCCCGCGATCGCCATGCCGACTACGTGCAGACCCTCGCCCTGGTGGGCGCCTCCCTGGAGCGCTTCTCCACCGAGATNCGCAACCTCCANCGCACCGACGTGCTGGAAGTGGAGGANAACTTCGCCAAGGGNCAGAAGGGCAGCTCCGCCATGCCCCACAANCGNAANCCGATCCGCAGTGANCGGATCAGCGGTCTGGCCCGGGTNCTGCGCAGCTACACCATTGCTGCCCTTGAGAACGTGGCCCTCTGGCACGAGCGCGACATCAGCCACAGCTCCACGGAGCGAATGATGCTTCCCGATTGCTCAGTCACCCTGCACTTCATGCTGCGGGAAATGACCAGCGTGGTGAAGGGTCTTGGGATCTACCCCGAGAACATGCGACGCAACATGAATGTGTATGGCGGCGTGGTGTTCAGCCAGCGGGTGTTACTCGCTCTTGTGGGCACCGGCATGAGCCGAGAGGAGGCTTACCGAGTCGTTCAACGAAACGCCCACACGGCCTGGAACACCGCCGGCGGCGACTTCCGCGCCAACCTTGAAGCGGATGGCGATGTCACCAGCCGGTTGTCGGCAGCCGAACTGGCCGACTGCTTCAGCACCGCATTGCACCAGGAGAATCTGGGCGTGATCTGGGACCGACTGGGGATTTAATCAACGGCCGACATTCGACGGCATTGGCAAACCAAGCAAGCGGGAGACCGAGACCGCATCCACAACCGGCTCAAACGGCAGCATGGCGTCGGTCATCGTGTCGGTGACCTTGGTGAAGGTGTTGCGGTCCACCACCACGACGTCGCCATTGCGCAGGGGCGGATTGTTGGCACTACTGAGGACAGCATTGGGCTCGTAGCGCAACTGCTTCACCGTGGGGCGTCCCTTTCGATCAATGCGGATCAGGTTCACGCGCTTCACACTGCCGCGTCGGGTGACTCCTCCGGAGGCAAGGATCGCGCTGGATAAAGGTGCATTCGAACCGATTTGGACCACGCCTGGGGATAAAACCTCACCAACAACTTGCACATTGATCGCCGCCGGGGCGAAGTTCGAAGCAGAAGCTGTCAACAAGTCCAGATTGGNAGCTGNTTTCGCCTTGTGCACTCTGATGCTGTCGCCGTCATAGATCAGAGGATTCGGGGCAAAACCTCCCTCCTTCAAAACGGTCAGATAATCGAAAATGAAGCTCTGAGTTTGACCACCAGGGGCGGGAGAGGGGCGCAGCAGTTCCAATCGGCCCAGATCACCAGTCGCTGAAAGTCCGCCAGCTTTTTGAATCACATCCACCATGGTCGGCCAGCCGCCGCCATCGCTTCCAACACCTACATCAGAGAGATCGCTCGTCGAACCCAGGGATGCATCACCGTTGACAGGCAAAGTGAAAACACCTGGGCGAGCGACCTNGCCCGTGACCGTGACCCGAACCGGACGCTGTTTCACAAGGTCCAGGTAGACCAACGGTCGCCGCAGAAATCGGCTGTAACCGTCAGTAATGCGTTGACGCGCTTCCTCAAGCGTCAATCCCCAAACTTCAACCGTTCCCAGTCGCGGCAGGTTGATGGTGCCATCGCTCAACACCTGAACCTCAGCCTCGTAACCCTCGATCTTGAACACTGAGGTCACCAGCTGATCCCCAGGAGCAAGGCGATAGCGGTAACTCCTCGGAGGCAGGCTAGGAGTGGTTGGGAGCGGGGTCGGTGCCTGCAGCGCCGTGGTGGGCTGGGCCACCAGCTCCCACTCCATTGGGGCGGTCAACTTCGACTTCCTTTTGCGCGTGGGCCAGTTCCTTGCAATCGATTCGTTCGTCTTCAGCCAGTTGATCCGCTCTTCAGCCCGAAGGCCTTCACCAAAAACCCCTGAGATCGAACAAAGAACTGCTGNTGCAACACCTGCGGTGAGACCTGTCTTTGTAAGGGGCATAACCATGGGTGGAACTCAGTCAGCAGCCAAATGAACGCCAATCTTCCCGCATAATGCGATCCAGGGATATGGACCATGACGCAGACCGGACCATCAGCGCAGAGTGACGTCCTGCTTCCTCACGGTTGGCGAGACGCCAACCACACGAGCAGCATGTTGTTCCGCCTCGACGGTCTGGAGCTTCATCTGATCCCCGGAGAAAAATTTAAAGCCGTCGCAGATGCCGTTGGCACCCTGCGGGAATCCACCTACCGCCAACAGCTCTCCGGCTCAGGCAACACCCGGGACCTCGATGGCCGCGACTCGGCTTATGACCATCTGATCCTGNTGGAGCCCAGCAGCGGAGCCCTCGCCGGGTCCGCCCGGCTGCAATTCATTCCTCAATTCATGGCCGCCGAGGAGCTCCCTGGTAGCCAACAGTCCTACCTGGAGCACGTCTATCCCGGCATCAAAGCGACGCTGGCGCAGCAAACACATCACGTGGAGATCGGTCGGGTTGCTCTAGCCCCACGATTTCAGCGCCAACCGCACTCTCTGATGGCTTTGTTCCGCGGAGGCCTCCTGATCGCAGCCCACTCGGGATTCAGCATCCTGCACGGATTGGTCTCTTACAACCACTTCGCCCACAGCGATGCCGTCAATGCAGCCTTTCTCAGTGCGTTGATGCGCCCTCCTTATCGCAGAACGAGNCCGGCATTNCCGCCACCACGNCACCCGATCAACGCCATCCAGCCTNANAACACCCCCCACCCGATCGGCAACGTTCAGGCACTAGAGNTGGCNATCCGACAGGACCACAGCGATGACTTCCGTCTTCCTGTGCTGTTGCGCCAGTATTTCAACCTGATGGAAGCCAAGGTCTGCGACCTCTCCTTGGCACGGGATTTCAACCAGATCACGGAAATTTTGATGGCCGCCGATCTCTCACGCTTGCCGAAGGATCGCCTGGCCTTCTTCATCGACGTTGATCATCAACCCGTCTACCAGCAATTCAGCTGGTACCGAGGCAAGGGATAAACGAAGCGTCACTGGTACTTTGGCTGGATCAAAAGGTTGGTGGTGTTGAGCGAGGGATCTCCCGATAAGCAAGAGCTAGAGGGCCGCCTCGTCGAGATCCTGCATCGCATTTCCGGCGCCGACCCTGCAGCGATCACCCCGGATGCCCGTCTGATGGAAGACATCGGAATTGATTCCTTGGGGTTTTACGAAATCCTGATCGAGGCCGACACCTGTTTCGGTATTCGTATCCAGGAGGAGCAACTCCTGCAATTCAAGACGGTGGGTGATATTCAGAACCATCTGGCATCGCTCGATATCGATCCCCCCAACGCCCAAACCGCCTAACCATGGCAGTACGGCAGCACATCTCCCAGCGGGTCTCGATCGTGGGCTGGGGTTCCGTATCACCCCTGGGCTGTGACGCCGAGTCAACCTGGGAAAGCGTCCTGGCGGGGCGCTCCGGCATCAGCTCCCTGACGGCAGACTGGAGCAAAGATCTACCGGTACGGATTTCTGGATGCGTGCCNGTTGCCGCCACCCAATCCCTTGAGCCTCTGCTGCAACGGCGCTCTGACCGCTGCGCACAACTGGGTTTGCTGGCTGCTCGAAAGGCCTGGGCCATGGCCTCAGCAGCCATCGGAAGCATTGACCCAGCCCGAGTTGCTGTGGTGCTGGGGACCGGGATCGGCGGACTCCACACCATGCATGAACAGCACAATCAGCTGACCAACGGAGGACCGGCACGGGTCAATCCACTCACCGTGCCAATGCTGATCCCTGATGCGGCTGCTGGCCAAGTCGCCATCGACCTAGGCCTTCACGGAGGTGCACACACCCCAGTCTCGGCCTGCGCGTCNGGAGCTGAGGCAATGATGCTGGCCCAGATGCTGCTCAACGACAAGCGTGCCGATCTCGTGCTGGCCGGCGGCACCGAAGCACCCGTGAACCGGCTTGGGCTTGTCGGCTTCTCGGCCATGAGGGCTCTCTCCTGCAGAAACGATGCCCCTGAGCAGGCGTCCCGGCCTTACGGCAAAGACCGTGACGGGTTCGTGCTTTCGGAAGGAGCAGGAGTCCTAGCGATGATGCGAGAGGAAGACACCCCAAGAGGTTCAGCTCTTGGCTGGCAACTCGCCTGCGGCAGCAGCAGCGACGGCCATCACATCGTGGCACCAGAACCCCTAGGGATCCAGGCGAGTCGAGCCATTGAAGATGCTCTCAATCGTGCCGGAATTGAACCGCGGGATCTGTGCGCCGTTCAGGCCCACGCCACCGGCACCGTTCTGGGTGACCTCGCTGAAGCACGCTCTCTCCGAAGGAGTCTCGGACATGCCGCTGACCACCTCCCCGTGTTTGCACCCAAGGGACAACTCGGGCATTTACTGGGAGCAGCAGGAGCAGTCGAGGCCATCATTGGGATTCAAGCCCTTCACAAAGGAATACTTCCAAGAACGATCAATTCAGACCCTCTAGATCCAGAAATCAACATCAATGTAACGACAGAAAAGCATGTCAAATTAAAAAATACAAGCAAAGAACAATTTATGCTGAAAAATTCATTTGGATTTGGTGGTCACAATATCAGCATTGTTCTTTCCTCGAGCAGTAAAAATCTATAACCGCAGGCTCAAATGACTTCTTTGGCAAACTGACTGGTATGGAATCTAAATCTTCCTCATAGAGCGAGCACGTTATCTCTGCCTCTGGAGCCATCAAGCGTTTCACCAAAATCGCAAAAGGACTGTAAAGATCATTTCTCGAAAGGCCAATATCTCCATATCTAAACACCCAAGGTGCGATACATGTTGAAAATTTTCTTGCGATAACCTGCGGGCTTCTTGAGGCACGCTGATAAATTGATGTCACAAGCGAGCCATTTGGGGCAATAATCATTTGCCCATGCTTTGACATGACGTCGAAAGACTTCAAAACAGATGATCGCCTAGACTCTGAATCCATATGATCAAGAAGAATATGACCAGAATTACTGGCACAACGATCGAAAAAAGGCAAGATCTTTCCAAGATGTGAACTTGCTGTCGTGATACTAGGAATCCTCAAATAGCCCTGAATAATGAAGACATCCAAGGGGTTTTCATGATTATAGATATGAACATATCCTTTCGCCGACACCGACCAATTAAAATTGGACTTGACAACAACAATTACGCCCAAAGATTTTAATAGCTGACGCGAAAAAACTGACAACAGCAGGGAGGCAGATTCTTTAAAACCCAACACCAACAATGGGAGCTGAGCCAAATAAGCAAGATACGCGCCAATAAGCAAGAAAAGGCGCGTAAACAGCCTATGTAAAATTGCGATAAGCCTCATCGAATTGATACAATTGACATTTTGATTGGCCTTAACCGTAAAACATCGACTCAACTTTTACCACAAACTCGTCAGCAGTCATGCCTGAAGGACATTCAATAGCAGACGAATGAGCTCGTCTAGCCCTGACAAGCAAGACCGGCGAAGCGAGACGAGAATAAAAAAGTCTCAAAAACTTATCCACAGAGTTAATATCAAAATCAACGCTGTTTTCATAAACAAAAATCCATGGAGCGATCAACAAATTACTTGAACGACAAACGGACCAGAAACTCTTCACAAGCTCTCGATTATTCGCAGCAAAGGGAATGCAAATTTGCCTATCCCCGACAGACAGATCAGTATAAGAATTTATATTCTCATTACCTCCGTCAATTGACAGATCAACACCACAACATCTCTCGAAACGCAAATTTCCTGAATCTATAAACAAAGTGTTTAACCCGAAAGAACCCCGAGCAACGAGCAAATCAAACCAGCTGGATTGATCATAAACTTGAATAACGTTGAATCCAACACGCTTGCAAACTTGACTGTCATCAATAATCACCTGGACGCCAAGGGATCGCAACAAGAACGCTGACAGAATTGAAAATAATTTGTCAGCAGAATCACGCCATTTCATCCACACACATACATTCATCAGCGCGAACAAAGCCAGAGCCAAGGTGAGACAGAAAAGTCGGCAGAAAATTCTCACTAACAACTGCAAGGCATTAACTGAATTTTCAGGAATTAAGATCGGCAGGCGTGGGCTGGGGGGGAGCTGACGGGCCTCCGGACCGATTGGGAAGGTGGTGCGAAAGGGGAAGTCCCCATCGAAATTGCCATTCACCTGGGTGGTGAGCACCAGATGGTTATAGAAGCGATAGAACAGGGCTCGGTCGCTGGGCTGAGGATCACACCAAAAGCCGTCTAGAGGTTTCTGATCCGTCAATCCCTCCAGGTTGTAGAAGGTGTGCCCCATCGTCTTGGTGGGCACCGCATGGAACAGGGCTTGCAGCCCCACGGTGCTATTCACCGTGATCACCCCACGGCAAGTGCGCAGATAGCGGCTGAGGGGGCCATCGTGGAAGTAGTGCACCCGGCCTGTGATGCCGTATTGCTTGGCAAGCAGACGGATTAACGAGGCGTAGTTGTTGTAGCCCCGATCCCGGGGATGGTGCTTGAAGGCCAGGTGGTCGGAGGCGTGCGCATGGCCGGCGAAGGATCGAATCACGTCTTCGATGAAGTCGTGCATGCCCCGGTAAGGCGACCCCATCTGAATCTGGGAATCACTGGAGACCTGCAGAACAGCCAGGAAGAACGAGCAGTGTTCAAGCAACCGCTGCTTCACCGATTGTTCCTGCCAGCGGTAAAGCCAGTAGCGCCAGCTTCCACGCACTTGACACCAAAGAAACCTGGGCGAGGGCTGAAGTTTGTGCTCACCCTCGATGATCGGGTAGCGGGTGAAGGCGTGCTGAATGAACGTCGGGACCTTCCAGGCTTTGCGCCAGCGCCAACCGGGATCAAGAACGATGTTCTGGGGCAGCTGGTCGCAGGGGGGCAGCTCCCGATAAAAAATCGCTGGCTTGTTGAGATTGGAGCGGGCGTTGACCCGATCCCGCTCGAGAGTCACATAGTTTGGGCGCAGATAACCCAGCTCAAACACCCAGGCCTCAACCCCAAGGTTGCGTGCTTCTTCAATGGCGATTCGGTGGGGAATGATGAAATCGCCATACATAAAAATGTGGCGAATGCCCCGTTCCTCAATCAGCCGACGAAGGAAGGGACGCCAGCTGTCCATCCCCTTGCTGTAAGANACACAAACATCGGCCGGGAACCCGAATTCCCGCAGGGGGAACGCCACCTTGGTCACCGGGATGCCACAGCCCTGCAGGTAGCGGCAGAAACGAGCAAAGAACAGACCGATGGGGCCCATCAACAACAGCACTGGCCCGTCGATTCGCACCTGTACGAGAGCTGGCGCCCGTCCCCTTCCCAAACTGCAACCCGCCCATCAATGGACAAAATCCTGACACGGCTCAACGGCGCCGAAGCCGTCCCCAGTGGCGGAACAGGGCCTGCACCAGCGTGCGCCGCTGCGGAGGAGCGGCACGCCAAGCCACCAGTTCATCAATGGCCTGCTCAGGGGTGATGAACCAGCCGCTGTTTCGGCTGACGTAACGGGGATAGTCGATCAGGGCGGCATGAACCAGCTCGTCCAAAGACAGCTGCCGCTGACGACGACCGCAACGCTCGAAGTCGTGGGTCAGCCCCCAGCCGGCATAGAACGGCAGGCCCCAGCAATGCACCTCAAGACCGCGCAGCAACGCCTCAAACCCTGCCAGGGAGGTGAGCACATGCAGTGCATCGATNTGGGTGAACAGCTGCTGGATCGACCCCTGGGGCAGCACCTCATCGCAGAGCGCAGCGGCGGCGTCTTCGCCGGCACCGGCACGGCAGAGCCCTGCCACCACATCGGGATGCGGTTTGTACACCAGGTAGGCCTCAGGCTCCGCTGCCCGCACCGCTTCCAACAACGCCCTGTTGGTACGCAGCCCGGGGGCGCCGTAGCGGATCGAGGCATCGCTTTCCACCTGACCGATCACCAACACCACCCGGTGCGCTCCAGCAGGACGAAGCCAAGGTTCCGCCTGCAGGTTGTATTTGGTGATCGCCTCCTGCACCAACCGCTGACGCAACGCCGCGGCCCGCTGGCATTGGGCCGACGTCCACCGCTGCGTCGCCAGGAGCGATTCCAGATCGCTCGGCCGGGTGGCGTCGTAATAAACGCCTTGGTGATCCACCACCCAGGACACCGGATCCACCAGATCAGCCCCGAGTCCAACCGAGCGCAGAAAGCCGTCCTCCACCTGCAGCACCGGCAGCTGCCGCCGCGCCGCAGCCTCAAGCAACCGCGGCTTGGCACGGCGACCCCAGACCACCACAGCATCAACACCTTGGGGAATCCGTCGCCATGGAGCGCGAAAGCGCAGCTGACTGCCCGCCAGAAAGCGGCGCAGGTTGCGCTGTTTCCAGGGGGTGAAGCCGAAGGCCACACAGCGCCGAGGCTGTTGGGCCTGGAGGCGCCGCTGCAAGCCGATCGCACCCATCAAGGTTTCGATACGACAGGGCTGATGGCGCTGGGGATCGATGCAGCGGCAGGCTCCCACCAGAACGGCATGCACCAGGGCCTCCAGACTGGCCCCCTGGCGTCGCCGGGCCGGGGAGTCGCATCGGTCATGGGTCAGCCCCCAGCCGCCGTAAAACGGCATGCCGAAGCAGTGCACCGGGCGACCCCAAAGCAAAGCCTCAAACCCCATCTGGGAGGTGACCACATAGACCGCCCGTGCCCGCTCGAGCAGACGAGCCGGATGGCCACCGTCCGCACTGAGACAAACACGGGGGTGAGCCAGATCTTCGGCGGTGAAATGGCCCCTGGAACGCCCGGAGATCACATCCGGATGCACCTTCACCACCACCATGCAGTCTGGATGGTCCTGCAAAGCAGCGTTAAGCATCCGCTGGAAGCAGCTGGCATCCGCCAGGCCAAGTGCAATCGATCGATCCCCTGCGGATTGATCCACCACCAACACGTAGGACTCCTGCGGCGCCTCCGCATCCCGCGGGGGGTTGACCTTGCTGAGCCGCTGCTCGCACCACAGCCGTTGCAGAGCGCGTGCGCGGTTGGCCTCAGTCACCGTGATCGGCGCCGCAATCAACTGCTCGATCCGACTCGGGGCCGTTGCATCGAAATGCACCCCCAGCTCATCCACCAGCAGAGCGAGCGGTGGATGCTNCCGGCCCTTGGCCACCGAGCGAAGGAGACCGTCCTCGATGTGCCACACCGGTAGATCCCACTGTCGAGCCAGTCGCTCGACCCGCAACGCACTGGGTCGCCGCCCCCAGGCCAACAAAACATCCACATCGCGGCGGCGGCCCGGCACCAAACGGTCCGGTGCCAGCAGCTGCGCCAATGTGCGGTGCGCGAGCATCCCCCGGGCCGGAACCCCGAGTCGCAGAGCAGCAGGCCTGGTCATCGGGTAAGACAGGTCGCACTGAATCCTCACCGATGGCAGTCCCCCGTGGCGCGCTGGCCCTGATCCCCGCCCGTGGTGGATCCAAAGGAATTCCAGGCAAAAACCTTCAAACGGTGGGAGGGGTGCCCCTTGTCTGCCGCAGCATCCGTGCAGCCCTCGCCAGCAACGGCGTGGGGCGGGTGGTGGTGAGCACGGACGACGAAGCCATTGCAGCCGCAGCCGAAACCGAAGGGGCCGAGGTCATCCGGAGGCCGGCGGAGATCGCCGGCGACACCGCCAGTTCTGAATCGGCGCTGTTGCATGCCCTGGATGTTCTGGAAAAGCAGGGCCCTCTCGAAACCGAGCTGGTGTTCCTGCAATGCACATCCCCCTTCACGACAGGAGCCCAGATCGATGCCGTGCTGGCCGCACTCCATGGAAAGGGCAGCAACAGCAGCTTCTCTGTCACGCCTTGGCATGGCTTCCTCTGGCGGGCCGATGGGCGAGGCATCAACCACGACCCTGCGTTGCCCCGCCAACGACGGCAGGACCTCGAACCAGCTTTTCTGGAAACCGGCGCGATCTACGCCATGGCCATCACGGCCTTCCGGCGCTGTGGCAGCCGCTTCTGCCCACCAACAAGCCCAGTGGTGCTGCAGGAGGTGGGACCAGAAATCGACACGCCCGAGGATCTGGCCCTCTGCCGCAGCATCGCGGCCCAGAAAGGCGAGTAATTTTGCCCAGCAAGGTTTCGGAGTCGATGGCGCCCGCAGAATCCAAGCGCCTCGTTGGCCGCAAGATTGCGGCCGTCGCCTGCTTCGACTCCTTCGGGAAGCTGGCGATGACCATGCTGGCGTCCTGCCGGCGGGAGGGTGCCGATGCCACCTTGCTGCTGCTGGAGCTGAACAACCGGGCCCTCTCCAGGCGGCAACGCCTCGAAATTCGGCGGATCGACCCGAAAATCCGCATCGAAAAACACAACTGGAACAACCTGCTTCAGCTCTGCGGCGCCATGCCGGGGAATGTCGACGCTCTGATCCTGGGCCTGGATGGCCAACGCAGCCGAGATGCGCTGCTGCAACTGAAAAACATCTGGGTGGATCAGGACCAACGCCCACGCCTGATCAGCGCTTATCCAGGAATCCTGTTCCGCTTCGGCCTCGAGGGNATGATGGATCGTTCAGGCGCCGACCTGCTCTGCCTCAACAGTGCAGACGATTTGGCCCTGTACGGCCGTGGCCGCAAGGCCTTGGACCTTGACAGCAGCAATGCCGTGGTCACGGGACTGCCGATTCTCTGGCAAACAAAGCCGCGTTCTGAAACACCGGACACCCCCTCGATCGTGTTTTTTGAACAGCCTTCGATTCCGGTGCACCCACTGCAGCGCAGGTTCCTCTGTGATCAGATCAAGGAGCTTGCCGAAGCCTGGCCCGATAACCCCGTGATCTTCAAACCCCGAACGTCGAGCATCGAGAGCACCCTGCATCGACGCCACGGGGAGATGGCCAGCGTGATCGACAAGATGACGCGCGATCAGCCAAATCTGAAACTCAGTTTNAAGCCCGCCACTCGACTTCTGCGCCAGTGCGGCTGCGCCATCACCGTCTCTTCCACAGCGGCCATGGAATCCATGGCGATGGGAATCAGCACCCGCATCGTCGGTGATCTGGGGGTGACCGAAACCCTCGGCAACCATTTTTTCGCCAGTTCGGGCGCCATCGCCAGTTTCGCTGCGATCAAAGCCAACCCCTTCGAGCTGATCCACGACGTTCATTGGCTCGAACAGCAGGGCTTGCAGCGCGACGGTGAGGATCGCTTCATCACGGCTCTGGTTGACANGCTGACCAGACCGGCAGCCCCCCTCGGCGTGCTCAATCATGGCCCTCTGAGCTGGGGCAGCAGTGCCTGGCAGAAGGCTGCGTTGAAGAACGGAGGCCGGCGGATGCTGAGCAGTGGTGGTGCCCGCTCCAGCCAGCGCAAACGTCACCGCACCCGTCGCTTTGTGCGCAGCCTGCGTGACGGTGTGGTGGGATTCGGTTGGCTCTCCAAGCTGTTGCGGGAACGATGACGTTCCTGCTGATCAGCGATGGAGTGCTGGAGCATTCCGCCTGCTGGCTGATGGCGGAAGCGCTGGAGCAACAGGGGCTGCGCTGCATCACGGCAGGGCCTCCGCTGCAGGGACACCAACCTCTGACCACACCCGCACCTCAGCTGAGCATCGACCTGGCTCAGCTGCCCGCTCACCCTTTGTTGGAGCAGGTCTCAGCCATCGGCCTCTTCCTGCAGAACCCGGACGAGATCCCACGCTTCATCAAGACCTATCAAAACCTCTGCAGGGCAGTCGGACGGACGCCAGCGGCGTTGTTCAGCGGCCCACTCGTGCCTTTGGTGGGGGATGCCCTGATTCAGGATCTCAGCCTGCGCCTGGGGTGTGATCTTCTGCTGGTGAGCGGAGAGCACCAACGCCGACAACTCCGATCGCTCACCTTCAACTGGCCCATAAGCCTTCGTGTTCCCCCTGTGATCTGCACGGGCTTCTGGTTCCCTCAGGACGCACCATGTGCCCCAACCCAGAAGCCCCTGCTGTTGGCCTTGATCCAGGAGCGGATCCCCACCCATATGGGAGCCCATGAGCATTTGCTTCGCCAACTCAACAGCTGGGCGCGGCAACGGCCGAACTGGACCGTGATGCTGCAACGCGACCACAGCTGGAACGCAACGACAAAGCTGATGGCCAACGATGAACCCTTGGCCGACAACCTGTTGGAAGCAGCCCCTGGCCAACTTCTACCACTGCTGGGGTCCTGCACCGCCTGCCTCACGGTGAGCTCGCCATGGAGCCTGGCGGCGATGGCCTGGGGCCGGATCCCGATCATCGTGGGCGACTACGGCATCCACGATGAACAGAACACAACTGGGTTCTTCGGCTGCGGTGCCATGCATCGCCTTCGAAGCATCCCCCACCTCGATGCCGTCAGGGAGCTGCCAATGGCGAACCAAGCCTGGCTCGATGGCAATGGCGCCGACATCACCGACGGGCCGCAGCGTCTGGCCAGGGCCCTGAGCGACCTGGCGCTCCGCGAGGAACCATGACAGCAACTGCGAGCCAGCCCACGCTCCATGTGCTGCTGATCGCGGACAGCGACAGCCAGCTGCTGGCCTGTGAGGCCCTTTGCAGTGCTCCGACCGCGCTGAACGTTCATTGGACTTTCAGTGTGATTCCCCGCGACGGAACACCCCAGGCTTTGTTGAAACGCCTGGCCGAGCGAGGAACTCTGCGCCACCAAAGCCTGGCTCGGTTGCTGAGGGATCGGCGGCTGCAGCACTTTGATGCCATCGGCGTTTTCCTGACGGGCAGCAAGATCAACGACATCCGTCTCGCCCTGCAACGGAATCCCCAGCGCCCCTTGCTGTTCTGTGGGTTCAACGGTGTGGTGCTCGACCACTTCATCGAAGGGGTGAGCTGGCGAATGGGTTACGACCTGATCTGCCTCAGCGGCCCGCGCGATCGGGACGCCCTGGAGCAACTGGTAACCGGAACCCCNTTTGCACAGCAGCGCACCGTGCTGACCGGNCTGCGGCGCAACGCCCCTTGCACAGACTGCACTCCCTTAGCGGAACGCCCGCGGCGACTGGTGTTTGCCGAACAGGTGATCATGCCCGCGACCAGCAGCGAACGGGCCCGACTCGTGCGCTTGCTGAGCAATCTGGCCCGACGTTCTCCCAACTGGGACGTGGTGATCAAACCCCGGATCGCCCCCGGCGATGCCACGTTTCATGATGTCGAGACCCACATCAGCACCACCCTGCAGCAGACCCTGGGGGTGCCTCCCACNAATCTGCGACTGGACTACCGACCACTGCCAGTGCTGTTGAAGCAGGCCCGGCTGCTGGCCACTCTCTCCTCAACCGCTTTTTTCGACGCCCTCGACTTCGGCTGCCGGGCGATTGCCATCAGTGATCTGGGCCTGCAGCCGAACTATGGAGGCCACGTTTATGCCGGCAGCGGTGTGTGGCGCTCCCTGGAGGCCATCCCCAACCTGGATGCCCTTGATGCCGAGGGGCCATCCCCGGATCCGCGCTGGCTGGAATGGATGGGCTACAGCCAGCAGTTCAGTCCCTNCGCGCTGCTGGAGGCCCTGAACGAACAAAAACACCGGACACCGGAGCCCCCGCCCAGNCGCATTGGATACCCNGGCAATGCCCAGTCCAGCTTCAACCAGTTGCGCTTGGGNGCCGAAGCCGCCATCGCGAGTGGAGATTGGACCAGTGCTCGGGAGCTGCTCTGGCAAGCAACCATGATGCGACCGCTGCACCGCGGCGTTGCCCGCCGCCATTGGGCCGTCCGCCAAGCCAATCCACTGATACGACAGATCGCACTGCTGATGTCGTACAGAGATCTGAAGTAAGTTCGACAATGGACTCAACCCAGGCGGCCGAACAGAACGGTGAGAGGCATCCTGATTGAGCGAAATTTCACCCAGTTCGTTGTCTTCGCGGAAGACAGCATCCTCTCGGCNCTCAGCAAGATCACGGCGAACCAGTCCCGCCTGATTTTTGTTGTCTCGGAAAGTGGCATTCTCCAGGGCGTTCTCACNGATGGTGACTTCCGACGCTGGATTGCCGGATGCGGCGAGATTGATCTGAACCGGCCGGTCACTGCGGCCATGAACGCCAACTGCCGGTCGGCCGCCGAAGGCACCAGCGCCAGTGATCTGAGTGCCCTGCTCAATTCCCGCATCATTGCGCTGCCGCTGCTGGACAGCCATGGCCGCATCATCGCCGTGGCCCGACGCGCCACCGACGGTCTCCAGATCGGTTCCCACCGCATAGGCGATGACGCCCCCTGCTTCCTGATNGCCGAGATCGGCAACAACCACAACGGCGATCTCGACACCGCTCTCCAACTGATTGATGCCGCCCACGCCGCAGGGGCGGACTGCGCCAAGTTCCAGATGCGGGACATGAGCCGGCTGTATCGCAATTCAGGCGATAGCAACGACATGGCCTCCGATCTGGGCACCCAGTACACCCTGGATCTGCTCGAGCGCTTCCAACTCAGTGACGATGAGCTGTTCCGCTGCTTTGACCATGCCGCCAGCAAAGGCTTGGTACCTCTCTGCACCCCTTGGGATGAAACGAGCCTCGAGAAGCTCAACCGCTGGGGGATGGAAGGCTTCAAGGTGGCGTCGGCGGATTTCACCAACCACGCTTTTCTCTCCAGCCTGGCGGAGACCGGCAAACCCCTGATCTGCTCAACCGGCATGGCTTCGGAAGTGGAGATCCGCTCCGGCATCCGCCACCTCCAAAACGAGGGCGCCGGNTACGTGCTGCTGCACTGCAATTCCACGTATCCCACCCCCTTCAAGGACGTCAATCTGCGCTACCTCGAGCGGCTGCGCGACCTGGCCGAGGCGCCCGTGGGCTATTCCGGCCATGAACGGGGCATTGAAGTGCCGATTGCCGCCGCCGCCCTCGGCGCCGTGGTGATCGAGAAACACATCACCCTCGATCGCTCGATGGAAGGCAACGACCACAAGGTGAGCCTCCTGCCCAATGAATTCGCCCAGATGATCCACGGCATTCGCCGGGTGGAAGAGTCGATGGGCAGCAGCGGCGAGCGCAGCATCAGCCAGGGCGAAATGATGAACCGCGAAGTGCTAGCCAAGAGTCTCGTCGCCAGCTGCGACGTGCCTGCCGGCACGGAGATCACCGAGGCGATGGTGGGCATCCAGAGCCCGGGGCAAGGCCTGCAGCCCAACCGTCTTGCCGACCTCATTGGCAAGACGCTGCCGGTGAGCAAAGCCGCCGGCGATTTTTTCTTTCCCTCAGACCTTGAAACCCCGGCCGCTACGCCGCGCGCCTACCGATTCCAACACCGCTTTGGCCTACCGGTTCGTTATCACGACATCGAGAGCTTTGCTGCCAGCAGCAATCTCGACCTTGTTGAAATCCATCTCAGCTACAAGGATCTCGAGATCAACCTCGATGAAGTGCTGCCGACAAAGCAGCAGATCGGCCTGGTGGTGCATGCCCCCGAATTGTTTGCTGGGGATCACACCCTCGACCTCTGCAGCGCTGATGGCGACTACCGCCGCCATTCGATTGCAGAACTCCAGCGCGTGGTCGACATCTCCCGTGACCTGCGAAATCGTTTCGACTGCCCCGATCCCGTCCTGCTGGTGACCAACGTCGGGGGATTCTCAGAGCACCACCATCTCGAGCACGCGGACTTGCAACCGTTACGGCAACGCCTGATCGAGAGCCTTCAGCAGATCAACACCTCTGACGAGGTCGAAATCATTCCCCAAACCATGCCCCCCTTCCCCTGGCACTTCGGGGGGCAGAGATATCACAACCTTTTCGTCGACACCGACTTCATCGAGGAATTCTGCAAGGAAACCGGCATGCGCGTCTGCCTGGATGCCTCCCACTCCAAGCTCGCCTGCACCCACCTCAATGCCTCCTTCAGTGGCTTCCTCAGGGCGATCCTTCCGTTCACAGCCCACCTGCATCTGGCTGACGCCAAGGACGTGGATGGTGAAGGGCTGCAGATCCACGACGGTGAGATCGACTGGGTGCAGCTGTTTGCCCTTATGGGTCAACTGGCCCCCGAAGCAAGCTTCATCCCCGAAATCTGGCAAGGCCATAAGAACAACGGGGAAGGAGCCTGGCTCGCCCTTGAGCGCCTTGAAGGCTGTGTTGATTTGAGCCAGCAGCGGCAGGTCGCGTGANTCAGCTTCAACCCAAGCGAATCGTTCTGCATTGCGGGCTGCACAAAACGGGCAGCACCTACATCCAGCGCAACCTCAAAAGAAACCAAAACCTACCGTTGAAGCAGGGAGTTCTGTATCTCGGGCCGAACACCTTCAAAAAGCGTTGCCCAAAGTTATGGAAGCATCTGCAATGGGGGCGCTTGGATCGCAGAACGTCCTCAGCTCTTCAAGCAGAAACCAGAACCAATCTTCTGGAGCTGGNGGGAGACAAGCCGGAATCCATCCACACCATCTTTCTCTCCTTCGAAGCAATTTTTGGCACATTGCGCAGCGGCCTGACCGATGAAGGGCGCAACAAAGTGCCGAACAAAGAACACAAGCCTGGTTTGTATCGGTACGCCAAAGCACGCACCAAACGCCTGATGACCGGGCTGGAAGACAGCCTGGGGCAGCGATCAATCGCATGGACGGTGCTGTTTGCCAACAGAAATCCAGAAGCCTTTATCCGCTCCTGCCATACCCAGCTGATCAAAGAAGGGCACCACACGCCTGAGACCAGTCACTTCGACACGTTCCGGCAAACGGCTGATTTCTCCCACAGCGATCCCCAACAACTCGAGCAGAGCCTCTCCAAGCTCCGCAGCAAACGCGACCTAACCGTCGTCACCCTCAACTATGACCAAGCCAGCAATCCCCAGGAGCCCAGCATCTTTCTCTGGAATCTGCTGAAGCGGGCCCNGCCCNACCANGCCGATCTGCTCAAGCAGCAACNNGANGCCAGCACAGAGAATGACAAGCTGNNCAAAACCCCCAATCCNGGATTGAGCNAAAGGGGCCTTGAACTAGCGGTGCAGGCGCGGCCCCTGTTCAGCCGGAGCGAATGGAAACTGTTTCGCAAATTCCTCGAAAAAAATTTCTGCAANAGCTCTTAATCGATGGCCCAACCACATCACTTCATCCGGATGAAGCACTACAACCTGCTCTATGGGCGGGTTCCCAAAGCAGCGAATTCCTCAATCAAAGCGGCCCTTTGCCGTCTGCTCAGTGAAATGCCCCCCAAAGGGACAAAAACCACCTCTGACAAGTTCTGGCAGCACGAAACGAATCATGAGACGGAGCTGATCACGCTTCGCCGTGCCCGCAAGTACAGGCGCAGCCATTTCAGCTTCAGCTTCGTACGCAACCCCTTCGACCGGCTGATCGCGGCTTACAACAACAAAGTGATCGAAAACGAGGAACCACCCCAGCCGATGCAGAACATGGGCGTCACCCACGGAATGTCGTTCGAGGATTTTCTTGACGTCTTAATTGAGACGCCNTACAAGCAATATGACGTTCACGTCTTGCCTCAGAGCCAATTGCTTTGCATTGGCAATCAAATCGTGCCGAAGTTTGTTGGACGCGTGGAACAGATCAACGAACATTGGGCTGAACTGCGCGACATCCTGGCCCGACAAGGTGTCGAGGTGATGGAGTCGTTACCACAGAAGAATGTCCGACGCAGTCATCGCGGTGGCCTGCAGGATTACTTCAACAGCGATGCACTCATCGAAAAAACATTGCGGATTTATGGAGACGATGTGCGCCTGTTCTACAACGATGTTTCTGTGGATCACCTGATTCAGAACAAGCCCCTGCCGGCAATCAACACGCTGCACAGCAAAGGCTTGAAGCTGTCCAACTGGCTCCGGGAGCTTGGCTTCGGACGTTGATCAAGCGATCTGATCCAACCACTGTCCAAGCGACTGCTTGGGCTGGGCAGGGGAACTGGTGATTTCCAGGATGCGGCCACAAGCACGTGGCTGCTCTATTGCGTCCAGGCACATCTGTGCCACAAGACGGCGAGGGATGCTGTTGCTCTGCTGTTGATCGGCCTCTGTCACCAGCAAGCCCTCCGTTGTGCTGCGGCTGTCCTCTTCACTGAGGCCTCCCGGTCGGATCACGGTCCAATCCAGACCGCTGCGTTCCAGGCAACGCTCACCAGCACGCTTCCAAATCAGGATCAAGCCGAACAGGTTGAGGGGATGCAGCCAACGGCCAGCGCAGAGGGAACTGACCAGCACCACGCGCTTCAATCCCAGAGAGCGGCAGGCCTGCACCTGCGCCTGCACTCCCCAGGCATCCACCTGCAGGGGACCCGCCAGATTGATCGAAGGTCGAGCGCCTGTGGCGATCACCAATGCCGTGCAACCCTGCAGCGCATGGAGCAACGCTTCCGCCATGTCCAGCTCAAGGCGAAAGACCTCAAGGAGTCCTTCCTTCTCGGCCTTGGCCAGAGCTGAAGGCAGCTCGGATTCTGGCCGAACGATGGCTCGGACCGATTGACCGCGCTTGAGCGCTTCGTCCACCACACGCCATCCGGTTTTGCCGGAAGCACCTGACACCGCCAGTTGCGTCATCACCTCGGACCTGATCTCTCCACCAGTCAACAGGCAAAGGGCAGGGACAGGAGCAGAGCGGTCAGAATCAACAGGACATCACCAGCCGCATGAGCACGGACCAACTCCGGCAATTTTTTGCTCACATCTCTAGAGATCCTTCGCTGCGAGAGCAGGTGCTCCAGGCTGTGAGTGCCGATGCTGCGGCCCTGATTGCACAGGAGTTGGGCTACGAAGTCTCCGGCGATGAACTGCTGCGCTTCTCAGGCAAGAGCTCTTCGGGAGTGAGCGTCACCAAGATCCAGCACCCGGGCGAATACCACTAATCCCGAGAAGCGTTTCGCGCTGATGAAGCGGAACAACTTGAATCTGAGCGCAGTTTTCCGTCTATGAGGACTCGCAAACAATACTGGAATTTGCCAGCAAGCTGAGCCAGAACCGAAGGGCTTGCACTGCTTCTGATGGCACGCCTTCTTCAGCTTCTGCAGGGGTCCAGCAACAGCGCCGATCTTGCGGCGTGGACAGCCGTGATCTTTGCCTCGATCACCGCACTGGTGATCTGGGGATTGCTTAATGCTTACCCCAATTTGCTCTAATAGCCCTCAATTAACGATACGGATCCTGCTCATAAACGTTTACACGAAGAGTGGGGCCCACATAACGAACGGGATCCTCGCCAGCNGCNAGGAGTTCCGTTGACCATTGNTANATNCTNGACTGAGGATTAAAGCCGCGAAAGACAACATTCACNGTTTGCCCCGGCTGAATCGCTGGNGTGAGCTTGATNTTCAAGACCTCNTCNGACTCCGAGNCAACAGCGGATGCCAGTNCGCNGGTGCCTTTGCCGCGAAGGNAATAGTCGCCGAGATAAACCCGAGGCTCCAGGNGCCCCCAATCCCACTGATCAAGATTGGGCAGCTGCCGNAAGACAATCNCTCGAAGGGANTTACCAGCATCCTCAGGAACCANAACCGTAATCGTGGTGCGATTGCGNAATCCTTCGGTNGATTCAGGGTTATGAATCATCACCCGNGTTGGGGGACGATCAAACAAGGATTGGGCGAATGATGGAGGCACCTCCAGCCACACCATTGGAGCGAACAACANCATGGCCATCCACTGNTGCTTCACCCGATCGCNCCAANNCNTCANTCAAGGCTAGCGATGGTCGCCAGAGCAGCATCTCAAGCCGAAATGCCAACCCTCGAAGGACTTCAGCAATGCCTTGTCAACAAGGATTCGATCATGCCGGTCTGACTCTGGAGCGCATAAGCCTCAATTTCACGCTGTCGCTGCAGCGGTCCCAACGTCTGAGTCACCGTCAGCACATGGTCCGCCGTTGAACGATCGAGATGGTGCGACAAAAACCGATCAACCTGCGCGGGGCTAAAACCACCCTGCGNCTGCAGCATCAGGCTGATCGTGGACGACGAGGGCGTCTCCAAACCATCCAGACAGTCCTGAACCACGTGGATGGCTTCATGGGTCAGCACATCCAACTGGAGCCCGGGCTCATCGCGCAGCCCCTCCGCCAAACAAAGGCGATTCACGCCCATGTTGTAAGCGGAGCGTTCGGCCCCGGGCCCACAACGCTCGAGCCGATCAATCACGACACCAAGCTGTTGCAGCCGATCGAGCAAGCGATCCGTCCGTGCTGAGAGCGAAACCGCTCGGGCAGGAACAGCCCAAGCGAGCATCAATGCAAAAGCGAGAATCAGACGGGCGACCAAAAACGAGACGCCTTAGACGCATGCCGAGCCTACGCCTGGCTCAACGGCCTTTGCGATGGCGCCAGGAACGGATCCTGTCACCAAGGGCAAACCACTGATCCGTGACCAAAAACCAGACAACAAAGCCCGATAGGCCAACGAAAAGAACAATGGCCAACACGACGCCGCCGGTGCTGCCAATGAGCTGCTCTCGCGCACAGGTGTCGAAATCAGGCCCGGGCTTGCAGACGGGTTGAATCTCGCGAAATCCACGGTTGCCAGCGCTCTGCCCCCAACCCCCGCCCAATCCATTGGGGAAGTTCATTAGTTCAGGCGCTCAGGTTTTGCAGGAGGGCATGTCGCGGAGCAAGCAAGTTTCGGCGTGATCGAAACCGCATGAACAACTCAAGCAACGAATCAACCATCCGACTTGTAGAAGTACTCACATTGCCTTGGATTTCAAGCTGCATTTCAGCAAATCGGAGTAACGACTGGATGCGATATCGCTAGTAGCCAATGAGACCAGGAACGTCTGTTTTGCAAAATCATGAAAGTGGGATTTTCTCCCTAAGTCATCACTGCTGCAGCCAGGAATCTTTGATGAATCCTGAAGATCAGATGACCTAAAAACCAATGGATGCAGACAGAATCTCAGGCCTTGTGCTTCACGAAGTTGATCATGACCCACCAAGCAAGTGCCCAGATCAGGATTGGTGGCACTTGATCGAAACACAGGTTGCTCAAGGGGCTCAGTCGACTTGCCGCGCAACCAAAGAAATTGGCCTGTGGAGGAGTCATGCTTGCAAGCAAACCATTCATCCGAACGGGCAACCGAGCCAAAAGAGATCACCATGCCAAAAGCAATCAGGAAAACCGCAGAGCAGGCTCACAACATCTGCATGAAGGAATCCTTATTAGAAGGCAATCAATTCGAGCCAGATCAATGCGGATAGTGCCGTGCTTCCCACTGCCAATGCAAACCATTGGTCTTTCAGGGTGCGGACCACGTTGAGATAGCTGCTGACCCCAATACAACGCTCTTTCAGAAAAAAGCCAGCATTCAATGATGTTCTTTCGCTCATCACACTGTTGGCTTTCAAAGCGCGANGAATGGATTCACTGCGCCAAAGAAGACTTGCTGGAGCTGCAGGACTACCGCCAGATCATCAACTTGGATCAGCCTTGGATCCAGGCGAAGAAGCAGGAGCTTCTAAGCCCCACGGAACAAGACAAGCTCACGCGGGGACTCCTGACCAGGTTCACAGGCCAGACATCAGCTGCAAATCAGCAGGTCGACGCAAAGCAGGCATGGCGTGCCTTGTATGCACTGCAAATCCAGGCACCACCATTCCATTTCAAGCAATCAGAGCTGAAGGCAATCGATCAACTAATGGCTAGCGAACAACATGCCTGCACCGTGCATGCGATCAACACACGGGCNAAGCCANACGAAAACACACAACTGATGCTGTGGCGGGGGGACATCACAACCCTCGCCTGCGATGCAATCGTTAATGCTGCAAACAGTGCTTTGCTCGGCTGCTTCCGCCCCGACCATCCCTGGATCGACAACGCCATCCACGCNAAAGTGGGGCCGCGTCTACGCGACGACTGTGCACAAATCATGCAATTGCAGGGCAACCCGGAAGCAACGGGAGCGGCAAAAATCACCAGGGGTTATCACCTTCCAGCACGCTTTGTGCTGCACACCGTTGCCCCCATCCACCGCAGAGACGATCGATTAAGCCAAGAGAGTGAGTGGCTAGCAAAGAGCTACACATCCTGCTTGGAGCTGGCCTCACAGCTTCCAACAATTCGATCGCTTGCCTTCTGCNGCATCTCGACCGGTCGGCCGGTGTCTTTGGCTTCCCGGCATCAGCTGCAAGCCAAATCGCCGTNGACTCCGTNAACAAATGGATCAATCAACGGCCAGATCGTTTCGACACGATCGTGTTTAACGTCTTCAGTGATCGTGACCAATGGCTTTACACGGAACGTCTCAGCAGACAGCACCATGAATGATCAGGGCAGCGATCCGCGGATCGCGCAAGCAGCTGAAGCCATCCGATCAGCCGATGCCTTGCTCATCGGCGCAGGTGCAGGACTATCAGCCGCCGCTGGCTACGACTTCACAAGTGAAGAGCNCTTCGCTCGTGATTATNCGGGAATGCTGCAGTACGGCTTCACGCAAAAAATTNAGATGATGGCCAATTTCTCCGTGGGAGAAAACCTCCTCTGGNGCTATTACCTTCAGAATGTGGCCGAAACACGATTTGATGCAAGTGAGCCACACCCTATTTACCAAACTCTAAGACAAATCAGCGATGAATTTGCCGAGTGGTTTGTTTTAACCACAAATGTGGATGCATTCTATCCTTGGCTAGAACGTAATGGATTTGATCCACAATGGGTTTACTCACCACAGGGAGATTACGGACTGNGCCAANGCCGCAGGCCGTGCACNANAGACACTTGGCCGAGCAAACCCTGGATTGANAACCTGCTTCCGAAAGTGGATTNAAACACTCAGTTGCTTGCCGATCAGGATCTGCCGCGATGCCCCAACTGCGGAGGCCCTACGTTTTTCAATGTTCGATGCGCTCACTGGTTTGTCGAGGAACCCTGGAAGAAAGGACGACGAAACTGGGAACATTGGCTGGCACAAAACAGAACGAACAACATCGTGGCCATTGATATTGGCTCGGGCTTCAACACACCCANGTGGGTGAGATGGCCTCTGGAACAAATCACGACCCTCCAACCTGGCAACACGCTGATCCGACTGAACCGTGATCATCCCGATGTGCCAGCGCAAATCAAAGCCCAGTCAATCTGTTTTCAAGAGGATCAACTGGACGTTCTGACCAAGCTGATTCAACACCTGCACTGATCATCCAGCAGCTACAGCACGGCAAGCCTTTGTAACGCAGCAAACATTCACGCTCGCACATCGCAAGCCAGACCAATCTTGAAAAAGCGAAATGGGCGATCAACTCGTCTTCTTTCTGCTTGTGACAAAACAGCAACTCCGGTATCGATTCTGGCTGAATCGATTGCAATCACTGTCTTATGCAAAATACGTCCCGTTCTGGAGGGCTCCGGACGGGACGCGGACCCATGTCAGCGGCAACTGCTGGGTCCGTCTGTCCTAGCGAATGTAAACGGTTGCTTGAAACGATCAGCGCCAAACTGATGACATGGCAAACAAACCCTGGTTCCAAGCCAACATCCACGCCCCCGGCACAGGCTTCGCGCTTTTGGTGATCGCATTCTGCTTGTTGCTTCAGACCATCCCCTCAGCGATCTGCGTGTTGACGCCTAAAACTGGCTGGGATCCACCGTTGTCTCCTGAGAGGGTGAGGCACTGGAAGGGCGGGTGAACCCTGATGTTGCGACGGGGACGCATCGCATCCCCTAGAGCTTGTCGGGGCTCACAGGGGTTACAACGCAGCTTGACTCAGTGATGGAAAGACTGAACCGAATCCATTAATCAGCATCTGAATGGCTGTGAGCAACAACCCCATCACCTTCCGCCCAGGAAAAAGAGGAAACGAGGTCACGGAGTATAAACTCGGGAGAAAACAATCAACCATTGCACTCAACACGAACTAAAATATACTAAAAATAAGCATTCGAAAATCACACCAGACCGAACGTCTGACCATTTATGAAAAAACAAAAACAGCCAAAACATTCAGGCAGCATTGCCTGGAATTTACTCATTTGTGGACCAATCGTACAGGGAGACGTCAAAACAAAAGCCGGCGACAAATACATCTTTTCGAAATCTAATTTTAACTGCTGCGACACCATTGCCCAAAATGTTCGACAATGGGGCCATCTCTTCAAGAGAATAATACTTGTCACATGGACCGATCAAGAAGAATATATATCCTAT
>FUFK010053947.1_pt1 | contig 24448 bp, 34 predicted proteins | sample 1021851 | NCBI WGS metagenome assembly FUFK01 (sample SAMEA51879418, study PRJEB19060) | metagenome | reverse complement strand
ATAGAAAAATTAATAAAAATCACGTTGAAAACATAAAAAAATCAATGCAGAAAAAGTTTTTAATTTCACCTATAACTGTAAATGAAAAATTTGAAGTAATTGATGGACAGCATAGATTAATTGCTTCAAAAGATTTAGGGAAGCCTATATATTACTTTATAAATAATAACTATAGCATTAAAGAAATGCAAAGATTAAATGCTATTAATAAAAATTGGACACCAACAAATTATTTAAATACAGGCATCAAATTAAATGACCAAAATTATATTGATTACAAAAGATTTAAAAACAAATATGGATTTTCTCACGATATAAACCTTACACTTTTATGCGATACTTCATCTAATATTAATTCAGAAAAATTTAAAGAAGGAACATTTAAAGTTAAAAATTATGAATTAGCTTGTAAATATGCAGAGTTAATTTATTTAGTATCTCCTTACTATAAAGAATTTAAAAGAAGAAGGTTTGTTTCTGCTATTTTGTTTTTATTAAAACATAAACAAGATGTTTTTTCAATGCAAGAGTTTATAGATAAATTAAAAACAAGACCTAATTCTTTACAGCATTGTATAAACACAAGGCAATATCTTGAGCTTATTGAGGAGATATACAATTACAGAAGAAGATTAAAAGTAAACCTAAGATTTTAATAAATAAATAACAATGGATAAAACAAATAACAATGATAAAACCAAATAAAAAAACAACAGTTACTGGTCAAGTGTTAAAGATTAACAAGCCAATAACAGGAAAAAGTAAAAAAGGTAATGAATGGACTAAACAGGAAGTCATTATAGAACAAAACAGAACTTATAATAATAAACTTTCTTTAAGTTTTTTTGGAGACAATGTTGACTTTGTAAGAAGATTATTAGAAGGCAATGTCTATGAATTTATGATAAATGTTTATTCTAATGAATGGAACGACAAATATTACACTCAAGTTGATTGTTGGGGTATTAATGAATTAAACCCAATGCCACAAGAAGAAACTAAAGAACCTGAATTAGAACAATCTGATTTACCATTTTAATGGCTGAATTATATTTTTTTTACTTAACATCCCATATACTAGCAATAATATGTGGGATGTGTTTACTTAAAATTTTCCAAATAATATTAGAATGAAAGAAAAAGAAAAAAAACTTATTGATAGTTTGAACAATAAGTTTGATTGTAATATAACTAAAACAAAAGATGATTTTGAATATTATGATGGAGTAAATGAAAAAGCAATATTTGAATTTAAAGAAAGAAATAAAGTTTATAAAACGCATTTACTGCAGATAGATAAATTTTTTCATTTATTAATGGAATCTGAAGACAAAAAAAAGAAAGCACTTTTTGTTCACAAAGATGAAAGCGGAATATATATTTATGATTTACACCTTATAAAAAAATATTATACTAACCCAAATAACCCAGCACCCATAATAAGCAAAATATGTAGTAAACAAACTGAATTTAATAATAATAATAAAATAACTAAATACTTTTTCAGGTTTCATAAAAGCGATTGTATTTTAATATTATCTCCAAATTTGTTAATTATGAATTAAATTTACAATATGAACACTAAACTAATTAATGATTTTTATAATAAATCAACACCCGAAGAAAAAGTCCAATTCCTTTGGCTATTAGCTAAAGACATTACAGTTCCAGTAACTAAATTTGATGAAGATGGAAAACGTTACGTAGATATGATGGAACTAGATGAAAAAATACCTGTAGTTTTAAATGGAACTATGTATCAATTTAACCTTGAAGATTTATTTGACGAAGAAAGGAAAAAAGAACAAAACCAACTTAGAAACAACTAATTGTTAATAAAATATAAAAAAGATATATAAAAATTAAATAAAAAAATATATACATTCGCATCGCTTAGTCATCACCAATGAGTGATGCGTTACACAAAACAATATCAAAATCGAGGAAACAAGTACAAGGCTAAAAGACAAACTTTTGGCGGTCGTTCCTACCATTCCAAAAAAGAAGCCCAATATGCCGAACAACTAGAACTACGAAAACTAGCTGGTGAAATAAAGCATATTAAACCCCAACACAAACTACCCCTTTATGTAAATGGTGAATTAATCACTAATTACTATATAGATTTTAAAACTACTCTAACAAACGACACCTACGAATTAATTGAAGTTAAAGGCTTTGCTACTGACCTGTGGAAACTTAAATGGAAATTAACCCACGCCCTACTTTATTCAGGACAGATTGAAGGCGAAGACCCCGAGAAAACAAAATTAATATTAGTGAGTTGACCAATTCAGAAATAATAGACAAGCTATACAGAAAGCACGTTACGTGGTTATTAATTGTAGAAAACAGACTTCCAATATATGCGCCAATAACTGCAGAAGATATTGTTCAGGATATGTATTTAAAAATATTACAAAAATTACAGAAAAAAAAGATAAAAAAAACGTTAATAATAAAGGAAGGAGAAGTTCAATACAATTATATCTACGTAACGCTAATCAATTTATGTAATGATGTTTTTAGAACTGAAAAAGAAACACTCCCTTTAAAAGAAGAATTACTTAATAAAGAGGAAGATCAACAAACAGAATTTTTAAATAAAATTGATTCTATTATTGACACTTTATATTGGTATCAAGAAAAACTATTTAAACTATACACTAGAAAATTCAAAGGTAATATGAGCAAATTATCTAAAGCAACTAAAATTAGTTACAAAACAATATGGAACGACATCAATCAAACAAAAAAATTAATAAAAAAACTATACGAAAATGGCAAATGACAAAGGGCTGGGCGACACTGTTGAACGCTTTACAGAATTTACTGGAATTAAAAAGGTAGTCAAATGGATAGCTGGCGAAGACTGTGGATGCGAAAAACGTAAAGAAAAACTTAATAAAATATTTCCTTACAAAAAAGCAGAATGTTTAACAGAAGAAGAATACAATTGGTGCAAAGATTATTTTGAAACTTATCGCAGTGTTATTTCACGAGACGAACAGCATAAAATGCTAGACATACATAACAGGGTTTTTAAAACCAATAAGCAACCCTCTAGTTGCAGTAGCTGTGTTAAAGATTTATACAATGAAGTAAAAAAATTATATGATACATACAAAGATTAAAAAAAGAACTGACAACCTAAACAAGTTACAGTCCTACTTAACTAAACACAAAGAAGAATTAAGTAAAATATTTAAAGACGAAAAGCCAAATGAACGAAAATGAAAACATATTAAGAAGATTACAATTTTTAGCTGGCATCAACCCTAACGACCAAGTGTTTGGCGGAATTGTTAGGTCAATTGTTGAAGCACCTGAAAATAACCCAGAAAGAACCTGTGAAATAGATGATGATGAATGTTTAAACTGTGGCTCGTGAAAAGTGAATTAATTAAAATATCAAAAATAAAAGCAAACCCAGACAACCCAAGGCTAATTAAAGACATTAAGTTTAAGAAATTAGTTAACTCAATTAAAGAATTTCCTAAGATGTTAGAACTACGCCCAATCGTTGTAAATGATGATATGATTGTGCTGGGTGGTAATATGCGTTTAAAGGCTTGTAAAGAAGCTGGATTGAAAGAAGTTTATATTGTTAAAGCAAGTCAATTATCAGCGAGAGAACAGCGAGAATTTACAATTAAAGATAATGTTGGCTTTGGCGAATGGGATTGGGATATGTTAGCAAATGAATGGGATAATAAAGAACTAAATGATTGGGCAATGGATGTTCCAAAATTTGAATTAACAGAAGATGATAAAGATTATTCAAATATTTTAATTGAATCTTTAAGAGTGGAAGTTGAAATGGAAAATGAAGAAGAACAAGAAAAGTTATATAATGAATTAACACAAAAAGGTTACAAATGCCGCATTTTAACATTATAAAAAAAAACAAAGCTAATTTAAGTTTTAGAGTAAGTTCTATAATAGGAAAATTTGATTTACAATCTAACGAAATTATAGAACATTTTGAAGGTAATATTGACTTACCTAATAAATGGAAAATTGGTTTAATAATTGGAAAAAGTGGAAGTGGCAAAACAACTATAGCTAAACAATTATTTAATAATTTTTATGTTACAAAATTTTCAANACTAGANANNAAATCNATNTTAGATGATATGCCAAAANATNCAANTNTANNTGAAATNACNAANNCATTTAATTCNGTTGGTTTTNNNAGTCCNCCNAGCTGGTTAAAANCNTANNNNGTNTTANNTAANGGANAAAAAATGAGNGTNGATTTAGCAANNGCNATNTTNNNNGANAAAAANNTNNTTGTNTTTGATGANTTTACAAGTGTAGTAGATAGAAANGTTGCTNAAATAGGAAGNTTTGCNATNCAAAANGCAATNAGAAAAAGTAANAANNAATTTATNGCNGTAANNTGTCATNANGATNTNGAAGANTGGNTNTTNCCTGATTGGNTTTTTAATACTGANACAATGACNTTTCANTTANNTGANNNGCAAAAAAAAAATAGACCANANATTAGATTTCAAAATNTACGAANCANAAAATAAATCANTTTGGAAAATGTTTGCTAAANANCANTATTTANNNCATANACATAATAATGCAGCNNANNNTTNTATNGCAACTATAAATNATNAANTAGCNGGNTNNNTNAGTNTNTTACATNNNCCACATCCAANANCAANNAANNTAANAAANGTNCATAGATTAGTTATNTTACCNGATTATCAAGGNGCAGGNTTTGGAATAAAATTTTTANANGAAATAGGTAANATATNTANAGAANNNAAATATNGNTATACNATAACAACNTCAGCACCAAGTTTAATNTATGCTTTAAAAAAATCTAATAATTGGGTATGCAACAGATTTGGTAGGAATAAAAAACAATTTAGAAAACAAAGCAAAAACAAAACTTTTATAATTGGAGAAATTAGTTCTTCAAATAGAATAACTGCAGCTTTTGAATATAAATAAAGAATAATGGCAAATGAAGAAAACATAAAGAAACACCAATTTAAAAAAGGGCAAAGCGGTAATCCTGCAGGTAGACCAGTTGGTGCATTTAGCAGAAGCAGTATAGCAAAACGATGGTTAGAAACATTAGAGAAATCTAAAAACCCAATTACAGGTTTGTATGAAGATTTAACTCAAGAAGATATAATGACACTAGCAGTTTTAAAAAAAGCTAGACAGGGAGATGTTAGAGCATATGATGCTTTAATGAACTCAGTCTATGGCAAACCAAAAGAAAGTAAAGACATTACAGTTAATGAAGAACCACGATTATTTCCAAACTTAACTTACGATGATATCTAAGGCATTTATTTTAATTGTTGTATGGGAAACCCTTAAATACATTACTTATAAATATATGGGCAAATTTTAATGGAATGGTCGCACACAAAAGCAGTCAAGAAATTATCATTACTTAAAAGCAGAACAAAGATTGTAAGAGGTGGAACAAGTGCTGGTAAAACATTTGCTATATTATCATTATTAATTGATTATGCAATAGCTACACCCTATTCAGAAATTAGTGTAGTTACTGACACTATACCAGCGTTAAGACGTGGTGCATTAAAAGACTTTCTAAACATACTTAAGACGACGGGTATATATAAACCCCATAACTATAATAAAAGTTCCTTAAAATACGAATTTAGTAATGGTAGCTATATAGAGTTTTTTTCAACAGATAGCCCAGATAAATTACGTGGCGCACGTAGGCATTGTTTATTTGTTAATGAATGTAATAATGTAACGTTTGAATCTTATCAGCAATTAGCAATCAGAACAAGCAGAGATATTTGGTTAGATTATAACCCAGCTACTTTATTTTGGGTGGACAAAGAATTAGTTGGACAACCTAATACAGATTTTATTACTCTGACTTATAAAGACAATGATGTATTGCCACAAACAATTATTGATGAATTAGAAAAAAACAGGGAAAAAGCAAAGACATCTGAATACTGGGCAAACTGGTGGAAAGTCTATGGTCTTGGGCAAATAGGAAGTTTAGAAGGTGCTTGTATTCCAGCGTGGAAAGAAATTGACATAGTTCCTAATGAAGCCAGATTAATGGGTTATGGAATGGACTTTGGCTATAGTGTTGACAGTACATCTATTGTAGCACTATACAAATACAATGACAGCTACATTTTTGATGAAGTATTATACAGGAACAAAATGCTTAATAGTGATATATCCAACTTTATTTTAAACAACAATTTAATGGGTTATATATATGCAGATTCAGCAGAACCGAAGTCAATAGCAGAATTGCGCAGTTATGGACACGACATATTTCCAGTTACTAAAGGAAGGGATTCTATTATATATGGAATAAACTTAATTAACCAAAATGAAGTATTTGTAACAAGAAGAAGTAAAAACCTAAAAAAAGAATTAGAGGGCTATATCTGGATGAAAGACAAACAAGGTAACACCCTACAGAAACCAAACCCAATGAATGGCGACCACGCAATTGACGCTGCTCGCTATTGTATTATGATGGTATTAGAAAACCCAAACAGAGGAGAATATTATTTGTATTGATTCTGATATATAATTTAAACCAATTTAACGTCTATATAATATGAAAGTAAGTATTAACATCCCAACATCATTAAACGATATTACTTTAAACCAGTATCAACAATGGTTAAAAATAGCTGATAAAAAAGAAATGGATAATTTCTTACAACAAAAGTTGATTGAAATATTTTGCAACATTCCACTAAAAACTGTTACTGCTATTAAAGCAACTGATGCTGATGCAATAGTAAACGACATTTTAAAGCTGTTTAAGGAAGAATCACCTTTTAAGGATAGGTTTACACTAAACGGTGTTGAATATGGCTTTATACCCGATTTAAATAATATGACATTGGGTGAGTATGTTGACTTAGATAATTTATTAAGTGAATGGCAACAAATGCACATTGCTATGAATGTTTTATTTAGACCAATAACCTACAAAAAAAAGAATAAATATTTAATAGAGGAATATGAAGCTAAAGAAAATGCAAATATGAAATTAATGCCACTTGATATTGTGTTTGGAGCAATGACTTTTTTTTTGACTTTAAACAAGGAATTACGGAAAAATATCCTGAATTATTTAGCAACACAGACGGAATTGGAAATCTCTCCGCAACTGCGAACTTCTCTCAAAAATGGAGCTGGTATCAATCTATTTACGCCTTATGCCAAGGAAACATAGAAAGGTTAGATAATGTTACTAAACTAAATATACACACCTGTTTGAACCACTTAGCATTTGAAAAAGATAAATATGAATTAGAAGCTAAAATGCTTAAAAAGAAAAAATGACAAGAGACAAATTATTAGATATAATTTTTGAAAACGATTTAGAGAACTTAATAATTGCCCAAGGTTTAGAAGAAGCAACTGTTGCTATAACAACAAACAAAAAACAGTTTGTGCTAGATTATTATAAATGCCTGGATATTCTTTTAAAAAAAATGAATATGGACTTTGACACAGCTAAAGACACATTAGACGAATTAACAGAATTAGACTTTGGAGAAAAGACTCCAATATTTATTAAATATTTATGAAAAGTTACTACGACATATTACAAGACATTAAAACAATAATTAGTGCTGAGCCATTTAATAATACAGTAAGCAGTGATGATATTGGCGCAATAGATTTAGAAAAACAAAATATATACCCTTTAGCACATATAGAAATTGAAAGCGGAACCATTGAAGAAAACCACGTTTCTTTTAATGTTTCTATTTTTTTTATGGATATGGTAGATTTTAACAAACAAGAATCTACAGATTTAATCAATGGAAATAATAATATACAAGATGTTTTTAATACTCAATTTAAATTAGCATATAGGGTAATGAGAGTTTTGCAAAAAGCAGATTTATATAGAAATGATTACCAAATAAGTTCTGCGCCAACCTTTACAAAAGAAATATATAATTCTTTAAGAGGTTGGACTGTTAGTTTTCAAATTAGTACAAACGGAGAAATGACTTATTGCTAATGAGTGAATTTAAAAACGCCATAGAGGATTATGCTAAGTATGTTGTTCAACAGTCTAGAAGTAGGTTAAGTAAAGCTGGTAAAAATAAAGGCTCATTATATAAAAGTTTAGATTACATCATACAACAAAACAGGGGCGCTACTGGAAAGTTTGAAACTGGTTATACTGTTTCTTTTGAAATGGAAGAATACGCTGCATTTGTTGACCAAGGTGTAAAAGGTAAAAACCCAAGTAAAGTTTCCCCAAACGCTAAAAAGAAAGGTCAACAAGCACCTAACTCTAAATATAAATTTGGTAGTGGCACTCATAAAGGAACATTTAAAGATTTTGTAAAAAAAATGTCAGCATTTGCAAAAAGAAAAAATATTAGATTTAGAGAACAAGTCAATAATAAATCAACTGGTAGGTTTGCTAAAGGTGGCTATAATTCAATGGGTTATGTCATAGCTAAAAATATATACAATAGAGGGTTAAAACCAACTTATTTCTTTTCAAAACCTTTTGATGATGGCATAAAAAAATTTAGTGATGATATAGTAATATCATACGGAAATGAGGTATTAAAAAAATTAGTTAAAAAATGAGTACAATAATAAGAACAAGAAGCCCATTCTTTATAAGAACGCCACAAGTAACTGGAAGTGATTTAAACAACCTAAGTTACTTTAGGATAAATATAGGCATATTTAGCGGTTTAAGTACGTCTACAACTCCTTGTGATGATTTGTCAGGTTCTTATCAATTACAAAAAAAACCATTAGGAACAGAAGGTTCCGTTACTGTAGACATTAGCGAAATAGTAAATGACCAGATAGAACAAATATTTACAGGCACTTACTCAGCATCTTCTGCTAAAGCCTCTGTATGGGTGATGGTAACAACATCAGCAAGACAATCAGATGGCACTATAATAGGATCAGCTACTTCTAACACTTATCTAGCGCAAGAAGGTTTTAATAAATTTAAAGAAGGGGTAAACTATACTACAGAGCCTATTGCAATGATTAGTGGTTCTTATATTCAATATGATAGAAACGGAACAGCTACAATTCCAGTTAATGTAGAAAGAGTTGTTTCTGTTCAATGGAGAGATGGCTCAAGTGTAAGAGAAACAGATACATTTTCAGATAATGGCAACTCTAACCAAAAAATACAATATGCACAATTTACAAACACAACATTATTAGATAATGCTTTAATAACTTATGATGGTGAACTAACTACTTCAATAACGTTAGACCCAATTGAAGAATGTAAATTTCCAGTACATAAAATAACTTTTGTTAATAGATGGGGCGCTATGCAGGATTTATTTTTCTTTAAAAAATCTACAGAAAGTTTAGAAGCAAGAAGAGAAAATTTTAACGCAAGTATATTTAAAGCTAGAAACGTTTTTTTATCACCAGGCGAAGGTCCAGAAGACCCTTGCGAAACTAACATAGTTTACAATACTTATTCAACTACAGCGCATAGTAAAAAAACATTTAATGCCAATGCAACAGAATCTATCCAACTAAACTCAGGTTTTGTTAACGAATTAATGAATCCATATTTTGAGGAGTTAATGGTTAGTGAGTTTGTATGGCTAACAGATTCAAGCAATGTAGTTTATCCAGTTAATTTAAAAGAAAGCTCATTCACTTTTAAAACAGGTTTAAATGATAGATTGATAAACTACACTATGAATTTTGAAAAGTCTTTTGATTTAGTAAACAATATTAGATAATGCAAAAGATTATTCTATACATACAACCACAACTAAGAAATACTACTACAGAACAGGATTTTGTTAGAGTTGATTTAATGGAAGAAGGCATTATAGAATTAACTCAAGTCATACAAGATATAAAAGATATTGAAAAAGTATTTACTGATTATAGTAGAACATTTAATNTACCAGCAAGTAAAACAAATAACAAAATTTTTAANCATTGGTATAATCCAGACATTGATGGTTTTGATAATCAAATTATTAGTAATGCAAGAATTGAATTAAACCACCTACATTTTAAATTTGGCAAAATAAAGCTGGAACAGGTTGTTATGAAAAATCAAGTTGCTTCCATCTATAAAGTAACATTTTTTGGGAATACCTTAACATTAACAGATTTAATTGGTGAAGACAAACTTGAAAATTTAAATTGGCTCAACAACTTTAATTTTACAACATCTAACTCAGTAGTTAAATTTGGTTTAGAAAATGGATTAATACAAACTGTAGGTAGTGTTACATATGTAGACACAATTATTTATCCATTAATAGCACATTCACAAAGTTTTATTTATGATACAACTAATAATCAAGATAATGGTTTAAATATATCTACTGGAGAAGAAGCGCAAAATCTTGGTAAAAGAGGTGTGTTTCCAGATGATTTAAAACCAGCAATAAGAGTTACTGAAATTTTTGAAGCTATAGAACAAAAATATAATATCCAATTTAAAACTTTTTATGATGATGGTTTTTATGATACAGCATTAAACAATTTATATATATGGTTGCATAGAAAAAAAGGCAAACTTGAGGTTGAAAAACAAAGACTAGTTAATGATGAAAGTTTTGGTTGTTTTTCTAGTAACATAAATTGTAATCATTTTACAGACACAAGCGTAAAACCTCATTTTAACAATGGAACGTATGTTTTTATAGATACAAACACACATTTCTTACCAGAATCATTTATATATGAAACAAAAGTAATTCCAACTAATAACAGCATAGAATATAGTATAGAAATTTATGAAGAAAATTCTGGTAGTGTTGTGTCAAAAATAGAATCTGTTACAGGCACAAACTCAATTTCAGTAGGTTATGGAAGTGGTGGAACTAATGTAGTTTTACCAAATACAGAGTACAAGCTATCTACTAGAGTTAAATCAGATTCTTTTATAACTTTTGGACTTGAAATTGATATAACACACTCTGTTTACAACACAGCTTTAAATAGTGGGACAGGTGGTTATGAAACATACACAGCAAACTTTCAAAGTAATTCAGCAACTATATCATTAAGCGCAACAGTTTTTATTACAGACCATATTCCCGACATTAAAGTAATTCATTTTTTAAAAGCTATTTTTAGAATACATAATTTAACAGCTTTTTTAAATTTCAATGGAGAAATTGTTCTGCAAAAATTAGATGATTTTTATGCTGGTGGTGATACTTTTGACATAACTCCATTTGTAAAAACAGATGAACATTCTATAGGAACTATAATTCCATTAAGTGAAGTTGATTTTGAATATGCAGAACCTAAAAGCATTTTAGCGCAGCAGTTTTTTAATACTAATAATCAAAAATACGGTGAATTAAATTATGTATCAGATTCATCAAAAAGTAACATATATCAAATAAAAATCCCTTTTGAACATATGCTATTTGAAAGGCTACAAGACAAAACAAGTGGTGCATTAAGCACAGTACAAGTTGGTAGTTTTTTAAATGAAGAATTAGAGCCAAGTATAGGTGANCCNCTTTTATTTTATGGNATNTANCAACANAACCAAGANAATATTAATTTTTGTGAAAACACAAGNCCAGCNANTTATGGTNCTTTAGCAGATACTTCAGGNAGTAACTCTANTATAAATGATTANTGGATACCAAGTNTGTGTAGTTCTTTAGGAACAAGTTCTACAGCACCTACATTCAATCTAAATTTTGGTAGTGAAATAAACACTTATACACTAACAGATTATGGTGGTAATAATAACAGCTTATTTCAAAAATACTATAACAACTATATCACAAGAGTATTTAACAAAAGAACAAGGATATTTAATTTTAAGGCAATACTGCCATTAAAAGTTTTATTGAACCTAACCTTAGATGATTTGATTGTAGTTGGCACTAGAGCTTATACCATTAATAAAATGACTACTAAACTACAAAGTGGTGAAACCAATTTTGAACTATTAAACGAACCATCATAATGAAAACAATATTAGAAGCATTAAAGTTTTGTAAAGAGAATAAGCTATATGATGAGCATATTAGAATAGCATTAGGACTAAATAAAGCACCTGAATCATTTAGAGAATTATTAAACTATTTAAGATTAAGAAAATGACAGTAGTAAGAGAATTTGAATTAATAACTAAAACAGATAAAGCAGAGAAAGATTTAAAAAATGTTTCTGATGGTGTTGAAAAAATCAATGATGGTTTAGAAACAACAAATAAAGAAAGTAAAAATTTAAGTTTATTAGGAAAAGGGTTTTCAGCAGCTAAAAAAGGTGCTTCGGGGTTTGGAGCTGGTTTAAAAACTATTGCNAGTGGTGCTGGTATATTTACAATAATAGCATTGGCATTAGATAAACTTAAAGAACTATTTCAATCAAACCAAAGGGTAGTTGATGCTTTTAATATTGCTTTTGAATCTTTATCTATAGCTTTTAATGACTTCTTTAATTTTATTAGTAGCAATGTAGGAGCTGTAACAGGGTTTTTTAAATCTATTTTTGATGACCCTCTTGGTTCTGTTAAATCATTAGGTGTAGCAATAAAAAATAATATTATAGAGAGAGTCAAATCTGCTCTTGAGGTTTTTGGTTTATTAGGTTCAGCAATTAAAAAAGTTTTTTCAGGTGATTTTGATGGGGCAATACAAGATGCTAAGTCTGCTGGTAGTGAATTTGTAGATGTTTTAACTGGTGTAGATGATACAGTAGGAAAAGTTACAGATGTAGTCAATAAAGCCATACCGTCTATTACAGAATATGCTAAGTCTACAATAGCAACTGCGAAAGCTAATATAGAACTTAAAAACTCTGCTGAACTTGCTTCTGTAGCAAATCAAGGACTTATAGAAGAATTTGACAGGCAGGCAGAAGCTCAAAGACAAATTAGGGATGATGTAAGATTAGATATTGAAACTAGAAAAAAAGCTAATGATGAATTACTACAAATATTAGAAAAACAAAAAGTTGCAATGCTTGAAAATGCTGACATAGCAGTTAGAGCAGCACAAGCAGAACTTGCGAAAGATAAAGAAAACATTGAAGCTAAAAAAACTTTAATGGAAGCAGAAAATGAAAGGAAAGCAGTTATAGCAACTACCACAGGTTTTATTAGCGAACAAAAAACAAATGAAGCAGCATTAGAACAAGAATTAAAAGATTTAAGTAATAGTAGGTTAGAATCTGAAAACAGAATTGCAATAGAAAGAAAAAGATTAAATGCAGAACAAACTGAAGATAATGTAAAAAGACTTGAAAAGTTAAAAGAAATAGATGCTCAAGAAAGAGAAATAGAGTTAAAAAGGTTACAGTCTGTTATTGATGCAGCTAATATTGGTACACAAGCTAAAATTGATGCAGAGATAGCTTTTAACGAAGCTAAATTAGAATTTGACAGACAAGCACTAGAAAGAGCTAAAGAGATTGGAGAAGCTAGAGTAGAAGCAACAAAAAAAAACAATGATGATATATTAGCAAATGAAAAAGCACTTACAGATGCAAGAATAAATTTAGAACAAGCACTAGTTAATGCTACATCTTCAGCTTTAAGTAGTGTAGCACAATTAGCTGGAGAAGGTACTAAAATATCAAAGGCAGCAGCTATAGCTGATATTATAATTGGAACAGGTGTAGGATTTGTTCAAGGTTTAGATATAGCTCAAAAATCAGCAAAAGGAACTGGCCCAATGGCTGCAATAGCTTTTCCAATGTTTTTTGCAACTCAGATAGCAGCAGTATTAAGTGCAGCAGCACAAGCTAGAAACGTTGTCAATAAAGCCAAAGGGCCATCAGCACCAACAATATCTGCTCCAAGTATAAGTGGTGGAGCAACAACTTCACCAACGCAAGCACCAAGTTTTAATGTAGTAGGGCAATCTGGATTTAATCAAATTGCTGGTGCATTAGGGCAACAACCACCAACACAAGCCTTTGTAGTAGCTGGAGATGTTACTACAGCCCAAGAACTACAAAACAATACAATACAACAAGCAACTTTTTAAATAAAATAAAATGGAAATAATAGAACTTATATTAGACGAAAACGAAGAAATGACAGGAATTGAAGCTGTTTCTATCGTAGAGAATCCAGCCATTGAAAGCGACTTTATTGCTTTGGCTAGTGAAGAAGTACAATTGGCAAAAATAGATGAAGAAAAGAAGCTTTTAATGGGTGCCGCCCTGATACCTAACAAACCTATCTACCGAAAGCGAAACGATACTGACTTTTATGTATACTTTTCAAAAGATACTGTGCGTAAAGCAAGTGAAATGTTCTTTCAAAATGGTAATCAAAACAATGCTACTTTGGAACACGATATGGAAATTAAAGGGCTAACAGTTGTGGAAAGTTGGATTGTAGAGGATAACAAAATGGATAAATCAACTATGTATGGATTAAATGTTCCAAATGGTACGTGGATGATTTCAATGAAAGTTAATAATGATGAAGTCTGGGAAGAATATGTTAAAGAAAATAAGGTTAAAGGCTTTAGTATAGAGGGTTACTTCGCTGACCGTGCTAAAATTCGTAGAGATAGTGTTAAAGATGAAATGACTGCTATTGAAAACACAGAAGCGGAATACATATTAAGTCAAGTTAAAAACGTATTAAGCAATGAAAAAATCACATTAGAAAGTTATAATGATTATCCAAATTCAGTTAGCAATAATGCTAAAAAAGGTCGAGAGCTTAATGAAAAAGTAAATAATAAATGTGCTACGGATGTAGGAAAAATAAGGAGTGCTGACTTGTCAGCGAAAAGAAAACTGACTGTGCCAACAATTAAACGTATGTATAGTTATTTATCTAGAGCAGAAACATACTACGACCCTAGCGATACGAAAGCGTGCGGAACGATTAGTTACTTACTATGGGGTGGAAAAGCTGGTCTGTCTTGGAGTAGAAGCAAGTTGAAACAATTAGGTGAAATTAATTTAGAATCTGTAGTTGTTGATGAATACTTTGCAATTATTGACGACAGATTAGCATACAGCACAAAGGAAAAAGCATTAGAGATGGCTAAAAACATTGGGTGTGAAGGAATGCACGAACACGAATTTGACGGAAAAATTTGGTATATGCCTTGCGAGAAACATCAAGTTGATGCTGGTAAAAATACCAAGAGCCCTTGTTGGGATGGTTACCAACAAAAAGGCTATAAAATGATTAATGGAAAAAGAAGACCTAACTGCGTAAAAATAAAATATGAAAAGGAAAATAAATAAAAGGAGAAAAGATGCTACAGTTAGCAAAATATCTAGAGTTGGAGGTAAAAGAGCTTGTTTGTGTAGTGATGCTACTTATCACGTGGACTGTTGCGATGGCACTTTACAGGCACAAGGGATAGGTAAAGTGTAAAATAATTAGTATATTTAATTATTGAATATTCAACGAAATGGCTCAATGGAAACACCAAGCAGTCATTCAAATTAAAGCTACTTTTTACTAAGTGGCTTTTTTTTTAAATAGTTACTACATAATAATTGCGTTCTGTCCGTTTATAGGGTATGAAAGCGCAAAGTATACTTAATCAAATCAAAGAAATTGTTGGTGTCAAACTATCTGAAGACACAGCAGTAAAATTAGAAGAAGTCAAACTAGACAACGGTACTATTATAGTAGCCGAAAAATTTGAGTCTGGTGCTTCTGTATTTATAAAATCCGAAGAAGAAGAAATTGCTTTACCTATCGGAAAATATTCTTTAGAAGATGGCAGAGAATTAGTTGTTAAAGAAGAAGGGCTAATTGAAAGCATTGGAGATATAAAAGAAGAAGTTGAAGAAAAAGTAGAAGAAGAAGTAGAAGCAAGCGAAGAAGAAACAGATTTAGAAGAACACGAAGAAAAAGAAGAAAAAATGCAGTATGTAACCAAAGAAGAATTTGCTAAAGCGGTTGAAGAAATCAAAGCAATGATTGAAAAAATGGGTTACAAAGACAAAGAAAAAATGCAAGAAGAACCTATTTCAGAAAACAAAGAAGAATTGTCTGCTGAACCTACTGAGCCATTAGTACACAATCCTGAAGCAGAAGAAAAGCAAAAATTTGAGTTCCATATATCATCAAAAAACGTTGATACAGCAATGGACAGAATTTATGCAAGAATTAACAATAATTAAAATCAAAAAATAAAAAAAAACAAAATGGCTACAACATTAACAATAACAAGTCCAACTTACGCAGGAGAAGCTGCAAAAGGTTATTTGGCTGCTGCTCTTTTAGAAGGAAACACTATTGCTAAGGGTGGTATAGAAGTAAGACAAAACATTAGATACAAGCAAGTAATGCAAAAAATTGCTACTGATGCTAATGTAATTAAAAACGGAAGCTGTGATTTCGATGCAACTTCAACTGTTACTCTAACTGAAAGAATTCTACAACCAGAAGAATTTCAAAGTAACTTACAGTTTTGTAAAAAAGATTTTGTTCCTACTTGGGAAGCAATGGAATTAGGGATGTCTGCTTATAAGAACCCACCAAAATCATTTGTAGATTTTGTTTTAGGTCACGTTGCTGGATTAATAAAAGAAAAAACAGAACAAAATATTTGGGAAGGTGTCAATGCTAACGTTGGTGAGTTTGATGGCTTTGTAACTTTAGCTTTAGCAGATAGTGATGTAATTGACGTTGCTTCTCACGCTGCTGTAGATGCTTCAAATGTAATCGCAAAATTAGGTTCTATTGTAGATGCTATACCATCTAAATTATACAACAAGGATGATATGTACGTTTATATCAGCCAAAATATTGCTAGAGCATACGTAAGAGCTCTTGGTGGTTTCTCAAGTGGTATTGGAGCTGCTGGTACTGATTCTAAAGGAACTCAATGGTATAACGGAAGTGGAGATTTATCTTTTGATGGAGTAAAATTATTTGTTGCTAATGGATTAGCTGACGATACAGCAATGGCTACTCAAAAATCTAATTTATTCTTTGGCACTGGTTTATTAAATGATATGAACGAAGCTAAAGTTATAGATATGAGCCCAATTGACGGAAGTCAGAATTTTAGAGTAGTAATGAGATATACAAGTGGAGTACAATATGCAATTGGTTCAGAGATTGTATTGTATCACGCTTAATTATTAACCTTAAAAATTAAAATACAATGGCGTGTTTAGCAACCAAAGGAAGATTAGTACCGTGTAAAGATGTTGTCGGAGGTATCGCTAGAGTATACATAAGCGATTTCGGCACAATAAGCGGTTTAACATTAACAAATGATGAAGTAACTGGCTGTACGGCAAGTTTTACTGCTTTTGTTTACGAATTAAAAGGTGGTAACAGTTTAGAACAAGCAATTACAAGTTCTCCTGAAAATGGGACTACTTTCTTCGAGCAAACTTTGACTTTAAATCTTCAAAAATTATATAAAGAAGACCATAAGGAATTAAAGCTACTTGCATACGGAAGACCTCAAATAATCGTAGAAGATTACAACGGTAATGCTTTTTTATGTGGCAGAGAACACGGAATGTCCGTTAGTGGTGGAACAATTGCTACTGGAGCTGCTATGGGAGATATGAGTGGTTACACTTTGACATTTAGTGGTCAAGAAGTGCTTCCTGCAAATTTTATAAGTGGTGCTGTTGCTGGTAACCCATTTGCTGATTCTAGCGTGTTTAGTGGAACAGTAACTACTACTGCTGGAACAAACAGTTAAGATGTTTAGTGGGTGTTGTGTTTAAAGTAACATAATACAGGGTGTAGAAAGGGTGGATGGATTTATTTTATCCACCTTTTTTTTTAAAAGTTTAAAAATGCAAGTATTGAGTACAACAGGGGGAACAATTAATTTTATAGCTAGAGAAAAAATTGTAGCTACTAAAAACTATCAGCTTACTTTAATATCTGAAAATAAAAATAAAGTCATATTAACTGACAGCACACCAACTTTTGGAAGCAATGACTACTACTCTACTTATGCAACAAGTCAAAATTTAGTTTCGGATAGCTTTTACAACTTAGAAATTAAAAACACAACTGACAATACCGTCATTTTTAAAGACAAGATTTTTTGTACTAACCAAAACGCCAGTAGCTATGTAATTACAAACAACGTTTATACAGAGCATAATACTGGTGCTAACGAATATTTATACTACAGTGGATAATTTACACCTTATACAATTAAATCAGTACGAAGCACCTTTAATAACTGAGGAAAAACTTAGGGATTGGGTTGGAATTGGTGATGATAATGGTTATTACCAAGAACTGATTGACGCTTATATGAATAGCACAACAAATCAAAGTGTTATAAATGGTATATCTCAACAAATATTTGGTAGGGGTTTAGAAGCTACGGACAGTAACGAAAAGCCAGAACAATTTGCACAGATGAAAGAACTGCTTAAAGACAGTTGTATGCGTAAAATTTGTTTGGATTTAAAAATGTTGGGTGAAGCATCACTTCAAATTAGTTATACAGGTAAAAAAATCAGTGATATTTCACATTTTCCTAGAGAAACGTTACGTGCTGAAAAAATGGATAATAAAGGTGAGATAAAAAACTATTATTATTCTGCTGATTGGACAAAAGTTACCCAAAATACAGAACTAAAAAAGATTCCTGTTTTTGGAAGCGGTGCTAAAAACGAAATATACGTAATTAAAAGATATGTAACAGGATATTACTACTATAGCCCAGCCGATTATTGTTTGGCTTACCCTAAACTAGAATCCGAGATAGCAGACTATTTAATAAACGATGCTCAAAACTCTTTTTCTGGAACTAAAGTTATCAATTTTAATAGCGGTATTCCGTCATCCGAGAAACAGCACGAAATCAAGAATCAAGTAATGGGAAAATTAACTGGTGGTTTTGGCGAAAAAGTCATAATTGCTTTTAACCATAATGCAGAACAAAAAACTACAGTTGATGACATACCCTTAAACAACGCTCCTGAGCATTATAGTTACTTAAGTGAAGAATGTAGCAGAAAAATAATGCTAACGCACCGTATTACTTCGCCTTTATTAATTGGTTTACGTGATGGTAACAATGGTTTAGGAAATAATGCAGAAGAAATACAGAACGCTCAAAGACTTTTTAGCAATACAACTATAAAACCTTATCAGGATTTAATTATAAGTTGCTTAGACGAGATATTAAGCACAAATAATATAGCATTAAACCTTTATTTTAAAACATTAGACCCATTAGACTTTATGAATATTGATGTTGACGACATTGACAATGAAGAAGTAAAAGAAGAAGAAACTGGAGTTAAGGAAGAAGAAGAAACTGAATTAAATAAAGTTTGTTTTCACGATGTATCGGATGAAGAATTAGACAAGTTAGCTGACGAATTAATTGCTTTAGGCGAAGATGAAGAAATGCAAGAATATGAGCTATTACACAGTCAAGAAGCCACAGACGATGAAGATAATATTTTAAGTCATTTTAAATTTGCAATGGCTACTAGGTCCACAGTAGTTAAATCAACTCCAAAAAAAGTTAGTGAGCAAGACACATCTCTATTTAAAATTAGATATAAATATTACCCACCTGTAACTGGCGAAAATAGCAGACGATTTTGTGAGAAAATGGTTAAAGCCAATAAGGTTTATCGTAAAGAAGATTTAGACAAACAAAGTGCTGCTAATACTGAGTTAGCACCTAAAGGAGAAAGCAAGTATAATATCTGGCTATACAAGGGCGGTGCTAATTGTCACCATACTTGGGTTCGTAATATTTATTTAAGAAAAAACAATAAAAAAATTAGTGTAGGTCAAGCACGTAGAATGATTACTGCTTTGCCTATAAAAGACGGAGAAAGGGATGCTGCTAGATATGAAACCAATGATAAATTAGTATCTACCCCACCATTTAAAATGCCTAATAGCGGTTATAAAAACCCAAGACCAAAAAAGAAAAAATAAATGAGCAAAGTATTATTTATACAGAGAAAAGATTTAGTTACGTTCACTTCTGCAAATGGTAATATTGACACGGACAAACTGCTTCCGTATGTAGATATGGCGCAAAGTATAGAAGTCCAACGTTTATTAGGCACAAAATTATATGATAAATTAAAAGCTGATATAACTGGTGGAACTTTAACAGGCAATTATTTAACACTTGTAGACACTTATATAAAGCCGATATTAATACACTACGCTATGATGTATGCACTACCCTATTTAAGTGTAACTATTAGCAATGGNGGTGTTTATAGAAACAATCCTGAAAATGCTACTGCTTTAAATAGTGATGAAATTAACACTTTAGTAGAAAAAGAACGTGATGCTGCCCAGTATTTTAGTCAACGTATGATTGACTTTTTAAATTTTAATGCTGGTAGTCAGTTTCCAGAATATTATACAAATAGTAACGAAGATATATCGCCAGATTATGAAGATAATTTTGGTGGTTGGGTAATGAGTTAAAATATGAGTGAAACTTGGGGAAAAGGTAGTGCAAATAATAATATTGGTTGGGGTCAAGGAGCTAACAATAGTATAGACTGGGGTAAAATACAAGCTGAAAGTGCTGCTGGCCAAACTGATATTGTAGGATTAACAAGTGTTAGAATTAGTTATCCTTCTGCTGCTTTATGTGCTGATGCAAGTGATCCTACACCAACTATAACTAATAATGCTGGTGCTGGAACATTTAGTTCTACATCTGGTTTAGTAATAAATTCTACTACTGGAGTTGTAGATATTAGTGCTTCTACTGCTGGTGCTACTTACACTATAACTTATACAGATACAGATGCTGAAACTGCTACTTTTGATTTAACTATTAATACTTTACCAAGTGTAACAGTCAGCGTTTCTGCTGGTACTATTTGCGTTGGGGAAAGTACAACTATAACTGCTTCTGGTGCTTCTACTTATTCCTGGAGCAATGGAGAAACAGGGTCAAGTATTACAGTTTCACCAACTACTACTACTTTATTTACAGCAACAGGAACTGATTCAAATGGTTGTACAAGTTCAGGTAGNACTACTATTACTGTAAATGCTTTACCAACTGTTGAAATAACAGGAACTTTAACTTATTGTATTGGTTCTAATACTACATTAACTGCTACTGCTGGATTAAGTTCTTATTTATGGAGTACAGGAGAAACTACACAAAGTATTACNGTATCACTGCTGGTAGTTATACAGTAACAGGAACTGATTCTAACGGCTGTAGTGCTACTTCTTCTGCTTCTACAGTTACTGAATTACCTTTAGATAGTGCAACAGTAAGTTATTCAGCAAGTGCTTATTGTCAAATGCCAACNGGTGCNACTGCTGTAGATGGTTANTATCCTTTGTATTCTACAGAATCAGCGGCACAAGCAGAAAGCTCAGACGGAACAGCACACACACATACNTTNNGNGGNNNTACTTANTATATGCCTAATGATGGTGTGATACAGTATCATAATACTTATTCTTTAACAACACCAGCTCCAACAATTACTGGTGAAACAGGAACATTCAGCGAATCTACTGGTAATTTAAGTATAGATAGTTCAACAGGTGTTATTAATGTTAATAGTTCAACTGCTGGAACTTACACAGTTGTATATACTACCAATGGAAGCTGTCCAAATACAATTAACAATACTATTACAATAAATGCTTTAGATGGTTCAACATTTGGCTATTCTGCAAGTAGTTTAGCACAAACAGGAACAGCAAGTTTAACAACTACTCCAACAACTTCAGGTGGTGTTTATAGTGCTTATCCAAGTGGATTAAGTATTAACTCTTCTACTGGTGAAATTGATTTGGCTGCTTCTACTATTCAATCATATAAAATATTTTATGTTACAAGTGGAACGTGCCCTAATTCATCAACATTTGATTTAGCAGTTACTGCTGCTGGAATTGCTAATAATTATAGTATGAGCTTTGATGGTGCTAATGATTATATAAGTATAAGCCCAAGTGTTTTATTACCTAATCAACATACAATTTCTACTTGGATTAAGTCAGACGATTTAACAAGTAGTGCTATTGGTTATCTATTTACTACAGAAACCACAATTAAAGGAATTGGATTAGATGAAGGTGATGGCTCATTTGGAGCAGGCAAGTTTTATTATTGGAATGGTGGTAGTTCTACTACAGTTAGCACAACAGCTATAACTGTAAATAATTGGCATCATATAGTTTTTGTTTTTGATAGTACAGCTAATGAAATTAAATTTTATTTAGATGGTAATTTAGATAAAACTACAACTGTTACAATTGGCACAGCTGGTAGTATTAAAACAATAGGGAGTTATAATGCAATTTTACACTATTTAAATGGCAAACTTGATGAATTTGCAATCTGGAATACAGCTCTAACATCTACACAAGTACAAAGCATTTACAACGCAACATCAACTAATTTAACTAAAGATTTAACTACAGTATCAGGTAGCAACTTGGTTTACTGGAATAGAATGGGAGATTAATTATGAGCAACTACTATAATAGACAATGGAGGCTTCCTAACGCTTGGAACGGTACGGAAAGCAATGTAAATAAGCAATCGAACTACTCACTCAGCTTTGATGGGAGTAGTCAAAAAATAGATTTAGGAAATACGGATGCTGTTAAGTTAGGTGCTGGAAATTTTACTTTTTCAGCTTGGATAAATCCTGACTCTTGGGGTTCAAGTTTTGAGGCAATTTATGCTAATGTTGGCACTAATGGTGTTTTTATAGGTAAAGATAATTCTGGTAATTTTGTTTTAAGAATATTTAATGTTTCAAATATTATAACATATTCAACACTACCAACTGTAGGTGCTTGGACTCATATATGCGTAACACGTGATAATGGACAATGTAGTTTATTTTACAATGGTTCTTCTGTTGCAACAGCTACTTCAACACACAATTTTAATGCTTCTGCAAATGTTTTTATTGGTTCAGATAATGGCAGTGGAGATTTCAATGGCAAAATAGACGCTGTATCCATTTATAATTATCCTCTTTCTTCAAGCCAAATAACTACTCTTTATGGTTCAAGCTCTACTGGTATAGGTAACCCGATGAGTTTATCTCCAAAACCAGTTGCTATGTATAATTTAGGGGATAAATCAGCGTTTAATGGAGCAAATTATTTAGTTCCAAATATTGCAGCAGAAGAAGCTGATGGAGATATAGTTACAAGTTACTCTCCTTACGCATTAAATTTTGATGGAACAAATTATATTGGTTTAAGTAGTGGAATATCTACAAATAGTAGTTCTTTAAGTATATGGTTTAAGACAACTACAACATATGCTTATAAAGGATTATTTGGACTTAACAGCCCCTTTAGTTTTGATTACTATATAAGCTTATTAGAGACAGGATCAAACAAAATAAAATTTTATGACGGTAGCACAATGATTTCTCTTACACCTGTAATTAATGATGGTAATTGGCATAATTTGGTTTTAACTTATAATCACAGCTCAAGTTCTTTTAAAGCATATACAGATGGTTCAGAAACATATTCAGGAAGTTATTCTCAACCTTCTGGAATGGTTTTACAATATATTGGTTCTACATATGCCGTAAACAGAAAATGGGTCGGAGATTTATCTAATGCATCATTATGGAACGCTGCTTTAACATCTGCACAAGTAACAGAAATTTATAATGAGGGTGTTCCATCTAACCTTAATAATCATAGTGCATATTCAAACTTAGTAGGCTGGTGGCAGTTAGGAAGTAATAGTTCTTTTAATACTAACTGGACTGTATTAGATGAAAAAGGTAGTANCAATGGAANATCTGNNAATATGACTGAGGATGATATTGTAGATGGTGTTGGAAGTTATGCTAATGGTTTAAGTTCTGGAATGGGTGGAGATGAAGTTATTGGTGATGCACCTTATAGCACAGCAAATGCTCTTAGTGTAAATATGGATGTAGAAGATAGAGTAAGTGATACACCAAGTTAAAATTTTAAATAAATAAAAATGAGTGATAGAAAATACATAGTAATAGATTTAAGCAATACTGACAAAGTGCTTTTTTCTCAGGTAAATCAATCTTCTGCACAATCAGTTAGAAGAAATTTAGCTAATACACAGTGCTTACTTTCTTACAGTGTAGAACCATCTTTTATTACTGATGGTAGTTTACCTATTGTAGGTAGTGTAATGACACAAAGTGAAGCACTAACAATGTTAGCTGGAAGTGATTGGAGTGAGCCACTACCTGAAGAATGAGAACTTTAGTAGCTAAGATGGACAAGCCAAAAAAAAGGCGTAGAGGTGTGCATAGTAAAAATGCAAGTAAAGGGCAAGTAGGATATAAAACAGTCTATCGTGGACAGGGTAAATAATATAAAAATGGATGACCATACATTATTAATAGGGTTAATCTCGGCTTTAGGATTAAAAGAGATTTGGAATATTTGGAAAAAGAAAATAGATATTTCTGCACAAAAAGGTGAAAGAAAAGATAATCTATATGTTGAACAGATTAAAAACCTAACTGAAAAAATAGAACAGTTAGTAACAAAAATACAAACACTTAT
>FUFK010066163.1_pt1 | contig 24465 bp, 31 predicted proteins | sample 1021851 | NCBI WGS metagenome assembly FUFK01 (sample SAMEA51879418, study PRJEB19060) | metagenome | reverse complement strand
CCAAAGAAAGAGGAACCTTCGGAAATATTAACCTGACTAATAAATTCTTGAGTTACAGGATCTTGATATGTAGAAGTTGCAGTAACACGAGCAACTACACCAGATTGAGCACCAATAATAACTTCATTTAATTGAATGTCGTAAAGACCAGGTGTAGATTGATATGTTCCAGTTGTTTTACTTAAAGTTAGTTGATTATTGACAGAAATTTGAGTTCCATAAACAGGATTATCTTCTTGCTGTGATACAGCAGTGGTTCCAGACTGTGCTCTTGTAACTCCAAAAGTTGTAGATTGAGAACCCTGTGTAATACTATTAAGTAAGAAAATTTCAGAACCAAACTGATAGTTTTGACCAGTAGTAAATGTTCCGTCAGCAACAGGTGCATCAGCAACACTATTATCAGTCTTATATGCAACTACTTCAAATGAGGTAGTAGAAGGACCGATAGTATATCTTAATTGTGCTAAAGGTGTTTCTTGACCTTTCTGTAGGTTGATTGATTCAACTCTAGCAGTATCACCTTGGAAGTCAGTAACTTTCTCACCAAAAGTAAATAGACCGATATTTTGAACATCAGTTACACCATTACTTGCAGCAACATTAGAAGCAAATCCTGTTGCACCAACTGTAACAAGTTCACTAGGAGTAAATGTAGTTCCTTGAGTGAAGAAACCAAATACATCATTACCTACAACACTGGTAACAGTCAGACGATTTCCTGATGCTGTTCCAACCATTTCATTACCAGGATTTGGGAAAATACCACCGATATTATCAAATGAAATTTTCTTAGTAGGAATATTTTGAATAGTAACGTTAACGTATTTGATACTTGCAGGAGGTTGTGGTGGTTCGTTGAATACAATCGAATCACCTTGAAGATTGAAAGATGTGCCAGGATTCTGAACAACACCATTTAAAACAATCATCAATTGATTAGCATTAGCAACAATATTAGTTCCACCAACTGTTAGTGGGAATGCAATCCTTTCACCATCAAATAAAGTAGAAATATCATCAATACGTTGAACAACAGAAGTCAGAATATTTTCTGAAGATGTAAGTCTCTTCTGACGGAAAAGTATTTCTGTATTATTGAATTCTGAATAAACTGGTTCTACTAAAGCAAAACTTTGAATATTAGGAACAATCGCATCTCTAGCAAGTTCAACAGATTTAGTAAGTTGGAAATCAGTCTCTTTGTTAGGAACAAATCCGTAATCAGAAAGATTTAATTCACCAAATACTTTGAATGATGCAGGGTGAACGTTTTTGATAAGAATGTCTTTCCACTCACCGATAGAAACAGCAGACTTAATAGCATAAGAGAAATCTTGATAATAGTAAGAGTCTTGAATCTTTTCGATAATTTCAGAAGGTTTACCAACATCATCAATAAACTGACCTGTAGTCTTAGTAAGAGAACCAATCTCAAGAACACCTTTAGCAATATTCAAGTCACTGATCGTACCCGAAGATTTGGATATAACACCAGTTACTCTTTGTCCTTCAATAAAGTCACCAGTATAATCTACAATCTTAAGAACTCTAGGTCCTATCTGCCAACCATTATTTGTAGAAACATAACCTTGAGCAGTTGAGTTTTCTAAAGAATCACCTTGATAAACAAGTTCTCCTTCTAAGAAGGTAGATGTAATAACGTTTGCTGTAGCAGCACCACCAAAAGATTCTGTGAGTAATTGTTGACGACCTGATCCTGCATTGACATATGAAATAGCATCACCTAAGTTTGCGTTTGATGCAGTAATAGCAAGTTTTAATTGATCTGGTTCAAGAGAGTTTGCAGAACCAGTAATTGCGTAATAAGTTGTAGTTCCATTCAAACGACCGATCGCACCTGCAGCGAGCGGGAAGTCTGCACCTTCACCAGTATCAACAACATTAAGTGTAACTGCAGAACCGTTAGCAATGCCATGAGGGAATGCAAACTGTAAAAGACCTAAGTCAAGGTTTACAACATAGTTGAAAGAAGATCTAAGAGCAACTGCAGGAGTAGAAGAATAACCTGCGCCTGGATCTTTAACAATAATTAAATCTAAACGACCATTCTTAATTGTTGCTTCAGCAACAGCACCTGTTCCGCCACCACCAGTAATTACCACTGCAGGTGCCTGTGAATATCCAGAACCTGGATCGGTAACTGTAATACTGTCTAGGATACTGGTAGATGTTAACTGAGCATTTATTGGGAATGTAATCTCAGGGCGTAGTGTATAGTCATGAGGATAATCATAACCAAAGTTATTGTTCTTAAGTTTCTTAATCTTACCAACTTTATCACCTTGAGTGAAAATAGATGCACCAGTTCCAGAAGCAGGAATAACAACTTCTAGTTCTGCACCAGAACCAGTTAAACCAGATCCAAGAATACCAGTAATTGCCTCAACATCAATAGTTGCTGTAGTATAATTTTTACCAGGTGATGTAACAACAACTGATTGAATTTGACCAGGAATAGTTACTCCGTTAGCATCAGTTCCGTCAGCAACAGTAATTTCTACAAATCCACCTTCACCATCACCACCAATAGGAACACCAGTATAAGTTCCTACAGCATATTCTGTGCCTGGTGCGTTAATAGCAACTCTTTCAATTTGTCTAGTAGATTGAATTCCAGTAACAACAGGTAATCTTGTATAGAAACCACCTGGATTAACAATACGAATAGCACCAATAGAACCAACTGCCTTAACAGAACTTGTAGTATAAGATGCTTGGTTTACATCAGCAGCTGCTTCTGGTTCGTTGAGAAGAGGAAATCTAATAATATCAGCACCACGAGTAATAGTAGCACCTTGAACAGACTGAACTGAGAACGTACCCTTGTAAGGAGAGTCAGTAACATCAAGATAACTTCCATCAGAAACAGGAGAATCAGCACCAGTTCTAGAGGGATCAAAGTAATAAGAAATATTTGTAACAATACCCTCATCAACTTTAAGTTTTACAGTAGGAGTAGGATTTCCTGCTCCTGTAAGACCAGGTGTTCCAACACGTTCAATAGAGTTGAAGGAATATTCTAATTTGTTTAAAGGATCTTTAGAGAAAGATAAGTTACCACCGCTCATTGAGGAATGACTGACATCAAACAAGTATTGATGCCCATAATACATTTTAAGAACGGGAGACTTAACGTAGATGCTAACATTTGCTGCTGTGGTAGCAGGTGAAGTTAATGCAGCACTAGGAAGTTTATATACAAATTCTCTGGCACTAACAATTTGAGAAACTGCAAAAGATCCATCATATTCATCATATGTGGTAGAACCAATAGTTTGAGTAGGATTACCATCAACATAAATCATTGATCCAGTAGATAGGTAATGATTAGTTCCTGTAATTACATAAACTTGATCACTATTTGTAACTGCAGTAACTTGTAAAATCTTAGTTAAGTTTGCAATTACAGTGATCTTTAAAACACCAGTTAGGTTGGTAATTTGTGCTGTAGAGTATGCAGAATTAAAACTAATATCTGAGGAAGTGATTGTGACTACAGATCCAACAATAAACGGAGATCCTGATGGAGAAACTTCATCAATTCTAATCGCATAATCAATATCACTATGTGGTTTGAATTTTGCAAAACTATCTAAATTCTGTCCACCTGCAGCATTATAAGTTCCATCTAAATTATACTTGTCAAGATCAATATCAAATGTGCCTGGTGTTGTGTTATTTACTTGTGCAAAATTATATCCTTCAATTTCATTAACATCTGCAGGAATAGGACCTACAATGCCATAAGTAGACTGTTCACTAAATTGCTCTGTAACTAATTGACCCTGATTCAAATCATCAGACCAACCATTATTATTAACAGAAAGGAATATTTTATTATTAACATTGTCAGTAGAAATAATGTAACCACTATTAATAAATGCTCCAGAAGTAGCATTTACTAATTTTAATTTTGTTCCTACAGTAAAGTTAAATGATTGATTAATTGTAAGTTCTTGAATATTATCAATCTTAGATGTTGGAGTTACTTTAAAGTAATATCTGTCTCTAACAATAGCAGTAACCTTAAGTTTTCTAGAACCTGGTGAAGGAACAGTTGCAGTTCTAGAACTCCAGATATCCTGCTTATAAGTAAGTGACTCAGTGCCCGCATTCATAGTGGTTGCTGAATCATCAAAGTCTAGATTTTGGAATCCTGCATCACCTAAAGCAAAACCAGTATTAGTAACAGTAAGATCTACACCTGTTACAGCACTTACACTTGTTCTAACAAATCCAACTTGAGTATTAGTTTGAACAGTTTGAGTTCCAATTCTTGCAGCATCAGCATTTTTATCAATCTTAAGACCCCAACCAATGTAATCAATATAATCATACTTAGAAAGGTTAGTAGTAAACCATCCACTATCAACCCAAGTATATGCAAAGGCAAAAGCACCTGTAGTTGGGAATGCAGTAACATCACTAGGTACGCTAGGAGTGATTGCTCTATTTCTAAGTCTGAGATGATCAATAAAGTATTGACCTTGCTCATTCTTACGAATAGTTCCTGCAGTTCCATCTCTACCAGTAATTTGACCAAAGAGAAGATCTTTACCGTTTAATGCTGTATTAGAAACACTTCCTGTAAATGCTTGAATTCCATTTACATATGCAGTAAACTGATTACCTTCTTTCTTAAGTCCAATGTATTGCCATGTATTATCAGCAAACATTGTAGTTAATGTAGACTGAAGTGCAGATCCTGCAGAATTTAATTTAGTAGTATTATTTGTAACTACTAATTCTAGTTTTCCACTAGAAACATCATAGTATAACCAAAGACCACCTGTAGCGTCTTCAGCATCACCAATAGAAACTAATGTTTGTTGTGTTTGAGATAATGTTTGAGAAGAACTTGCTTCTTTATAAAGTCCAAATTCAATAGTCCAATTCTCATTTAATTTTGTTCCTAACTGAGCAGAAGTAATTTTAAGATGTGAATTTACCCAAGTAGAGTTAGATCCTGCAGGGTTGTAACCATAAATCTTAGCAACATTATCAGCATAAGTGATAGAGTTATTAGTTGATGTAGATGTTAAAGTATAATGACCAGTTGTATCAGCGTTAGATCCAGATGTGAATGGGAAAATAAATTCATTCCTATTCCAAGAAGTTTGACCAAATAGATGAACATCTCCAGAGTTATCAACAGCAAGAGAATTTACAGTAATACCTTCAATATTATTAAGATTAAACTGTTGAGTTGTATGACTCTTAATTATACCATTATATCCGATTTTAATACACTCTGCAGTTCGCACTGAATCAGTTGTAGCAATTTTACTAACTGCTACGTTAAGATCACCAAATATATCAATAACACACTTACTTGCTGCAGTAATAGATCCACCTGCAACAGCATATCTCTTATTGTAAATTACATCGCCAGTTGTATTAAATTTACCTACCCAGAAACCAGTTGTAGTTGTATTATCAGATTTGAGTCTAGTTGTAGCAGTAATATATGCCTCATCAAATTCATCCATTGCAATACTAGTATTCAAGAAAGAATACACTGTATTACTAATCTGTTTGATATAAGGAATTGTAATTGCACTAGTTCCAATAGTTGCTTTACCAAAACCAACATCAACTGCAGTTGCAGAAACACTAGATGCAATCTCCATAGAGAAATATACATCACTTCCATTAACTACAATATCAGTAATCTTTTCAGAACTATTTGCTGATGTAAGTTTTCTCTTAATAGCAAAAGTTCCAGTAGTATCAACTAGAGCAATAAAAGCATCGTAAGGATTAGCAGAGTTAGTATTTGTATATCCACCAATAACAAATCTAGTATCAGAGAATTTTTTAAGTGCAGTAATTTCATCTGAACGAGTAGATCCAGAAATACCTGCATATGCTCTTTGGAAATTCAGTGTTGCACTAAGACCATTTTCTGCCTCAACATACTTAACTAAGATAATATCTGGATTGTATGCATTTAAAAGAGAAGAGTTAGGATAGTTTCTACCTGCAACCCAAATATCCTTACCATCAACATATAACTTTTGGAATTCTGCATCATCTAAACCACCAGTTAGTTCTAAAGTTGCTTCCCATTCTTTAACACCAGTTGCAGAAAGTTTTGCAACAAAAGCAACAAGATTATCAGATATGTCGTGTGTTTTACCACAAATGTAGACTTCCTTATTATCATTCACATATACATCATTTACAGATGCATAATTTTCATTTTCAATCAATGAAACATAGTAATCTGCTTTTTTGAATACCTGTGGGTGAGATAAGATAACTCTAGGATTGGAAGTATATCCAGAACCAGAATTAAGAATATTAACAGTGTCAATAGAACCTACACTAGTAACAACTGCTTCAAGACTACCGTCAGATCCATTACCATCAATAATAATTGTTGGAGGAATATCTGTGTTGTAACCAGATCCAGTTTGATCAATTTGAATCTCCTCAATACCTTTATATTGACGTACGATATAAGACTTATTAGTATTGTCCATTACAGGAGAATAATCAACAAATACTGTATCACCTGCAACTAAATTATGAGGATTTGTAGTTTTAAGAAGACCATAATTTATACCACTAGTATTCTCAAAACCATAAGTTAATACTGATTCACCTTTGATTCTAGAAACACGAGCAGAAACTCCAGAACCATCAGTATCAGTATTATCAAATACTAATCTATCATTTACCTGATAACTAACACCTGCATTTTCAATAGTAAATCCTGTTACAGATGCATCTTCAAATTTAGTAATTGTCTCAACTTCAATGTCAACTTTAGAATCAAGTTTTACTTTAGGGAAATAATCAAATAATTGTAATGGAGATTCTTCAAAAACCTGATCTGGATCATCAGTTTCATCCTGATCAATAATACCACTTCTATCTTCGTCTTCCACTTCAAATAGTAGTATATCACCATTCTCTAGGGTTATAGCGTTTGTAGAGGCATTTGGTGCCCTCTCAACGTCAATATCAACGTTCTCATATGGATCACGATATCTAACAACACCAGTAGGAATATTTTGTTGAACAGCATCAGCACTTAAATTCCAAGTATCTACAACAGAGTTGAAACTAGGACCAAGAACATATGGGAATAGAGGATTACCATCTTCAGTAGAATCAATAGTTACAAAATAGCAATATCTACCATCAGGATAATCAGGTGTCTTACAGAAACGACCATTATATTGATCTAAATCACCCTGACCAAAAACATATTGATAATCTTCAACAAACCTACCTGCAGATTCTTCAGAAAGAAGAGGACCTGCTGTTCTAACAGGATTTTGGTTTGTAACAGCATTATATACAAGTTCTGCTTTAAGTTGATAAGATGTGTTTAATTTAGCAATAGCAGAGTTCTGATCAGTAGGATCTGAGTAACCATATGGACCATAAATTGGGTTACCATCAAATGCCCAACCAATAATAGGTGAGTGTGCTAATTGAGTTTCTTGCTCTTTGACTAATCCTGCATTATTTTCAAATAAATTATCACCAAGAAGATATCTTAATCTTTGTGGGTTTGATAAGTGAGCATATTCACCACCATATTGATTATTAAATCCTTCAAATACTCCGCCCTTTGCAGCATCAAGAGTAGATGTTTCTTGTAAGTTATAAGTCCATTGGAATACGTTTGCTGTAAATGTTGCACCAGAACCAACAGAGTTTAAATTAATTAAAGTCGTACCTTGAATATATCCAATACCTCTATTGACAATTTCGATACCAGTAACTCTACCTGCATTTTCACCATCAACATCAATCGTTGCACGAGCAACAGCACCGAAACCTTCTCCTTGAATATCAATTGTAGGAGCAGTAGTATATCCAGAACCTGCAGAAATAATAGCGATAGAGATAATACGACCATTCTGAACGATTGCTTGAGCAACAGCACCACTACCAGAACTTAGTGTGACAGTAGGATTTGAAGTATAAGACGCACCACCATTGGATACAGTTACAGCTTGAATAGGACCTCGAACAGATGCAGTTCCAGTAGCACCAGTTCCTCCACCACCAACAATAGTAATAGTAGGTTGAGATGTATATCCTGTTCCACCATCGTTAATCAAAACTCTAGATACAACACCTTTAGTGATGATTGCAGTTGCAGAAGCACCTGATCCACCACCACCTGCGATAGAAACTAGAGGAGAAGAAGTATATCCAGATCCACCTGCAGTTACAGTAATTTCATTAACAGATCCATTAACAGTTACACTAGATGTGGCACCAGTTCCTCCACCACCAGAAATTGTGATATTTGGAGGAGAAGCAGCATCATATCCAGAACCTGCGTTAGAAATAGTGATATCAGTAACAGCACCAAAAGTTTTCTTGATTGTAGACTTATAAGACCATATAGAAACACCATTTACCCATGTTCCAATAGGACCAGGTGAAATATTATTCTTTGTAGAAATTGTAGTTACCGCTAATGGGAAACGGTTCAATTTACGTTGGTTACCTGGCAAAAGAGCAGAACCAGGAAACGGACCGATCTTATAGTTGGGTATACCTGTAGAAGCAACGTAAACGTAGTTATTATTGAAGAAAGAGTTTTGAATATTAGTTGTGTAAGGTCCGATAGAATTTAAAACAGCTGTATCATCAGACTTACCTTTATTGAGGTCAACAGATACAAGAATATTACCTTGAGGTACGACTGTAGCAGGTTGTGGTAATTGATATTGGAATACTGTATTACTATCTCTAGATGTAACTAAGAAAGTTCCATTATAGATGATTGGGTTAGCACCATAGATTGTAACCTGATCTCCAACTAAGAGACCATGATTATTAGCACAAGTTACAGTTGCGGACTGATTATTAACACCACCAAACGTAATACTACTGATATTAATTAATTTTTTAACGTTATACAACCAAGTTGTAAGTTCAGCATTAGTTCCTGTTCCACCCAACTTAGAAACTGTTAATTTATCACCAGGTAAGTAATATGAACCAGTATCAGTAAGAGTTGTTTGTTGAGCATCAACGATACCAACAATTTTCATGACAACTTCCTGAGGAGTGCCTTTGTTAACGAAAACTGAGAAGTTAGAAGCAACCTCGGTAGCAGAATCCCAATCTTCAACAATATTATTAACAGAACGTGTACACTCAATAAACTGGTTGAGTGATTTTTCTTTATATCTTACAACTTCACTATTTCCGATTAAAAACTCACCGTTTCTCTCTGGCCAACCAATTGTAGAGTCAACAGTGATAATACTGTCTTCAGTGCCTAAAGGTTCAGCAAGTTTTGTTTTATAAGGAACTGTAAAAGAACCTGTGATAGTTTCTTCAGAAAGAACAAGTTCAAAAATTTCTACGTCAGAAGTTTTAATAGAAATATAGTTTTCAATCAAAGCACTCGCTGCTGCCACGTTAACATCAGCAATATCAGCATCTTGAGTTAATAAACCGTCTCTAATATTGGTAGGATCTCCACTTACCAAAGTTGCACGCAAAATAGTGTCAATAGACCATGTTGCTGCAGAGGGTTTGATAATTTGATCTTTTGGATAAGTAATACTTACCTGTTCACCATATAGCAGTTTAAAGAGGTAACTAATACTGAAAGATGTTCCTTTTGCAGTATAGAAATCTTTAATTGTCTTGATTGCTGTTCTAACATCAATTTTTTTATAATCTAGTTCTGGAACATCAGGTAAAAACTGTTCAGTGTATTTGTCTAGTAAACGTTTTACAAATAAAGCATCTAGACATTTTACATCAGAATTAATCGCATGTGCTGCTGCTGTAGTGTTATTTGTAAATACAGCGTTACCATCTTCAGTATAAGAAGTAATACCACTTGCTGCTCTTGCACAACCAACTAGTTTTGATTTTGAATATCCTTTACCTGACTGATTTACTTTAAATCCAGTAACTTCATTAAGACCAACTGTTGCAGATGCTTTTGCCTGAGGAGGTGCTTGGATTACAATCTCAGGAGGATTTGCAGCACTATAACCAGAACCAAAAGCAGTAATATTAATATCAGTAATTCTACCGTTGAATATAGCAGCAGTTGCAGTAGCACCAGTTCCGCCCGCATATGCTCCTGTCGCATCTACTCTATTATCTACGACATAAACAGAAGGTACGTCATCATATCCGCTACCACCATCTAATAATTCAATTCCTACAAGACGCCCATTTGAATCCACAGTTGTAGACAAGACCTGTGCACCAACTGGATCAACTACAGATATTCTAGGAGTAGTGATGTATCCTTGACCTGCATTAGTAATTGTAATAGAAGTTATTACGCCATCAGTCAATACAGGAGTTAGAGTTGCTCTAATAGGATTAGTTCCCGTTGGTTCATCAATATAAATTGTGGGGACTGTAGTATATCCAAAACCACCATCAGTAATAGGAATAGTTCCTGATACCTGACCCCCTACAATAGGACAGGTGCCTAGTATAGCACCGCCAGGTTGCTTGAAAGTGATTCTAGGTGTAAATGTATATCCACTACCAGAACTAATAACTTCTATCCCAGAAACACTACCGTTAGTTACAGTTGCTTTAAGAGTTGCTGCTACAGAACCAGGTTTTGTTGGTGATTGAACTTGAACTACAGGAGGGTTAGTATCGCTGTATCCTTTACCACCTTCTAAAAGTGATAAAGTCTTAATACCATTTACAAGTGCAGTTACAGAAGCACCGCTACCTGCAGCAGAGTTGATAGTGACTTTAGGAGGGTATTCAAAACGATAATTACTACCATTTTCTTTTACAGAAACGCTAGTTAAAGTTCCATTATCGTCAACACGAGAGTACCCCAGAGCACCAGATCCAAATGAAGGAATAGGTGCTTCAATTGAGTATAGTGAGAGAAATCTTCCATTGAGAGGTGCTGTAAGAAAAATGAACTGATCTTTATCAATAAAGAAGTCTACTTTGGGAACTAATAGACGTTGATCGTAAATTGCTAAGACATATTCACCTACAACAGGTTCATAAGGAGAACCATTTCTTGTCATGGTAAACTGTCTCTTACCTTCACCGAAAGAACCAGATAAATTATCTATTTCAACAATTGTATTCTCAACAAAACCACTTTGATATGTAATATAAGTTGAAGTTGAGTCATCTGCAGGAATTCTTGTCCTAGGAGCAGTAGTAAAGACAATAGCAGTGCCATCAACTGTATAATCAATACCAGGTGTTAATATTTTTCCGTAAAGAGAAACAATTAAGTGTTGTGCAGAAGGTGCTGCTACTGGACTATCCTGAGATGTTAAATTAAACCTAACTGTAGTGCCATCAAAGGAATCTAGAAGACTTGCAAGAGTTGTCCACTTTAATTTTACTTGCTCGTAAGAAATACCAGGACTGAGAGCAATGTTTGGTGATGCTGTAGTAGATTCATAGTAAACTACTTCATTACCAATTAAAACAGAACCATCTTTAGTTAAAAAACTGTCAATACTTTCAACTACTATCTCATCAGCAGTTGTAGTTGTCGATTCAACCAACTTTGTAGCACCATCAAGAATATCGATGTTAAGTTTATCAATATCAAGATATTGTAAAAACTCATTGACAATATTCTGCCCTAAACCAGTTTTTTCTTGAGAACGATAGTAATATTCAATAAATTTATTGAATAATGGATAATCGTTTCCAATAAAATCTGGAGTCTGTGAAACAACTGACTGAGAGACCTTATTAATGTTCATCTACACCTAGAAGCAAGAAGAGGATGTTAGATCACCTGCGTTTGAGATATCAGCAACAGTAATAGTTGTGGGAACCGTATTAAACACTGATGGCGTCAAACTATTTAGAGGTATTGTTGGAGGCGGAATCGTACCTACTGGGACAACTGTAACCTCTGGGTTTATAATATTGATAATAGTTCCTGGTGTTGCAGCAGGAATAGATGCAACGTTTGCAGGAATAAACAGAACAGGAATCTGAAGACCTGTAGGAAGTAGATCTGCATTTGTTACGGAACCTGCACCAGTTGTTGAATCTGTAATTGTTATAGATCCAGTTGGAGGTGTATTGACACCTGAACCAATTATATTAACAGGACCAAAACAAATTTGACCTGTAGCATAATTTACAGTTCCTGCAGCATTATTTGTATATACTTTCTTATTACCAGTGTTATAAAATGTTCTTAAGTTGCCAAAACCATCATCTTCAAACTGTTGATCAATTCCTGGTCTATCTGCTGTTCTAAAAGGTCCTGAAAGCAATATAGGTTCTTTTTTACAAGTAGTTCCATCGGAATTGCTTGGAGCACTATCATATAGATCCGCACCAGTAGCAATACAGTAAGTATTAGTCTGATTTGTGTTTGGATAGATGTATTTTAAGATAGAAAGTTGTAAAGACACATCACTCAAACTATTATCGGATAAAGTCACCGCTTTTTCAAATGCTTGTGCTCTGAATGTAGAATTAAAGTTATTAATCTGAGTTTGTGTTGCCCAATCGTTAATTCCGTTCTGAATATTAGTTTTGATATCGGAAGTATTAGATGCAGTGCCAGGATCGTATTGTGCAAAGACTTTCAAATACAAATACATCTGTTCTGGGTCAATAACTACAGGATCAATTGATGCCATAGCATATTTTCTTAAATCTGCAGAAATTGACTTTTTAGTTGCGTCATTAAGTAAAGAACCAGTTTTGGTTTGGATTGCAATAAAGACTTTTCCGTAAATTGGGGGATTTAAAGAGTCCCCACCATATGCAACAACAGAATCAGCGTTAGAATACACTTTTTTAGCAATTAATGCATAATCTTGTGCTGTTACTGCTCTGTATTGTGCAGAGTAGTATCTTGGTGCATTATATTTAATAGATTCTAAAGTTTCTGCTGCAGCACCGAGTTGTGACTTCTCTTTCATGCTCAAAGTGACTGATGTGCCACTATAGGCACCTCCAATATTGTCTGTAATCTGTCCTATGAACGAAAATGTTGTAATTTCATTTGCTTCTGTTCCAGAAGTAACCAAATACTCTAAAAGTACGACTTCTCCATCTTTTAATGCTCTACCTGCAGTATCATCACCAAATTTTACCTCATAACGCATATCTTCACCTTCACTGAGGAAGTATGCACGAGTAGTTGCAGTCAAATCAGTGATTGTATCAGTCAAACTGTATAAGTCTGATGTTGTAGATGATTCGTTAGGTTTTACTCTTACACTAAGAGTAGAAATGTCTGCATCTTCGGAAGGGACTTTATAAACCTGAGTTGCAAAGGTATTAACAATGTATTGGAAGGTAACTATACTACCTTCCATGATCATTACATTGTCAAAAGTGCCAATACCTGTGCTAGGACTGACAGTAGTTGTAATATCTTCTAAAATGTTAAAAATATAATTTCCACCAGATGCAATAGCACCTTTTTTTAATGTTATGCTGCTAGGATATGCTCCTGCAGTCTGTGTTGTTTGTACATCTAGTTTTAAGCATGCTCTAGATGAAGTAATTGAACGTGGAACGTAATTTAAAAGTTTTGCAACGTTAACAACATTATCTCTAATAGTAGCAGAAGGCAAAAATGCCTCGTTCATCGCCATATTAGCATTAAATGCAGTATAATATGAATTATACGCTAATGTGTCGATAAGATACGATAAAGAAGATCCTTCAAAGTCATAATCCGTAAATTCGTTCCGACTTCTTAGATAGGATTTGATTGATGCTTTGATATCTTCAAAGTCTAATGCTGTGAGGTTATTTGGTTGCATTATTCAGGTCTCTGTAATACGAACTCGATAGTTTCGTTGATTGGGATTCCAACTATTTTAAACACAATCGTTACATTGAATGTATTTCTATCATAACGAGGTTGTACTCTAACTCCTGTCAAACGTACGCGAGGTTCAAACCGATTAATCGTATTTATGATCTCTTGTTTGATAGCATCACTTGTAAAATCGTCTAGAGGTTCAAATAATAATTTTGATATATTAGATCCTACTAGAGGTTGAAATGGTTTTTCACCAGGCGTGGTCATAATTAGATTTTTGATCGCCTGTTTGATTGCATTGTCATTTTTCACGACAGCAACATCCTGTGTATTCGCATTTTTCACCATACCAAGTGAGAGATCCGTAAATGAACGAGATCTCTTTTGATCTTTACCTGATATTTTCTTTAACGCCATCTAATACGAGAAGTGCCAGTATTATTTAGCGTCTTTTTCAGATTTTTTCCTAATTGATCTATCAGAACGTGGATCAGTAATTAAATAACGACAATATTCATTTCCATGATCATAAAAATGATCTGACATGTCTACAGGAATGTTTGCATTACGTTTACCGTCTACAATTCTATTTGCCTTGGCCACGATACCTCTTTTTTGCTTTGTTACGAGAGGTAGCACTATACTTAGTATGCTGTCCTCTACCTTGTCTTGTTTTCTTTGGGGTTGTCTCAATGGTGTTACCCAAGTGAAATCTCATTGCCATAATTAAGCTCCTATGAATACATTTGGACTGCAACCCGCAACACGCGAGTTACACGGAAACGCTACGGTACCATCACCTAGAGGATCACCAAACCTTCCTGCTCGACGACCATTGATGAATACGGTCTTACTAGTAGCGAGTAATTTTCTAGCATGACCTGGTGCTGCTTCTCTACCACCCGCAGTTCCTACTGTACAGTGCCACGCAGGAGAAGATGTAGTATGAACACATACACCATTTGGAAGCGGTTTAACAACTGTATGAGTATGAGAGGTTGGAGTAGGGTGAGTAATGAGAAGATCGAAATCGATAATAGGCATTATACCATTAACAATCACATTCCGCACTAATGCAGCAAAAGGTAATTGCGGATGCGGAGGCCATATGGTTGTAGCATCCATCGCATCTACTGGTCTGGGAGAAACTCTTGGATCAAGAGGTGCGTGTGGACAAGGAGAACCTTTTAATACTCCTCCACCAAGACCAGGATGATGTGATGATCCTGTTCCCGCTCCGTGTCCAGTACATGTTCCCATGAATAATGCACAACCAAGTGCTCCTGATGCTGTTGGAATGAATGCCATTAGGTTATTGTGAAAGGATTTCCGTACGCTGCACCTGCGCGGGCAGCATTATCACCTGCTCGACCAAGTTCATGGTAAACAGATAATGTTCCGCTACAACTCCACGCTTGACAACCAGGTCCGAGTAAACTAGACATTTGATAAGAAGTTACAATAGTTTCACCATTTCCGCCTGTAACTGTTCCACCTGTTGAAGGTGTAGGAGGGTTACAAGTAAAATGTGAATTACCCGAATTTACTGGTGTCATAGAAAGTGTAACATTTAAGTTCACTTTTGACGTAGGATCCGCACGAAACTGTGTCATCATATATTTAGTCCCCGTGGATGCCTCAGGAAGATTGACTAACGGACCTTGAACAGTCTCAACTAAGTTTTCTTTATAGTTTGTATACTCAGGAATCACTTTTTGTGTCATTTCATCAAGAACCGCATCTCTATTTGCAAGTCTTTGCTCTTTATCATCTTTCAAAAACGTTTTTACCTTGTCGGGAAGTTCAGAATCGTTCAAAAAGTTCAAACTATACTGATCATTTTGTGTAGCATCACGAAGAGTATCCAAAGAACTAGCGGAATACCCTCTTTGTCCTAGTTTTTGAACTCTTCTACGGTCAGGATCTGACTTAATATTGATATGAGTTGTTTTTTCAGTAAAAGTTTGCCTTTCTTCGATGTCAAAAATCGCATCTAGAGACGCAAATTCGGTTTGTGTCACTTTTGGAGACGTAGAAGGGTCAATTTGTAAACGTTTTACCTCATTTTCAGTAAGAACTGCTCTAATTTCACTATCAGTAAGACCTAATTGAATCAAACTTTGGTAAGTTTCGGGTTGATCAGTCGCAAATGAGTCTACATCGACTGGAACTACCCCCGCTTTAGGTAAATTATTCAAAATTTGGATAACTTGTTGCTTAGAAGTGTTGGGAGTATAGTCATCATCGGGAAAATTCTCTTGAGTTGAGGTAACTTCCTTGTAAATATTGCGAATCCATGCCTTTGGAGCATTATCTGCGTCATATCCGCTACCTGCATTTGTAATTTCTACCGCTGTGAGCACTCCATTAGAGAACGTACCCTTCAATTCCGCGTTTTTTCCACTCTCAATGAGTGGTGCAGTGACAACAAGGTCAGGTTCTTCCTTCAATTGGTTCCAACCAGTCCCTCCATCGACAATTGTAGTGCCTGTTACGCGCCCATTTGTGATTGTAAGTGTTATATCTGGTTGTTTTATGGAGTTATAAATGTCTGGTGCGTCCAAATCTACGTCTGCGGTGACAAATTGCATAGATTTATCGATAAATTCATACTTTCCAATCAAGATTGCGCGGTCGGGAATGCCTTTTCCTGCTATTGTGGTGATTTGGTGCGCCCTATTTGATGTATATTGAGTATCTTTTGCAAAATTATTACCGTTTCCGTCTAAGTATGCGACATGATACTCGAAGTTTTCTTGATCTGTGTGGAAAACGCGGGTAATGGTATGTCCATTGATAGTATCATTCGCTCTCAGTAGGTCAAAACCTGATGAACTACCTATTGAATTGATTTGTCCTACAGTTTTTACCCTAACTTGTAATTGAAATGTAGTTGTGCTTCCGTTAGTATGAGTATGTGCATAGGATATCTCGAATGTATCACCTACTGAATATCCTGATCCATTGCTCATAACCTCCGCTAGTTCCCAATTAGTTCCGTTAATGGTGCCATTATCAAGAAGATTAGGTTCAATACGAAACTTTAACCTAAGTCCTGTAGTTGCATTATTGTTATAGTTAGGAGAACCAGAGGTCATCTGTGCTCCATTTAGGTCATATATCTCAAAATCCTCGAAACCTGCTTCACCATCAACTACCCAGTTATTATTTGCAGTGGAAAGGAATGGCGTACCTTGTAGTTGGTTCTCATTCCATATATCAGTAAAGGTAGATGAACCCATTTCTGCCACCTCAAAGTCCACCGCCCCATTTGGTATCTGTGTGGATAGCGCATCATACTTGAAAGCGATCTTGTTAGATGTGGTTCCAAACCCGAATAGAGTGGGGTGAGGGCAGTCGGGGTCGCCCGTATAATCTGTGGGAGCGGTATACTTAAGGTCTGTGGTCGCTGCGGTGCAAGTAAATTGACTCGTGCAAGGGAAACAATTAGATGAAGTGGTTTGATTATCACCACCATACCCAGAACCAGACCCTCCACTCGTAGTTTTGATCTCATCTTCAATATAATACGCAGGAGTTCCTACATGACCCGCTTTAACAGACGTATCATATAAGTATGAGAACCATACATCTGAGTAAGCAAAGTCAAAAGAAAGTTCTGAAGGGGTATAATCAAAGGTTAATCGACAAGTTTTATTATTGACACAATTATGATCCTTAAATATCTTACCACATGCACCTGCTGTTTGAAAATATGATTGACCAGTGTTACGACATACTTCGGAAGCATTATACATGACGAAGTTATGTTCTCTTGCAGGTATGTAATATTGGGTATTATCTCGAATCGTTGCAGTAGGATATTCACTGTAAGTGATCGATACCTGCCCTGTTGCCTCAGGATCGTACGCATAACAGTGATTATCGTTAAGGGAATTAGAGTTACAGATAGGGTTCTGTCCTCTAGCAGTGATTTTACATCCCATGTTCTAGTTTCTTAAGACGTTTATATATCAGGTCATAGTTACCTTTGATATTTAGGTAGTCTTCTTCACCTTCTGGTTTGTAATATGTTTTGTCTGGTGTTGGTAGTTCGGAAACATGCTTCTCTAATGCCTCTAATCGTGTATTGAGAGCAAGTAAACATTCATTAATAGCATTCAATGCTGTAGAAATTTCTTCTTGATCTTTTTCAGTCATTCACTTTCTTTAAAATAAAACCTGTTCCATCATCATTGAGTTCATACTGTAGTTCAGTTCCTCCGTTCCAACCCATCTCTTGACACAATTCATAGGGGATAGTGAGTAGTAAGTCTCCGTAGTCATCTTCCTCTAGTATTTGTGTAAATCTGTGGGACATAATTCTTCATCTATAGTCTGTTATTAGGTGGATATGTAGTGGGATGATTCCTTTTCCAATCCGTCCATAGTGTATATAGTGAATCCTTATTCTTTACATTGTAGATAGAAGCAGCATGATCTGCACATTCATACATTCTGTTATCTAAACACCCTTCCAGTCTGATTAGTTGTTCAATCGCCCATACTCTTCGCTCTTGTCTACCACTAAATTCTTTGTTTGTTTTTAGATCGTCCTCTAGGGGCATTTTTATTCTCCAAAATTTTTTTAATACTGATGTAAATGAAATTATGAATAATATATCAAGTGCTCTGGGGAACCTTTGTAGGTTAGGGTAGTGGCCGATTTTAACATTAAGGGGGCTTATAAGACTGCCTTCTTAATAATCAGTAACTGTTCTCAGTGTTACATTTGGATAACCTCCGATTTACTCATATTATAGCATAGGGTAATTACATTGTCAACTCTCTCCTACCTGAGAACTAGGGACACAATCCCAAGTATAACCGATTGATTTGATATAATCNAATACGCTTATATCCTGGTTCTTCCGTACCCTCCATTCGTCTCTCTCAACTCTGAGATCATGAACATATATCTGCATTGCGTATATACTAGAGAACTGTCCTAGTAATTCATGCTCTTCGTTATAGAGTGAGTAGATCATTTTAGACTTAGTTGAAAGCATACAGTTGTTTTCTTAAACCCTTACAGTGTTATTATAAGGCATAACTCCCAATAATGTCAAGCCCTATCTGGAAATGTGTGCATATCCTCGAATGACTTGACAACTGTTGAGATGCGTGCTAAGGGTGCATTACTCTGAGAGGTTTACCGAGAGATAAAACACACACTTAGATTTATTTCAATATTTATTTATTTTCCGCATTTCTGTCTCTTCGCTGTTTTATCCAATAATTCCGATAACTATCCCATAACATTAACGTCAATTCTCTTGTCGTTATCCTTACATACTTCAACTGTTGTTTTAATGATACCCCACTCATGTCGGTAGATGAGAACATTGACCTGTGTGTATTCTCTTCGGGCGTGTTTTCTTTCTTCATCTGTTTTTTTATACTGGTGAATGCAATAGGTAATATAATCCTTACATTTAAAAGTGATAAAACCCTTCACTCCTTTAAATGTGATTATATCCCCTATTTGCATTGTTTTGAATAATCTGGGAATTGTGCTAGAATGTCATTGAGTTGTTTATTCAATTCCGATCTAACTCTATATAGTGGTTCTGTATAATCTTTGTTCTCTGTTAGGTTACATGATTTAATCGCTTGATTGATTGCTTCGATTCCCTTTTCTAATTGGGTAACGTGCTTATCAATTTCAACTAATTCCGACCACTCGTAAAGAACATGATGCACTAGGTAAAATCCTCCGCACCATAGTTTTTATATTCTAGACAAGTTTTATGAACATCAAGTAATTTATCGAGGTTAACCCCTTCTAAGTCTGTCCACTCGCTAACATAATCCCATTGTTCCCAATGTGTAGAACCATCTTTATAAGTTGGTGCTGAACATAGATTGTTATCGTCATCTATCCAGAATGTTCTCCCAAAGTGTAGAGATAAGACGGTATTGAACATTTTTTCATACTCATTCAATACTGTCATTATACTAGACTCCCTGAGATAAATGGAACTACTGTATTATGTGCTTTGATAAACCATTGAAAGTTTTTAGCGAACACTTTTGTGTGTGGTCTGAATTCTTGTAGCAATGCGTTGAGTCTAGACTTAGTTGTGTTTGATTGATAACCACCGTCAAAGATTGCCATGAATGAATCGCCTACAGTTGCGATATGATTGCCATGTAGGTAAACTAGGCAATTTCCATCATTATCGTAAGTAGTGCAAGTATTACCATCTGACCATGCTACACCGTTGCGAATCATTGAGTTCATTGTTGCTTCGACTTTTCTCATAATAAAAAGGTTTCTTTGTTTGTTATACTATAATTATAGGGCGGGCGATCCACAAATGGGGAAACCCTGTGCCACTAATCAAAGTGTCACAAGGTACGTTGACTTATCGAAAATTAAGTGATTTAATTTCTGATGTGTCCTCTTCGAGATCTTCGGGAATTTCTAAAACTGGTAAATCTCCTGCGGTCTCTTCGATTCCCTTAAGTTTATCGAATTCGGGATAAAAAAGATCGTCTAGAATTTTCTCGCTTAAGACCTCTTGCTCATCTGTCATATAAACTCTATATGATCTAAACGCTGAATAGATTAGGTCGTATTCTGCTCTAGTCATTTTTGTAAATCTCCTGTAATTGGTTTGCTACTAGTCTGCATATACTAGCGTTAAGTTCGATAATGTCCTTTTTAATATGCTCATTCTCTGCATAATGAAAATTGAGACATTCGAGGACATACTCAAGTTGTTTAGGGGTTAGTTCCATTACTCTCCCCTGATGTATCCGTTTTCAGATTTGATAAATCTGTCTAGTTTAGCAATGTCTAGATCAGGGTCATCAAAATCGACCTTAGCACACCCATCAACACCCCACTCTGCCAACTCTTCTACAAATTCTGAGAAGTCTGCACAATAGCAAGCAACATTTTGAAAGTTGTCAACTTCGAGGATTCTGTTGATNACTCTGTTTGTTTTCTCTTCAGATACATCAAGACCGATCATAAGAGTGTCGTTTTTTAGAAGTTTTTTGTATTCTGAGATTGTCATGTTTTTTAGAAGTTTGTTTCTTATACTATTATTATAAAGGTAAACTAGTGACAATGGGGTTACCATGTGCCACTAATCTAACTGTCACACTACCGCACTGCGAATACTGTTTTTAGGTTACGATCTTCTACAGATGCCCGACCGTAGTCTCTTGCCCACTCAATTGCACTTTTTTTGGCAACTTCTAAATCCATTGTATAGTGTTCATGATAACCTAGATCAGTATCGGGAACTACAACAGTATAGTCAAATTTGTTTCTGGGGTGGTTCGGTTCTCTCTTCAGATTTTCAAGTTGAATAATCTTTAACTGCTTGAGTGACTCTTCTAAAAGTTCGATAGTTGTCATTTTTAAAAATCTCCTTAGAATGGGTTTGACCAGTTATATGCTTGATAATCTGTAACTAGACCATCTTTATTGAGAGCATCAACAAAATCATTAAAAGCACACCTCTTTGCAATTTTGTCTCCCCTCCAACTAGGGTTAGATTTTAGGAAGTCTGACCAATCCCATCTAAATTGCTGAACTGCTTGCTTTTTAGTCATTCTCATAGATTTGTTTGTTGTTACTCTTATTATAAAGGATAGGTGGGTTGAATGGGGGAACTATGTGACAGTATTCCTACTGGCACAAGTCCTCAAATCTTTTTCTTGCTTCTGCTTCGATCTCTGGTAGAATACCGTAGTCAGAATTCTGCTCAAGTGTTGTAAGTTGATCGTATGTTAGACCATGCTCTTTTGCGTAGTCTATCCATGCTTCATCATAGCAAGTTTCGAGAATGCTCTCGTGATGTGATACTGACATTTTACTCTCCTAAGAATAGTTCTCCGCCTGTTTGAATATAGTCATAAAGACTTTCAAAATCGGTTTTGTATTTTGGATTGATTCCCAACTCGTCAAAATATGTGAGCATTACATTGATGACTCTCATCTGTGCATCAGTGAATTGATAAGTGTTGTTCATAAATCCTCTTTGTTTATACTACTATTATAGTCCATAATAGTGNGAATGGTCAAANTATGTGACAGTATTTGAACTGTCCATTAATGGTTTAAAAATGTCCTCGTATGTGATAGCGTTAAAATTCTGGTATATTCCAATTANNTCATCATCAAGTGATGTGCAATTGTTCAATATGTTTTTAACTTCATTCAAGTGAATGAGCAACTTTTGTTTTTCTGTTAATTCTTCCATCATTCTGGACGTATATCTCTAAATTCAAAATCGTAAAACATATCATCTTGATCTACCGCACTATCGGGAAAATGTCCACGATTATAAAGTTCGATCGCTTCCTCTTCGGTATTCGCTTCGATCGTTATATCATTATAACCTACAAATCTCTCTAGAATTATAAATTTNCTCATGCTACTGACCTCCTTGCGTAAACAAAATCTCTGACTCTCTCACGATCTAAACTATCTCCGTCTCCCCAGTTTACTTGACCATCAGATGATGCACATAAGTCTAGGTATGTGAGTGTAGCAAGTGCTAACTCTTCACGAGTTAATCCATCAATAGGATATAAAACATCTGGGTGTGATGGGTTGTAGAATGATTCACAATAGTCTAGAAATTCTTTGAAGTTGTGCATGATGTTTGTTGAATATACTAATATTATAAAGGTAAATGTATAGGAATAGGGAAACTATGTGACACTTTAACAACTGGCACAATTCCATTTGATTTTCTTTTCTGAGTTTGCTATATCAAAACATATCTCGCACATACAATCAGCATGAGGAAATTCGTCTCTCCAATTATAATCCTCTTCTATTGGACTATCCCAATAGTAATAAAGATCGGGTTGATAATCTTGAATGCAATGATCGGAATCTTTAGGGAATTCCATTTCTTGCCTATAAGTCTCATCAAAATTAGCACACACGTCACATTTAGCACCCATTTTAAAAATCTCCTTTGAATGAATTGATTAATCTTTATCTGTATAAATGCCCTGTATCATTCTAGTGCCATTATTAGCATACCATACTAATTCTGCATGACCATACTGTTGTGCCATATCATATAGTATGTCATAACAAAAACCGCTCACTGGTTCTCTGATCGGTGTATTTGGGATTTCAATAAAATACTGTATCATAATAAAAAATGTTTAATTACTATTATTATAAAGGATAATAGAGTGAAATGGTAAACGTACGTGACACTTGTTTAACTGTCATACTCTTCCCCATCATATTCTCCTTCATAGTTATCATCATAAATGCGGATTGATAATTCTGCATCTTGACTTAGTTCAATCCCTGCCCGATCAAGTGCTTCCCATATCTTATTAGAAATATGTGAATGCTCGTCCTCTGGGATATGCTCAAATAGATTTAAGTAACTTTCCATTATGCTCCCTGATAAAGATTAATTGGTTCTTCCTCTTCGATCATTGTGATCTCATGATCGTGTAGGTAAATGCCATAACATTCTTCATACTGATCTTTTAACTTTTGGATATACTCTTCTTTAGAGTTCGCTTCATGATTATTAATATCAAAAACGATCGTAACTTTTGATGTAAATGATTTCATTAGAAAAATCCTCCGTTGACTTCTGCATCTTGAATATTCTCGAACACTTCGATCTGTTCGGGTGTGAGTTCAAAACTCATGTCTCTGAGTAGATCATAGAGTTTTACCATATTGTAGAGTTGATCTCCACTCATGTGAACTGGCAATGTTTCTGGAATCATTTTTTGTTCTTTGTTTGCTTATTCTTATTATAGGGTATTTTGTAACCTATGCGTGGTAGTGTGTGACACATAATTAACTGTCACTCCCAATCTGGCGAATTGAGTTTTACTTGCTTAAATTGTTTGTTGAGTCTCTTATCAATTCTTGCAAGTTCATCAACTGCACTAAACAAATCTAAATGTGCTGTATCAGGTTCTTCCCCATCAAGTTTTAAGTCTTCTCTGATCTCGTCAGGTAAATCCCTAACTGCATCATAGATTTCTTGAAATTGTCCTTTTGTTAGTTCAATTTTTATCATTCTTCAAAATCCTCTTCTACTGTGAAGCGAACATAAGTTAATCCCTCTGTTTGTTGCACAAATGAAGCATCAAGATTATTCTCTAAAACAAAATTGATAATTTTGTTTTCTAGTTCTGATCTAGTCATTGTTTCTTCTCTCCTCTAAAGGTTTTTTAAAATCGCTGTTTGCATACTCTTTGATGTCAGTAACAACATCATCATAGTGATCTTCCCAATAGTTTTGTGCTTCATCAACAAATTCTGCATCTGGTTGATTATGAACATAATTGAGCAAATCATCAAAGACATACTGGACTAAATCCTTAGTTGACATATTTTCAACATATCTGTCAACATAATGGTATCTTAGTTCATTCAACTCATTTTGAGTCATACCAAATTTTTCAAGTTTGTTTTTGTCGTTTTGATTCATAATAAAACTCATTCACTAGGGTTACAGTTTAGGGGCTACAGATAGATTAATCTTTTTTATGATAGAATCTTTCATCTAATTCAAGATTGTCAATTACTGCTTTGGTAGCTTCCAGTAAATCCTCATCATCAACTTCAAAATCTATGTCTAATTCGACCAACTCATAGATTTTTTCAAATAGATAATTGAATTGAGTATCGTTAGTTCTCATTTGTTATACCACTCCTCTGACTCAAGTATGACTTCTTCAATATCCCA
>FUFK010045579.1_pt1 | contig 24470 bp, 31 predicted proteins | sample 1021851 | NCBI WGS metagenome assembly FUFK01 (sample SAMEA51879418, study PRJEB19060) | metagenome | reverse complement strand
ACCGAACTTAACGAATGTAGGATCTCCCTCTGGAATTAAATTTCTCTCTGCATCAGGAACAACTGCAGGTGCAGCAAAGGAGGATTCGATCTTGTCAACTACTTTCTGTGTAACTGTAAGATTCCATCTACCTTTTGAAACTTTGTACTTTTTTAGTTTCCTAGTTATTGTAGCATAACTAATATCGTTCTGAGCACAAAATCCACGAATGTCAGCAGATGTAAACTCATTACCATATTGACTTTGAAAAGCATCAACTACTTGATCTTCTGTCATCTTGGTTTCAAAAAGATTGTAAGGCATTGTCTGTATGTATTTAACTATTATAATAATACACAAAAAAACACCCCCTGTGTAGGGGGTGTGTGACACTTTTTTAACTGGTTTTTATATTTCTGCTAACTTTTCATACAACTGTTCGATTAATTTATCTTTAGTGTATCTTCTGTCTAGTTCAATACCTATTGTACGACCATACTCCTCTAATTCTATCTTAGTCATAGTATTAAAATTTACTTCTTCATCTGGTTCTACAGATGCAGGAGTTGTATCAACAGGTGCAGGAGGTGCCACCTCTGGAGTTTGCTTACTACTCGCTCTTATTAAATCTCCAAAATGACTCATGGTTCTAACGTAATATTTCAAGAATATTTATTCAAGCAACAAGTTCTATGAACTCTCCTAGTATTCTTTTGTTCATCTTTTTACCTTTAAGAGTCTTGGCAAATGCTCTCTTAATATCTGCCTTTGTTGCATCTTCCTTAACTTCAAACTCAGTTTCATTACCAATTGAAGATGAAGCAATCGCAAAATACTTGTGATAACCTACTTCTGAAAGACTACAACTCTTAGACTTCTTCCATTCCTTCATTGCTTTATCATAAGCATCGCCATAAGCACCTGCATAGCGACGAATGAAATAACCAGACTCTCTACTTTCAAGAAGACGTATTCCTATAAAGTTAGTATTAGGGAATCTATGTCTCAAATGCTTTAGTAAAACTTCAGTAAATGATCTATAGTCTGAGTCTACTGGATATGTATATCCTGTTTTACGGTCTCTTACAAAACAATTATCATGTACACTTCTTGTTCCTAGATATGGTTCTTCTTCCCAATCTCTATTTACTTCTTTGTGGTAGGAAAGTGGATGTGCTTCTCCATCAGTAAGAACAACAACCTGAGTCTTCTCTACACCAGTTCTCTTAACAAAGTCTGGGATAATAGAATTGAAAGCAAGTAATGATTCATTCAAAGGTGTTCCTGATAAACCATATGAATATGGAGTATTAAGTGGAGACCAATTATCTTCTCCTCTGTATCTGTAAGCAAATGTAGAAGCAATACGATATACGTTTTGTATTTGTCTGTCTAACTCTTTACCTTTTACTTTACTTGTAAGTAGATTCAATAAAGAGAAACTTTCGTCTATTTGAAATACTCCATCTTTCTTATCATATATTTTTAATACATTATCGCGATCTCTGTAACCTGGTCTTTCAAGACCTAATACCTGCTCTCTGTAATTATGGATAGGATATGAATTAGAAAATGCATAGACATCGAAAGGAATGTTTACTTTCTTACAGAACCATACTAAGTTGATTAACTGCTTAACAGTATCCATCATTATATGAGACATTGAACCAGACCAATCTAAAAGGAAAATCAAACCGTGGTTCTTACCTTCTGGAAGATTTGTAACTTTCTTAAATAGATCTTCATTGTATTTGTAAGTATGTAACTTAGATGTATTAAGAACACCAGTACGACTTGTGGTAGCACGAGCATATGCAGATGCAGACTTCTTCATCTCAAACTCTTTTACAAGATAGTTAACTTCCTTTTGAGCACTTCTCTTGAACTCAGAGTATGATTTGTTTACACAATCAAATAAAGGTGGTTGAGTGTAAATAACATTTGGTTTTGAGTGTCTTTCATCCCATTCTGCTTGCTGTCTTAACCAATCTAATTCTATTTCATTATGAATATAATCATTTGGTACAACAAGTTTAGTATGATCTACATCTGTAATCTCAATATAAGTGCTTTCTTTACCAGATGCTAAGTTTGATAACTTCTGCATTGCTCTCTCAAATGATTCAACAGTATCCAACTCTAATTCAGATTTAGAACCCTCCATACCTGCAATGGCATCCTCCATTTCCTGTTGATCCCAAGGTTGATTTGGATCTATGATNTGTTGATCTGGATCTGCATCTACTTCTTTGTTCTCTTTATCTCCTTCTCCTGATCCTCCTTTTCCTTCTGATAGATCNTCTCCTTCTGGAAAATCTGGTAATTCNTCATCTGATGNAGAACTACCACCACTAGACTTACCATCAAATCCTAAATCATTAGTGTTGATCTTTAGTTCTAATTCTTCTTTCTCTTTTGCATCTTGGAGTTCTTGGCAGTATTCGTATAATACGTGTGCAGCTTCTAATACATCATCAAAAGACTCTACAGCATTTATTGCAGAAACAATATCGCGTTCTCTATCGCATAAGAAAGGCACATCAACAAAATTACCAATCTTGAAATGTAAGTTGATTCTATCAGCAAAACCCATTTCCTCAAGATTGTCTGGATCAATACTAAAGAAATTATCATCATTCAACTCTTGATATCCATAGTAAAAACACTTAGAAAGACCTGCGTATCTACGCTTCATTAACTTCTCAATACGAACATCTTCAATGATGTTAACAAAACTTGGAGGAACTTCATACTTTTTCCACCACTCTTCATTAGGTGTGTATAGAGCGTGTCCAACTTCGTGTCCAACAAGCATATCATATACCATACTGCTTGCTTTATCCCATAGAGGAAGTGTTAGAACACGATTTGAAACATTAAAGTATGCTGTCTCTACTTTCTTGTGCTCTACAATAAGGTCTTCTGTAGCAAGTAACTTTGCTAGTTGAGATTTGATTTCGTGTTGAACTGTCATGTGTGTTTGTATCTGATACATCTATTATAAACAATGAAACCGTCCTTTGGGACGGTTGATGTGACACTTTTTTAATTGTCTTACTCTTGCTCTAGCTTGTCGCATTGCTTGCGGTTTGAGCGTTCGCTTTTGCTCTTTCTTAGAGTGATGTTGCCAGTTTGGGACTTTCATTGTTCTTAAGATATTTTACGAGAGAATCCCTTTACTTTATCAAACTTTATGACACTTTCAAATTTGTCTAACAAGTCTGTTTTATGGGATATAACAAAGATGTTCGCATCTTTAATTATATAACGAATGATTTTGAGAAATTCTTCTGTACCAAAACCATCTAATGAACTATCAAACACTTCATCCATAATCAATAGATTAGTGTTTACAGAGTTCTTAACTCTAGCAACTTCTCTCCAAGTAAAAAGTAATGCTAGATCAATTCTCATCTTCTCTCCTTCAGAGAAAGAGGCATAAGAGAAATCTTCGTGAATAGGAGATTGCACAGTTTCCTTGAACTCCTCATCAAGTGTAAAGTTGATATAGAAGTCCATCATCTGTAGATAACGATTTATCTGTTGGTTAATAAAGGGGAGATACTTTTTAATAATCTTCGTCTTTACACCATCATCCCTCAGTAGGGAATATGCAAAATCGTAATAGTTTATTTCTGTTTTTTTATCTGCTAAGTTCTCGAAAGTCTTTTGAAGATTCTCTCTAAACTCATTTAGTTTCTCATGTTCAGTATTTCTGTTTTTAGATTGCTCGGTAATTCTTTGAATTTCAGATTCCAGATCCCTGATCTGTCGTTGGAATCCAGATATCCTAGTATTGTTTTGAGAAATGCCATTGTTGAGTTTAGTAATCTCCTTTGATAGTTTGGTGAAGAGACGTTCTCTTTCTCGTTCTGATTCTATCGTCTCCTCCAGTTCTTTCAAACCTTTGTTGAGATCCTTTGCCTTAGATTGAACGTCGTTAATTCTATTTAAACGAAACGATTCTTCTATTGTTTGAGTACATGTAGGGCATGTTACATTCTCGCTAAAAAACTTATGTTCCTTAGTTATTGTCGATACTTTTTGAGTAATTTTACCCTTTAGATTGTTAAGTTTCAGTAACTTTTGACTAGACCCAGACAACTTTTCTTGTTCTTTTGTTAGATCAGAAACTTTAACTTCTAACTCTTGATTAGAATTTGAACAATACTCTGAATCATCTATGAGGGTAGTAATTTTATCTTGATTTGCTTTTACACTAGTCTTTCCTTGCTCCTCTAACTCCTTCATGAAGTTCTCTTGCATAAGTATCTTNTCTTTAATATTATCTTTTTTTAAATCCAACGATTTTATTTGTTCTTTCTCTATCCTAACTTTATCCTTGAGGAAGTTATTCATAGATGAAAAGATTCTAATATCAAGAAGATCTTCAATAACTTCTCTACGATTAGGTGCGGTCAATTGCATAAAAGGTACAAATGCACTACTACCTAAGATAACAATCTGTGTAAATGACTTATAATTAACTTTTAATATATTCTCTTCTAATATTTTTTGATTAGTTCTATCGTCTGCCTCTCTATGCAATAACTCTCCATTGACTTGAATATCAAATACATTTGGTTTTATTCCTCTACGAACAACATATTCTCTATTATTAACTTCAAAATCAACCTCAACAAGAGTTTCTTTCTCATTAGTAGTATTTACTAATTGAGACTTATTAATCTTACGGAAAGGTTTATTAAACAATGCAAAAGTAAGAGCATCTAGTATTGTAGACTTCCCTGCTCCATTTGTTCCAACAATTAAATTAGTCTGATACTCTAAAAAATCAACTTGTGTAAATTGATTTCCAGTGCTCAAAAAATTTTTCCAACGTATTTTTTTAAAGATAATCATAGTATAGGGAGAACAAAATCATTAATGGTTACAATTGAATACTTGTAATTGTTCATCTTGCATGTTTTTACAGCAAGTTCGTCATCAACTTCGACAACAACCATTTCATTATCATATTTTTCATCATTCATCATGTACGAAGCATATCTTTCGGCATCATCACTTTCTTCAAACATAAGAAGTATTTTCTGACCGTTCTTATCGCTGACAGCATATGCACCATCTGTAGTACGATCTTTAAGAGTAAGCATGTACATTATTCTGCTACCTCGCGAGCTAGTTTATAGATATCTTGGAGGATACCTTTGATTTTAGACTTATCAAGATCTATTTCAGATTCATCTACATAACGATTTAATATGGTAATTGTATTTTCTTCTTCACTTATAGCAAATTCTTCATTTTCTTGCAACTGAAAATTTTCAATTATCTTAAGATCCTGAACACCACTGGAATAAAGTTTATCTATAAATCTCTCAAAGTTCCTACTGTTCGTTTTTTGGCGAACAATTACTTTTACAATCTTATTGTCATACTCTGTAAAATCAAATAGTTGATGTGGGGTATCTTCATAATATATGTTATAAAATAGTCTATATGGATTATTTATTGGAGTATGAGTTAAAGTCTCTGTATCGAATATATGAAATCCTCTAGGATCATTTACATCGTTCCAGAACATCTCATATGGATTACCTAAGTAATATATCTTCCCATCATTAGATCTAGTATGAAAATGCCCAGAGTATACTCTACTAAAGTTCTCAAAGACATCAACTTCCATACCACTTTCCATAATATGACCACGAGTTGCTTGGAAACCATTCATCTCTAAATGTCCCATAGCAACTTTTGATTTACAAGTTTTGATTAGATTCTTTGTACTCTCATAGTTCTCTGAATTAATCCAAGGTAGTAATAATATATCCAATCCATCTAAATTTATCTCAGCAGGTTCAGAGTATGTTGTTATATTTGAGTAATCATTTAATAATAACTCTGGAGAGTTTACATAATTAGTATCTTTATAATAACAATCATGATTACCAATAATAGCGTGTAACCTATATTTCTTCATTGGTTCAAAGACTACTTTCTTTGACCACTCTAAACTTTGGAGATCGATTGCCTTTCGACTATCAAATATATCTCCCATATGAATCACAGTGTCTATATTATGCTCTTCTAAAGACGGAAAGAAGACATTCTTATAGAACTTCTCAAAGTAATCGTGTATGTGTTTAGAACCCTTCCTAGCACCGTAATGGGTATCTGTTATAATGGCAACCTTCATCTATTTGTCTTATAAACAATATTATCTTTAATTGTATTATAATCAGAACTACTGCCTGACATAGCACTATCGTCTACTGTCATAACTTCGTCATAACCAGTCTTTTCAATTATTTTTGTTTTAATATCTAATTGTTTCTTTTCTTTTTGTATACGTCTAAGAAAAGCATAATGAACAATTTGAGTGAAATATGCAAATGGGTTTTTAGATTTCGCGGGGTCAAAATTATAGATGTACTGAACACAGTTCTCAATACCATCAGATATCATATCTTCACGAAACATATAGTTAACAAAATTTGGTTTATATGATAAATGTGTTGCTATCTTTAAAAAGCACTCTCCAAGATAGTTGGTAATACGTGGTTTTGGTAAATCATTCTCTTTAGCATGTTCAACTTTTGATCTATAAACAATTAATGCTTCTAAAAACTCTTTGTTGTTTACATAGTGCTCCGACTTTTTCTTTGGCATAGCATTGCTATCTCCGTCTTACTGAATATATTGTATCACAAATATAATGACTTGACAAGGTACCCAATTCTATGTACAATAACCTTTGTAGAGGTTCAAGGGTAATAATAGCTATATTACTCAGGTTCTTTAGAATCTGAAGCAGGTGGAAGTTGGTTCATATTATAGATAGTTTCTAATTTTATGCGAGCGTCGGAAACCCTGCCGACTAATCCCATTTCTGATGTCATACTAATTCTTCCTTGTGCTTTAAAAATATCTTGCTCTTCATCTTTTATAAAATCGTTGTATATATCAATTAACTTTTGATCCTTAGTTTCAGTCATAGTAATGACTTTGTCTGGTTTNATTACAAATATNTCCTCATCTGATAAATCCATCCATGATTTTACTTTAATGTAAGAAGTTCCTTCTGCACCATACTGTACCTTCATTATTACAGGACTTTGTGCAACAATGATAGGTTCATCCCCCGACTCATCAATATTGATCAATGAGAGGATTTCTTCTCCAGAAACTAATTTTAATATGCAGTAGAACTCTTCTCCCATTATTTTTTTAAAGGTATGTTTACAATGTCATAATTGAACTTTTCTTCGTTATAAATCTTAATCCTTTCAATTAAGTGATTAAGTGTGTAATTTTTCCTGGATTTGAAGGAAATGTCGTCAGCGATATCATATAGAGTTGCTTTGGTCTTGTTGCTCCCCTTTCTAAGAATCCTACCAATTGATTGTANATTCCGTATTCGTGATTTGGAAGGAGAAGCAAAAATGACATTATGCAAATTCTTGATGTTGATACCTGTACTGAATGTTCCGTATGATGCTACTATTATAGCATTATTTTCATTTTCTGTAATAGAACGGACTTTTTCCCGATCTTCTGTATCTACACCGCCATGAACAAAGAAAACATGACGTTGTTCTAGACTATTACTATTTATTAAATTATATAAGGGTTCTCCGTGTCCCTCAACTCTTGCAAATAATATTAAAGTATTACCCTTTAAATCCAGTGCTAAGTTACGAATGAACTTGTTTCTTCTATCGTGATTAATTATATACTGTATTTCATCTTCAAAAGTCTCAAATTTATTCGGTGGGTGTTTCAATAGAAGCACATTGATATCTAATGTAGCAACGTGTCCCTTCTTCATGAGTTCATCTGTCTTAATAATTTTGTATGAAGGACCAAACAAACCCTCTAAAACCCATTTATGTGTTTGCGTTCCATCAAGAGTTCCTGTAAAACCGTAACGAAACTTGGCATCAGCAAGTTTTGTCATTATAGATATTAATGATTTTGATTTAAACTGGTGAGCTTCATCCCCAATTACCACAGAGAATCTCTCAAAATACTTTCTGGGGAGTTTGTAAATTGATTGCCAAGTAGTAATAATGACTTGAGAGTCCGTCTCTCTTTCTTTACCTGCGTATATCTTGTGACAAAATGAACCTACGTCCCAGCCATAGTCTGCAAAATCTTTATACATCTGTTCTACTAGGGAAGTCGTCGGAACGACTATCAGAGTATTTTGCTTGCGTTCAACAAAATATCGAACAATCGAATATATCATCAGAGACTTTCCCGATGCAGTTGGGGATATCAACAACTTTCTATTATGCCTTAGAGCGTCGTATACTCCCTCTACTTGGTAAGAACGTGGAGAATACTTGCAAATAGCATTCATATAGTCTTTAACACCTTCTAAGGAGATCTGTTCATTCACTTCAAAGGGCAGTCCATAGAATTTGCTTGGTTGAAAAGCATAAGTGTAATTATGATCTGTACAAAATTGTATTACTCTATCTAATAGTCCAACATATATTTGCTTCGTTTGTGTATTAAATAACCTTATCTTTCCATCCCAATACTTATTTTTATATGCAGGAGAAAACTGTGCACCAGGCACTTCAAAAGTAAACTGATCTGCTAATTCATAATAAACATGAGGTTCTGCCTCAACATTTAAATATACTTCATTCTTCTTGGAAATAACCAAATGAGACATAATATCTCCACATCTGGTTTATTTATCAATTAAATCCAGACTGAAATTTCTGCCATTCAATGGCATTTTTTATTTGATATGTACGGTTCGACACTGCCCTTATAATCTCTTCTAAGAACTTTAGAGTAGTATCATAGTATTTTACCTTAAGATTTGCCTTTGCTAGTCTCTCATCTGCTTCCATATACTTCTGNAGTGCTTCTTTCTCTCTGATCTTGTATGGAAACGGTTCTTCTGCATAAACTTCTGCAGGTGCTTTGCCAGTATAATATCTGTATCTATCTAAACTTACTTCGTTCTGAGTTGTTCTTGCCTTTTCTCGCATCAAAGTAATCGTATTATAAAGAGTATAATACTTTGAATGCAGTTGAGGAATTTTTAATGATTCATCATGTAAATTATCAGGATCGATTTTGGAGTCTTTCTCCCACATCGCCTGAATCTTATCAAGATCCATAATAAAGATTATTTAATTAAAGTTCTTTGCCAAGCATATCGTTGATCTCAAATATAGTATAGCGGAAAGTTGCCTCTGCTGTAAAGTACTGTATGTCAGTATCAGATACATCAAATGTTAAACTACTTAATGAGATTGGAAATAGATCAATAAACTTAACTTGTATGATGGGTTGGAAGTTACTACTCAAAACTTGAAGAGTACCATCGCTAAATGCTTCCTTTGGGTCTCTTTGCCCATCTTTATCTGTAATTAATTTTTGATAGTCTTCAGTAGTTGCTGCAAAACCAAGTCTTTTCAACCATTTATGAAGTATAGAATAGTTCTCCATATTTTCATCCACAAGAAAAGATAAGGAAAAATCCCCATAAGTTAACTTTTCTCCTGGTACATCAAGATCTTTTAAATACGTTGGTTGGATTTGAGTTGCTAAACTTAAATCTGGTATATTAGCAGATTGTGATATAAAATCTACTTTAGGATGTTTTCCTAAAACAAATTTGAATCCAACTGGAGATAGAAAATTTCTATTCTGTATTTGTCTATCAAATGCAGTTGCCATTATTAGTCGATAATAATATCAAACCATTGTTGACTCATTCCTTTAATGATACTATCTGCAGATTCTTTATCGTCTGCGTATCCTTCTTTTATCAAATGATCAACAACAGACTCGTACTGTTGCTTAATTTCTGATGCTTCTCTAGGTGTAGGTTTCATTTTGAACGCAATATTTGTAGTTATTTATCAATACTATTCTCCACCGCCTCCACCGTTTCCACCGCCACCATTTCCTCCACCATTTCCACCGTTGCCCGAACCACCATTACCGTTCCCATTGCCACCATTACCGTTCCCATTACCATTAGAACCATTTTTTTTACTATCATCGCTGTCATCATTTTGTCTTCCTCCCAAATAGCGACCAACAACACTTACATGTCTATTTCCTTTTGGAACACATGCACCTAGTTTACTATCAAATTTATAACCACTTGGACAAGTACGACGAAACTCTTTGTATGATTTCATTCCTTTTTTAATTCCTAGTAGTTATTTAGAATAAAAAAGAGACCTGTTAAGGTCTCTGATCCATCTCGAACATACTATCTATACTCAGCAATGTTACCACCATTGCGTCCACTTGTATTATCCATAATTCCCATCATTCGAGAGACAAGTTCTGGATTTTTCTTTGCATATCCTTCTCCAAAATGATTGTCTATGCTACGAATTGATTCTTGTAGATACTGATCTGTAATGAAACTAACGATTTCAAATTTTTCAGTGATTTTCATGTTTATGTTTGTATAGTACCTCTACATACTAGCATAAAAAAAGACCCCTGTAAAGGGGTCAATTCTTAAGAAATAATATTAATCGTAACGGAGCATTTCATATTCAATTTTACAATCCCAGTACTCTGAGAGAGTATCAAACTCTTCTATAATTTTATCTTCTAAACCATTCTCCCACTGATCTCTTTGAGTAACATTATCAACATACAAAATTACAAGACAATTATATTTACCCTCATCTCTCATTTTACGAAATGCTTCAGCAATACCAGTATCCACATAAGATCTTACAGTTCTTGGAGGTAAAATAGCATAAGATTTATATCTTTGCATATTCTGGAGATAGTCTTGCTGAGATTGTAATTGTCCATTTGAGTAAGTAATTAATGTTCCCTTACTACGACCACCAACAACACCATGATTATTAACCCATTGTCCAATAGTTGCCTTTTTGACATGTGGGTATCTACCAGATACACTATCTTTAATTTGCTTTAACTTTGCATCATCAAGAGGATTTCCACCATTTTTCTCAAGTTCTTCATTTAATATCTCATAAAGTTCTTTTTTAATGTCTGCATCATGAACATCTACTTTTTCAATAGGTTGTTTATTAAGGAGATTTCCGAGAGTTAGACAATTTGCGTGTGAACTACCAAGTTGTGTATCAAAATCAACTATAAATGCATCAGCATCTTTCTCTCCCAATCTGTACAACATCTCAGATGTGTGATTACCATTGTCAATTTTATAAGTATTATCTGAATATTTGATAATAGTAAGTGGTTCAACACCAGATTTATCTCCAGTTTCTTCCATTTTATTAACACCACGCATAACGCGATCAATATCTCTATCTTTTTCTCGAACTTGAATTCTCTTTTCTTTTATAGGAGAGATTACTCCTTGAGGATCTACATCAAAAAATTGATCTAACCCAATCTTTTCAGTTTTATAATTACCAGACCTAATATCATCTGCTAATTTTTCAATGTCAACGCTATTCATGTGTGTTTATTTTATTTCAAATATACCATAGCATAAAAAAAGACCCCTGTAAAGGGGTCAATTGTTAAGAAAATATGTAATCTCAAATTACATAAGGTTGTTAACTCTAACTCTTCTGTAGTATCTGTTGCTATTAGCAGTGATACGACCAAGACCTGCAGTTGTTCCTTCAGCAAATGGGTTGGAAACAAGACCATAACGAGTCTTAAATCCGATTTTTGGCTGGAAGGTGTTCTCTCCAACTGCACGAACCATCTGTAGTGGAACGTATGGGCAGTAGAATAAACCTGCGTCATAAGGTGAAGAACCTTTGTATCCAACAACGTAGTACTGAGCAGCAGCAACGTTTGCTGAATATGGGTCGATGTATACTCTATACTTACCTTGTAGTACACCTGCAAATGTATTGCCTGTGTCATCAACGTTAAGATTAGCGTTAAGAGCAGGAGTGTAATCTAGTACACCAGCCATTGTTAATGCAGAAGCAACGTCAGCAGAACAAAGGATCATGTTACCCTTTCCTCTACGAGTCTCTTTCGCGATTGCGTTGGCATCTCTTTCGATCTGGAAGATCAATCCCTTGAACTTCTCAACAGACCATCTACCGTTACTATCAACGTCTAAGTCAAATGTACCGTTTGAAGCAACGTTTGCCTGTGCACCAGACTTAGCAGCTTTGTATACTGTACGGATAACTTCTCTGTTGATCTCAGCAAGAATCTCAGTAGAAAGAATGTTAGCAAGTTCTGCTTCTGCATTCAATCCGTGGATTGCTTTGAGGTCTTGAGCTAGTTCTAGACTGTACTCAGCTTTGAGTGCTCTGGACTTAGCAGTCACAGTAACTTTCTCGATGCTGAATGCCATCTGGTTGAACTCGTCTCCAGATGTTCCTAGATCTTCAGACTCAGCAGTACCCATACCCTGACCAACAGGATAAGTAGTTGCTGTCTGTGAACCCTCTGGGTTAAGAAGACCTGGGTTTGAAGCTGATGTAGGTCCAGTTGTACCGAAACCAACTGCTTCTCCACCACCACCAGATACGTAACGTGTACCTTCGATGTCGAAACCTGAGTTCTGTCCAGAGAATGATGTATCTGCTTCGTCGAATAATGCTTCTGATCCGTCCATAGACTTGAACTTAGAACGCATTGCGAAGATTAAACCAGTTGGACCGTTCATTGGTTGTACACCAGCTAGGTCATAAGCGACCAAGTTTGGCATAGAACGACGGATCAAACTGATTAACACTGGATCAAAACCTGCAACAGGTGATGACGCGTCAGCAGAGAAACCTGCTGTTGATGATGTTGAGTTTGTGTTTACTGTAGGTTGCTCAGATAGAAATTCTCTCTCTTCCTGTACAGCCTTTTCTTGGTTTTCTAGCAGAATAGCAGTTACCGCTCTACGATGTGAATCCTTAATTGGATCTAGACCATCGTGGTCTAAGATCGGTGCCCACTTCTCCTGTAGATGTTCAGCGTTGAACATTTGCATTTGAATTTTCCTTTATGCGAAATTTGCTTGTTTGTTTGATTTTATAATTTAAAAATCACTTTTTTGAATTGGCAACTCTACCTAGAGTCTGAAGATAAGCATCCATTCTAGAAGAATACTGCTTAACTGGTTCTTCAACCCCTTCAGAAATTAGGGTATCAGAGTTATCTTTCTTTGGAGCACTAGTTTTTGAAGGGAAATAAGATTCTCTTAACTTAACTAGTTTCTCTCTATAGGTATCTTCACTATCAAACTCAACGTTTTCTGCAAGTTTAGCGAGCTTATCTTTCTGTGAAAGTGCTAATCCTTCTGTTACTTCTGAAAAAATTACATCAGCAACTGATTCTGCTAACCTCTTATTAAGAGCAACGTTTTTATCGATTTGCTCATTGAGTTTTGACTCCATTTCATCAAGTTTATCTACCATACTCTCTAGGACATCATATTTGTCTTCAGGGATTGTTACATAATGTTCTTCAAATAGTTTCTTCATTCCATCTAAGAATGAATCAGTCATTTCAGCCTTTAGTCCTTCTTCGACTGAGAGTTGATTTTCTTTAACCCATTCGTCTGCAACATACTCAAGGTATGAATCGACTCTTGTTGTTAAATCTTTTTTCACCGCTTCTACTTCCTCTACAAGCACTTTTTCATAAGCTTCTTGTAGTTCTTCCTTAACGGTAGCAACCTTAGACTTGATTGCGGTCTCGAAGATTGTTCTTGCTTTCTCTTGGAATTCCTCGGAAAGTTCCTCTCCTGCAATAAGTGCATTAATATCTTCGTCGATATTAATTTCCTCTTCTGCCTCTTCCTCTTCAGCAATTACTTCCTCTTCAGAAGTTTCTTCTGCTTCAGCAACAACTTCTTCTGTAGAAGATTCTTCTTCAGCAACAACTTCATCAGTTGCTACTTCGTTTTCAGCGACTACTTCGCCTTCAACTTCTTCCTCTTCCTTCATTCCTGCGGGAGTTCCCTCTGCAGGTTTAGCACCCTTGTTTACAACATCCTTAACTTGCTTAAGAGTTGCACCAGGTGTTTTTAGTTTTGCTGAATCGTCGTCAGGTTTATAGTTTTCAGGTGTAGGACCGCCAAGATCTTCTACATTTCCTCCTGCCATTTTTTGCATTGGTTCCGCAGGTTTAGCACCTTTGGTCACCACGTTCTCTTCGATTTTTTCCATTTTGTCTAATTTGCTACCTAAGTAAATTGGTGATAATCTGTATTTATTTATAGAACTTAAAGATTTGATAGGAATTCATTGAATAAATTCAATTTATGTTCCTCAAGTACCTTCTGATCTACAAGTGTATTAATATGTTTTTTTGTTTGAGATGCGAGTTGTTCGCGGAGGATTCCTCCTTCCCAAACCCACTCTTTTCCTTCCATAATTCCCGATACAAAAGCATCAGGTGCTGATGGATCAGCAACAATATCTGCAGCAGTTGCTAACATGAAATCTTCGCCAACAACTTTACATCCATTACGATCTTCTCTTAGTGAACCAACACCACGAGATGATACACCTAAAGTTACACCTTCATCTAAAAGAGAAGATGCAATTTTACCCATAGGAGTATTAAGAATTTGTGCCTTTCCTACAAAATTATTTCCCTCTTGACGAAGAGAAGTAATTTTATGAGAAACTCTGTCAAGGTTTACTGTAGGACCATCGGGGTGTCCAAGTTCTCCAAGAGCACGACCTTTTGCAACGAATGCTTCATTATATCTGTTAACTTCTTTTGCAAGAGTGTTAACTGGATACATTCTTCCGTTACGATTTTTTAGATCTCCTTGAAGGAAAACACCTTCAATATACATTTTCTTTTTACTACCTTTTCCTTCAGTAATAAATTTAACGTTTGAGATTTCTTCTGTTATTAGTTTCATAGTCCTAATTTGTAAATCCTACTTTAGCACCTAACACATCAGTTCCTGCATTTACAAAAACTACATCTGATGGATTCTTTTCCAATAATTCTGTTGTGTCTGCTAATATTGTGAAAGTTCCTATAGTAGCGGAACCACCGTTATTTTCAGCAACAGTAACCACTCTATCGTTGGCAGATGGATTTGCTAAACGAACAACAGTTGCTTCACTAAAACTAGTAGCAGCACCAACTGTATTCGGTACAGTTATTTGTGTCCCTTTTACGAGAATTCTTGTCATTCTTTTAGTTCCTCAGTTTTTCTTGTATAGAATATAGAATACTATCTTGTATTTATTAAATTAAGTATCTTTATTCAGTTTTCTCTTCTTCTTCTGGTGTATCAGTAACTTCAGTTTCTGCTTCTGCTTCGACTTCTGTTTCTATTTCTTCTACTTCTTCTGGTTCCATAGCAAACATTTTGTTCGCTACTCCAGATTTCATAGCATCAATTTTTTCTCCTGTTTTTGCAAAAAGAGCATTCTTCAAAGCATCTGAAACTTCGGATGCAGAGGCATCTGTTGCTATAGCATTAATAATATCTTCCATGATTTAATGTTATGTTTACTTTTATTTATACTAGATCTTTCCACCTTTAGGTGAAGTTATGCCATTTGGTTCGTCTAAAACAGCACCTTCTCCATCTTGAGGATCTACCATTGGTGCTTCTCCATTAGTAGGAACTTGTCCTGCTTCTCCATTTATTCCATCTTGTGGTAGTGGTTCTCCAGTTATTGGATCAACTTGAGATGGATCTGGTAAAATACCTTTCTGTATTTCGTCTTCTATCTGCTCATCAATCTCAATAATTTCAGAGTCAGTTTGACGTAATACTTTCTTACGAACATATTCAGTAGAATAATACTTACCAATGTATGGTTCAATGGTTGCTAATATTCCTAATCTTCCTTCTAATAATTCAGATTCTTTGAGTTCAGCAAATTGATTATCATATAGGTAATCATATTGTATATGATCGCTAATTTGCTCCCAATCTTCTGGAGCAATAATATTTTTAAGAATTAATTGTGTTCTTAGAAGATCATTGAATAGATTTGAGAATCTCTTTCTTAAACGTCCTACAAATTTTGAAAATTGTAATTCATCTCTCAAGATTTCTGATGACCTACCAAGGTTAAAACCATCTCCACCACCAGGCATTCTTGTCTCAGGAACACTTAATGCACGATATAATTTTTTCTGGAAATATTCTATATCAGAAAGTTCTCCAAGATTCTGTCCACCAGGTAAAGTTGTGATTTCAGTTCCACGACCACCTTCTCTACGAGGCAACCAGAAATCTTCCATCATACTCATGAATTTCTTATCATCGCGAACTTCTCCAGTGTTTGCATCATAGACCATTTTATTTCTATAACGCATCATAACATCTTTAAGATATTGTTCTGCTTTTACTTTTGGTAAATTACCAACATCAATATAAAATATTCTTCTTTCTGGTGCTCTTGATAATCTATAAATTACGAGACTATCCTCAATCATTCTTAACTGATTAAGTGCTTTGATTCCTTTATGTAAGTAAGATAAAACAGTATTTCTATTTCTATCAACTAATCCAGATGTACAGAATGCAATTGAATCCTTTGCAATTTTGATAGATGCCTTTGATGCACCAAAGTTACCAGGTCCACGATTAGCACCTGAGTTTGGAGTGTATATNAAATGTTCTTCTATTTCTGGGTAATCTACAGGAGCTCGACTAGCGATAGGTATAGATCCTCTAAATCCTGCGTCATTTTCTTTCTTCTTCTCTTTTCTGACATGTTTTATTTTTAAAGGATCAATATATCTTAAATCTTGAATACCTTTTTCTGGATTATCAACATCAATTACTTTCAGATAGAATAATCTACCATCAACATACCAGTTTTTAAATATCTCGTGTGCTTTCTTATCGAAATCAAGAACTTCTTTTATAGTCTTAAATTCTTCTCTTATTGCTTTTTTTAATTTATCACTTGCGTTTAAATTTGTTAATTCAACTTCTACAGGAGAATCATAAAGATCACTAACAATTGCTTCATTGATAATATCTTCGATTGCTTTATCAGCTTCTGGATGTAACGACATCTCACGATACCGTCTAATTAGATCGTATTCAGTTTTATAGACACCTTCGATGTCTACGTACTGTCCATAAAATCCTGATTGTAGATAGAAATCAGCCCCGTCCTCATTATTTTGAGGGACGGGGGATACTATACCTTTCGGTTTCTTTTCATTATCTTCAATCGAAAAACCAAAGAGTTTCGCCATTATTAAATTCTCTTAAAATATTCCTATGTTTATTTAGTTGATATTTTCACCACCTGCTGCGGAACCAACACCCTTGGCAGCTTCCCACCAATGAACTTGGAACTCTGCAGTAAACTCTTGAATACCTTCCGTATCATATGATAGGTTGATAGGAGCAACTTGAGTTGGAAAAATATCGTAAAAACGATAAGATCTGAGTGTTTCTCCAGAACGATCTAGTTGGAAAACAGTTGCGTCTGCTTGATAAGATGCAGGATCTGTTGAACCTGTATTATCAGAGACTCTGTTTATCGCATTCATCCATGCTTCCATAGCAGAACGAATAGCAAAATCTGTATCGTTAATAACTGTAATTGTCCAACTATCAAAAGTTCTATCTCCTGCTACGTGGAGAATCCTACCTCTGAAAGGAACTGTTATGTCAGATATGTTTGAAGCAGGTAAATTTGCTGCTTTAACTAAGAATCTTGCTTTATCAAGAACTTCTGAACTTGCGGGAGCAATGCTAGGGAAGTTGAGTACAACTTCAAATAGATTGCTTCTTGCACCACCACCAATTAACTTACTTTTAAAATCAGTAATCTTTCTTAGTGGGGGTGGATTAATTTGTTGTCTAGTGGGCATTTTTTAAACCTCTAATTAAACGTTACCGATTACTTCTTCAAATGAAACACCTGTTCTAGTTGCAACAAATGTTAGACCAATGAAGTTAATTGATCTTGCGGGTTTGATAAAGATGTCAGCGACGAACTCATTTGCATCAATAACTGCTGCAGTGTTGTTTGTCTGATCGCAAACAACAACATAATCTGTGATTCCACGCTTTGCTTGAACATCGCGTAAGAATGGTTCAACTATATTTACAAAGTTTGTTCTTGTAATTTCATCGTTAAACTCAAATAGTTGATCTTTGGCAGCAGCTGAGATTGCATCTTCTAGGAAGAGGAATAGACGACGAACGTTAATTCTGTCGAATGCTGATGCTCTAGNAAGACCTGTCTTGTCACCGAATAGNATAATTCCATCTCCTGGTGAGAAGATTACTGGGTTNATTCTATTNNTGTANANAACATCNCTTTGNGNTTTTGTAGGATTATATGCTAGTTTGATAGCATTGAGGACTGAACCTCTTGCTGTTCCCGCAGGTGAGAACCAAGGGAAGTTGTTAATATCATTTCTAGCACAAATACCTGCGATGTCTCCGTTTAGAGGTACATATCTAAATGTATTTGCAAACCTATCATACATGTATTTGTATCCACTGTCAAATACAGCGTAACTTGATGAAGGTAATGGTGCAAAGAATGATACTACATTNTCTGTAATTGNATNAGCAGAGTTTATAGTATTAGTTNTATTATCAGCTGATTCTGATAAAAATGCACCNCTATATGGTGATATGAANGCAATNGNATCTTTTCTTNNNTCAGCAACTGANATAAGTTTAGATGCTANTGCTTGTGCTGCTTCTTTTCCGTAACTAGCAGAACCTTGAATTAAGAAATCAACGTCATANTCTTCNGTNTTNNCAAGNATATCATATCCNCCNTTNATATCTGCNTTAGTTGAATCTAAAGCACCTNCGGTNNNNATNCCTGATGAATAATCGTANTTGAAACCNTTTGNAAGAGTAANTGTCTGNTTTCCAGNTGCTGAGAANATTATANCTTCNGCANNNTGATCCCAAGCATCATCTCCTTGTAATGTAAATCCAGAACTATATCCTGTAGTTGTTATACCTGCAGGTGCACCACCTCCAAAGATCAACTCTGAATTATTATAAAGATATTTTCTCCAGTATGATGGACTTCCTGCTGAGAATACTGCATCCTTTGCCTTAGAAAGACTTAAGTGCTTCTCAAGAACAGTACCAACAGTTCCTGTTATAGCTCCGTTTCCATCAAAAACAATAACATGAACTTCGTCATTCTTGGACTTTCTGGATTCTGCAAATGCTGAAGTTCCTGGTCTTCCTGCTAAAGCATTCCACTTATATGTTACTGTTGAGATACCTGTTGAACTGATTTGAACTGTTTGAGTATCGAACCAATCTGATGCACTGTCATAAGTTTTAGTACCGTAAGCACTATTATATCCATTTGTATGAACTCCTAGTGTTCCGCTACCTGCGAACTGCCATGTTCCTCCTGCAGTGTAATCTACCTCTACTTCATCTCCGTTTGGATCAATATAAGAATTGACCTTAACTTTAATTGAACTGTTTCCTACACCAACTTCAGTAACTANACCTTTNAGGTAATATCCATCTAAGGATGAAGTTGATCCTGCACCAATTAGTACTTTACCATCAAGACCTTGNGTTACACCATANCCNACTANAACATCNGNAAANTNNCCTGNTAATGTNTGGTCAGCAAATGAGTCGATGATTGCTACTTGAATACCGTTTGCCCAAGAACCTGGGTTTCTGGCAGCTATTGTAACATTTCCGATTGTGTTCTCGTCGTAAGTCTTTGTTACGTAATCTTCAGTGCTNTTGATTGTTATGCTACTTGCAGNTCCTGCTAGTGCATTTGTTAAATTATCTCCTGATGCTCTTACTACTTGTAAACCGCCACCATATGCTAAGTATGATGATGCAGTTAACCAGTGTTCATAGTGCTTGTCGATAGCAGAAGGTTCCCCAAAAATATCTACTAATTGTTGTTCTGTACTTACCAGTGTTGGTAAATTTACAGGACCTTTTGGGAAAGGTGCTACAATTGCTCCAATTTTATCCGTTGTTGGATCAATTCGACCATTAGTAAGATCAACCTCTCTTACTAATATCCCTGGAGATGCTAAATTTAGTGGCATCTTATGTTCTCCGAATCCAGAATTATACTGAAATTATTTATTGAAAAGCATATTTTCAACGGGGAAACCGTGCATGAACTACCAATCTGGATATTCCCATTTACTACTTACTTTCTTTTTCTTCGTTCTTTTTACTCTTTTCTTTGTACAATCCTTACATTCNTAAGAGTATGATGATAANGTAGTTCTATTCTTNCTAGTTACNTAAAATTCTTGTACAAGATCTTTTGTTTNTCCNCATACACGACATTTTCTTTCAGTGAATANTAGATGATCTAAACTAATTTCACTGTCAAAGTCCATTATTCTACTTGAATTACCTCATAAACCTCTGGAAATATCATCTGAATATGTCTCTCTATACCCATTTTCATAGTCTGATCGCTCATAGGACAAGAAGAACAAGCACCATGTAATCTTACTTTTACTATAGGACCATTATTTGTATAGTCTATTTCAACAAATTCTAGATAACCACCATCTGATTCTATATATGGTCTTAACTCATCTAAAGCAAGATTAACGTTTGTCGGTGTTAGTTCTTCTTTTTCCATTACAATCCTCTGCAAATTTTATCCCNTTGAGAGATAGAAGCACTATTTTTGTTTCAGTCATTTTNTTACTATAGAAAACAACTGGTTCATTTAGTCCTGCGTCTCCGCTCATAAATCCTCCGTTTTAAATTACCTTTATATCTACTTNCTTTCTTTCAATATATCATATAACCTTAATATTTACAAGTTTAATAATTGCTTTAGAATTTATTTTGTTACATATAATCCCACATAAATGAGTTATCTCCATACTCATCTACNTTCCATTCNTTGGTTTGTANAGGATTTTCTTTAGTCCAAACATCTCCACCATCCACAATTGGTGCCATATCATCGAAACCATCAGATACAAATCCAAAAGGTGCCATATCTTGTTCTATTTGATTCTTTTGCTCCTCATATATCCTTTTTCTTACATCATTATCAGTCATTTCTTTAAAGTAGTCCTGTGCAACTAACCAAGAAAATATGACTAAACACATTGCTAGATCATCATTACAACCCTCTTCTGCCATAAATGAGTTGTTTTTTTGAATAAAAGTAGTTAATTCTGATATGATTTCATAATCAGATACCAATAGTTTATCATCTTCAATTAAAGTTTTTAGATTTGAGCAACCTAGTTTTTTAACTGCCTGAGACATTCTTACACCAAGTTGAGATTTTTTACCAGAAAAACCTGCTCCAACTATTTGTCCATTTCTTCCTCTCATAGAACACATAAGAAGATTATCATACTCTAAATCAAAATGAAGAATACTTGCTACCTGATCTCCTATATCATTTACTTCTACTAATATGAATGCACCATTATACACTTTACCAATATCAGCAATGATATTTGGATACAACATAGGTTTAATTTCATTATTTCTATACTTACCAACTATTCTATAGGGGAATTTAGTTATATCATAAATGATAAACGCAGAATAATCATTACCAATTCCACGAGCAACGTCTACAGTTATAAGATAATTAGATTCTTTTTTAGGGTGTTCATATATGTCTAAACCATTATGTCTCTGTATAGGATCATTATAAGCAAGACTTTTTAACTTATCAGGTCTTATAAGAGTGCCTACTGATCCTAAAAACTCACATTCAAATTCAATTTTGAACTGTTGTTCAGAAGTATTTGCAATAGTTTGCTCTTTCCATGCATCATCTCTACCTGGTACTTCCGACCAATGAACGTCAGTTGGTACATAATCATTCTTACCTTGTTCTGAATCATGCCACATACGATAAAAATGATTCATACCTTTGGGGGTAGAAACTATAATAACCTTTGTGCTTTGTCCAGATGTAATGGTGGGATATACAGATGCAAAGAAATCATCCGCAATATGATTCGGTATGAATGCGAACTCGTCTAAGAATATGACGTTGTAAGATCCACCACGAACAGCAGATGATGATGTAGAGTTTGCTGATATTTTTGATCCGTTNTCTAATTCTAAGGAACCTTTGTTCCAAGATATAATACCCTGTTGCATCCAAGTGGGTAAATTTTCATAAGCAAGTTGCAGTCTGCCCAATAAATCTCTGGCAGTTGATGCTTTGTTTGCTAAGATTGCTATATTAACATTGTCGTTGAAAACTGCGTAATGCAGTAAATATGACACACAAGTTGTAGATTTACCTGTCTGTCTAGGCATTTTACAGATATTAAATCTGTTTCCATGGAAGTTTTCTAATAACTTCTGCTGAAATGGATATAACTTAAATGGTTGCAATCCATGATCAAGAGTTACTATCTTTATATAATTTTTTGCAAAATATACGGGATCTTCTCTACACTTTATAAATTCTACAATTTGTTCTTCAGTGAAGTTAATAGGAGTATTCGCTTTTTTCAGATTTGGATTACCCAAATATACATTATCACTCATAGTAACTCCTATGTCATTTCATTAGGTAAATGTTTTACTTCTTTTTTAGGAAGTAAACCATTGGTATGTTGATCGTGCTCTATGGTTTGTTGTGCAAGATTTACCATCTTCTCCAAGTTTTGAATCCTTTTTTCAAGATTCTTCACTTTCGGGTCCAGTCCATCTTTGCCAGATTGTGTTTTCTTGTCCAAGTTTAGTTCTCCAGTCGTAGTGCGATAACTGAAGTTTCTCACTAGCAAGAAGATCGCTACCTATACCTTTTGAAGGTTTCAAAGGTTCAGGAGACACAACATCTATGAATTCTGCGTAATGTTCACCATTTGCATCTTCTATTGAAACAGAATCTTGCATATAACTGGATGCGGAATCCAATTTATCAGTTGATGTTGTTATTTTTCCTTGAACCCATGCAGGTATATCTTTTTCCTTCTTGCCTAATGCTTTTCTAAGTTTGGCGATGTTTCTTTCAGTTTTGGATAACTGTTTATGTGCCATTGAAACTTCGTGATCCTTTTTCTCCTTCTCTTCGGAGACATCTTTTTTGACTAACATTCCATCAGGTTTTACCATACTACCCTCTGGAATTGGCTTACATTTTTCATCGGTATTACAGTAGTAATATCCTTTTTTACAGGATTTCATATGTAAGTTTAATCGTCTGATGTATTAGTATTTATCATTCCTTGCTTTAGCAACTTCGCTAGATCGGAAGTTGAACCCACATATAAAGCATTATTTGTTACGTTATTTGTAGTAGTTTTAGGAGAATCCTCCTCAATATCTTTCATTTTTTTCTGCAAATCTAACAACTTATCCGTAGTATCTGCAACACTTTTAATCAATTGACCTGCAACTTCATATGCCCTAGCACTAGCACCCTCTTCTGCTACTTCCATGATACCATTGATTGCTTCTTGTCCCTTTTCAATCAAAGAATACAAGTTACCTCTGGTATATTCATAATCTTTTTGAATATCTTTATCTTCAGATTTTAGACTTTTTACAATTTTCATCTCTTCAGGTTCTGCCTTGACTATGTCAGATGCAGTATTAAGAGCTTTATTTAATTCATCAAAGTTGTCTTTCATTTACTTTCCATCCTGAAAAAATTCTAATCCTTCAGAGAATCCAAAATCATCTCCAGGACCAAGTAATGCATCATCTATTCTATCAATAACTCCATCATTATTCTTATCCTCTGTTGCTTTTGGTGTAACTGTATATCTCATTTCTCTCTTTGCAGTTACAGGATTAGTATTTGTATAGTAATCAACTTCAACTTTCTTGATAAGACCTGTTGCGTTATCAGCAATTTTACCGAATAGATATGTCTTAGCAGTAAAGTTTAATGTGTAAATCAGTGCTCTTCTTGTAGAAAAATCTCCTTCATAATCATCAACAAAAGAAACATTATTTAAAACTATAGGTATGTCTCTTTTTTCTCCGATAGAACTAATTAAATCTATGGTTACATTGAGAGATGGTTGGAAAAATGGTAATATTTGTTCTACGATTTGTAATGCATCATCATTTAACTTACAATATATGTTTAGTTCAAATCCAATGTTATATGGAACAGGCATATAAACTTTTCTCATTGTATCAGATGCTTTATCAATTGCTCTAAATGTTTGAGTCATTCCTGTCTTTCTTGTTCCATCATAAGTTAAAGATGTCATCTCAAAAGACATTCTTGGTAAAGATATTGCTACTGCTTTGTTTAATTCTGATTGTTGTGTTAATCTTGCTAAAAATTTCTGTCTTGGAGCATATGCTAATGGAACNCTCATTTCATCAACAANATTACCCGTCTGTCCATCATAATGCTTAANATAAATTTGATTGAACAATGTTCCGAAAGATACAATGGTCTTTCGCATTATTTCGTGGTAGTAATGACTTCCTAACATTAAACTTCACCAAATGGGTTAACTTCTGTAAAATCTAAGATCATATCTGCTTCTCCTTCAAATAAATCATTTTGATCATAATTATCTATATTCTGAACTGAACCTGCTGCAGGTACCTCAGAGAGTAACATATACTTATCTAAAATGTATATAGCACCAGAGGATTGTCCAATAATCTTCTCTCCCACAAAGANNTATNNNANNTTNTTGTA
>FUFK010046822.1_pt1 | contig 24477 bp, 26 predicted proteins | sample 1021851 | NCBI WGS metagenome assembly FUFK01 (sample SAMEA51879418, study PRJEB19060) | metagenome | reverse complement strand
CTCTACGTTCAACTTTTAGAGAGGCAACTTGTGGACTATGTAGCATAAATACTCTTTCAACTCCAATTCCCTGAAAAATTCTTCTAACAGTTATGGTCTGGTTTATCCCTCCATGTCTTTTTGCAATTACTACCCCTTCATAGGGTTGGACTCTTTCTTTATTTCCTTCTGTAATTTTTACGCCGACTTTAACTGTGTCTCCTACATATATCTCAGGTAATTCTTTTTTTAATTGTTCATTCTCAAATTCATTTATCAAGGAAGAAGCAGTAAAAGTTTTTTTAGAAACAGGGACTGTTTCTTTTTCCGTAACTTTTACATCAATCGGATTGTCAGATTCACTAGTGATCTCTAACTCAATTTCTTGTTTCGCTTTGGCCATTTAAAACTTTATATCTTACAAGATTATTATCTTAACCTTTTGACTCGCCTTTAGTAACCTTTTTAGGAAATGAAATTTTTTTTGAAAACATTTGAAAACCTGTTATTAGCATCCATAAGACCCCAAGAGAGTTAAGAAATACATATATTAATTCTCCATAATCACCTAACCATTCACCTTCATGTAGTGACATAAGCCAATGAACTTCATCCCTTGAGAAACCCAATACATCCTTTGAAACTCTATAAAATAAGCCAGTGACAGCTGAAATAAATAATGGTAAGAAAATCCAAGGTGCCAATGCTTTATGAAATTGTCTAGAATTGGAAATAAAATTCATTTCAGTTTTATTTTCGTAATTGATAAATAAAAGATAGCTATTATGTTGATGGCTATTTTGAAATTATTTATCTTTTTCTATTATTTATTCCAATGAAACATTTTGCAGATCTTTTATTAAATAAAAATAATTTAAAGTCTAATGGCCAGGTCCCATTCATCCAAAGGAGGAGGGGAATTGAAATTAAGTCTTCACGCGAAATAACCTTAATGAAAAAATCAAGCAGGATAGTTGCAACTGTTCTTAAGGAGATAAATGAACTAATTAAACCTGGTATGAGTACAAAGGATTTAGATGACTTTGCAGAAAAAAGAATAAGGGGTTTTGGAGCTGTGCCAAGTTTTAAGGGTTATCATGGATTCCCTTCAAGTATTTGTTCTAGTATTAATAATGAGGTTGTTCATGGCATCCCAAATAAAAATAAAATTATCAAAAATGGTGATCTTGTTAAAATTGATACGGGCGCTTATCTTGATGGATTCCATGGTGATAGCTGTATTTCCATTTGTGTAGGGGAATCAAGTCCAAAAGCCAAGCAGCTTAGTGATGTCGCATTTGAAGCTTTATATGCTGGACTATCAAAAATAAAATCTGGGAATACACTGCTTGATATAGCTGGAGCAGTAGAAGATGTTGTTAAAAAAAATGGATTTAGTGTTGTTGAAGATTACACAGGCCATGGGGTTGGAAGAAATCTTCATGAAGAACCATCTGTTTTCAATTTTCGGACTAAAGAGCTCCCTAATGTTACCCTTCGTGAGGGAATGACTTTGGCTGTAGAACCTATAGTGAATGAAGGTGGTAAACATTGTAAGACTCTTAATGATAATTGGACTGTAATAACAAAAGACGGAAAACTATCTGCTCAATGGGAACATACAATTGTTGTATTAAAAGATGGAATTGAAATCTTGACAGATAGGGATTTTTAGCTTTTGAGTTTTATCAATATCAACAACTTACAGTACAAAAAGTTGTAAAACTCTTTTAAAGGAAATAGAAAATAAGAGATCGGGTTTGGACTTATTACTATCAAATAATTGTTTGATTTAGTGGCGTTGTATATATTCTTTGCAACAAATTCAGGGTTCAAAATTCCAATAGGATTTAATTCAGATTTAAAAGGGCCTAAAATTATTTTTCTTATCCGTAAACGTCTCTGAACATTTCTGTCTAAAAGATTCTTTTTAAAAGATACTAGTTGTCCAATAAGTGATTTGCTAATTTCATATGAGGGGTTAAAAGCTGGAAGTAATTCGGATTCCGAGGTGTTTATCCAAATTTCTCTTACATTTTTGGTATTACTTTTTAGAGCAATTTCTTCATATAGATTCAAAAATTTAAATTTGCTTAATGCATTAATCTCGATTGAGTTCAAATAATTATTGTTTTTTTTACTCAAATCGTAAATACCATGGTTCAAGATTAAAATATCTAATTTTTTTAAGTGTTTTTTTATAGCTAGTTCTTTTCCACATTCCCATCTGATCCATTCATTAGGAGACTCATCATTTAGTTTAAAATCACTTTTACTATGAGTAATTCCAATAACTTTATAACCTTTTTGGCGAAATATTTTTGTAAGTTCTTTCCCTAATGCTCCAGATGCACCAGTGATGCCAATAGTTTTAGAATAATCCATTAGGCTTTTTGGGGTTGTTTTTTTTCCTTTATTGGCTTCATGAAAACAATTATTATCTAATTATTATATTTTGTAATTTATTAATTTGATTAAAAGTCATAAATAAATATTTGTTTAGTTCAGAAAAAATATTATCTTGAACCTAATATTAAAAATATTAAATTATGAGCGATATATTATTAATTGGTTCCTGTGAGCCTTTTAGTGGTAAGTCTGCATTAGTACTTGGGATAGCAAAAAGACTTTTAAAACAGAAGAAAAAAGTTCGTATTGGGAAGCCACTCGCAACTTGTATTGAACTTACTAATCTCCCTTCAATGTCTTACGAAGGTCTTATAGATGACGATGTTAAGTTTATAGGATCTACTCTAAATATCCAAGAAGAAAATTTGATTTCTTCCGTGGGCCTGTTGGATGATATATCTGCAGAGAAAAGAATTTCTAATAAGGACTTACAACCAGGTAAGAGCTTCGCTCAAATCGAGAGCTTGGTAAATGATGGATTTGATGGATTAAATATCCTTGAGGGGGCAGGAAGTCTCCATGAAGGGATGATATACGGATTAAGTCTTCCACAACTAGCTCAAACTCTTGATGCAAAAGTTTTAATTGTTAATTTATGGGAAGATTGCAAAAGTGTTGATGCATTGTTAAATGCTAAACAGCAATTAGGAGATCATTTCGCGGGAGTGGTTCTTAATGCAGTTATTCCTCAAGAGGTGGAAAAAATTAAAAATAAAATAATACCCTCTCTCAAGGAACTGAATATTGAAGTTTTTGGTGTAATGCCTAAATCACCACTGCTTAGGAGTGTAACTGTTGGGGAGCTAATAAGAAGATTGGATGCCAAGGTAATTTGTTGCCCTGAAAAAGATCAACTACTTGTTGAAACTCTAAGTATTGGAGCTATGGGGGTAAATTCTGCAATGGAATTTTTTAGGAGAAGAAGAAATATGGCAGTAGTTACGGGAGCTGACAGAACAGATATTCAACTTGCAGCATTGGAGGCTTCGACGCAATGCCTAATTTTGACTGGATTAGGCGAACCTTTATCGCAGTTAATACATAGAGCTGAAGAGTTGGAGGTACCAATCCTAAAAGTAGAGTTGGATACCCTAGCATCAGTAGAGATTATTGAACAAGCTTTTGGTCATGTAAGAATACATGAATCAATAAAAGCTTCTTATGCCATCCAATTAGTTCAGGAAAATGTAAATCTAAAAAGAGTACTTGAAAAAATTGATTTTTCCTGCAATTTTTCAGAAAAATGCTAATTTCAAATATAGGTACCTTTTTATTTTGAGTCGCTCTTTAGACCTACCCACCACCCAGGGTGTTGATACACTAGCTCAAGAACTCGCAAAACTTCAGGATAATGGAAAAAGGAGGATTGCTTTTCTGGGAACTAGACATGTACCTGTTGTTGATATTCATTTAATTGAATTAATTGCCCGATCACTTGCTGAGGAGGGACATACTTTAATTACATCAGGATCTCAAGGGGTAAACGCAGCTGTTATTAGAGCTGTCTTGGATGTTAATCCATCATTGTTAACTGTGTTGTTGCCCCAAAGTTTAGATAGACAATTACCTGAGATTAAAGATCAATTAGAAAGAGTTATGCATTTAGTAGAAAAAAGTGAAAATGATGAATTACCACTCCCATTAGCTAGTAGTCTATGTAATCAAGAAATAATTAATAGATGCGATCAATTAATTTGTTTTGCTTTTCATGATAGCGAGACACTTTTAAACAGTTGCAGGTGTGCTGAAGAGATGGGGAAATTGGTAAGTTTGTTGTTTTTTGATTAGATTTAAGAATATTTTTTCATTTTTTTTTATTTGAGGTAATAATTAAGTTGCGTTAATTTTTAATAATGGCAGAAAGTTTTTCATTTGATATTGTATCTGATTTTGATAAGCAGGAACTATTAAATGCTCTCGATCAAGCCAAAAGAGAAATTGCTCAAAGATATGATCTAAAAGGAACAGATACTTCCTTGGAGTTAGATAAAGACAATATATTTATTACAACTAATAGCGAATTAACCCTAAATGCTGTGAATGATATAGTTAGGCAAAAGGCAATCAAAAGAAAATTATCTTTGAAAATTTTTGATTTTGGCTCAATTGAAAGTGTAAGTGGCAATAGAATTAAGCAAACAATTACACTAAAAAAAGGAATTAATCAAGAAATCGCAAAAAAAATCAGTAAGAAAATAAGGGAAGAAATTAAAAAAATTAACATCAATATCAATGGAGAAACGCTTAGGGTCGCTAGTAAAAGTAAAAATGATCTTCAATTTGCAATTAAATTACTTGATGAATTGGAAGAATCTTATGAAGTTCCTCTTCAAACAATAAATTTTAGGTAATATATTCGTGATTATATAAACCTACTAATGTCAGAGTTACCAAAAACTTTAATAAATACTTTATGCGAAAAAGTAAAAGGGTATCCAAGATTTTCATTTAGTGAAATTGAAAAGTTTTGTTGGATGGCTGCACATGAGCATAAGCATGGAGTATTACCCTCAGAATACGATATAAGAGAAATAGATGAAAACCTTTACTTGCAATTACTTGAGGCATTTAAACCCCACAAAACATAAAAAATAAATTTGTATAAATATTATGCCAATTATTAAAATATTATTTTAATTAAATAACTAATTAATGCACTAATTAATTTATTTAAATATGATTAAAAAAAATATTTTTAATGTCAAATTCTTTTAAAAATGTAACTCCAACTGGTCCTGGAGGAACAACAACCTTACTAATAGTATTATCTTTTACTGGGTTTCTTCTCCTGACACAATCATTATTTGTCGTCCCCTCTGGCCAAGTAGCGGTAGTAACAACTTTAGGAAAAGTGAGTGGACCTTCACGGCGAGCGGGGTTAAATTTTAAAGTACCTTTTATCCAGTCTGTTTATCCTTTCGACATCAAAACTCAAGTTCAACCTGAGAAATTTGAAACTCTAACAAAAGATCTTCAAGTCATAAGAGCTACAGCAACAGTCAAATATTCAGTTAAGCCAAATGAAGCTGGAAGAATCTTTGCCACCATAGCAAGTAGAAATAACGATGTTTATCAAAAAATTGTTCAGCCGTCCCTACTAAAAGCTCTTAAATCAGTTTTTTCTCAATATGAGTTAGAAACTATAGCTACTGAATTTGCTGTTATTTCAGAAAAAGTAGGAGATACTGTAGCTCAAGAACTAAATTCTTTTGACTATGTTGATGTGAAAAGTTTAGACCTCACTGGTTTAGAAATCGCTGAGGAGTACAGGGCTGCTATTGAGCAAAAACAAATTGCGGGTCAACAACTTTTGAGAGCTAAAACAGAGGTAGAGATTGCAGAACAAGAAGCTTTAAGATACGAAACCCTCAACAGGAGCTTAGATGATCAAGTATTGTTTAAATTATTCCTTGATAAATGGGATGGAAGTACCCAAGTTGTTCCAGGTCTGCCAGGCTCTGAAGGAGGATCACCCCCAGTAATTGTTGGTGGTAACAGGAGATAAAAAATTTCTTAATTTTTTATCTCGTTGAAAGATTGATCGAAGGCTTCAATGGTTCGATCAATCTCTTCTTCACCATGAGCTAGTGATGTAAATCCCGCTTCGAATGGACTTGGCGCCAAATAAACCCCTCGTCTAAGCATTGCATTATGCAATTTCCCAAATAATTCAGCATTATTTGTTTTGGCTTCTTCAAAGTTTCGTACTGGTCCTTCACATAAGAAAAATCCAAACATACCACTAACATTTCCTCCATTTATAGGTATCCCGTTATTTTCAGCAGATTGTATTATTCCCTCAATTAATCTAGAAGTGGCAAGTTCTAATTTCTCATAAGTCCCATCTTGCTTTAGTAATTCAAGAGTTTTTATCCCAGCTGTCATTGCAAGAGGATTCCCACTTAAAGTACCTGCTTGATATACAGAGCCGGAAGGCGCGACCATAGACATAATTTCTTTTTTGCCTCCGTAGGCACCTACAGGTAATCCTCCACCGATTACTTTACCTAAAGTAGTTAAGTCAGGCGTAACGCCGAATTTTTCTTGCGCTCCTCCATAACTAATCCTAAAGCCAGTCATTACTTCATCAAAAACTAATAAAGACCCATTTTCGGTTGTTAATTCTCTTAGCCCCTCAAGAAATCCTGGCTCAGGAGTAATGAATCCAGCATTGCCAACTATAGGTTCAAGAATTACACCTGAAATAGCATCTGGATTTTCAGAAAATAATTTTTTTACTGCTTCAAGATCATTATAAGGTGCAGTAAGGGTATTGGCAGTGGTTGTTCTTGGTACCCCCGGAGAATCTGGTAGTCCTAAAGTTGCAACGCCTGAGCCAGCTTTTACTAGAAACATATCGGCATGACCGTGGTAACAACCATCGAATTTTATTACTTTATCCCTTCCTGTATATGCTCTCATTAGCCTTAATACAGCCATGCAAGCTTCTGTACCACTATTAACAAATCTCACCATCTCAACGGATGGGACAGCATCTATTACCATCTGAGCAAGGATGTTTTCTAGAACACAAGGAGCTCCAAAACTAGTTCCTTTTTCAATTGCTTCCTGCAAGGCTTTAGTAACTTCAGGATGGGCATGTCCGCATATAGCTGGTCCCCAACTTCCTATGTAATCGATATATCTATTGCCATCAATATCCCATGCATAAGGCCCTTTGACTCTATCGAAGACTATTGGTTGCCCGCTTACAGACTTGAAAGCTCTTACAGGAGAACTAACTCCCCCAGGCATTAACTCTTTAGCCGCTGAGAAAACCTCTTGTGATTTGGTGCTATTTAATACTTCAGTCACAACTTAATTAATTGGTGATTTGAGGAAAAAATTCATTTTGCTCTAAATTAGAAATAAGTAAAAAATTTGTCAATCAGAATGAAATTCTACATTATGATATTTTTATTGCGATAGTAAGTAATGTAAATAATTAATTTTTTTGAAAAACACAATAAATCTCATTACTTTTTTCAAATAACCCAATAATTACAAGCGTTTTGGGGTAGAAAACAATTTGATATTTTGTTTAATTATATTTCGAAAAAATCTTCCTCTTCATTGCAATAATCTTCGTTTTGATTATTTAAATTAAGGTTTATCATTACTGGAGCGTGATCGCTTGGTTGGGAATTTCCTCTTACATTGCTGTCTATTACACAACTTTTTAACTTGGAAGTAAGTTGTTTGCTGAGGTAAATATGATCTATTCTCCAACCTTTATTTAATTCATATGCATTGTTACGGTAATCCCACCAGCTCCAATGACCAGTATTGTTTTCGTAAATCCTGAAAGCGTCAATAAGTCTTCCTTTAAGAACATTATTAAGAGCATGTCGTTCAATATCAGAAGCCATTATGCCCCCTTCATATTTTTGAGGATCATGGATATCCTTATGAGTTGGTGCAATATTGAAATCCCCTAGAAGACAAATTAAATTACCTTTTTTTTCTTCATGATCAATTAGGGATGCTAAACAATTAAGCCATTTTATTTTATATTTAAACTTTTCAGAATTTAATGATGATCCATTTGGTACATAAACATTTATTATTTTGATCCCTTCTATATCCGCCGAAATGAGCCTTTTTTGATCATTAAAGCTATCTAAATCAATAAGATTGTCAAAATTATCACTGAACCCTTTATCTATATTTTGAGTTGGTTGTTTGCTTATCAACGCGACACCATTGTAAGATTTTTGGCCAGAAATATTTACTTCGTAACCTAATTCGTTGAAAGGCTCAATTGGAAAATAATTGTCAACTACTTTTGTTTCTTGAAGACATAAGATATCTGGATTTACTTCATTGATCCAATTTATTATTTGAGAAAGTCTTGTTCTTACTGAATTAACATTCCAAGTAGCTATTAACAATTTCAGACAAATTATGTAGAATTAAGCTAGCAAATAATTTTTAATAATAAATTATTTTGAAATTAAACAAAATGAAAAGTTATTTTTTAAGAGGTGCTGGGAACCCATTAACAATTTTTACTTTTTTTGTTTCATTAATTATCTTTAAAATAGATTATGGAAATGCAGAAGATCTAAAATTAAAAGATGTAGAAATCGACAGCTCAACTAAATATGATGGAAAAGATTCTGCTTTACCAACTAACCCATTCGAGATAGTAGAAATGATAAGAAGGGCTAATAGTTTAAATGATGCGACTAATCCTTCTGATGCTATCGATGATGCTTTAAAGTCTTTTTATATTATTGACGAAAAAGAGAAACTTGAATTAAATTAGTTTCTTTTTTTACGTGATTGAATCTTAAATATGATCAAAAATCCTATCCAAAAAGTTCCGAATGAATTGCAATATAGAGCAATAGGCATTGTTAAGGGAATCTATAAGCCAACTGAAAAAGATAAATTAAATAGGGGTACTTTAATCGATCACAATGGGGAGAAAATTGAAACTGTTGTCCTAGGTAAAGCGCTCCCTCTGATTAGAAAATATCTAGATTTAAATGATAGTTATTTTTGGATTGTTTATCCTAAAAATAAAAATACTCAGAACTTACATTTGCAAATTGCAGGAATATGGGATCCTAATAATTTAAATGAAATAGCTAATAAAAATTCAAAAAGAAATTCTTTAGATTTGCTAGGTGAGTTTAATCTCAAAGACAATTATTTTTCTATTAGAGGTGAAGTCGTTTACGTCAATACAAAAAAAAGTGAGTTCGTCATGAAGATTTGCTTTTCGCCCCAGTCTAAGAAATTGAGAAATAATAGTTTTAAGCTTGTTATAGAGGGAGAGCTTTCTCTTGATATGTTAAATAATTTCTTGAGTTTGGATGTTACTAGAGAAGGGAGCATTTTGAGAATGCAAGAATATAATGTTGTTAAAAAGATTGAATCTAAAAACAATAAATCTAAATAATTTTTTGCCTGATTTTTAGATTCCCAAGCTTAAGNTTTATGGAAGAAATTTTAATTGAATGTTCCCCTGGGGTGTCTGGAGATATGTTACTAGGTGCTTTTTTTGATTTAGGAGTACCACAAACAGTAATTGAAAAACCATTAGTTGATCTTGGATTAGGAGATCTATATTATTTAGAATTTCAAGAATCAAAAAGTTCCTCTATTCGCGGGGTTAAAGTCAAAGTGGAAAAGATTGATAAGGCTACGAAACGAAATTGGCAAAGTATAAAAAAACTTATCCTAGAGGGTAATTTGGATAAGAAACTGCAAAAAATTATTTATGACGTTTTTGAATCACTAGCTATTGCAGAGGGAAAAGTACATGGCATTAATCCCAAAGATGTGCATTTTCACGAAGTTGGTGCCATTGATTCATTGGTTGATGTTATGGGCGTTTGTGCGGCTTTAAATTACTTGAATCCAAGAAGAGTATATTGTAATGAGCCAAATCTTGGGAAAGGTTTTGTTCAAACAGAACATGGCAAGTTATCGATCCCATCTCCCGCTGTTATTGAGTTATTAAGTAAAACTAATATTAAAATCGCATCTAACTTTGACTCCATTGATGGTGAATTATCTACTCCTACAGGCATAGCATTAATTTCTAATTTGGTAGATGATTACCAATACCCCCCCCAATATACTATTAAATCCTATGGAGTAGGAATAGGTAATTTACAGTTCCCGTTCCCTAATTTAGTTAGGGTATTAAGAATAGACTCATATTTAACAGACTTTGCAGATCAAAAAATCAACCCAAGATGTGAACAAATTTCTATTCAAGAGGCTTGGATTGATGATCAAACGCCAGAAGATATTGCTAACTTCGTACAAAAATTTCGCGATGAAGGGGCATATGACGTTTCTTATCAGGCTATTAATATGAAGAAAGATAGAATTGGTTATTGTATACAGGTTATTTTGCCATTAGAGAAGAAAAAATATTTTAGGGATTTATGGTTTTTTTACTCTAATACTATTGGAGTACGAGAAAGAATTCAGTCTAGGTGGATTTTGTTGAGAAGAAATGGGGAGTGCCTCACAAAATTTGGAAAAATTAAAGTAAAACAGACCTTGAACCCCGATGGATCTATTAGTTCTAAACCAGAAAATAGTGAAATTTTAAGATTAAGTTTAGAGCAGAAAATATCTAACAAGGAAATAAGAAAGATTGTTAATGAATCAATCCAAAAATTCAAACCTTTTGAAAATTGGAAATGAAATTCAAGAAGTACAAGTGTTTTCTTAATCAACTTGGGATTAAGTTCAATTATGGGAGCTTTAAGGGGATTTTTTTTATATCAAGTTTGTCATATTTTTGTTTCTATTTCTTTAATAATTTAGGACAAATTTCATTTAATATTGATCTCGTAAAGAATGGAAATTCTTTATTACTATCGTTCTTATTTTGTATATTGAGCGTTTTTTTTAATGCATATGCCTGGAAAAATATTGTTTTATGGTTTGGGAAAATTAATGACAAAAGAAATCTAGTCTCCTTTTATGTTTTGACGAATATACTTAAATACGTCCCAGGAGGAATTTGGCACTTTGTTGAGAGATTTAATCTTATAAAAAATATTAGTAATACAAAGCTTGCCCTTTATTCGACACTCATAGAACCTTATTTCATGTTGTGTGCAGCCTTTCTATTGGCTTCGACTGGAATAATTTTTTCTCCTTTAATGATATTCATATTAATCCCACTGGGATTTTTGAATAGAAAATTAATTTATATCGTTTTAATGAAGTTAGAATCTCTCAAGAGTAAAGCTTATGATGCTTTAAAACTTGGTAATTCTGATTATCAAGTGAAACAAAAAATAAATTTAACTTCTTTTTTTCCTACGAAAGCATTCTTATATGAAACTGGATTTTTAATAACAAAATTTGTTGGATTTTTAATCTGCTTTAATACCATTTATCAAGGCAAGAATATAAATATAATTTTTTTGCTTGTAATTTTTTCTGTTTCATGGTCAATTGGTTTGATAGTACCAGCTTCCCCAAGTGGAGTTGGAGTTTTCGAAGCTGCCTTTATTTTTTTAATTAACAAAAATTTACCGCAAAATATAATTATTGTTAGCTTGATTTATTTTAGGGTGATATCTACTTCTGCAGATTTATTTTTAAGTTTACCTTTTCTATGTAAAAGATTCTTAAAAAAAATTTAGTTCTTTTTTTCCAAACTTGGTATCAATGTAATCGAGGCAATAAGCCCTAAGATTATTACAAAAGTAGCTGGGACAATAGCTTCTATAATGCGCTCATCTGCAGCGTATTGATATATCCTTACCGATAAGGTATCAAAATCAAATGGCCTTAGAATAAATGTTAAAGGGAGTTCTTTTATTGTGTCTACAAAGACTAAAAGTGCTCCAACAAATATTGGCCCTTTTAATAAAGGAAGGTGAATTTTTTTAATAATGTCAAGCCAGTTTGCCCCTAAGCCCATTGCAGCCTCATCGATATTAGGAGAAATCCTCTCAAGAGCAGAGTCTAATGAACCTTTTGAAATCGTTAAAAATCTGACAAGATATCCCCATATTAGAAAGCAAATAATAATGTAGCTGTAGCTTGAATTAGAAATACTTATAAGAGATAAAGCAAGTACTGATCCTGGAATTGCATATCCTACACCGGCAGTGTATGTAATAAATTTAAGAAGAAAATTACGGTTCTGTCTGCTAGCTAAGGAGAGAATTAAAGCAAATATAACTGTTATTAATGAAGCGATCGTTCCGAGACAAATAGTTCTAAATGAAAGAGTAAATAATTCAATTGTTAATCCTTTTTGTATTTGATCGATATTTAAAAAAATCCAGAAAAAAGGAATTCCAATAGAAAATAGTGGTGGAAACAAGGAAATCATTATTGCTAAGAAAGCTCTGTATTCTTTTAACTCCCATCCTTGAGAATCTTTTGATGAAGGATTCTCGCTCCAACGCTTTATCCTTCTCCTTGAGAGCTTTTCAAATATGATTAATCCAAAAATTATTAGTAAAGCTACTAAGGATAATCCAATAGCACTTTTTGGATTACCTTCAATGATCCAATTTTCTGTTATTCCGGAAGAAATACTAGGAATATTTAATAACTCAACAGTACCTAACTCATTCATAACTTCCATACACAGTAAACTTATACCTGTGATGATTGCTGGTAAAGCCATAGGCAAAGCAATTTTAAAGAAACTACCCCATGGTCCGACGCCCAAACCCCTACTAGCATTTATCTGATTAACCCCAAATTTGTTGAAACTCTCATTGGCAAGAATAAATACATAAGGATAAGTTGAGATAGACAGTATCAGAACGCCCCACCATAAACCAGTCACCTGATATCCGAAAATACTACCTAAATCCTGTATTACTGCTGTCATTAAATATGCAGGTGCAGCCAATGGGAGTAGTTGGCATATCCGTAATGCTTTTCTGAATTCAAACTCGCAATTAGATAGTAACCAACCATTCAAAGTACCCAAGCCACCGCCGAAGAAACTAGTAAGAACAAGAAGTTTCAAAGTGCCAAATATTTCTTCTTTACCTGCAATCCCTAATGAGAAATTTCCAACTAAGATATAATTAATTCCTTCGAAAAGAAAATTAGAGATAGGTATAATTACTAAAAGCGCAACAATAAATGATGAAATATCGAGAGGTTTTAGGTGGTTTATCTTTTTCTTAATTTCTCTAATATGAATTTTCAAAAATTAATTAAACCTTTTTATAAAATTTTATTAGAATCAAATATACAAAACTCGAGTTGATTCTTAATAGTTTGATGGTCAAGGTCTTTACCAATTAAAACAATTTTGTTTGATTTTTCTTTTGTCCAATCTTCATCATCGAGAGAAAAACGTTTCCCAGATAAATGAAAAATATGTTTTCTTTCACTTTCTATAAACCATAAAATACCTTTAGCTCTAAATACATTGTGCGAAATTTGATTATCTAAAAAATATTGAAATTTTCTTAAAGAAAATGGTTTCGATGTTTCAAAAGAAAAAGATGTAAATCCTTCTATATTATTAATTGAATCGTGAGAATGAGAGGAGTGGTCATGAGAATGAGAGGAATGGTCATGAGAATGAGAGGAGTGGTCATGAAGATCATCATCGGCTATATTTTTTTTACTTTTCTGAAATTTAAAAGTATCCGTTTGGAATAGACCCACGCTCATTATTGTTTGTAACCCCACCTGACTGTTTATTGATCTTAAGATTCTGGGTTCTTTTTTTATATTATTAATAAACTTCTCAATTTTTTGTAATTTCTCTTCACTAACCAAATCACATTTATTTAACAATAAAATATCACCATATAAGATCTGAGAATAGGCTATATTTGTGCTTTTAATTTCAAAATCAAAATTTTCTGCATCAACGAGAGTAATAATTGAATCTAATCGTACTTTTTCTCTAAGATCGCCTGCAGCAAAAGTCATCGCAACAGGTAATGGATCTGCAAGGCCAGTGGTCTCGACAATTAAATAATCTATCTTTTCTGATCTTTCTAAAATTTTCGATAAAGTATTCAATAATTCACCATTTATGGTGCAACATATGCAACCATTATTTAATTCGATCATATCTTCTGAACCTTCAATTATTAAATCATTGTCAATTCCGATTTCTCCAAACTCATTAACCAATACTGCTGTTTTAATGCCATATTGATTTTTTAAAATATGGTTCAAAAGTGTAGTTTTCCCTGAACCCAAGAATCCGCTGATAATAGTTACAGGTAATAATTTTTGAGACATTTTAATTAATTCTTATTTGAAAATAAAGGCTTTATTGCTTGAAAATATTATTAATTTCTGATGCTAAAGTTTGATCGAGATTAGATATCCCTCCAAGATCATGTGAAGTTAATTTAATAATTACTTTTGAATAGATATTCTCCCAATCTGGATGATGATTGTATTTTTCACAAATCAAAGCGATTTTAGTCATAAAAGAAAATGCTTCTATGAAATTAGAAAAATTAAATTCTCTTTCTATATTTTTATCATTAATAACCCATCCAGGTATTTTGGCAATCAATTCTTTTAATTCTTCTTTTTGTAAAAGATATGGCTTCATATTTTTGGTGTTATAGATTTCTATTATAGGTATTTGGAGCCTTTTCTCCAATAATATGAACGTTGAGACTTCTTTCTTTTTGATAGAACCTGTGTTCCCATAAATAAATTGCTTGCCAGGTACCAAGTATTATTTTACCTTTTTGAAAACTTAAGGATAAATTAGTATTGGTCAAAGCTGTTTTAATATGTGCTGGCATATCATCTTTACCCTCTTGAAAATGGTCATAGTAGATTTCTTCTTTGTTTTTTGATAAGGACTGATAACATTCATAAGGAACTATAGATTGCATATATTTTTTTAGGTCCTTTAAGACATTTGGGTCTGCATTCTCATTAATAGTTAAACTACAACTAGTATGAAGAGAAGTTAAATTCAAAATTCCCTTATTAAAATTATTAACTTGAATAAATAAATTCAAATCATTTGTAATATCAAGGAAACCTTCTCCATTGGTTATGAAATCTAATTTTGAGAATATTTGTTCCATAAAATAAACTCCCAAATAGTCAATACCCTAATTATCCATATAGTCTGACTATTTTCTACTGAGTACAAAATTTTATCTTAAAATATTTAAAAATTGAATTAAAACTTTGGCTGAAATTGCATGGGAAAAGCTTGGAGCCTTCTTAAAAGAAACACAGATATTGGGCTCAATTCAAAATTCTCTTTATTGGGATCAAAATACTGGAATGCCAAAGAAAGGTGCTTCATGGAGATCAGAGCAACTTACATACATAGCTAAAGTCTTACATAAAAGAAATACTTCAGAGAAATTTATTCAATTAATAAAAGCAGCAAAAAATGAATTATTTGATGAAGAAAATTTACTTAATGAAAAAATAATTCAAGACAAAAAGAGAAATATCGAATTATTAAGCAAAGAATTCAAAAGACAAAGAAATTTAGATCCAAAATTAGTTGAAGCCTTGGCCAAAGCAAAATCTAAAGGTTATGAAAGCTGGCAAGAAGCTAAAAGAAAATCAGATTTTGGTATCTTCCTCCCATTTTTTAGAGAATTAATCAGTTTACGTATAGAAGAAGCAAATCAAATTTCAGATAAATATACGCCATGGGAGACTCTTGCTCAACCATTTGAACCTGAATTAACCTTGAAGTGGTTGAATAAAATTTTTTTGCCGCTAAGAGCAAAGATTCCATCTTTGGTAGGTGAAATTAAAAATTCAAAGAAAAAAATTTGGGATTTGAGCCCTAGATCCCAGCAAAATTTATGTTCTAAATTACTAGATGAATTTGGACGAGATAGAGATATTGTTGTCGTCGCTTCGTCTCCTCACCCTTTTTCTATAACGTTAGGCCCTGATGATTATAGGATTACAACAAGAATTGTTAATGGTGAGCCTTTTTCAAGCTTTTTAGCAACTGCTCATGAATGGGGGCATTCTATTTATGAGCAAGGTTTGCCCTCTCAAAGCCATCAGTGGTTCGCTTGGCCGTTGGGTCAGGCAACATCTATGGGGGTACATGAAAGTCAATCTTTATTTTGGGAAAACAGAATTGTTAAATCTAAATCTTTCTCTAAAAGATTTTTTAAAAATTTTGTTGATGAGGGATGTCCCTTAGATAATTATTTAGAATTTTGGAAATCTATAAATTATTTGAAGGCTGGTTTGAATAGAGTCGAAGCAGATGAATTGACTTATGGTTTACATATCCTTATAAGAACAGAGCTTGAAGTTGCATTGATAGAGGGCGACTTAGAAGCTCATGATATCCCATCAGAATGGAACAAAAGATATGAAGAGTTTTTGGGAATTAGGCCATCTAATGATTCTGAAGGTTGTTTACAGGATGTACATTGGAGTGAAGGGGCATTTGGATATTTCCCCTCTTATCTGTTGGGGCATCTTATAAGTGCTCAAATTTCCTCTCAAATGGAGAGAGATATTGGTTCAATTGATAACTTAGTTGAGGATGGAAATTACGAAAAAATAATCTTTTGGTTAAAAAATAATGTTCATAAATATGGCAGATCTGTTAATTCTATGCAGCTCGTAAAGGATGTTACTAATGAGGAATTAACATCAAATTATTTTGTAGAACATTTAAATTCTAAAATAATAGATTTTTGCTAAAAAATTAATTTTGAATATGTTACTTGAATGTGAGGATGTAAGATAAACAAAAATATTTTTTTGATGGCAAATCTTAATCAACCTCCAAGTAGGGTTACCCCAAATTTATTGCACATACTTAATGCTTTCGCAGACAGTGCTAAAACAGTTGTAAATACAATAGTTGAACTGAACTCTAATACAATAAATAAATATGAGTTAATTACTGAAACTGGCCATTTAAAGCTTGATAGGGTAGGTTACTCTTCTCTGGCCTATCCCTTTGCTTATGGATGTATTCCTAGGACATGGGATGAGGACGGGGATCCCCTTGATATTGAAATTGTAGGAGTCACAGAACCACTAATTCCTGGGTCAATTGTAGAAGCAAGGATTATTGGCGTCATGAAATTTGATGATGGAGGAGAAGTTGACGATAAAGTAATTGCTGTTTTAGCAGATGATAAAAGGATGGATCATATAAGTACTTTTGAGGACATGGGAGAACACTGGATTAAAGAAACAACATATTATTGGGAACACTACAAAGATCTAAAGAAACCTGGAACTTGCACTGTGAACGGTTTTTTTGGAATTGATGAAGCGATAAAAGTAATTGATGCCTGTGAAGAGAGATATAAGCAGGAAATAGATCCCAAATTAGTTGATTAACTAGGAATTTATTTTTCCCTGAACTTTTCAAATATCTCTCTTAGAATTCTATCTGCACCTTGATGTTTTAACTTTACAGCAAGTTTTTTCCCAACTTCTTCTGGTTCTTGAACACTCCCTATTGATTGATCCTTGATAAGTTCATTACCATCTATTGAGGCCACCATTCCAGTAAGATATATTTTTTCGTTTTGAATTTCACTGTTAACTCCTATTGGAACTTGACATCCTCCTTCAAGTTCTTTTAGAAATGACCTTTCGGCTAAACATCTTTGACTTGTGGGCTTGTCCTCTAAAACATTTATGATTTCTAAAACTTTTTTATCATCCGATTTGCATTCTATTCCTAGTGCTCCTTGTCCTACAGCATGGAGAGAAATATCACTAGGAATGATTTGATGAATTCTTGATTCAAATCCCAATCTCTTTAAACCTGCTGCTGCGAGAATTATGCAGTCGAATTCTCCAGAGTCTAATTTTTCTATTCGTGTTATTACATTACCTCTTATGTCTTTAAATTTAAGTTGTGGAAATCTGTGTCTTAATTGTGCAAGTCTTCTAAGTGAACTTGTTCCTACGATTGAGCCCGCGGGTAAATTTTCTAGTTTATAGTTGTTATTCTTTTCGTTAACGACTAATGCGTCAGCAGGATCTTCTCTTTTTGTAATGCATCCTAATTTAAGACCAGAAGGCAAATTAGTTGGGAGGTCTTTTAAAGAATGTACTGCAATATCAGCATGACCAACAAGCATTTGGGCTTCAAGTTCTTTTGTAAAAAGACCTTTATCTCCAATTTTTGCTAATGCTACATCTAGAATTTTATCTCCTTGGGTCGCCATTGCTTCTATTGAAACTTCTAAGTCAGAAACATTTTTTTCTAATTGTTCTTTAACCCAAAGGGTCTGTACCATTGCCAATTTACTTCTGCGACTAGCTATTTTTAATTTAAATTTGGTCATTCAATATAGTTTTGGTTTAATTTTACTTGGATCTAAATATCCTAAGTTATTATTTTACAACTTTCCAAACCTGCGGATATTATTTAACTTTTTTTATTTTATATATTCTTTTAAAACCCCATTCCTGTTTGGATGCCTAAGTTTCCTAAGTGCTTTTGCTTCTATTTGCCTGATCCTTTCTCGTGTGACATCAAAAATTTGTCCAATTTCCTCAAGTGTTTTCATCCTTCCATCATCAATTCCATATCTTAATCTAAGAACATCTCTTTCTCTAGGGCTTAATGTTGCCAAGACTCCCTCTAAATCTTCTCTCAATAGTGTTTTAGAAACGTCTTGCTCAGGGTTCTCTATGTCAGCTTCTATAAAATCTCCTAACCTTGAGTCCTCTTCTTTCCCTATTGGTGTTTCCAAAGAAATTGGTAATTGAGCGCTTTTAGCTATAAATCTTAACTTCTCAATTGTCATTTCCATACTCTCTGCAATTTCTTCTTCACTTGGTTTTCTTCCAAATTCTTGACTAAGAACTTTTGTAGTTTTNTTAATTCTGGATATTGTNTCNTATAANTGAACTGGNAATCTTATAGTTCTACTTTGGTCAGCTATTGCTCTTGTTATGGCCTGGCGAATCCACCAAGTAGCATAAGTAGAGAATTTATAGCCCTTTTCATGATCAAATTTTTCAGCAGCCCTTATTAGACCTAAGCTTCCTTCTTGTATTAAATCTTGAAAAGATAAACCTCTATTCATATATTTTTTTGCAATAGAAACAACCAATCTTAGATTTGATTGCACCATCTTTTCTTTAGCTCTTCTTCCTAAAAGGAGTCTTCTTCTGAATTTAGAAAGGGGCATATCAATTAACTCAGCCCATTCTCTGACTGATGGGAAATGCCCTTTTTCAGATTCATATTGGGTGGCTAATTCTTCCAGTTGAAGTAAATCAGCTATTTTTCTAGCCAGTTCAATTTCTTCATCAGGTCTTAAAAGTCTAATTCTGCCTATTTCTTGTAGATAGACTCTTATTGAATCTTCTGTATAAATTCCCTTTGGACCAAGTTTTATATTAGCAAGACCTTTCCCTTCTTCATCAGAGTCATTAAAGTCATCATTAGTCTCAAGACTTTTCTCATTTAAATTTGAAGAATCTTCTACTGCTTTTGTATGGATGTTGGTTTTTCCTTCAACAATAGAATCTGCATTGGAACTTATTTTTTTATTAATCTTTTTTTTAGAACTAGGCTGAGAATTTTTCGAATCGGTTGCTACTGGACACATAATAGACTCCTTTCTAAGGTGAATTTAACTAGATAAAATTTTATTTAAGGCTAATTTGAACATTTAGTAGTAAAAATTTGCTTAAATGACTAAAAGAACTCACTCACAAAAATTGTGTATAAAAAAAGTTGCTTAAAATTGTTGAAAAATTTAAATAGTGCTATAGATTATCTAAAGTAAAAAGTCTTGGGATTTCTCAGACAGGCAGATCAATTTTGAATTTTCATTCAATGATCAAAGCTCCATGTCTCCCTTAAGAACAGGATACTTACAATGTGCAAAAACACTGTGTGGAATGTTCAACAATCCAATACTAAGAAAAAGTTTTGAAGCCGGCAAGTAATCAGTTATCAAATATCTCTTTTAAATTTGAAGTTCTACTAGATATTAATTTTTTTGAAAAGGGATTTTACTATATAGATGGTAATAACTTAGGGGTTGAGATAGGAGATATTGTTTTGGTGCGTCTTAAAGGCAGGTTTTTAAATGGTTTGGTTATTTCCAAAAAAAAGTTTTTAAAAAGAAATGAAATTCAAAAAAATATTTCTGGAATAGGTAATATTAGATATTTATCGATTGAAGCAGTAATACAAAAAAAAATAATTTATGACTGGTGGACTCAATGGTTAGAGTCTCTAGCTTCCTTTTATCAGGTAAGCAACTTGAAAATGTTCAAAACTGCATTACCTCCTGGTTGGATTGGGAAACATAATAAAACTTCGCAAGGATTCAGAGATCAAATATGGATTGAGGCTCATAAAGATTGCAATTTCTGTGAAGATGAATTTACAACTAGGGAGTTGTCATTAATAAATACTTTGCAAGTCAAAGGAGATTGGCAAAGTGAGTTAATAAAATATGGTTTTAATTTAAATCTAATTAATTCATTAGTTAAAAAGAATCTTTTAATTAAATCAAAAAGAAAAAAAATAACAAAAAATNCAATCTTAAATTCTTGCAAAAATGAATTGTTTTCACGCAAAAAACCGGAGTTAACCACCGAGCAGAAAAGTGTTTGTCAAGATATTCAAGAAATGAAGCCTGGAGATATTCTTTTGTTGTGGGGTGAAACAGGTTCAGGTAAAACCGAAGTTTATATGAATGTTGCAGAAGATCAATTATTAAAAAATAAGAGTTGCTTAATACTTGCTCCAGAAATTGGGCTTATACCTCAGTTAGTTGACAGGTTTAATGCACGATTTAAAAATGTTGTCTATGAATATCACAGCTGCTGCACTTCAACTAATAGGAGATTAGTTTGGAAAAACATTATCGATAATAAAGAACCCATAATAGTAATTGGAACGAGGTCAGCAGTATTTCTTCCTATTGTGAATTTAGGCTTAATCATAATGGATGAAGAACATGATATTTCATATAAACAAGAGAGCCCAATGCCATGTTATGACGCGCGAGAGGTTGCTATTGATAGAGTAAAAAAGAACAACTCTAAGCTCATATTTGGTAGCGCAACTCCTTCTTTAGCAATATGGAAAAAGAGTATTTGTGAGAAAAAGTTTAAATTAGTAAGAATGAAAAAAAGGATTTCAGAAGTCGATAAACCGGAAATAAAAATTATTGACATGCGTAAGGAATTCAAAGGAGGTAACTCTAAAATCTTTTGTAATGAATTATTAGAATTAATTCCAAGGCTTCGAGCTAAGGGAGAACAAGCAATAATTTTGATACCCAGAAGAGGTCATAGTGGATTTCTTAGTTGCAGAAATTGTGGGTTTGTGGTTAATTGCCCCAATTGTGATGTTCCTTTATCCGTACATATTGGTTCGCAAGGTGGGAAGTGGCTTAATTGTCATTGGTGTAACCATAAATCAAAAGTGATTAAGTGCTGCCCAGATTGTAATTCAAATGCTTTTAAGCCTTTTGGCATTGGGACTCAAAGAGTTATGGAGTTCTTAAATAACGAATTCCCAAATTTAAGAGTACTTCGTTTTGATAGGGATACCACTTCAGGTAAGGATGGCCATAGAAATATTCTTTCAGAATTTTCTAAAGGTAATGCAGATATTCTTATCGGGACACAAATGCTAGCAAAAGGAATTGATATCGCAAATGTTACTCTTTCTGTTGTAATCGCAGCAGATGGATTACTCCATCGTCCAGATATTTCTGCTGAAGAAAAATCTTTACAACTTTTTTTACAATTAGCTGGTAGAGCTGGTAGAGCTGAAAAATCAGGAAAGGTTTTTTTCCAGACTTATAAACCAAGTCATCCTATTATTTCTTATCTCAAGAATAGGGATTATGAGGGATTTCTACTTGAAAGTGCTAAACAGAGAAAACAGGCAAAATTATTCCCCTTTTGTAAGGTTTGTCTTTTAAAGTTATCCAGCGAGCATTTTGATCTTGTTGAATTAACAGCTACAAAACTTGCGACTTATTTAAAAACTTTTTGTGAGGAAAGTAATTGGAAGTTAGTTGGTCCAGCTCCAAGCTTAATTTCAAAAGTAGGAAAAAAATTTAGATGGCAAATTTTAATTCATGGTCCTGAAAACTCAAAACTCCCTTTGCCAGATCAATCTTTACTTCGAAAATTAATTCCCAAAAAAGTTGTACTCTTAATTGACGTAAATCCTGCAGAAATGTAGCTAATTTGGCGGGAGTTGAGGGAAATCTGTGCCCAACTTAAATCTGTAAAATCTTAATGAATAGGCTGTTAATATAATCAATAACACGAGTGTTATCCCAATAAATAATTTATTCCAACTCCAGAATGAAAACTCTAAAGTATTCCTTTCCCCAAGAATCAAATTCCAAATTATAAGATTCTCAGAAATTTCTGGCTGGGAATCATTTGTAGTTACAAAGTAGGCCTTGTTTGGATGGATGATTTTCAAATAAATCTCTAAATCTTTTATAGTTGTTAGAGTTGTTAAATCCACTTCAATCCTGTAACTATTTTTTTCAAGTAAAAGCAAGTTTTTTTTAGTAGCATTAATCTCAAGATTAGTTTCCCCACCTTGAATGCCTCCGGCTTTTCGAATAATTTGTTGTAAAACTTCCCTAGCATTTTTTAAACTTAGATTTTTATTTTTTAAATAAAAATTGGATCTATTTACTGAAATTTCTGCATCAGGGAAAATATCTTTAATTTCTTCTTCAAATTTAATTTGCCAGGGAAGTTTATTAAGGTATTTACTCTCTACACTTAAATAATTATTTATTGAATTAAATTCACGTAGATCTAGTGTATTCTCAATTTTTACACATCCACTCAATAATGGTATCAAAAGCAAAAGGATTAAAAAGATAATAAAAGTAAATCCCTTTTTAAATGGCTCTGTTTCACCTGTTGGATTGTTAGTTACATCAATGAATTTCTTATCTATCAAATTAACTTTGTTTTTATTTTTTTCTCTCAGAGATTTTTTGTTTAATGAAGGACTGCTCTCAAAGTTGATGTTCCAGTTATCAGGCTTCTTAATTTCAGGAGAATCTATTATTTCCATCAGATATTTTGCGTTTTCTCTTGTTTTAAAATCGTAAGATTTTAAAAGTTCTTGACATAACTTTTTTGCTTCTTCTTTTTTGTTAATTCCGCAAAGGGCTGTTATTAAAATTGTTCTTAAATTAGCTCCCTCTTTGCTTGATAAAGGGAATGATTCAATTTTTGAAGAGAGAAAATTAATGCAAAAATGATACTCGCCTTTTGCAAGAGCAAGCTCTACTTTTTCTAAAACTTGCTCATAAGTTTACCCATTAGTTAAGCGGTAATCATTGTGCCTTTCCCTGCATTTGTAAAAATTTCCAGAAGTAATGCATGCTCTATTCTTCCATCGATTATGTGAGCGGCTTTTACGCCCTGGGCTAAAGCTCTAATACAACATTCAGTTTTAGGGCGCATACCCTCTGTCACAATTTCTTTATCGATAAATCCCCTTGCCTCTTTAAGATTAATTTGTTTTATGAGACTACCTGTGACACCTTTTTTTTCTAATATGCCAGGGGTGTCAGTTAAGAGGATGAGTTTCTCTGCATTTATTGCAGCAGCAAGTTCTCCAGCCACGAAATCAGCGTTAATATTATGCGAAATTCCATCAGAAGTTGACCCTATACTAGAAATTACTGGAATATAACCTTTGCTAATAAGAGGTTCTAATAACTCGGGATTAATTTTAGTTACTTCTCCAACCAATCCATGACTGCCATCTCCTAATTCCCTTGACTGAATTAAGTTTCCATCAAGTCCTGATATGCCGACTGCTAATGATCCTGTTTTATTGATACCTCTAACAATTTGTTTGTTTACTCTTCCCATTAGTACCATCTCAACAATATCCATCGTTTTTTGATCAGTTACTCTTAGTCCGTTCTCAAACTTAGGAGAAATTTCTAATTTATTTAACCAACTATTAATTTCAGGTCCTCCGCCATGAATGACAACTGGACATACACCCACAGTTGCTAGGAGCGCAATATCTCTAAAAAAAGCTTTTTGTAATTTGTCTTCCTCCATTACCGAGCCGCCATACTTTATAACAATTTTTCTTCCTGAAAAGCTTTGTATATAAGGCAGGGCCTCGCTTAATATTGATACTCTTTGTGAATCATCCATTATCAAAATAATTTAAACTAAATTGAAATAAGAAATTGAGTTTTTTCTAAAATATTTAAATATTTAATAAAAGAGAATCAAATCAAATTCCTCCTTATTATCATCAATAATAAATTCTGATTCAAGTCCTTTGACAAAAAATCTATTCAATCTTTCTTGCTTATCCATCCATTTTTCTATAGGAACAGAATTTATCTGAAAATGCATTCTTAGACCATTTTTTTCTTCTTTGGTAATTTCTTCTATTTCTTGAAGCTGAGGAGGATTATCTTCATCCCATAGATTTAAAGCTTCTAAAGAAGTTTCTAGATGAGCTTTTATTCCATACCTCCATCTTGTTACATCTTTAACTAGTGCAGTTAATTCTTTTGGTCTATTGAATNTATCATTNTNGCAAANTTTGTNTTNTCAAATAANTNTACNGGAGGTATTTCNGAAGTNTTNAAACCTAATCCAATTAGAAANATNGGTACTCCATAAAAAAAAGTNGGNACGCTA
>FUFK010041861.1_pt1 | contig 24501 bp, 9 predicted proteins | sample 1021851 | NCBI WGS metagenome assembly FUFK01 (sample SAMEA51879418, study PRJEB19060) | metagenome | reverse complement strand
TTCTTTGAAGCAATCAAATAGTTTTCTACAAAGGATTTGAAGCAATCAAGTAGCTTATCTATATAGCTATTTTTAAGGCCAACATCTTGAAAGAAATCAATGAAATCACTTTGAAATTCAGCATTAATATTTGATTGATTCAGTTTGTATTTCTCTCTTTCAAATTCTTCAATTTTACTCAATAAAGTTCTATATCCTTTTATGGTATCTAAACTATATTCTATTTTGGATTTTGGCTTATAAACCTTTCCAGCTTTTGCCAGATCAATAAATTCCTTTAAATATTCAGTAAAGCTAAATTTCTTCATAGATTTTTCTACAAAGAGTGAACCACCTAAACCATCAATAATATCTACATATTCACTTTTAGTGGCTTTATAGTTTTCATCCTTACTTTCAATCTTATGAACTCCTTTTAAAAGTTGTGTTTTATGATTTGATAAATATGTGTTTATGCTTTTAGCAAAGGGTTCTTCATCTGTGATTTTAACCTCTTGCTTTTTATTATTCCAATTCTTTCTGTAATTGATTGATCTGTTAACTGATTTTCTAATTCTCCAACTATTTCTGCCATTAGAAATGGTTATATAAATCTTTGTTGTTCCTGTCTTTAGATGGTACTTAATTGATGCCATAATTAATTTAGTTGATGCCTTAAATATACATAGTGGCAACAATAGTGGCAACATTTTTACTATATAATTCTCAACAGCTTACCTTTAATTATATATTTATATATGGTTAAAAAAGGTGATAATAGCTGTATTTTGTGGTGAAGCAGAGAAACTACAAAGTAGTTTCGGTGGGAGTATTACTTAACAGATAGAAACTACATTTGTAGTGGCAACATTGGTGGCAACATCTTCAAAAAAAGTAATTTATAACTATTGCAATTTTACAAGAACCATAGTTGATTTAACTACTAAAATTTTGGATTTGGTTTGATTTGTATATATGTTCCATATGCTGAAGCCCCTCCACCAGTTGGATATCCTTTTGCCATTTTCCTAACTTCTCCTGTTTTCTTATTATATATGTAAAATCTTCCTTCATTAGTAATATTTGATTCCCACACGTGGCTTTCAGGAGTTCCATAAGAAACTTCATTTATTGTTGATGGACTTACAGAGCTTGATATTAGTGAAACCAATCCAAAGATTGCTAATCCTCCTACTATTGAATTTTTAAGTGTATTGTTCATAATATTTAATTTTTAAGTTCTCCTAAATATACACAACAGCATACATAACTGCATACATTTTATACATAATTGCACATCTCTATTATTGAATTTAGCACCAATAAAAAACAAATAATATGAGATTAGAAAACAAAGATGTTGATATGATTAAAGGTGTAATCACTCAACTATTAGATGAATTCAAAGGAGAACTATTATGTAACATAAGAGAAAGAGATAGCAAACAGCTATGGAGTGCAAGAGATGTTATGGCAGAGTTTGATATATGTAAGAAAACAGTTTCCAACTGGGCAGATAAAGGCATATTAAATCCTATATGTGTAGGCCATAGAGTGTACTACAAGAAAGAAGATATTGATGCTATAAAAAACTGATGTTATGAGTGAGGATAAGAAAGTAAAGAAGTATTACAAAAGGAAAACTGCCAACTGGAGAAAGAGATTTCTATATGATTATTTAGGTGGTGAACTTGGCAAAGAAGTAAAGATGGTTCAGTATACACACACTTTACTTGAGGATATTCTTTTTGATCTTGGCCAGCAAGGTAGAGGATTGAGCTATCATTCAGCAGTTACTAAATACAAACTAAATAAGAAACATCTTCATAGGTTGATGGAATTAGGATTTGTGTATACAAGCAAAGAGAAGTTTAATGGTGAAGATTTCTGGCTATATACAAACAACATACAAACCAATCTTGCTGAAATAGATGAAAAAGGTAAAGCTGGTTTTTTAAAGCAAGCTAATAGAAAGGATAGGCAACATACTGAATATGTAGTGGAAGATGATAACACACTTAACCAACAAGAAGATTTATCTATTAAATATTTCCTCTTTAAAGAAGCTGGAAAGTTGGAAGAGTTTTATCAAATGTATCCAAACTATGAAGAAAAAGATGATGAAAAAGATTTGCCTTTTTAAGTACTTAACAGGTTAGAGAGCTTTACTGATGTACAACAAACAGAATAGAATAAAGAGAATAATATAAAAAGAGAAGAATTAATAATAAGTTTTTATAAAAAACACATAACACTTGGCCTTAAAATTTACATTATAGGTATAGGAAACATATTAAAATAATACAGAATAATATGATGTTGAATAAGAACATACTAAAGAAGTTTAATAAGGAAACTGCTTATGAAAAGAAAAGAAGAATTCAAAAGGAGTTTTTAAGAGATTATGAGAACTGGCAAAAGAAAGAGCAGTTTAAGAAAAAGCTCCAGAAGTATAAGCAACAGCAAAAAGATAATATGAGGATTTATAACTACTTAAGAAATTTATTTGGATATGATTAAAGAAATAAAAAAGAAAGCTGTTTACATAGATAAACACTCATTTGCTAAAAGTGTTGAGGTATATAGCAACAAGCTTACAGCTATGCAGAATATTAAGAAAGAAGTGAAAAAGCATATATCTAATGCTCACATAGATGATAAGTTTTATAAAGATGTGATGAAGAACTTTTTTGAGATGTTATTAGCTAAATACAAGAAGCAGAATACCTTGAATTTAAGAGGTGAAAAATTAGCTGATTTATTAGAGATTGATTTAAGTAACCTAAAGAAGTTTAGTGCTATGTATGATAAACTAAAAGGTGTGCAATCACCTACAGAAGATTCATTCACAACATATGCAGAAACAGATGAAGAACTATCTAAACTTGATGCAACTGAAAAGCTGGTAAATATGATCAAAGAAATTAATGAGGTTTGTGGTATTAGAGCTTATCCTTTTGAGGTTTGTTCTGGTTTCAAAAATATCATTCAATATGATATTAGAACTGATGAATACAAACCTAATTGGAGATGGATTAAAAACTTAAAATACTAAACTACTTTACAGGGAACATCCTCTGGGCTTTGGTGAAGAATAGTAGCCATTGTCCAGAGTTTGCCTTTTATAATTAAAGAAAATATGCCATTTCAGAAAGGCCATAAATTAAGTACTGGTAGGCCAAGAGGTTCTAAAAACAAAGAACTAACAGAAGCCAAGAAAGTATTGAATAAGCTAATATTTGATAAGAAAACTATCATAGATGATTTTAATAAGTTAGATGTGAAAGGTAGGATGGAATTTAGAGTAAGGATGGCCAAGTTTGTAATTCCTGAACAAAAAGCAGTTGAGGTAGATGCACAGCTTCACCAAATAGATGGAGTAGGTTTAAGTGTTAGTGAAATACAAGATGTTTTAGATACTAATGATGGAGAACTACCACAACACAAGGATTGATATAAGTGAGGAACTAAAAGATTGGTTAGAAAGCCAATATGAGGGCTTTACTGTTTGTTTTGGTATTCCAGTATATAGATCAGTAAAAGGAGCTATCACAGCAAGTGCAGTTGGATACAGATGCAATAGAGCTTGTGTGTTAACAGAACCTTATGCTTCTATCTATGTTTTTGGTGAATTAGTGCCTATTAAATTAGGTGGAAAATATGTAGTTCCAAGTTAAAATTGCCACCAATGTTGCCACTATAATAGTTGTTAACAGATTAAAAAAGTAGTTCTATAAAAACTAATCAGCTTTAATTTCTTTACTAAAATTATACTGCTTTTTATTGCTTTCATTCCAGCTTTTTTGAGCAGATTCAAAAGAGTTTCTCCTATACACACTTATATCACTATCATAGCTTGGATTTAAATTACTATGCCTATCTCTTTGAGCTATTTGGTTAAACTGGATATTAAACACCTTGCAATAGCTTAAATACTCTTTTTGCTTTCCAATAAACCAGCTACTTAATATGTGATATAAATATGATAGCATAGCACCATTTAGCTTGGTTTTATTACTCATATAGCTAACTACATAATTGAAAAATTCTTCATCAGTATCATCTTTAAATAGTGGAACACTAAAGCTATTAGAATTGTTCCTATGCCAATATGAGTAATTATGAATTTTAGTTAAGTAATCTTTCCATTCAGCTCTCACATATTCATCAACATTATTCCAATCTTGAATTTTAGGATACTGCACTTCTGCCATATACTTTGGATAGAAAATAGCAAACTTTTCTTTGCTTTCATCATCTAAATTTTCAAAATACTCAAGTGAGTTTTTCTGCCAAAATTCAGGATATTCTTCATCCTTAATCCAAGTATGCATTGGAGTTCCAGCAACATATTTAGATTCAAGATAATCAATGAATTTTTTTACAACATAGATCATACAGCTTTCATCTTATAATCTTGAGTAATATTATCAACTGCTTTAAAGTATTTAGTATCAAGCATCTTATCAGCATATTCATCTAAAGTTACACCAATATAACCTAAAAGAACATTAGGGCTTGAGTGTCCACTAATAGCCATAATTTGCAATATATCTACACCTTGATTGTAAGTATTTGTGCAGAAGCTTCTTCTTGCTGTATGATTAGTAATAAGCTCATATTTTCTTTTCTTAACTAGTATGTTATTCTTCTTATCTACTATAGGATCAAGATAATCTGTGAAGCCACACATCTTGCCAAGTTTTTTTAGGATTTCATTACTTTCTACATCACTTGATAAGTGAGGAAGTTTACCATCATATTTCTTAAGTATTTCCATACCTATTTTTGGTATTGGAGCTTTCACAGGTTTGCCTGTTTTACCTTGCCTAAAAGTTAGATAGTGCTTCTTTTCTCCATCTACTAATTTAGTAACTATGTTATGCTCTTTTAACCTCATCAAATCTTTCACTCTCATACCACAAGTAAAGGCATTAAAGCAATAAACATCTCTTATAATATTCCACTTTTCATCCTTATCACTTAAATCTAAATAAGTAAGTTTTGTAAGTTCCTCAATACTCAAATAAGTTGAAAGTGAATCATCAAAATCAAGGTTAATCCATTGCTTTATATTATACTTTGGAAAATCTAAATTCTTTGAAGCAATCAAATAGTTTTCTACAAAGGATTTGAAGCAATCAAGTAGCTTATCTATATAGCTATTTTTAAGGCCAACATCTTGAAAGAAATCAATGAAATCACTTTGAAATTCAGCATTAATATTTGATTGATTCAGTTTGTATTTCTCTCTTTCAAATTCTTCAATTTTACTCAATAAAGTTCTATATCCTTTTATGGTATCTAAACTATATTCTATTTTGGATTTTGGCTTATAAACCTTTCCAGCTTTTGCCAGATCAATAAATTCCTTTAAATATTCAGTAAAGCTAAATTTCTTCATAGATTTTTCTACAAAGAGTGAACCACCTAAACCATCAATAATATCTACATATTCACTTTTAGTGGCTTTATAGTTTTCATCCTTACTTTCAATCTTATGAACTCCTTTTAAAAGTTGTGTTTTATGATTTGATAAATATGTGTTTATGCTTTTAGCAAAGGGTTCTTCATCTGTGATTTTAACCTCTTGCTTTTTATTATTCCAATTCTTTCTGTAATTGATTGATCTGTTAACTGATTTTCTAATTCTCCAACTATTTCTGCCATTAGAAATGGTTATATAAATCTTTGTTGTTCCTGTCTTTAGATGGTACTTAATTGATGCCATAATTAATTTAGTTGATGCCTTAAATATACATAGTGGCAACAATAGTGGCAACATTTTTACTATATAATTCTCAACAGCTTACCTTTAATTATATATTTATATATGGTTAAAAAAGGTGATAATAGCTGTATTTTGTGGTGAAGCAGAGAAACTACAAAGTAGTTTCGGTGGGAGTATTACTTAACAGATAGAAACTACATTTGTAGTGGCAACATTGGTGGCAACATCTTCAAAAAAAGTAATTTATAACTATTGCAATTTTACAAGAACCATAGTTGATTTAACTACTAAAATTTTGGATTTGGTTTGATTTGTATATATGTTCCATATGCTGAAGCCCCTCCACCAGTTGGATATCCTTTTGCCATTTTCCTAACTTCTCCTGTTTTCTTATTATATATGTAAAATCTTCCTTCATTAGTAATATTTGATTCCCACACGTGGCTTTCAGGAGTTCCATAAGAAACTTCATTTATTGTTGATGGACTTACAGAGCTTGATATTAGTGAAACCAATCCAAAGATTGCTAATCCTCCTACTATTGAATTTTTAAGTGTATTGTTCATAATATTTAATTTTTAAGTTCTCCTAAATATACACAACAGCATACATAACTGCATACATTTTATACATAATTGCACATCTCTATTATTGAATTTAGCACCAATAAAAAACAAATAATATGAGATTAGAAAACAAAGATGTTGATATGATTAAAGGTGTAATCACTCAACTATTAGATGAATTCAAAGGAGAACTATTATGTAACATAAGAGAAAGAGATAGCAAACAGCTATGGAGTGCAAGAGATGTTATGGCAGAGTTTGATATATGTAAGAAAACAGTTTCCAACTGGGCAGATAAAGGCATATTAAATCCTATATGTGTAGGCCATAGAGTGTACTACAAGAAAGAAGATATTGATGCTATAAAAAACTGATGTTATGAGTGAGGATAAGAAAGTAAAGAAGTATTACAAAAGGAAAACTGCCAACTGGAGAAAGAGATTTCTATATGATTATTTAGGTGGTGAACTTGGCAAAGAAGTAAAGATGGTTCAGTATACACACACTTTACTTGAGGATATTCTTTTTGATCTTGGCCAGCAAGGTAGAGGATTGAGCTATCATTCAGCAGTTACTAAATACAAACTAAATAAGAAACATCTTCATAGGTTGATGGAATTAGGATTTGTGTATACAAGCAAAGAGAAGTTTAATGGTGAAGATTTCTGGCTATATACAAACAACATACAAACCAATCTTGCTGAAATAGATGAAAAAGGTAAAGCTGGTTTTTTAAAGCAAGCTAATAGAAAGGATAGGCAACATACTGAATATGTAGTGGAAGATGATAACACACTTAACCAACAAGAAGATTTATCTATTAAATATTTCCTCTTTAAAGAAGCTGGAAAGTTGGAAGAGTTTTATCAAATGTATCCAAACTATGAAGAAAAAGATGATGAAAAAGATTTGCCTTTTTAAGTACTTAACAGGTTAGAGAGCTTTACTGATGTACAACAAACAGAATAGAATAAAGAGAATAATATAAAAAGAGAAGAATTAATAATAAGTTTTTATAAAAAACACATAACACTTGGCCTTAAAATTTACATTATAGGTATAGGAAACATATTAAAATAATACAGAATAATATGATGTTGAATAAGAACATACTAAAGAAGTTTAATAAGGAAACTGCTTATGAAAAGAAAAGAAGAATTCAAAAGGAGTTTTTAAGAGATTATGAGAACTGGCAAAAGAAAGAGCAGTTTAAGAAAAAGCTCCAGAAGTATAAGCAACAGCAAAAAGATAATATGAGGATTTATAACTACTTAAGAAATTTATTTGGATATGATTAAAGAAATAAAAAAGAAAGCTGTTTACATAGATAAACACTCATTTGCTAAAAGTGTTGAGGTATATAGCAACAAGCTTACAGCTATGCAGAATATTAAGAAAGAAGTGAAAAAGCATATATCTAATGCTCACATAGATGATAAGTTTTATAAAGATGTGATGAAGAACTTTTTTGAGATGTTATTAGCTAAATACAAGAAGCAGAATACCTTGAATTTAAGAGGTGAAAAATTAGCTGATTTATTAGAGATTGATTTAAGTAACCTAAAGAAGTTTAGTGCTATGTATGATAAACTAAAAGGTGTGCAATCACCTACAGAAGATTCATTCACAACATATGCAGAAACAGATGAAGAACTATCTAAACTTGATGCAACTGAAAAGCTGGTAAATATGATCAAAGAAATTAATGAGGTTTGTGGTATTAGAGCTTATCCTTTTGAGGTTTGTTCTGGTTTCAAAAATATCATTCAATATGATATTAGAACTGATGAATACAAACCTAATTGGAGATGGATTAAAAACTTAAAATACTAAACTACTTTACAGGGAACATCCTCTGGGCTTTGGTGAAGAATAGTAGCCATTGTCCAGAGTTTGCCTTTTATAATTAAAGAAAATATGCCATTTCAGAAAGGCCATAAATTAAGTACTGGTAGGCCAAGAGGTTCTAAAAACAAAGAACTAACAGAAGCCAAGAAAGTATTGAATAAGCTAATATTTGATAAGAAAACTATCATAGATGATTTTAATAAGTTAGATGTGAAAGGTAGGATGGAATTTAGAGTAAGGATGGCCAAGTTTGTAATTCCTGAACAAAAAGCAGTTGAGGTAGATGCACAGCTTCACCAAATAGATGGAGTAGGTTTAAGTGTTAGTGAAATACAAGATGTTTTAGATACTAATGATGGAGAACTACCACAACACAAGGATTGATATAAGTGAGGAACTAAAAGATTGGTTAGAAAGCCAATATGAGGGCTTTACTGTTTGTTTTGGTATTCCAGTATATAGATCAGTAAAAGGAGCTATCACAGCAAGTGCAGTTGGATACAGATGCAATAGAGCTTGTGTGTTAACAGAACCTTATGCTTCTATCTATGTTTTTGGTGAATTAGTGCCTATTAAATTAGGTGGAAAATATGTAGTTCCAAGTTAAAATTGCCACCAATGTTGCCACTATAATAGTTGTTAACAGATTAAAAAAGTAGTTCTATAAAAACTAATCAGCTTTAATTTCTTTACTAAAATTATACTGCTTTTTATTGCTTTCATTCCAGCTTTTTTGAGCAGATTCAAAAGAGTTTCTCCTATACACACTTATATCACTATCATAGCTTGGATTTAAATTACTATGCCTATCTCTTTGAGCTATTTGGTTAAACTGGATATTAAACACCTTGCAATAGCTTAAATACTCTTTTTGCTTTCCAATAAACCAGCTACTTAATATGTGATATAAATATGATAGCATAGCACCATTTAGCTTGGTTTTATTACTCATATAGCTAACTACATAATTGAAAAATTCTTCATCAGTATCATCTTTAAATAGTGGAACACTAAAGCTATTAGAATTGTTCCTATGCCAATATGAGTAATTATGAATTTTAGTTAAGTAATCTTTCCATTCAGCTCTCACATATTCATCAACATTATTCCAATCTTGAATTTTAGGATACTGCACTTCTGCCATATACTTTGGATAGAAAATAGCAAACTTTTCTTTGCTTTCATCATCTAAATTTTCAAAATACTCAAGTGAGTTTTTCTGCCAAAATTCAGGATATTCTTCATCCTTAATCCAAGTATGCATTGGAGTTCCAGCAACATATTTAGATTCAAGATAATCAATGAATTTTTTTACAACATAGATCATACAGCTTTCATCTTATAATCTTGAGTAATATTATCAACTGCTTTAAAGTATTTAGTATCAAGCATCTTATCAGCATATTCATCTAAAGTTACACCAATATAACCTAAAAGAACATTAGGGCTTGAGTGTCCACTAATAGCCATAATTTGCAATATATCTACACCTTGATTGTAAGTATTTGTGCAGAAGCTTCTTCTTGCTGTATGATTAGTAATAAGCTCATATTTTCTTTTCTTAACTAGTATGTTATTCTTCTTATCTACTATAGGATCAAGATAATCTGTGAAGCCACACATCTTGCCAAGTTTTTTTAGGATTTCATTACTTTCTACATCACTTGATAAGTGAGGAAGTTTACCATCATATTTCTTAAGTATTTCCATACCTATTTTTGGTATTGGAGCTTTCACAGGTTTGCCTGTTTTACCTTGCCTAAAAGTTAGATAGTGCTTCTTTTCTCCATCTACTAATTTAGTAACTATGTTATGCTCTTTTAACCTCATCAAATCTTTCACTCTCATACCACAAGTAAAGGCATTAAAGCAATAAACATCTCTTATAATATTCCACTTTTCATCCTTATCACTTAAATCTAAATAAGTAAGTTTTGTAAGTTCCTCAATACTCAAATAAGTTGAAAGTGAATCATCAAAATCAAGGTTAATCCATTGCTTTATATTATACTTTGGAAAATCTAAATTCTTTGAAGCAATCAAATAGTTTTCTACAAAGGATTTGAAGCAATCAAGTAGCTTATCTATATAGCTATTTTTAAGGCCAACATCTTGAAAGAAATCAATGAAATCACTTTGAAATTCAGCATTAATATTTGATTGATTCAGTTTGTATTTCTCTCTTTCAAATTCTTCAATTTTACTCAATAAAGTTCTATATCCTTTTATGGTATCTAAACTATATTCTATTTTGGATTTTGGCTTATAAACCTTTCCAGCTTTTGCCAGATCAATAAATTCCTTTAAATATTCAGTAAAGCTAAATTTCTTCATAGATTTTTCTACAAAGAGTGAACCACCTAAACCATCAATAATATCTACATATTCACTTTTAGTGGCTTTATAGTTTTCATCCTTACTTTCAATCTTATGAACTCCTTTTAAAAGTTGTGTTTTATGATTTGATAAATATGTGTTTATGCTTTTAGCAAAGGGTTCTTCATCTGTGATTTTAACCTCTTGCTTTTTATTATTCCAATTCTTTCTGTAATTGATTGATCTGTTAACTGATTTTCTAATTCTCCAACTATTTCTGCCATTAGAAATGGTTATATAAATCTTTGTTGTTCCTGTCTTTAGATGGTACTTAATTGATGCCATAATTAATTTAGTTGATGCCTTAAATATACATAGTGGCAACAATAGTGGCAACATTTTTACTATATAATTCTCAACAGCTTACCTTTAATTATATATTTATATATGGTTAAAAAAGGTGATAATAGCTGTATTTTGTGGTGAAGCAGAGAAACTACAAAGTAGTTTCGGTGGGAGTATTACTTAACAGATAGAAACTACATTTGTAGTGGCAACATTGGTGGCAACATCTTCAAAAAAAGTAATTTATAACTATTGCAATTTTACAAGAACCATAGTTGATTTAACTACTAAAATTTTGGATTTGGTTTGATTTGTATATATGTTCCATATGCTGAAGCCCCTCCACCAGTTGGATATCCTTTTGCCATTTTCCTAACTTCTCCTGTTTTCTTATTATATATGTAAAATCTTCCTTCATTAGTAATATTTGATTCCCACACGTGGCTTTCAGGAGTTCCATAAGAAACTTCATTTATTGTTGATGGACTTACAGAGCTTGATATTAGTGAAACCAATCCAAAGATTGCTAATCCTCCTACTATTGAATTTTTAAGTGTATTGTTCATAATATTTAATTTTTAAGTTCTCCTAAATATACACAACAGCATACATAACTGCATACATTTTATACATAATTGCACATCTCTATTATTGAATTTAGCACCAATAAAAAACAAATAATATGAGATTAGAAAACAAAGATGTTGATATGATTAAAGGTGTAATCACTCAACTATTAGATGAATTCAAAGGAGAACTATTATGTAACATAAGAGAAAGAGATAGCAAACAGCTATGGAGTGCAAGAGATGTTATGGCAGAGTTTGATATATGTAAGAAAACAGTTTCCAACTGGGCAGATAAAGGCATATTAAATCCTATATGTGTAGGCCATAGAGTGTACTACAAGAAAGAAGATATTGATGCTATAAAAAACTGATGTTATGAGTGAGGATAAGAAAGTAAAGAAGTATTACAAAAGGAAAACTGCCAACTGGAGAAAGAGATTTCTATATGATTATTTAGGTGGTGAACTTGGCAAAGAAGTAAAGATGGTTCAGTATACACACACTTTACTTGAGGATATTCTTTTTGATCTTGGCCAGCAAGGTAGAGGATTGAGCTATCATTCAGCAGTTACTAAATACAAACTAAATAAGAAACATCTTCATAGGTTGATGGAATTAGGATTTGTGTATACAAGCAAAGAGAAGTTTAATGGTGAAGATTTCTGGCTATATACAAACAACATACAAACCAATCTTGCTGAAATAGATGAAAAAGGTAAAGCTGGTTTTTTAAAGCAAGCTAATAGAAAGGATAGGCAACATACTGAATATGTAGTGGAAGATGATAACACACTTAACCAACAAGAAGATTTATCTATTAAATATTTCCTCTTTAAAGAAGCTGGAAAGTTGGAAGAGTTTTATCAAATGTATCCAAACTATGAAGAAAAAGATGATGAAAAAGATTTGCCTTTTTAAGTACTTAACAGGTTAGAGAGCTTTACTGATGTACAACAAACAGAATAGAATAAAGAGAATAATATAAAAAGAGAAGAATTAATAATAAGTTTTTATAAAAAACACATAACACTTGGCCTTAAAATTTACATTATAGGTATAGGAAACATATTAAAATAATACAGAATAATATGATGTTGAATAAGAACATACTAAAGAAGTTTAATAAGGAAACTGCTTATGAAAAGAAAAGAAGAATTCAAAAGGAGTTTTTAAGAGATTATGAGAACTGGCAAAAGAAAGAGCAGTTTAAGAAAAAGCTCCAGAAGTATAAGCAACAGCAAAAAGATAATATGAGGATTTATAACTACTTAAGAAATTTATTTGGATATGATTAAAGAAATAAAAAAGAAAGCTGTTTACATAGATAAACACTCATTTGCTAAAAGTGTTGAGGTATATAGCAACAAGCTTACAGCTATGCAGAATATTAAGAAAGAAGTGAAAAAGCATATATCTAATGCTCACATAGATGATAAGTTTTATAAAGATGTGATGAAGAACTTTTTTGAGATGTTATTAGCTAAATACAAGAAGCAGAATACCTTGAATTTAAGAGGTGAAAAATTAGCTGATTTATTAGAGATTGATTTAAGTAACCTAAAGAAGTTTAGTGCTATGTATGATAAACTAAAAGGTGTGCAATCACCTACAGAAGATTCATTCACAACATATGCAGAAACAGATGAAGAACTATCTAAACTTGATGCAACTGAAAAGCTGGTAAATATGATCAAAGAAATTAATGAGGTTTGTGGTATTAGAGCTTATCCTTTTGAGGTTTGTTCTGGTTTCAAAAATATCATTCAATATGATATTAGAACTGATGAATACAAACCTAATTGGAGATGGATTAAAAACTTAAAATACTAAACTACTTTACAGGGAACATCCTCTGGGCTTTGGTGAAGAATAGTAGCCATTGTCCAGAGTTTGCCTTTTATAATTAAAGAAAATATGCCATTTCAGAAAGGCCATAAATTAAGTACTGGTAGGCCAAGAGGTTCTAAAAACAAAGAACTAACAGAAGCCAAGAAAGTATTGAATAAGCTAATATTTGATAAGAAAACTATCATAGATGATTTTAATAAGTTAGATGTGAAAGGTAGGATGGAATTTAGAGTAAGGATGGCCAAGTTTGTAATTCCTGAACAAAAAGCAGTTGAGGTAGATGCACAGCTTCACCAAATAGATGGAGTAGGTTTAAGTGTTAGTGAAATACAAGATGTTTTAGATACTAATGATGGAGAACTACCACAACACAAGGATTGATATAAGTGAGGAACTAAAAGATTGGTTAGAAAGCCAATATGAGGGCTTTACTGTTTGTTTTGGTATTCCAGTATATAGATCAGTAAAAGGAGCTATCACAGCAAGTGCAGTTGGATACAGATGCAATAGAGCTTGTGTGTTAACAGAACCTTATGCTTCTATCTATGTTTTTGGTGAATTAGTGCCTATTAAATTAGGTGGAAAATATGTAGTTCCAAGTTAAAATTGCCACCAATGTTGCCACTATAATAGTTGTTAACAGATTAAAAAAGTAGTTCTATAAAAACTAATCAGCTTTAATTTCTTTACTAAAATTATACTGCTTTTTATTGCTTTCATTCCAGCTTTTTTGAGCAGATTCAAAAGAGTTTCTCCTATACACACTTATATCACTATCATAGCTTGGATTTAAATTACTATGCCTATCTCTTTGAGCTATTTGGTTAAACTGGATATTAAACACCTTGCAATAGCTTAAATACTCTTTTTGCTTTCCAATAAACCAGCTACTTAATATGTGATATAAATATGATAGCATAGCACCATTTAGCTTGGTTTTATTACTCATATAGCTAACTACATAATTGAAAAATTCTTCATCAGTATCATCTTTAAATAGTGGAACACTAAAGCTATTAGAATTGTTCCTATGCCAATATGAGTAATTATGAATTTTAGTTAAGTAATCTTTCCATTCAGCTCTCACATATTCATCAACATTATTCCAATCTTGAATTTTAGGATACTGCACTTCTGCCATATACTTTGGATAGAAAATAGCAAACTTTTCTTTGCTTTCATCATCTAAATTTTCAAAATACTCAAGTGAGTTTTTCTGCCAAAATTCAGGATATTCTTCATCCTTAATCCAAGTATGCATTGGAGTTCCAGCAACATATTTAGATTCAAGATAATCAATGAATTTTTTTACAACATAGATCATACAGCTTTCATCTTATAATCTTGAGTAATATTATCAACTGCTTTAAAGTATTTAGTATCAAGCATCTTATCAGCATATTCATCTAAAGTTACACCAATATAACCTAAAAGAACATTAGGGCTTGAGTGTCCACTAATAGCCATAATTTGCAATATATCTACACCTTGATTGTAAGTATTTGTGCAGAAGCTTCTTCTTGCTGTATGATTAGTAATAAGCTCATATTTTCTTTTCTTAACTAGTATGTTATTCTTCTTATCTACTATAGGATCAAGATAATCTGTGAAGCCACACATCTTGCCAAGTTTTTTTAGGATTTCATTACTTTCTACATCACTTGATAAGTGAGGAAGTTTACCATCATATTTCTTAAGTATTTCCATACCTATTTTTGGTATTGGAGCTTTCACAGGTTTGCCTGTTTTACCTTGCCTAAAAGTTAGATAGTGCTTCTTTTCTCCATCTACTAATTTAGTAACTATGTTATGCTCTTTTAACCTCATCAAATCTTTCACTCTCATACCACAAGTAAAGGCATTAAAGCAATAAACATCTCTTATAATATTCCACTTTTCATCCTTATCACTTAAATCTAAATAAGTAAGTTTTGTAAGTTCCTCAATACTCAAATAAGTTGAAAGTGAATCATCAAAATCAAGGTTAATCCATTGCTTTATATTATACTTTGGAAAATCTAAATTCTTTGAAGCAATCAAATAGTTTTCTACAAAGGATTTGAAGCAATCAAGTAGCTTATCTATATAGCTATTTTTAAGGCCAACATCTTGAAAGAAATCAATGAAATCACTTTGAAATTCAGCATTAATATTTGATTGATTCAGTTTGTATTTCTCTCTTTCAAATTCTTCAATTTTACTCAATAAAGTTCTATATCCTTTTATGGTATCTAAACTATATTCTATTTTGGATTTTGGCTTATAAACCTTTCCAGCTTTTGCCAGATCAATAAATTCCTTTAAATATTCAGTAAAGCTAAATTTCTTCATAGATTTTTCTACAAAGAGTGAACCACCTAAACCATCAATAATATCTACATATTCACTTTTAGTGGCTTTATAGTTTTCATCCTTACTTTCAATCTTATGAACTCCTTTTAAAAGTTGTGTTTTATGATTTGATAAATATGTGTTTATGCTTTTAGCAAAGGGTTCTTCATCTGTGATTTTAACCTCTTGCTTTTTATTATTCCAATTCTTTCTGTAATTGATTGATCTGTTAACTGATTTTCTAATTCTCCAACTATTTCTGCCATTAGAAATGGTTATATAAATCTTTGTTGTTCCTGTCTTTAGATGGTACTTAATTGATGCCATAATTAATTTAGTTGATGCCTTAAATATACATAGTGGCAACAATAGTGGCAACATTTTTACTATATAATTCTCAACAGCTTACCTTTAATTATATATTTATATATGGTTAAAAAAGGTGATAATAGCTGTATTTTGTGGTGAAGCAGAGAAACTACAAAGTAGTTTCGGTGGGAGTATTACTTAACAGATAGAAACTACATTTGTAGTGGCAACATTGGTGGCAACATCTTCAAAAAAAGTAATTTATAACTATTGCAATTTTACAAGAACCATAGTTGATTTAACTACTAAAATTTTGGATTTGGTTTGATTTGTATATATGTTCCATATGCTGAAGCCCCTCCACCAGTTGGATATCCTTTTGCCATTTTCCTAACTTCTCCTGTTTTCTTATTATATATGTAAAATCTTCCTTCATTAGTAATATTTGATTCCCACACGTGGCTTTCAGGAGTTCCATAAGAAACTTCATTTATTGTTGATGGACTTACAGAGCTTGATATTAGTGAAACCAATCCAAAGATTGCTAATCCTCCTACTATTGAATTTTTAAGTGTATTGTTCATAATATTTAATTTTTAAGTTCTCCTAAATATACACAACAGCATACATAACTGCATACATTTTATACATAATTGCACATCTCTATTATTGAATTTAGCACCAATAAAAAACAAATAATATGAGATTAGAAAACAAAGATGTTGATATGATTAAAGGTGTAATCACTCAACTATTAGATGAATTCAAAGGAGAACTATTATGTAACATAAGAGAAAGAGATAGCAAACAGCTATGGAGTGCAAGAGATGTTATGGCAGAGTTTGATATATGTAAGAAAACAGTTTCCAACTGGGCAGATAAAGGCATATTAAATCCTATATGTGTAGGCCATAGAGTGTACTACAAGAAAGAAGATATTGATGCTATAAAAAACTGATGTTATGAGTGAGGATAAGAAAGTAAAGAAGTATTACAAAAGGAAAACTGCCAACTGGAGAAAGAGATTTCTATATGATTATTTAGGTGGTGAACTTGGCAAAGAAGTAAAGATGGTTCAGTATACACACACTTTACTTGAGGATATTCTTTTTGATCTTGGCCAGCAAGGTAGAGGATTGAGCTATCATTCAGCAGTTACTAAATACAAACTAAATAAGAAACATCTTCATAGGTTGATGGAATTAGGATTTGTGTATACAAGCAAAGAGAAGTTTAATGGTGAAGATTTCTGGCTATATACAAACAACATACAAACCAATCTTGCTGAAATAGATGAAAAAGGTAAAGCTGGTTTTTTAAAGCAAGCTAATAGAAAGGATAGGCAACATACTGAATATGTAGTGGAAGATGATAACACACTTAACCAACAAGAAGATTTATCTATTAAATATTTCCTCTTTAAAGAAGCTGGAAAGTTGGAAGAGTTTTATCAAATGTATCCAAACTATGAAGAAAAAGATGATGAAAAAGATTTGCCTTTTTAAGTACTTAACAGGTTAGAGAGCTTTACTGATGTACAACAAACAGAATAGAATAAAGAGAATAATATAAAAAGAGAAGAATTAATAATAAGTTTTTATAAAAAACACATAACACTTGGCCTTAAAATTTACATTATAGGTATAGGAAACATATTAAAATAATACAGAATAATATGATGTTGAATAAGAACATACTAAAGAAGTTTAATAAGGAAACTGCTTATGAAAAGAAAAGAAGAATTCAAAAGGAGTTTTTAAGAGATTATGAGAACTGGCAAAAGAAAGAGCAGTTTAAGAAAAAGCTCCAGAAGTATAAGCAACAGCAAAAAGATAATATGAGGATTTATAACTACTTAAGAAATTTATTTGGATATGATTAAAGAAATAAAAAAGAAAGCTGTTTACATAGATAAACACTCATTTGCTAAAAGTGTTGAGGTATATAGCAACAAGCTTACAGCTATGCAGAATATTAAGAAAGAAGTGAAAAAGCATATATCTAATGCTCACATAGATGATAAGTTTTATAAAGATGTGATGAAGAACTTTTTTGAGATGTTATTAGCTAAATACAAGAAGCAGAATACCTTGAATTTAAGAGGTGAAAAATTAGCTGATTTATTAGAGATTGATTTAAGTAACCTAAAGAAGTTTAGTGCTATGTATGATAAACTAAAAGGTGTGCAATCACCTACAGAAGATTCATTCACAACATATGCAGAAACAGATGAAGAACTATCTAAACTTGATGCAACTGAAAAGCTGGTAAATATGATCAAAGAAATTAATGAGGTTTGTGGTATTAGAGCTTATCCTTTTGAGGTTTGTTCTGGTTTCAAAAATATCATTCAATATGATATTAGAACTGATGAATACAAACCTAATTGGAGATGGATTAAAAACTTAAAATACTAAACTACTTTACAGGGAACATCCTCTGGGCTTTGGTGAAGAATAGTAGCCATTGTCCAGAGTTTGCCTTTTATAATTAAAGAAAATATGCCATTTCAGAAAGGCCATAAATTAAGTACTGGTAGGCCAAGAGGTTCTAAAAACAAAGAACTAACAGAAGCCAAGAAAGTATTGAATAAGCTAATATTTGATAAGAAAACTATCATAGATGATTTTAATAAGTTAGATGTGAAAGGTAGGATGGAATTTAGAGTAAGGATGGCCAAGTTTGTAATTCCTGAACAAAAAGCAGTTGAGGTAGATGCACAGCTTCACCAAATAGATGGAGTAGGTTTAAGTGTTAGTGAAATACAAGATGTTTTAGATACTAATGATGGAGAACTACCACAACACAAGGATTGATATAAGTGAGGAACTAAAAGATTGGTTAGAAAGCCAATATGAGGGCTTTACTGTTTGTTTTGGTATTCCAGTATATAGATCAGTAAAAGGAGCTATCACAGCAAGTGCAGTTGGATACAGATGCAATAGAGCTTGTGTGTTAACAGAACCTTATGCTTCTATCTATGTTTTTGGTGAATTAGTGCCTATTAAATTAGGTGGAAAATATGTAGTTCCAAGTTAAAATTGCCACCAATGTTGCCACTATAATAGTTGTTAACAGATTAAAAAAGTAGTTCTATAAAAACTAATCAGCTTTAATTTCTTTACTAAAATTATACTGCTTTTTATTGCTTTCATTCCAGCTTTTTTGAGCAGATTCAAAAGAGTTTCTCCTATACACACTTATATCACTATCATAGCTTGGATTTAAATTACTATGCCTATCTCTTTGAGCTATTTGGTTAAACTGGATATTAAACACCTTGCAATAGCTTAAATACTCTTTTTGCTTTCCAATAAACCAGCTACTTAATATGTGATATAAATATGATAGCATAGCACCATTTAGCTTGGTTTTATTACTCATATAGCTAACTACATAATTGAAAAATTCTTCATCAGTATCATCTTTAAATAGTGGAACACTAAAGCTATTAGAATTGTTCCTATGCCAATATGAGTAATTATGAATTTTAGTTAAGTAATCTTTCCATTCAGCTCTCACATATTCATCAACATTATTCCAATCTTGAATTTTAGGATACTGCACTTCTGCCATATACTTTGGATAGAAAATAGCAAACTTTTCTTTGCTTTCATCATCTAAATTTTCAAAATACTCAAGTGAGTTTTTCTGCCAAAATTCAGGATATTCTTCATCCTTAATCCAAGTATGCATTGGAGTTCCAGCAACATATTTAGATTCAAGATAATCAATGAATTTTTTTACAACATAGATCATACAGCTTTCATCTTATAATCTTGAGTAATATTATCAACTGCTTTAAAGTATTTAGTATCAAGCATCTTATCAGCATATTCATCTAAAGTTACACCAATATAACCTAAAAGAACATTAGGGCTTGAGTGTCCACTAATAGCCATAATTTGCAATATATCTACACCTTGATTGTAAGTATTTGTGCAGAAGCTTCTTCTTGCTGTATGATTAGTAATAAGCTCATATTTTCTTTTCTTAACTAGTATGTTATTCTTCTTATCTACTATAGGATCAAGATAATCTGTGAAGCCACACATCTTGCCAAGTTTTTTTAGGATTTCATTACTTTCTACATCACTTGATAAGTGAGGAAGTTTACCATCATATTTCTTAAGTATTTCCATACCTATTTTTGGTATTGGAGCTTTCACAGGTTTGCCTGTTTTACCTTGCCTAAAAGTTAGATAGTGCTTCTTTTCTCCATCTACTAATTTAGTAACTATGTTATGCTCTTTTAACCTCATCAAATCTTTCACTCTCATACCACAAGTAAAGGCATTAAAGCAATAAACATCTCTTATAATATTCCACTTTTCATCCTTATCACTTAAATCTAAATAAGTAAGTTTTGTAAGTTCCTCAATACTCAAATAAGTTGAAAGTGAATCATCAAAATCAAGGTTAATCCATTGCTTTATATTATACTTTGGAAAATCTAAATTCTTTGAAGCAATCAAATAGTTTTCTACAAAGGATTTGAAGCAATCAAGTAGCTTATCTATATAGCTATTTTTAAGGCCAACATCTTGAAAGAAATCAATGAAATCACTTTGAAATTCAGCATTAATATTTGATTGATTCAGTTTGTATTTCTCTCTTTCAAATTCTTCAATTTTACTCAATAAAGTTCTATATCCTTTTATGGTATCTAAACTATATTCTATTTTGGATTTTGGCTTATAAACCTTTCCAGCTTTTGCCAGATCAATAAATTCCTTTAAATATTCAGTAAAGCTAAATTTCTTCATAGATTTTTCTACAAAGAGTGAACCACCTAAACCATCAATAATATCTACATATTCACTTTTAGTGGCTTTATAGTTTTCATCCTTACTTTCAATCTTATGAACTCCTTTTAAAAGTTGTGTTTTATGATTTGATAAATATGTGTTTATGCTTTTAGCAAAGGGTTCTTCATCTGTGATTTTAACCTCTTGCTTTTTATTATTCCAATTCTTTCTGTAATTGATTGATCTGTTAACTGATTTTCTAATTCTCCAACTATTTCTGCCATTAGAAATGGTTATATAAATCTTTGTTGTTCCTGTCTTTAGATGGTACTTAATTGATGCCATAATTAATTTAGTTGATGCCTTAAATATACATAGTGGCAACAATAGTGGCAACATTTTTACTATATAATTCTCAACAGCTTACCTTTAATTATATATTTATATATGGTTAAAAAAGGTGATAATAGCTGTATTTTGTGGTGAAGCAGAGAAACTACAAAGTAGTTTCGGTGGGAGTATTACTTAACAGATAGAAACTACATTTGTAGTGGCAACATTGGTGGCAACATCTTCAAAAAAAGTAATTTATAACTATTGCAATTTTACAAGAACCATAGTTGATTTAACTACTAAAATTTTGGATTTGGTTTGATTTGTATATATGTTCCATATGCTGAAGCCCCTCCACCAGTTGGATATCCTTTTGCCATTTTCCTAACTTCTCCTGTTTTCTTATTATATATGTAAAATCTTCCTTCATTAGTAATATTTGATTCCCACACGTGGCTTTCAGGAGTTCCATAAGAAACTTCATTTATTGTTGATGGACTTACAGAGCTTGATATTAGTGAAACCAATCCAAAGATTGCTAATCCTCCTACTATTGAATTTTTAAGTGTATTGTTCATAATATTTAATTTTTAAGTTCTCCTAAATATACACAACAGCATACATAACTGCATACATTTTATACATAATTGCACATCTCTATTATTGAATTTAGCACCAATAAAAAACAAATAATATGAGATTAGAAAACAAAGATGTTGATATGATTAAAGGTGTAATCACTCAACTATTAGATGAATTCAAAGGAGAACTATTATGTAACATAAGAGAAAGAGATAGCAAACAGCTATGGAGTGCAAGAGATGTTATGGCAGAGTTTGATATATGTAAGAAAACAGTTTCCAACTGGGCAGATAAAGGCATATTAAATCCTATATGTGTAGGCCATAGAGTGTACTACAAGAAAGAAGATATTGATGCTATAAAAAACTGATGTTATGAGTGAGGATAAGAAAGTAAAGAAGTATTACAAAAGGAAAACTGCCAACTGGAGAAAGAGATTTCTATATGATTATTTAGGTGGTGAACTTGGCAAAGAAGTAAAGATGGTTCAGTATACACACACTTTACTTGAGGATATTCTTTTTGATCTTGGCCAGCAAGGTAGAGGATTGAGCTATCATTCAGCAGTTACTAAATACAAACTAAATAAGAAACATCTTCATAGGTTGATGGAATTAGGATTTGTGTATACAAGCAAAGAGAAGTTTAATGGTGAAGATTTCTGGCTATATACAAACAACATACAAACCAATCTTGCTGAAATAGATGAAAAAGGTAAAGCTGGTTTTTTAAAGCAAGCTAATAGAAAGGATAGGCAACATACTGAATATGTAGTGGAAGATGATAACACACTTAACCAACAAGAAGATTTATCTATTAAATATTTCCTCTTTAAAGAAGCTGGAAAGTTGGAAGAGTTTTATCAAATGTATCCAAACTATGAAGAAAAAGATGATGAAAAAGATTTGCCTTTTTAAGTACTTAACAGGTTAGAGAGCTTTACTGATGTACAACAAACAGAATAGAATAAAGAGAATAATATAAAAAGAGAAGAATTAATAATAAGTTTTTATAAAAAACACATAACACTTGGCCTTAAAATTTACATTATAGGTATAGGAAACATATTAAAATAATACAGAATAATATGATGTTGAATAAGAACATACTAAAGAAGTTTAATAAGGAAACTGCTTATGAAAAGAAAAGAAGAATTCAAAAGGAGTTTTTAAGAGATTATGAGAACTGGCAAAAGAAAGAGCAGTTTAAGAAAAAGCTCCAGAAGTATAAGCAACAGCAAAAAGATAATATGAGGATTTATAACTACTTAAGAAATTTATTTGGATATGATTAAAGAAATAAAAAAGAAAGCTGTTTACATAGATAAACACTCATTTGCTAAAAGTGTTGAGGTATATAGCAACAAGCTTACAGCTATGCAGAATATTAAGAAAGAAGTGAAAAAGCATATATCTAATGCTCACATAGATGATAAGTTTTATAAAGATGTGATGAAGAACTTTTTTGAGATGTTATTAGCTAAATACAAGAAGCAGAATACCTTGAATTTAAGAGGTGAAAAATTAGCTGATTTATTAGAGATTGATTTAAGTAACCTAAAGAAGTTTAGTGCTATGTATGATAAACTAAAAGGTGTGCAATCACCTACAGAAGATTCATTCACAACATATGCAGAAACAGATGAAGAACTATCTAAACTTGATGCAACTGAAAAGCTGGTAAATATGATCAAAGAAATTAATGAGGTTTGTGGTATTAGAGCTTATCCTTTTGAGGTTTGTTCTGGTTTCAAAAATATCATTCAATATGATATTAGAACTGATGAATACAAACCTAATTGGAGATGGATTAAAAACTTAAAATACTAAACTACTTTACAGGGAACATCCTCTGGGCTTTGGTGAAGAATAGTAGCCATTGTCCAGAGTTTGCCTTTTATAATTAAAGAAAATATGCCATTTCAGAAAGGCCATAAATTAAGTACTGGTAGGCCAAGAGGTTCTAAAAACAAAGAACTAACAGAAGCCAAGAAAGTATTGAATAAGCTAATATTTGATAAGAAAACTATCATAGATGATTTTAATAAGTTAGATGTGAAAGGTAGGATGGAATTTAGAGTAAGGATGGCCAAGTTTGTAATTCCTGAACAAAAAGCAGTTGAGGTAGATGCACAGCTTCACCAAATAGATGGAGTAGGTTTAAGTGTTAGTGAAATACAAGATGTTTTAGATACTAATGATGGAGAACTACCACAACACAAGGATTGATATAAGTGAGGAACTAAAAGATTGGTTAGAAAGCCAATATGAGGGCTTTACTGTTTGTTTTGGTATTCCAGTATATAGATCAGTAAAAGGAGCTATCACAGCAAGTGCAGTTGGATACAGATGCAATAGAGCTTGTGTGTTAACAGAACCTTATGCTTCTATCTATGTTTTTGGTGAATTAGTGCCTATTAAATTAGGTGGAAAATATGTAGTTCCAAGTTAAAATTGCCACCAATGTTGCCACTATAATAGTTGTTAACAGATTAAAAAAGTAGTTCTATAAAAACTAATCAGCTTTAATTTCTTTACTAAAATTATACTGCTTTTTATTGCTTTCATTCCAGCTTTTTTGAGCAGATTCAAAAGAGTTTCTCCTATACACACTTATATCACTATCATAGCTTGGATTTAAATTACTATGCCTATCTCTTTGAGCTATTTGGTTAAACTGGATATTAAACACCTTGCAATAGCTTAAATACTCTTTTTGCTTTCCAATAAACCAGCTACTTAATATGTGATATAAATATGATAGCATAGCACCATTTAGCTTGGTTTTATTACTCATATAGCTAACTACATAATTGAAAAATTCTTCATCAGTATCATCTTTAAATAGTGGAACACTAAAGCTATTAGAATTGTTCCTATGCCAATATGAGTAATTATGAATTTTAGTTAAGTAATCTTTCCATTCAGCTCTCACATATTCATCAACATTATTCCAATCTTGAATTTTAGGATACTGCACTTCTGCCATATACTTTG
>FUFK010042050.1_pt1 | contig 24530 bp, 22 predicted proteins | sample 1021851 | NCBI WGS metagenome assembly FUFK01 (sample SAMEA51879418, study PRJEB19060) | metagenome | reverse complement strand
AGCCACCGGTGCGGGCAGCCCGGGCGGTGAGTGGCGCCACGGGTCGAAGTAGCCGCGATAGGCGGGGCCACCGCCGACCGACACGAAGTGCCCGACCTGGCCGCGCAGCACCTCGGCGATCGTGCGGAGGCGGCCGTAGGTGACGATGGCAGCGTCCCACTCCTCGGAGCCGATCGTTGAGGCGAGCGCGTCGTGGCCGCGAACATCGGTGTGGATGTGGCGGTACCCGTCGACCTCGGGGAGTTCATGACTGCCGGTGTGGCAGATCGTGATGTCGTGGCCGCGTTCGGCGAGGCCGGCCACGATGGCCGGCCCCGTTGGCCCCGTGCCTCCGACGACGAGGGTCTTCACGCCGTCGCCGTGATGGTCACCTGGCGGAGGCGGTCACTCGGCCGAGACATCGGCGAACTGATCGCGCAGCACCCGCTTGAGCACCTTGCCCGTGGGGTTGCGGGGGATCGCGTCGACGAACTCGACCTTCTTGGGCTGCTTGAAACGGGCGAGTTTGCCGGACACGTGATCGAGCACGGCGTCTTCGGTGACGGAGTCGTCAGCGCGGACCACGACGGCCAGCGGCGATTCGCCCCACTTCTCTGACGGGATGCCGATGACAGCGACCTCGTTCACCCCTTCCATCCCGAAGATTGCGTTCTCGATCTCGGCCGGGTACACGTTCTCGCCGCCGGAGATGATCATGTCCTTGACGCGGTCCTGGATGTAGACGAAACCGTCGGCGTCCATCACGGCGACGTCGCCCGTGCGCAGCCACCCATCGACGATCGACTCGGCAGTGGCGTCCTCGCGGTTGAGGTAGCCGACCATGATGTGGGGTCCCTTGACCAGCACTTCGCCGGGCTCATCCGGTCCACAGTCGTCGCCGGCTTCGTTGACCACGCGAACCCGGGTGAAGAAGAACTCCTTGCCGGTGGAGCCGGCGCGGTCGAGGGCGTCGTCGGGGGAGATCAGGCAGGCTGGGCCGCACGTCTCGGTCAGGCCGTAGACCTGGTGGATCTCGATGCCCATCGCGGCGTAGGTCTCGATCAAGCTGACGGGTACCGGCGCCGCACCCGACATGACCCAACGGAGCGACGAGGTGTCGTGCGTGTCCTTGTCGTAGGTGAGCAGCATGAACTGCAACATCGCCGGGACGGCGAGCGTGACGGTGATCTTCTCCTCGCCGAAGACCTCCCAGATCTTCACCGGATCGAACTCGCTCATGATCGTCGCCGTACCGCCAAGGTTGATGATCGACAGCATCGGGTTGAGCGCACCCACGTGGAAGAGCGGCAGGCAGATCAGATAGTTGTCGCCGTAGCGGGTGTCGGCGGTGACATTGGCGGTCAGGCAGCCCCACATGGAGGTGTTGTGGCTGTGCATCGCCCCCTTGGGCAGGCCGGTGGTGCCCGAGGTGTACATGATGAAGAGGAGGTCGTCGTCGCCGGCGGTGCTGACGATCGGCGCCGAGGACGAGGCGCTGATCATGTCCTCGTAGCCTTCGGCGAAGTCGGGGCGATCAGCGGCGTCGCCGACGTGGATCCAACGGGTGACCTTGGTGCCATCGGTGCCGCGTGACTGGAGTTCGGCCACTACCTCGTTGAACGCGGTGCCGAACACGAGCGTGGAGGCACCCGAGTCGGTGAGGATGAACGACAATTCGTCGGCGACGAGACGCCAGTTGAGTGCGACGATCACGCCGCCGACCTTTGCAGCGCCGAAGAAGGTTTCGACGAACTCCGGACCGTTCATCAACAAGGTGGCGACCCGGTCGCCTTGTGCGAGCCCGCCGGCGACGAGGCCGTTGCCGACCTGGTTGCAGCGGGCGTCGAGTTCGACGTAGGTCTGGCGCCGACCACTGGTGATGTCGACGATGGCTTCGCTGTTGGGGTTCAGGAGGGCGCGCTTGGCCACCCACTGGCCGATGTTGTGTTCCATGCCGGGATGCTAGACCGTGGCGCATGGATGATGTCCTGCACGTGGAGATCGAGGGTCCAGTAGCGACCGTCTGGCTGAACCGGCCCGAGGTCCGCAATGCCCTCAACGCCTTGTTGATCGGCGGCCTGCGAGAGGCGATGACATCGCTCGACGCCAACCCCGACGTCGCCGCCATCGTGCTGACGGGTGCCGACCCGGCGTTCTGCGCGGGGCTCGACCTGCACGATCTCGCCGAGGGCACGCTCGGCGGTGGTGGCTCTGCGCCGCCGATCCCGGCCGATATGGGCACGCCGGTCGTCGGCGCGGTCAACGGCGCTGCGGTCACCGGTGGACTCGAACTCGCGCTGGCGTGCGACCTTCTGATCGGCTCAGAACGGGCGGTGTTCGCCGACACCCACGCCCGTGTCGGGATCTTGCCGGGTTGGGGATTGTCGGTCGAGTTGCCTCGTGCGGTCGGGGTTCGGCGAGCCCGTCAGATGAGCTTCACCGGCAATTTTGTCGGCGCTCGTGAGGCGCTCGAGTGGGGGCTGCTCAACGAGGTTGTTCCTCACGACGAACTTGTCGGTCGAGCGCTCGCACTTGCCGCCGACATGGCGGGCATTGAGGCGGCCACGGTGTCGGCGATGAAACGGTTGTACTGGGCGGCGGGCTCGGTCACGCCGGCTGAGGGGCTTACGGTCGAGCGCGAAGTCAACCGCTCCTGGACCGAGCGCGGTGGCTTCGATCGCTCGGCATTTGCCGACCGGCGGGCCGATATTGAGGCACGGGGCCGAGACCAGGTCCAGTCGGAATGACCAAGCTGACTTGTGGCAGTCAGACTGCCAAATTACGATGCGGTCATGTCCGGTGATATTGCAATGCGGGCGCTCGGGGACAACTTCCCGACGCCGACCTTCGAAGATCTAGCCTGGGTGACCCCCACGCCGCTGGCGGAGGCCAAGGTCGCGATCGTGACCTCGGCGGCAATCCACACGACCGACGACGATCGCTTCTCCCAGGGTGACACGAGCTACCGGTTCGTCCCACGCGAAGCACGCGACCTCGTGCTCGGTCACTGGAGTCCGAATTTCGACCGCACGGGATTCACCCTCGACCTTAACGTCGTCTACCCAATCGACCGACTCGAGGAGCTTGCCGAGCAGGGTGTGATCGGCTCGGTTGCCGATCGGCACGTCAGCTTCGCCGGCAACCAGCCGGACGATGTCGCCACGATCCGCATGGATTCTGGCCCGGCCGCGGCAGCGGCCCTGAAGGCCGACGGCGTCGACGTCGTGCTCCTTACCCCCGTTTGACCGCTNTGCACGCGCACCGTGAGTGTGCTCGCCCATGTCTTCGAAGCAGCCGGTATTGCCACCGTCACGCTGGCCTCGACCCTGTCGGTCGTCGAGCGCACCCAACCGCCTCGTGCACTCTGGTGTGACTTCCCCCTCGGCCGTCCGCTCGGCAAGCCACAGGATCCCGAGTTCCAGCACGACGTGCTCGCCCGTGCGTTCGCCCTGCTCGACGCCGAATCGGGCCCGGTGCTTGAGCATCATCCCGAGGTCGTCGAGGCCGATGAGACACCGATGAGTTGTCCGATCCCATCGGCCTTCGACGCCGAGGCATCGGCTGCCGTGCAAGAACTCCGAGGTCTCCGAAAGGCATGGGAGCGCTCGTTCGCCAAGCGGGGCGCCACGCAAGTCGGGCGCTCCGTCGAGGTCGACGGCATCGAGGCAGCCATCGCTGCCCTCGAGTCGATCGCCGGCGGAACCCCGTGGAAAGACGCCGACATTCCAGGCAAGAACACGATCTCGCTCGTGCACGACATCCGCTCGTACTACGAGGAGGCAGCGATGGAACTCGTCGACGGGCCGCCACCCGCCGGCCGCGCCGCCGAGGCCTGGTTCTACGAGGTNACCGAGGCAGGAAAGGTCGTCATGGCCGCCCGCCAGGCGATCAAGGATGCCGAAGGACCCTTCCCGGTCTGGTTCTACATGGCGCCGGGACACCGATGAGCTCGGGAGAACTCGCCAGCATCGACGGGCGCCGCGCTCGTCGCGACCGCAACCGGGAGACGGTGGTCGACGCCATCTTGTCGCTGTACCAAGAAGGCAACGTCTCGCCATCGCTCGACGAGATCGCCGATCGCTCGGGCGTCTCGCACCGCAGTGTCTTTCGCTACTTCCAGGATCTCGAAGAGCTGTATCGCGTCGCCATCGAACGCCATCANGCGATGTTGGAGCCCTTTCTTCAGTTCGACGATGAGCCCGCAGGCGATCGGGCGGGGCGAATCGAGCAGTTCGTCGACCACCGGTTCGACCTCTACGAGCGGGTGGCGCCGGTCGCTCGCATCGGGCGAATGCACGCTCTGCGCAGCGACGTCCTGATGGACAACCTCACGCGCAACCGGTCGCGGCTCCGTCGCCAGGCCCGGGCCCATTTTCGCTCCGACCTCGATGCGCTTCCTATCGAGGAGGCCGATGCGCTGACCAACGCCATGACTATGGTGCTGACCTTTGAGGCGATTGAGACACTGCGGTTCCATCAGCGACTCTCGAAGTCGGCGACACGAGCAGCATTGGTGGCTGCCCTGTCTCGCCTCCTCGCGTCGGAGACATCGTGACCGAACACGTCGTCAAGGCTGGCGACTCATCTGCATCGCCTGAGGTTGTGTGGTCGGTGCTCAGCGACTACTTCCAGCTGCACACCTGGGCGTCGGCCATCAACCACTGCAGCGCCATGACCGCCGCGCCGGCCGGGCCCGACGCGCGCCGTCGGGTCGTCGCGGGATCCAACGTCCTGCTCGAGGAGGTCGTCGAGTGGGTACCGAATGAGGTGATGGCCTACAGGATCATCGGTCTCCCCAAGGTGCTGCGCAGCGTGCAGAACCGATGGGTGCTAGCGGCCCACGGCGCCGGCACCTCGATCGAACTCACCGCCAGCATCGAACCCGGCCCTCGACCGCCGATGAAGCTTGCTGCCAAAGCCGCCGCTCGGCTGATCGGGCGAACCAACTCGTCGCTCGTCAACGACCTCGTCGCCCGCTCCGAGAAGGAAAGCTCATGAGCCGTCCCGACCTGATCATCATCCTCACCGACGAAGAGCGCGCCGCTCCGAGCTACGAGAACGACGAGATTCGGGCCTGGCGCAACGAGCACCTGCCCGCCCGTGCCTGGTTCGCCGACAACGGTGTGAGCTTTGAGCGACACTATGTCGCCTCGACCGCATGTGTTCCGAGCCGCCCATCGCTGCTCACCGGCCAGTACCCCGAAGTGCACGGCGTCACCCAGACCGACGGTCTCGGCAAACTCCACGACGACACCCGCATGCGGTGGCTGCGCCCGGGTGAGGTCCCCACGATCGGCAACTGGTTCGGGGCCGCCGGTTACGACACCCACTACGACGGCAAATGGCATGTCAGCCACGCCGATCTCATGANGAACGGCAAGCCGGTGCCGACCAACTCGGGTGATGGCCACGTCTTCCCCGAGGCTGTGCAGGCCTACCTCGATGCCGACCCACTCGGCGAGTTTGGCTTCAGCGGCTGGGTCGGACCGGAACCCCACGGTGCCGATATTGCCAACACGGGCTACATCCGCGACCCGCTGTACGCCGACCGCACCGTCGCATGGCTCGAGGACCGTTACGCCCGCCGAGCGGCCGGCGATGAGGAGGCGCTGAAGCCGTTTCTTCTCATGTGCTGTTTTGTCAACCCGCACGACATCGTGCTGTTCCCGCGCTTCATGCGGCAGGGCAAGACCTACCCGCCGTCGATCGCCCCGCCGCCGACGATCCCGCCGTCGCCCACCGACAACGAGGATCTCTCGAGCAAGCCTGCGCTCCACAGCGCCTACCGGGACGCGTACTACTCGGGCTATGCGATCACCCCCCTCGTGAAGGGCGCGTACGAGAGGAACGCGGCCGAGTACCGGGAGCTCTACTACCGCTTCCATCACGACGTCGACGGCCCGATCGACCGGGTCCGCAGAGCCGTCACCGACAACGCCGACGATGCCGTGCTCGTGTTCAGCGCCGATCACGGCGATCTCCTCGGCTCGCACGGCGGGCTGCACCAGAAGTGGTACCAGCTCTACGACGAGGCCGTCCGAGTGCCGTTCCAGATCGCTCGGGTCGGGGCCCAGGCATCCGTCGGAGCATCGATCGAGCGCACACCGACCAGCCACATCGACCTGTTGCCGACCCTGCTCGGCTTCGCCGGCGCCGACGAGGCCCAGCTCGCCGAGACGCTCACGCAGACCCACAGCGAGGTGCACCCGCTCCCCGGACGCGACCTCAGCGGCTTGGTTACATCGCCGGGAGACGCGCCGGAAGGCCAGCCGATCTACCTGATCACCCGCGACAACATGCTCGAAGGCGACGGTTCTGCCAGCGCGATGGCTCGTGCCCGTGGCCGGCTCGAACCGGCATTCCCCCTGCAGATCCGGATTCCGGCCCATGCCGCGACCAATGTCGAGGGCGTCGTCGTCGAACACGAGGGCACGCTCTACAAGATCGCTCGTACCTTCGACGACCCGGCCACCTGGACCGATCCGCACGTGCGGCACCTCTCGGTGCGCAGCCCGGCCGGCCCTGCGTACCGCACCGAACCGATCCCCGATCAGTGGGAGCTCTACGACCTCGACGCTGATCCGATCGAGGCCGTCAACCTCGCCGTCGATCCGGCGCACACCGATCTGCTCACTGTGTTGCAGCAGACGCTCACGACCACCCGCAGCGAAAAGGTCCACGAACGCAACACCCCGTGGCCCTACGTCCAGCGGCCCGACCGAAAGACCCCCAAGATGAAGACACCTCCCCGACCCGTCCTCCGCCTGCGCAAGGCGCTGCAGAAGGCGGGCATGCACCCCGACGACGATGTCACCGGCGTTGATCTGTCGGGTGTCGCCGGGCGGAGGGCGCTCGTCGTGGCCACCAACCACGGCACGCTCAAGCCCGGGAAGGCCACGGGGGTGTTCGGCTCCGAACTCACCGTGCCGTACTACGCGTTCCTTGACGCCGGCATGGAGGTCGACGTGGCGTCACCTCGCGGGGGCGACATCCCGTTCGACCCGACGTCGTTCCGCCCCCCGATTCGCACCACCGAGGACGACCGTTACCTCGACGACCCGGTCCTGCAGGACCTCTGCGAGAACTCGCTCGCCATCGGCAATCTCGACATGTCGACGTACGACATCGTCTTCTTCGCCGGCGGTTGGGGCGCAGCTTGGGATCTNGGNCGTTCCGAGGCCGTNGCGGCGCAAGCCTCGGCTGCGATCGCCANCGAAGCGGTCGTCGGTGGCGTGTGCCACGGACCGCTCGGACTTCTTCAGGCCACGAACCCCGACGGCACCTCGTTCGTCGAAGGACGTCGCCTCACCGCCGTCACCGACCGTCAGGTGAAGCAACTCGGCATCAGCCACACCCCGCAGCACCCGGAGCGGGAACTGCGCAACGCCGGCGCGCTGTACGAGTCGACCCGCCACAAGCGCCGCGATGCCTTCGCCAACCATGTCGTGGTCGACGGCGACCTCATCACTGGTCAGAACCAGAACGCCGGGCCGATGGTCGCTCGCGAAATGATGCAGCGGGTGATTGTCAAGCTCGACGGCAAGGTCGGCGCCGAGGGCTAGGCCTCAGGCTCGGCGAGGAGCCGGCCTGCGAACTCGAANGTGTGCGCCGGGCTCACCATCGCGTGCTGGCTTCCTGCATGCAGATCGCGGAAGCAGCGCTGGAACGGCCCGTCGCGCAGCGCAGTCGTGCCGATGTGCAGGTAAAGGTCCTGCACGACGCGGCACGCACGCTGAGTGAGGAAGGTCGTCGACTGGCGAACGTCGTTGTCGATCGCCGGGTCGATGCCGCCGCCAGCCATGGCGTGCTGCTCCGCTCGGTGGAACGCGTCGCGAATCCACAGCTCGCCGGACTGGAGTGTCGATTCGGCCATCGCCAGGTCGTACTGGAAACGGGGATCGTCGGCGAGCGTGGTTTTGCCGGTCATGCGCTGCTTCGAGCGGGCGATGAGGGCCGCCTCGTCGATTGCCCGACGCAGGACACCCAGCACCCAACCGGCGTGTCCGACCTCGGTAAGGCACAGCACACCGAGGTCGTACATCGGGCCGCCCCGATGACGGGTGTGGCCACCGAAGCTGAAGGTCCGGTCGGCCGGGACGGTCGAGTCGATCGAATAGTCGTAGCTGGCGGTCGCTCGGAGCCCGAGCACGTCCCAGTTGCCGGTGATGTTGGCTTCCTCTTTGGGAACGACGGCGAACATGTAATCGGCTGGAGTGCCGTCTGTCGGGGCGGTGAACGAACCGCAGCCGACCCAGTCGGCGTGCTCGATGCCGCTCCCGAAGTTGTACGAGCCGGTGATGGCATACGTGTCGCCGTCGGGCACGGCCACGCCGTTGGGTGCGAACTGGCCGGCGACCAGGGGCGGCGGGCCGTCACCGAACGCCTGCTGGACGAACGACTCGGGGCAGAACGCCGAGAAGTAGGCGGCTGCGGTTGACGATGCCATGACGACCCAACCGGTCGAGCCGTCCGCTCGGGCCAGCTCCTTGAAGACGTCGAGGCTCTCGCCGATCGTCAGCTCGGCGCCACCGGCATCCCGGGTGATCATCGTCCCGTACAACCCGGCGTCTCGGCACAGAGCCACGGCACGATCGGTCATCGGAGTGCCGGCCTCCTCGGCAATCGCAGCCTCGGCGTCGAGGGTTTCGAACAGGTCGCGAGCGGCGTCAAGCAGTGCGGTCATGGACCAATTGTGACAAGTTGGCGCTGGAGTCGCACAATTCAGCCATGTCCGACGCCTCGACAACCTTCTTCACCGATGAGATGGCTGCGCACGATGCCTACAAACTGTGCTCGGGTCTGATCGTTCCGCGTCCCATCGGTTGGATCGGTTCGCTCTCGGCCGACGGCATCGCCAACCTCGCGCCCTATTCGTTCTTCAACCTGATCGGCAACGACCCGATGCACGTTGCCTTCTCTCCCGGTTCGGTCGGCGGCGGCGACAAGGACTCGCTCGCCAACGTGAAGCAGATCCCGGAGTTCACGGTCAACATCGTCACGGCCGAGACCGTTGCGGCGATGAACGACACCGCCGCGACACTGCCGCCCGAGGAGGACGAGTTTGAGCACGCCGGGCTGACCAAGCTGGCGTCGGAACGCATCCGCCCACCTCGCGTTGCGGAGGCGACCGCCACGATGGAGTGCATCGTCGTCGACATCGTGCACGTTGGACGCGCGGGCGGTGGCAACGACCTCGTCATCGGTGAAGTCGTCGTGGTGCACGTTGCCGATCGAGTCCTCGATGGCACTCGCGTCGACCAGTCCGAGCTGCGGGCGGTCGGCCGTCATGCCGGCAACTGGTACTCCCACGCCACCGACCTGTTCGACCTCACCCGGCCGGCCTGATGGCGATCAGCACGGAGTATCTCGCCCGGTCGTATCCCGTCGCCGTCGGGGTGGCCACGACGGCGCAATGGCCGACCGAGCCCGGTGAGGGCGTCGACTGTGCCGCACTCATGTGCGAGGCCGCCCGTGCTGCAGTCGTCGACACCGGCAGCGAATCGATCGCCTCGATGGTCGACCTCGTGCTGGCCACGCAGGGACTGTCGATGCTCACCGACGCTGCCGGCCGAGTGGCCCATGCCGTCGGTGCGCCCGATGCGCAGGCCGTCACCTACCAGGTCGGGATTCCCCAACAGGCGCTCATCAATCGGGCGATCGAGGCCGTCCTCGAGGGATCGGCCCGTGCGGCGCTGATCGTCGGCGGCGAGACCAAGCGGCGTGACGATCTTGCCCGTCGGGCGGGAGTCGAGCTGCCACCGCTCGATGTGTTCGAGCGCGGTGACGACGAACTGATCGCACCCGAGGGCGAGATCGTCGCCCGCCCCGAGATCGACATCGGCGCGGTCGCCCCCGTACAGCAGTACGCGCTCATCGACTCGGCTCGGCGAGCCGCGGCAGGGTGGACCCTCGCCGAGCACCGGGACGACATCGCTGCCGTGTGGGAGTCGTTCAACGAGGTCGCACGCACCAATCCGAAGGCAGCCTTCCCGGAGCCTCGGTCGGCGGCATGGATCCGTGAGCCCGGCGAGGCCAACCGAATGCTCGCGTTCCCGTACAACAAGTGGCACAACAGCCAGTGGGGCGTCGATCAAGCTGCGGCGATACTCATCACGTCGACCGCCGCCGCAGAACTGGCCGGAATCGCCCCCGATCGTTCCGTCTANCCGCTCGTTGCACTCGAGTCGTCGCAGTCGCTGTCGCTCAGCCGGCGGGCCGATCTGCATCGATGGCCGGCGATGGGTGTGCTCGGCCGAACGGCCGAGGCGCAGCTGGGCGAGCCGCTCACCGCGATCGAACACGTCGAGCTCTACTCGTGTTTCCCGGCTGCCGTCCGGGTGCAGCAGGTCGAACTCGGACTCGACCCCGATGCGACGGCCACCATCACGGGTGGGATGCCGTTTGCCGGCGGCCCGTTCAACAACTTCGTCTTCCAGGCCACGGTCGCCATGGTCGAGCGCCTGCGCGAGCGGCCGGGGGAGCGGGGCTTGGTCACCGCCGTCAGTGGGCTGCTCACCAAGCCGGGCCTCACCGTGTGGGGAACGGACCCCACCGTTCGATGCACGCCATCCGATCTCGTCGCCGACGTCCAAGCCTCGACCGATGTTGCACCGCTCGACGAGGATCCGCACGGTGCAGGGGTGATCGCCACCTACACGACCGCCGGTCCCCGGGTTGCGGCGATCATCGATCTCGAGGTTCAAGAAGAACAGGCTCGCATCGACCTGCAGACCGCCGTGATCGACAGCTATGTCTCCTTCCAGGGCTTCGATGATCTCGAGGCCCTCGGCGACGACCCGTGGGAGGCCTCACGGGCCGAGACGCTGGCGGAGATTGGCACCGGCACCAGCCTCGAAGGACTCGACAACCTGCGATCGATCGGGGCCGAGCTTGAGTTCCAGCGCCTGCTCGCCGAACAAGCCGCTGTCGAAGCCGAGAGCAACCGCGAGGAGATGCGGTTCCGTCTCGCCGAACTTGAGACCGCCCTCGCCATCGAGGACCAGCTCCTCCTCGAGGCAGTCGAGCGTCAGGAGCGTCGTCTTGGCGAGGCGGTCGCGCTTGAGGCGCTCGAAGCCGAGCTCTCCGAGCAGATCCGTGTCGAGGAGCAACGCATCGCCGACGCGATCGCCAACCGCATCCCGCCCGGTGGTGGCAGCGTCACGGTGCCCCCCGATTCCGATATCGAACTCGTGACGGTCAGCGGCATTACTGTCAACGTTCTGATCGAGGACCAGGTGCGCGGCATCCTCGCCGCCATGTCGGCTCGGGGCTTCAACCTCGGCGGCGGCGGCTACCGCAGCATTGAGAGCCAAATTCGCCTTCGGCGAGCCAACTGCGGTACCTCGGACTATGCGATCTGGGAGATGCCGGCGAGTCGGTGCCGCCCGCCGACAGCCCGGCCTGGCCTGAGCCAGCATGAGGTCGGTCTGGCGATCGATTTCACCCTCAACGGTCGAGTTCTGCGCACCCGGAACAGCGACGTGTTCCGTGCCCTCGCCGAGGTCGCCCCACAGTTCGGCTTCTACAACCTCCCGAGTGAGCCCTGGCACTGGTCGACGACGGGCGGCTGATGCCCGTCGACATCGCGCTCATCCACCCCGAACGTCCCGCCCTGATCGACGACCTCGGGACGACGGTCACCTTCGCCGAACTCCTCGACCGAGCGACTCGACTCGGCCGGGCCATGCACGCCGCCGGCGTGCCCGTCGGTGGTCATGTCGGCACGCTCACCGAGAACCGAGCCGAGTTCTTCGAGCTCTACCTCGCATCGATGCTCTCGGGCATCTGGCTCGTGCCGATCAACGGCCTGCTCGCACCGAGCGAGGTGACGTACGTCGCCCGCGACGCCGATCTGGCGATGATCTTCGCCGACGACGAGCTCGCGTCCCTCGCCCCCGACGACATCACGACGATCTGCTTCGGCGAGCCGTATGAGGCGATGATCACGGAGGGCGATCCCACGCCGTTTGCGCTCGACGCTCCGGCAGGGTCGCGTTTTTCCTACACGTCGGGTACGACCGGCCATCCCAAAGGGGTGAAGCGGTCCATCCCCGCTGCGCTCGACGAGATGCTCGCCGTGCAGCGCAGCGCTGGCCACGACGTTGCGATGACGGGCGAGGGCATTCACCTTGTCACCGGGCCGGCGTACCACGCGGCCGTCGGCGGTTTCGCGTTCTTCGATCTGTGCAACGGGGCGACGCTGCGGATCATGCGGAAGTTCGACGCAGCCCGCACCCTCGAGTTGATCGAACAGGAGCAGGTCCGCCGCACACATCTCGTGCCGACGATGATGGTCCGGATGCTGCGGCTCAACGAGAGCGCTCGGCTGCGCGATCTTTCGTCGCTGGAGGTCGTCCTTCATGGGGCCGCACCGATTGCGCCGGCGGTGAAACGCCAGATGATCGACTGGCTGGGTCCGATCCTGGTCGAGTACTGGGGGACCTCCGAGGCGGGCGTGTTCACCCGTGTCGATTCCGCCGATTGGCTGGCGCATCCCGGCACGGTCGGGCGACCGGTGCCCGGTTTCGAGGTCTTCGCCGTGGACGACACCGGCGCAACGCTTCCTCCTGGCGAGGTCGGACGACTGTTCTGCCACACGCCGAACAAGCCCGAACCGTTCGCCTACTGGAATGCCCCGGAGAAGACGGCCTCCAGCTATCTCCGACCCGGGGTCTTCACCCTCGGCGACATGGGCCATGTCGACGACGAGGGGTGGATCTTCCTCGCCGACCGGGCCACGAACATGATCATCACCGGTGGGGTCAACGTGTATCCGGCCGAGGTCGAGCAGGCCCTGCTCGAACACCCGGCCGTGGTCGACGTCGCGGTCTTCGGCATTCCCGACGAGGAGTGGGGCGAACAGGTCAAGGCGGCGGTGGAGTTCGCTGCTGGTGAGACGGTCGCCGACACCGAGCTCATCGACTTCGCCCGCGAACGCCTCGGACGCCACAAGGTGCCGCGTTCGATCGACGTTCACGAGTCACTCCCCCGCCAACCGAACGGCAAGCTCTATCTCTCGTCGCTGCGTGACCCGTACTGGGAAGGCCACGACCGCAAGATCTGAAGCGGTGCAGCCCACTGGCCCGAGCAGCGCCGGTGAGCACCTCGGAGCGTGCTGGAGCTATCCCTGTTGGCGCGCTTCCACCGTCGCCCGGGCGTCCTCGGATTCGCCGGCGAACGACACCTCGGTCGATTGCGCTCCGGTGAGCACGTTGATCGGATCGCGCAGGTCGTCGATGTAGCCGAGTGCGTAGGCCCCCATCTGGTAGCCCATCAGCCGCTGGAGCGGCTCGGGGAACGTGGCCGCCTGCTCGCGTGGCACCGACAGGTACTGATTTTCCTCCTGACGGAGGAAGCTCACGTTGTAGGTGATGTTGATCGCTCGGCGATTCGCATCGGAGCCGTTGGCGCCGCCGCCGTGGTAAACGCTGCCGCTGTAGAAGAGCACCGAGCCCTTCGTCATCTCGGCGGGGACCGAGTCCTCGAGGGTGAATCGCAGCCCGTCTTCGAGTTGGTTGCTCCCGATCACGATGCGGGTCGCACCGTTTTCCTCGGTGAAGTCGTCGCCGGCCCAGATCGTGTTGCACTGCACGTCGTAGCCGGCGGGGAACGGGAAGAAATCGAACGCCCACTGGTCCCGATGGATCGGCTGCGCCTCGCCGCCCGGGCCGATGTCGATGATCTGGGTGAGGTGGAGTTGGTAACTGGTGACATGCCCGAGGAAGTCGTCGCACGCGGCGATGACCGAGGGGTGCATCACGAGCTCCTGCGCCGTCGTCGAACGGGCGAGCAGGCCACCGGTCCGGCGGGTGGTGAACCCGGTGAACCCGTCGCTGCCGTTGGGGGTGGCGTCGACGAAAGGCTGCATCTCGTCGAAAAAGCGGTCGAGGAGGCCGGGGTCGACCATCTCGTCGACNACGACNGCNCCGTCGCGGCGAAGCACCTCCGCGATCTCAGCGCCGGAGGCGGACGAGGGCAGGTGGACGATCTCCATGGCTCATAGTGTCAGGCAGTGATGTGAAACGATGCAAACCATGCGGATCGCCTTCTTTCTCTACGAGGGGCTCACCACCCTCGACATCATCGGGCCGCACGACGTTCTGAGCCGCCTTCCCGAGGCGGAGGCGATCAGCGTCGGCACCACCACGGGGCCGTTCATGGCCGACACCGGTGTCCTCGGGCTCACCGCCACCCACACGATCGATCAGGTCGACGCGGCCGACATCCTTGTCGTGCCCGGCGGGGTCGACGGCACGTTCGCCGCCGCCGACGACGAGAAGATCCAGGAGTGGGTGCGCATGATCGACGCCAACTCCACATGGACCACCTCGGTGTGCACAGGTTCGCTGATCCTCGGATCAGCCGGCGTCCTGAACGGGAAACGGGCGACCTCGCACTGGGCCGCCGTCGACGCCCTCAAGGGATTCGGGGCCACACCGGTGCGCGACGAACGGGTCGTCATCGACGGCAAGTACGTGACGGCAGCCGGCGTGTCGGCCGGTATCGACATGGCGCTCACCTTGGCCGCTCAGATCGCAGGCGACGACGTGGCCAAGACGATCCAGCTCGGCATCGAATACGACCCGCAGCCACCGTTCGACAGCGGATCGGTCGACAAGGCCGGGCCAGAGATCGCAGCGCTCGCCGCTGGGATTTTCTGAACCGTCAGACGACTGCCGAACCACCCGGCCGGACCGCGGGCATCCAGCGGGGGCCGGCCGTTTCGTCGATCCGCTGAACGAACGCGTCCTGGTGAGGTTCGACGAGGTCGAGCAGCTTCACCGTTGCCGTCTCACCGATCGCCTGCCACACGGGTGCGGTGAGTTCGTCGGTGCGTTGTTCAAGGTCGAGCCGAAGGGATCGGCCGGCGTCACTCAGCCGCCCGTCGACCGCGAGCCCGCGGGCTTCGAGACGGGACCACGCAGCTGCGACCGACTGATCGTCGCCGCCTCGACTGCGGGCGATCCACTCCTCGCCGCCGTACTCGTCGACATCGACCATCGCTGAGTGGAGCAGGCCCGCCTCGACGTCGTCGATCCCCTCGCTTGCGAGCAACGCCCAGTGGTTGTCGCCGCGCAGCTCACGGATGCAGTTGATGGCGTGCCAGGCGGACAGGCCCGGATCCCGGTCGGCGGGTCGTGGACGCGCCCGGAAGGCGGAGAAGAACGGCCGCATGCCGTGGAACATGGCATCGACCCCNGCCCAAAGGTCGTCGGCCAGTTCGCCGAGATCGGCAGCGAGGCCGGGCACGATCGACTCGAGCCCGGGCACGATGGCATCGTCGAGCACGCCGAGCACGGCGTCGTTGGTGGTGACGGCGTCGATCGTTCCTCGGATGGCCTCGATGAAGCCAGGATGGATCGAATAGGTCATCGCGGCCGCAACGGGATGGGGTGTGTTGCCGAGTCCGGCGAGACGCCAGGCCACAATCCAGACGCCGGTGTTCGGGAAGCCGAGTTCGCCGAGACCAGCCTTTGCCTGTTCGTCCCACATGACCCACCCGACGAGGTCGTGGCCGACGCGGCCTCCTCGGGCGGAGAGGTCGTTCCAGTCGGTCACGAGTCGCCGCTGAGCACGGCGTCGGCGAAGAGTTCNACCGAACGCCACGCCTCGTCGATCGGCATCCCGCCGACGAGCGGGTGAAGGGTGCAGGACCCCGCACCGGCGACGAACTCGCGGGCCTGATCGGGCGTGAGGAAGCGATAGATGCCCTCCTTGCGCAGATCGTCGACCGTCAGCGCATGCGAGTGCACCGGCGAGTTCTGACCCTCGGGCTGCCAGTCGGCGTAGGTGCGAGCCTCGAGCATGAAGTGCTCGCCCAGTTCGGCCCAGGCGCGGTCGGGGTCTTCGGTGATGAACAGCTGCGGCGCCTCCTCGGGGGCGATGCAGAACGGCACGGTGCCATTCTCGGCGCACAGCTCCTCATAGAGCTCCTTGATCCCCGGCGGGTTGCCGTTCATGTAGAGGGGCAGACCGAGGCGGGCGGCTCGGCGGGCCGATGCTTTCGCCGATCCTCCGATCATGATCTGGGGGTGCGGCGAGGTGAACGGCTTCGGCAGCACCTGCACCGTCTCGCCATGGTGGTCGAACGGCTCGCCTGTCCACGCCTTCATCAGCACGTCGAGCGACTCGTCCATGATCTTGCCGCGGCGGCCCCATTCCTTGTCCATCGCCGTGTACTCGAGCGGCCGGTAGCCCAGGCCCATCGTGACGACGATGCGTCCCTTCCCGACGAGGTCGAGCACCGCNAGATCCTCGGCGACCCGGATCGGGTCGTGGAGCGGGAGCAGGAGCGCTCCGATCATGCACAGCACGTTCTCAGTGCGCGCGAGGACCATGCCGGCGCTCATCATCGGGGTCGGTGACCAGCCCGTGCTGCTGACGTGGTGCTCGTCGAACTGCACGGCGTTGAGGCCTCGTTGATCGAGGAACTCGACCATGTCGAGCGCTGCTCGATACCGGTCGCTCATCTCGGAGCCGTCACTCGGGTCCGGGTGGACGTGATTCAGTCGGAAGACGGTGTAGGCCATGGGACTCCTCACCCGGCAGCGGGCATCGGTCGCTTCTTCGAGAGGAATCCCACACGTTTCCGCGACGCCGAGCAAGTTCCGAAGCGCGTCGTGGTCGCGCACGACGACCGGTTTGGTTCAGCTCCGGAGGGTGTTGACCGCCGAGACGATCGCTCGGAGCGAGGCAGACACGATCGATTCGTGCATGCCGACCCCCCAGGTGGTGTCACGGCCGCCCGTGTCGATCTCGACATAGGCGACGGCGGTGGCGTCAGAGCCGGTGCCCATCGTGTGCTCGCTGTAGTCGGCGACCTTGCCCTCGAAGAGGCCGGCACCGGTGAGCGCTGCGACGAAGGCATCGATCGGGCCGTTGCCCTCACCCGTCACCATCTGTTCCTTGCCGTCGACGATGAGCTTCGCTTCCATCGTCGTCGTGCCGGACTCGAGCGTGTCGCTCGACGACCGGTGACCGATGATCTCGACCTTTGGACTCGCCGGCTCGACGTAGGTACTCATGAACCGTCGGTGGATCTCGTACGAGGTGATCTCGGTGCCGGTGTCCTCGGTGACGGCCTGGATCTTCTTGGCGAAGTCGACCTGGAGCTGACGAGGAAGGTCGAGGCCGTACTCGTGCAGCAGCACATAGGCCACACCGCCCTTGCCGGACTGGCTGTTGACCCGGATCACGGCTTCGTAGCTGCGGCCGAGGTGACGGGGATCGATCGGGAGATACGGCACGTCCCAGGTGTCGTACTCGCCTTCGAGCGGCTCTCCGGGCTGCACATCGTAGATGTCGGCCATGCCCTTCTTGATGGCGTCTTGGTGCGAACCGGAGAAGGCGGTGAAGACGAGATCGCCGACGTAGGGCTGCCGGTCCGGCAGCGTCATGCGGTTGGAGAACTCGTACACGCGCCGGGCTTCCTCAATGTCGGAGAAATCGAGTTCGGGATCGACGCCCTGGGTGAACATGTTGAGCGCGATCGTCACGACGTCGACGTTGCCGGTGCGCTCGCCGTTTCCGAAGAGCGTGCCCTCGACCCGGTCGGCGCCGGCCATCACGCCGAGCTCGGCAGCAGCGACGCCCGTGCCGCGGTCGTTGTGCGGGTGGAGCGAGAGGATGATCGAGTCGCGGTTCTTCACGTCGCGCAGAAAGCGTTCGATCATGTCGGCGTAGAGGTTGGGGGTCGACATCTCGACCGTCGCCGGGAGGTTGAAGATCAGCGGGTTGTCGGGGGTCGGCTCGATGACGTCCATGACCGCCTCGCAGACCTCGACGGCGAAGTCGGGCTCGGTGCCGGTGTAGGACTCGGGCGAGTACTCGAAGCGGATGCGCTCGGGGTTTGCGTCGGCATCGCGGAGCTCCCTGCAGAGCTTGGCGCCTTGGACGGCGATGTCGGTGATGCCGGCCCGGTCGGTGCGGAACACGACGCGTCGCTGGGTGGTCGAGGTCGAGTTGTAGAAGTGCACGATGGCGCTCTTGGCGCCTTCGATCGACTCGAAGGTGCGGCGGATGAGATCCTCGCGGCACTGGGTGAGAACCTGGATGGTGACGCCGTCGGGAATGAGATCTTCTTCGATCAGCTCACGCACGAAGTCGAAGTCGGTCTGCGACGCAGCGGGGAAGCCGACCTCGATCTCGGTGAAGCCGATCTCGACGAGCCGGTCCCACATGCGACGCTTGCGCACGGAGTCCATCGGGTCGACCAGCGCCTGGTTGCCGTCGCGGAGATCGACCGAGCACCAGATCGGGGCGGACTCGAGCCGCTTGTCCGGCCAGGTGCGATCGGGAAGTTCCACGGCCGGATAGGGCCGGTACTTCTCGAAGGGCATGGTGCCCNCACGTGGCGGTGAGGCGGTCGCAGCAGGTGCGGTCTGGTTGTCAGACGATGCCGGGTTCATGGGTCGCTCCCAGGGAGTCGGTCAGGTGGAAAGTGTACGGAAAAACAAGAAACCCTCCGGGCCACTCGGGCACGGAGGGTTCGGCGAGCGCCGGTATGTGGCGCTCGCCTACACGAGAAGAAGCAGGGTGTTGCAGCACTTCACGGCCATCACGGTAACCCGTTCGGCGGCAATGTCAACCAGCGGCGTCAACCAGCAACGCCAACCGGCGGTGGTGAGCGGCACGGGTTACGGTTGCGTCCGTGACCCTCGCCGATACCCCCGTCTCCCGGCTCGAATCGTTCCTCACCGATTCGTCCATGACCCGCTACGTCGACACCGTGGTCATGCGAACCGATGACGGGTTCCGCGCCGCGTCGGCCAACGGCGCCGTCGATTTCTGCGAAGCCCCCAACGGGTCGATCGAGATTTTCGCCGAGTCCGGCGACCACCCGCTGCGGAACCAGGCGCTCGATCAGGGCATCGGGACCGAGGCCGAGGTTGCGGTTGAGGGGGTACCCCTCGGCGAACTCGCCACGCCCCTCGCGTACGAATCGGTCGTGCAGTACTTCGACGCCGAGCACGCACCCGACGCCGCCGTCATGTGGTCGCCCCAACAGATGTTCCACGACTGTGTCGGGAACCACGGCTCGCTCGGCGGCATCCAGGCCCGGGCGCCGTTCATCGCGGCCGGCCCCGGGATCCGGCCTCGCGGCATCGTGCCCGAGCATCTCCGTACCGTCGATGTTGCGCCGACGATCGCTGCCCTGCTCGGCATTCCGGCCGGCGATGGGGTCGACGGCCGAGGTCGCGCCCGCAGCGGGGCCCGACTCGCCATGCAGGACGGCGACGAGATCACCGAACTCCTCGACCCCGACGAGCGTCCCGACCACGTCGTCGTGTTTCTGTGGGATGGGGTGAACCTCAACGCGCTGCACGACGCCGTCGATCGCGGTGAGGCCCCTGGCATCGCCTCGCTGATCGAACGCGGCACCTCCTACCGGCACGGCTGCATCTCGGCGCTGCCGACCGCCACGCTGGCCAACCACACGACACAGTGCACCGGTGTGTTCCCCGGGCGGTCGGGGGTACTCCACAACACCTGGTACGACCGGGACCGGGGCGTCCATGTCGACCTGCTCGACTATCACCAGATGATCCGAGCCCGCGATCACCTGGCGCCGGGCGTCGAGACGATCCACGAGGCGCTGAAGCGTCACGAGCCCGAAGCGTTCACTGCCACGACCTACGAATACGGCGATCGCGGCGCCGACTACTCCACGTATGCCCAGATGACGACGAACGGGCCGATCCCCACCCTCTCCGACGCCGACCGCCGTCTGCACCGCACCGAGGACTTCATGGGGGTGAAGGAGTTCCGCAACGCATCGATCTACGACGCCCACTCCCGCAACGAGGCCCTGCATGTCTGGCGGGGCGAGTTCGGGGCGCTCCCCCGCTACAGCTGGTTCACGTTCAACCTCACCGACGCCTGTGGGCACGCCGGTGGGCCGCATTCGGAGATCCTCCACGCCGCCATTCGCGACACCGATGCCCGCATGCGCGATGTGCTCGCCGAGATCGAGGCGGCCGGAAAACTCGACCGCACTGCGGTCATCGTGCTCGCCGACCACGGCATGCAGCGCTTTGAGATCGCCGAGCCGTTCGACCTGGCGGGGGCCCTGCGCGACGCCGGGATCGACGCCATCCTGAACGACGACCAGTACGTCTACCTGCGCTGATCAGTCGAGNTCGGCGAGGAAGTCGAGCACGGCCAACCGAAACACGTCGTTCTTGTCGCCGGCAACCATGTGGGCGGCATCGGCGATGTCGACATAGCCGGTGCCGGGCACGGCGGCGACGAAACGCCGGGCCGCCTCCTCGGTGACGACGTCGCTCATCCGGCCGCGCACGAGCAGCTTGGGGACATCGATCGCACGGGCGCACTCGGTCAGGANCTCGTGAGCGAAGACCTCCGAGCCGCCNTTGCTCCGCTTGATCGACGACATGAAGCGCGGATCCCAGTGCCANTACCAGCGACCGTCACGCTCTCGGAGGTTCTTGCGGAGGCTGTCGGGGTCGATCGTTCGGCCGGGCCGAGGGCTGTACTCAGCGACGGCGACGGCGGCCTCGTGCAACGAGGCAAACCCGGTCTCGACATGGCGCATCATGAATGCGCCGATGCGGTCGGTGCCGGCCTGCTCCATCTCGGGGACGATGTCGACCAACACCAGACCCCGGCCAAGCCCGGGGCGTTCCCGCCCCATCGCGAGCAGGCTGGTGAGCCCGCCGAGCGATGCCCCGACGATCACGGGGTTCGACCCGACGGCGTCGGCGATCGAGATCAGGTCGAGCGCGAAGTCCTGCAACGAGTAGCTCGCCTCGGCCGACCAGTCGCTCTCGCCGTGCCCCCGCGAATCGAGGGTGTAGGTGCACCAGCCGCGTTCGGCCACCACCTCGGCAGCCGTACCCCACGAGTGCCGGGTCTGACCGCCGCCGTGCAGGAAGAACACCGGCGGGTCACGTGGATCGCCGCGGCGATCGGCCGCGATCACGACGTCGGAGGTGGTGAAACGCAAGGGGGTCGGTTCCATTTCGAAGGGACGGTAGCCCCCGCGTTAGGGTCGCTCGGAATCGATTGGGGGATTCATGGGCTTTCCGGAAGACATCGGGGTCATCGACACGATGATGGGCACGACGGCGGGCACGACCGGAAAGAACCGTTACGCCTTCCTCGAGCGGGCGCTGAAGGACGCCGAGTCGGCGAACATGAACTTCCCTGCGCAGTACATGTTCAAGGACGTGCCGTTCTCCGATCAGGCCCGAGATACCGACGGCAACCTCGACGAACCGCCGCAGGGCCCCGATCTGCTGCTGCCGTTCATGGATCGTTGCAATGTCGAAATCGCGATGGTCGGCATCGCGGCCTCCGGTGAGGGTGAGGGCGTTCGGTGCGTCACCCAGCACCCCGATCGCTTCATCCCGTGCCATGAACCTGATCCCAACGACGGTGTCGAGGCGATCCGCACGATCCGNCGGCTCCATGACGAGTTCGGCCTCAAGGCGGTCACGGCGTTCCCGTCGGGCCGTATGCCGCAGGTACCGATCGACGCGCCGCTGATGTACCCGATCTACGCCCTGTGCTGCGAACTCGACATCCCGATCTTCTGCTGCGCCGGCATCCCCGGGCCGCGTGTGCCTGCCGCGCCTCAGCACGTCGAGCGCATCGATCAGGTGATGTACGACTTCCCGGAGCTCACCTTCGTGACCCGTCACGGTTGCGAGCCGTGGGAAGACCTTGCGGTGAAGCTCATGCTCAAGTGGCCGGGGCTTCACTACTCCACGTCGGCGTTCGCGCCGAAGCACTACCCGAAGGCGATCATCGACTACGCCAACACTCGCGGTGCCGACAAGATCATCTACGCCGGCTATTTCCCGATGGGCCTGTCGCTCGACAAGATCTTCCAGCAGCTTCGCGATGTCCCGTTCAAGGACGAGGTCTGGCCGAAGTTCCTTCGGGACAACGCCCGTCGGGTGCTGAAGCTCGACTGAACCGGCCGCTGAACGGCGTCGCGATCATCAGGCGTGCGCTCGTTTCATCGGCCGACCGTGCCGAAGCCATGGTGTGCGGGCATGCTGGGCTGGTGACCGTGCTCCAGTGGACCGCCGATCTGCCCTCCCTGCGTTCTCCGATCCTTGTCACCGCGTTCGAGGGCCTCTTCGACGTCGGCGGCGCCGCCACCGGAGCGGTCGAATCCCTGCGAGGCACCGGGGGGATCGAGGTCGGGATGATCGACGCCGATCCGTTCTTCGACTTCAGCGAGCGCCGGCCCGAGATCCGCATCGCTGACGACGGCCGCCGTGTCATTGACTGGCCCGATCACCGGATCCATGTCCTGGAGCTGCCCGACCAGTCCCGCGATCTCGTGTTGGTCGAGGGGGTCGAACCCCACCTACTCTGGCGGACCTTCAGCGATGCCATCACCGAGGTGGCGACTGCGGTCGACGCCGCGATGGTGGTCACGTTCGGTGCCATGATCGCCGAGGTGCCGCACACCCGCCCGCCGACCATCACCGGCTCGACGACCGATGCCGACCTCGCCGCCGTCATGCGACTCGACCGTCCGAGCTACCAGGGGCCGACCGGGGTCATCGGGGTGCTCCACGAACGCCTCGAACGGGCTGGTATCCCCGCCGTGTCGCTCCGGGCATCGGTCCCTCACTATGTCTCGGGGTCACCGAATCCGAAGGCCAGCGGAGCCCTCCTCGAACGCTTCGAACGCATCACCGGCCTGCCGACCTCCTGGGCCGACCTCGAGGATGAGGCTCGGGCCTGGGAGCGCCGCGTCGACGAGGCCATGGCCGACGACGACGATGTCACGGNGTACGTCCGACGGCTTGAGGAGCACTACGACCGCCGAGCCGAGTCGAGTATCCCCAACGCCGACGATCTCGCCGCCGAGTTCGAACGCTTCCTGCGCCAACAGGACGACTGAGGGTGCATCACCTGGTCGAGATCGTTCGTCCCGACGACGACTCGACCACGGAACTTCTCGTCGACGAACTCTGGCGTGCTGGTGCCGTCGGCGTGGAGGAGATTGACCGCTCGATCCGGGCGGCATTCACCGACACCGCCACCGCTACCTCGGTGGCCCTTCGCCACGGCGGACAGGTAGAGGACGTCGCCGACACGACCGGACTCGACAGCTGGCGGGACCACGCAGCTGACTATCGGGCGGGCCGCTTCCATGTTCGTCCACCCTGGATCGATCCGGATTCCACCGGCCGGTTCGTCGATCTGGTGATCGACCCGGGGCATGCCTTCGGTAGCGGCAGTCACCCGACGACCCGTCTGATGCTGACCGCGCTCGCCGAGCACATCGGGCCCGGCGACCGCGTCGTCGATCTCGGAACCGGGAGCGGCATTCTCGCGATCGCCGCAGCCCGACTCGGCGCCGATGTGATCGGGATCGACCTCAATCCGGCGGCGGCGCCAGCGGTCCAGGCGAACGCCATGGCTCACGGTGTCCGCGAACGCGTCGACGTGCGCATCGGGGACATTAGCGACATCGGCGACGACGAGCATTTCGATGTCGCTCTGCTCAACGTCACGATCGACATCCACGAATCCGTCGCCCCTGCGGTCGAACGGCTCGACGTTCCCGTGCTGATCGTCGCCGGAATCCTCGATGGTGAGCAGGCCGAGCGGGCAGCACGGCTTCACGGCCGGAGCTCCACCGAGCGGCTGAGCGAGGACGGCTGGGTCGCCCTCGTGTTCGATCGTGGACGAGACAGCGCTGCGACCTAGGCTCGCCCGATGGCTCGCATCGATGTTCCCGACGGCTCCGGACTGGAGCGAGAGCGCCTGCTGATGATGCAGCTCGACATCGCCATGGGCATGGGGGCCTATTCGGCGGCGATCTACGAGAAGACGTCGCTTCCGCCTCGGGTCCGGGAGGTGGCGCGGCTTCGCATCGCCGCTGCGAATGGCTGTCCCGTCTGTCTGAACACGCGCTCCGTCCATGCGACGGAGGACGGCTTCGACGAGGCGACGGTCGAAGCCGTCGTCGCCTGTGACCTCGGTGGTGTGCACACCCTCGGCGATCTCGACGAACGCGAACGGCTCGCCGGCGAGTTCGCCGACCGCTTCGCGTCGGATCATCACCGACTCGACGACCCATTCATGGCGGATCTTCGCAACCACTTCACCGACGTTGAGGTGATTGAGCTCACCGCACTGTGTGCGATGACGCTCGGCAATGGCCGCTTCTTCACCGTGCTCGGCGTGGAGGCCGACGACGACGGGCACTACTTCGTGAACGAGGGCGAACGGTGACGCTCGGCGCGAGCTCCAGCGACGGCGTCGAGCTCGCCATCCATGATCTCGGAGGCGAAGGACCACCGCTCCTATTCGTGCACGCCACCGGCTTCCATGGCCGGTGCTACACCCGGATCGCCGAGCAACTCGGCGACATCCGCCGCTGCTGGGCACCGGACCTTCGGGCTCACGGCGACAGCACCATTCCTGCGGACGACCGCTTTCACTGGAGCGGCATGGCCGACGACCTCTGCGCCGTGCTCGACGCTCTCGGCATCGACGAGCCGGTCGACTTCGTCGGTCACTCGATGGGCGGCGCCACCGTGATCGCCACCGAGCTCCGTCGG